>Ga0310691_10000563_pt1 | contig 67168 bp, 40 predicted proteins | sample 176DNAGHGlowgp2_FD_203887 | JGI IMG/M metagenome (GOLD analysis project Ga0310691, IMG submission 203887) | Sheep rumen microbial communities from Palmerston North, Manawatu-Wanganui, New Zealand - 1766 DNA GHGlow gp2 (v2) (version 2) | ecosystem: Host-associated > Mammals > Digestive system >...
TTTGACCGTCTCAGACCGTGCGGTTTATTTGGCTAAAAATAGTTAATATTGGTGTAAGTGTTTGATAATTAGTTACGAACAAAGTTTTCAACGAAGACGGATGACCTTTTTGGTGGTCTGGGTTCTCGGAGTAGTCGAAGTTTTCTGAGTGGCTTGTGTTTTCTGAGTGGTCGGAGTTTTCTGATTATTCAGATTACTCTGAGTGCTCCGAGAACTCTGAGTACTCCGACTATTTTGCGCATTGGCATTAGTAGCCACCTTGACAGCGCTATACTGCGTTGCTCCCAACGACTGGCCATAGGTGGCCGATGTGGGGTCGTTGTCGAGTTGCTCAAGGGTGAGGTTATTGATGCCTGCAGAATTGCTCAGGTTGAGCATCTGCACCTTATAGATATACTTCTGCTCCCACTTGACCTGCTTGCGGGTCAGACAGTTGTAGAGGAAATTGGTTTCTACCAGCACCTGGCGGAACGACTTGTAATAGACGTAGGTGCCCTTCTCGACGTAGTTGAGCGAGTCGCTGGCATAATGCTGCTGGAACTGACCGTTGGTGGTGAAGACTACGGTGTCCTGCACGCCCTGTCCGGCTGCCACCCATACGCCCGCCAGGGCAGTGAGGCTGTCGCCGCCACCAGCGAGACTGTTGAGGCCGTCGAAGATGAGACCTCCGATCAACTGCTGGCGCTGCTCAGGGGTCATCTCGCCACCAAGCTGGCCAAGTGTTTCACACGACTGGAACGAGGTACTCATCGAGAGCCCGCAAATTGCCACGATGGGCAGAAGAATCTTTTTGGATAACATGGAGGTATATTTAATTAACAATTAACAATTAATAATTAACAATTAACAATTAATTTTTGGGTTTAGCCTAAAAGTACGCCGCAAAGATACCTAATAATTCCGATTTCTCAAAATTTTATCCAAAAAAACACGCCAAAAACCCATCTTTCCTCATTTCAAATGAAGATTTGCCCCGATTTTTGTCAAACAATGAGCCTTAAAGCAGGATAACCTGTGCCTGCCAAGGACGAAGACTGAGTTTCCCTTCCGAGACCTGCAAACCCTGGTTGTCGAGATAATTATCGAGCAGTACACAAGGGCTTGCATCCTTAAGCAAAGTAGCATCGACCGTAGCCGGCGAGGCTGAAAAGTTGATGGTCACAAGGATACGCTCGTCATTGCCCGTACGCAAGTAACTGAAGACAGTAGGATTCTGGGGATCGACAAGGGAATATTCTCCATAGACGAGCGTTGGCTTATAAGCATGTCGAAGAGCGCAAGCCTTGCGGAAATATTGCAGCACTGAAAGACTGTCGGCCTCCTCGGCAGCTACATTGACTTGCGGATAATTGGGATTGACCTTGAGCCATGTGGTGGAGCCGGTTGTGAAACCAGCCTGAGGATCAGAAGACCATTGCATTGGGGTACGTGCATTGTCGCGACCCTCACGCTTTTGCTGCTCCAAATATTCAGCAGCGGCAGCGGCACCCTTAGTGTTGAGAATATTGGTATAGTAACTGCGAGTAACGATGTCGTTGTAGTCCTCGATATGCTCGAAACGCACATTGTTCATGCCAATCTCGTCGCCACCATAGAAAAATACCGTGCCGCGCATGGTCATCAGGAAGGTGATGAGCGCCTGGCTCGATAGACGGGCAAGTTCAGGCGTTGAGTCATCGCCCCAATAGCTCTGCATACGAGGCAGGTCGTGGTTGCCGAGGATGACCGTGGGCCAACCGGCATCGTGCAACAAACTGTCCTGGCTGGTGTAGAAGGAGCGAAGCGCCTGCATCTTGACATCGGAAGGGACAATGGGAGAGCCATCGGGCATCTGCTTGGGTACGACGTCGTTGGCATTGACATAGAACATATTGAACTTCTTGCGTCGGGCATCGGTGAAGTCGAGCGTATTGATCCAAGGATTACCCTCGCCCACCGTCATACAATCATACTTGCCGAACACTTCACGATACATTTCCTGCAGATAGTCGTGGACGTGTGGCCCGTGGCAATAGTAGTCGCCGAAACTCTTATAACGAGTGAAGTCAATCTCGGGAAAGAGCGTGTCCTTCGAGCAATAGGAAGCCACATCGATGCGGTATCCATCGATGCCCTTATCGAGCCAGAAACGCATACCTTTGTAGAAATCCTGCCGCATACGGGGATTCTCCCAGTTCAGGTCGGGCTGCTTGCGGCTGAAATAATGTAGATAATATGCATTGGTCAGCGAATCGTAACGCCAGGCACTGAGGTCGGGATCCATGTCGCTATGGCGATGGGGAGGGATGCCCTTTTCGGCAGGCCACCAGTGATAATAGTCGCGATAGGGATTGTTGCGACTTTTTCGTGACTCCTGGAACCAAGGATGTTCGTCGCTCGAATGATTGACCACCAGATCAAGAATAAGTCGGATGCCGCGCTGATGCATGCCGGCGAGAAGCTCGTCGAAGTCCTGCATCGTGCCGAAGTCACTCATGATGGCCGTATAGTCGCTTACGTCATAGCCATTGTCATCGTTGGGTGACGGGAATATCGGATTGAGCCAGACGACATCGATGCCGAGGCTTTGGATGTAGTCGAGATGTTGGATGATTCCGCGCAGATCGCCCACACCATCGCCATCGCTGTCGGCATAGCTGCGGGGATAGATCTGATAGACGACAGCCTCCTTCCACCAGGTGTGCTGCTGGCTTGGGTCGTGGTCGGTGGTAGTCTCTTTCTGACATGCGGTCAGCGCCAGAAGGGCCGAAAGAAGAAGAGTGGATTGCTTCATTGATGGAATACGTTTTATGGTTTGACAAAATGTGATTCGTTTGACGGTGCAAAGATACATCTTTAAATTATCATAAGTAATAGCCGGGAACGAACAAGGAGCAAGAAAGAAAAACGATTAGACTGTGAATGAATGGGTTGACACTTTCAACGATTCAAAGAAAGGGAGTAAGCCACAATTGACGGAAAATGGATTTTATTAAACGAAAAGCGGAGAAAAGACTATTTTTGTACGTTTTTACCCACTCCCTAATTTCCAATCTTTTCAGAATACAAACTACTGATTATCAACCATAAGATTTTCCAAACACACTCCCAAAACACTCCCAGCCCTTGGAAAAGCAGGATTATCGCCCTACCTTTGCAGCGCCATTTCAGAAATAATGGCATCACGCAGGAATCCTTTCCTGATATTCATACCACGAAGCAAACCCAAATAAATAATAGTATTACAATGAAGCACAGTTTTTCACAGTTCAAGAGATCGCTGCTCTCGCTGGCAGCATTCCTACTCTCTGCAGTGACAGCATTTGCACAGAGCACCGTGACAGGTGTAGTACGTGACGAATTCGGCGACGGCATCATCGGTGCCAACGTCATCGTCAAAGGCACCACCAACGGCGGTACCACCGATCTGGATGGTAACTTCACAATCCAGGATGTCAAGACAAATGATGTCCTTTCGGTTTCCTACATCGGTTACATCACCGAAGAGATTGTCTATACCGGACAAAAAACCATCGACATCACCCTGCGTGAAGACAACCAGGCCCTCGAGGAGGTGATGGTGGTTGGTTATGCCGTAGGTTCGAAGCGCACCATTTCGGGTGCCGTCGATCGCATCAAGAAGGAAGACATGAACCAAGGCGTAGTAAACAGTCCAGCTGATGCCTTGAAGGGCAAGTCAGCCGGTGTAGTCATCGCACAATCGGGCGGCGACCCCATGGGCAACACCAGTATCAACATTCGTGGCACCAGCTCACTTTCGGGCGGTAGCGACCCATTGGTAATCGTCGATGGCGTGTTTGGCGACATGACGATGCTCAATGCCTTGGCTCCAAACGACATCGAAAGCATGACCATCCTGAAGGATGCATCCGAGACTGCACAGTACGGTAGCCGTGGCGCAGCTGGCGTCATCGTAGTGACCACCGTGAAGGGCAAGGCCGGCATCTCAAGACTCGACTACAACGGACAGTTCGGTATCAACCACGTCTATAAGAACCTCGACCTGATGAGTGCTGACAACTGGCGCAAATATGCTGCAACCAGCGGTGCAGGATTCACCGACCTGGGAGCCAACACCAACTGGTTTGAGGCCATCGAGAACAGCACCTCCATCACCCAGAACCACAGCCTGGCATGGTCGGCAGGAACCGACGAGCACAATATGCGTGCCTCAATAGGTATGGTGCAGAAGGAAGGTATCATCAAGAACTCCGATATGACCAATTACACTGCCAAGCTCGACGCTCAGCAGTATGCCTTCGACCGCCATCTCAAGCTCGAACTCGGCATCACTGCCTCGGAACGCGACGGCAAGATGATGTACAGTTCGCACGACCTCTTCTACGCAGCAGGCCAGTACAACCCCACCTATCCCACCCAGCGTAATGCGGCAGGAATCTGGGACGAGGATTATGCCGCCTCCGAAATCTTCAATCCTCTCGGACAGCTCAGCGTCGACAACGATTACAATGTGGCTCACGTCAACGTACACGGCAAGGCCACCTGGACCATCGTCAAGGACCTCAACCTGTCAGCCTTCGGCAGCTACACCTACGTGGGCATCCAGCACAAGCAGTACGTCCCCAGCGACATCGTGCAGGGCCAACGCAACGGCAATGGTATGGCATGGATCGGCAACACCACACGCCGCGACATGATGGGCAGCGTACAACTTAGCTACGCAAAGGAACTTGGCCGTCATCACATCGACGCTCTTGCCCTCGTAGAAGGTCAGAAATATACACGCTTCTACAATTCGACCAAGAGCACAGGCTATGAGACCAACTACTTCGGCTACAACAACCTTGAGGCTGGCTCGACCGTCAGCTACGGCTATGCCACTTCGAACAAGATGGAGAACGTCCTGATGTCGTATATGGCTCGTCTGAACTACATGTTCGCCGACCGTTATATCGCCACCGTCAACTTCCGTACCGACGGCAGTTCGAAACTTGGCGCCGACAACAAGTGGGGCATCTTCCCATCAGCCTCTGTCGCTTGGGTTATCAGCCAGGAGGAATGGATGCGCAATGTACGATGGATCAACAACATGAAGCTTCGTGCCGGCTATGGCGTCACCGGTAACCAGGATGCCATCGATGCATACACTTCGCTGCAACTCATGAAGCCCAACGGCATCACGCAGGTCAATGGTGTCAACACCACCACCTTCGCCATCACTTCGAATGCCAACCCCGACCTCAAGTGGGAGGTGAAGAAAACGTTCGACGTAGGTCTTGACATTGCAATGTTCAAGAATCGCCTGAACCTCACTCTCGACTACTATCGTTCGACCACCAGCGACATGCTCTATACCTATTCGGTACCCGTTCCTCCATTCACCTACAATACCCTGCTGGCAAATATCGGCGAAATGACCAACAATGGCTTTGAGATTGCCGTCAACGGTGACATCGTCAAGACCAAGGACTGGACCTTCAACGCCGGTTTCAACCTCAGCTTCCAGCAGAACAAGCTGAAGAGCCTGCATGGCACCTATCAGAACCAGGAACTCACCACCGCCGAGCATATCGCCGTGTCGAGTGTCAATGGTCAGGGACAGACACAGGACAACAACGTGGTCTATCTGATGGAAGACCAGCCCGTGGGTGTCTTCTACCTCTATCATTGCAACGGCATCACCGACGAGGGTATCTACGACATCGCCGACCTCAATGGCGACGGCACCATCTCGAAGGGTGATGACAGCCCCGACCGCCAGGTATGCGGACAGGCCACTCCTAAGGTCTTCCTCGGTGCAAGCCTCGGTCTGAAGTACAAGAGCTGGGATCTTGCCATGCAGTTCAACGGTGCATTTGGCCACAAGATCTTCAACAACACCAGCCTCACCTACTACAACACCGCCAACTTCCCGACCTACAACGTCTTTGCTGATGCTTTCGAGCAGAACAACGGCAAAGGCATCAAGGACTCGCAGATCTCCGACTACTGGCTGGAGAAGGGCGACTACGTGAACCTCGAATACATCAGCCTGGGCTACAACTGGAACAAGGAGCGTCTCAACTGCAAGTACCTTTCGAACGTTCGTCTGGCACTCAGCTGCAACAACGTGATGACCTTCACCGGATATAGCGGCCTCACCCCACTCATCAACTCTACCAGCTTCACCAATGGCTACCTCGGCATGGACGACAAGCAGATCTATCCCCTCAACCGCACCTTCTCCGTGTCGCTGGGTGTAACATTCTGATAATTATTTTACGAACATTAGAAAACAAATACTATCATGAAGAAATATATTCTTGGCACAATGATTCTCGGTATGGGTCTGCTGACGAGCTGCTCATTGGACGAAACACCCGCAAGCGCCTTCACCGAAGAGGAAGCCTACCAGAGCTCCACGCTGGTTTATGTCAACACTGTGGCCAACATCTATTCGGCCATCGGCAACAAGTTCTACGGCTCGGACGGCAGTTCGGTGCATACCCTCCAGGAATTCACGTCCGATGCCACCATGCTTCCCGGACGTCAGGGTGACTGGGTGGATGGAGGCAAGTGGCAGAACCTGTTCCTCCACTTCATCGACCCCACCACCAACCCGCTCAGCGACAACTGGAACAACCTCTATGGCCTCATCGGCCTCTGCAACAACTCGATTGACAAGCTCGAGGATCTGAAGAGCATCAACGAAGCTGCCGCCACCTACCAGTACGAGGTACGTGCCGTCAGAGCTCTCTGCTACTACTATCTGATGGACCTTTTCGCACAAGTTCCCGTCGTTACCTCTTCGAAGATGAGCATCAGCGACGTGGCTCAGTCCAATCGCTCCGACGTCTTCAAGTTCGTGGTCAGCGAGCTCAGCGAGTGTATTCCTCATCTGGCGGAGGCACAGAGCCAGAAGACCGGAGAATACTACGGACGCATGACCAAGGCCGTGGCCTACATGGTAATGGCCAAGGTTGCCCTCAATGCTCCTGTCTATACTATCGACAACACCTCAGCCACCAGCTATCAAGCATTTGTCGGCGACGACAAGAGCCGCAAGTCGGTAGCCAGCGAGAGCCTGGGCCAGGCTGTCAGCTCACGCGGAAAGAGCATCAGCATCACCCTCGACGGCACCAGCCGCAACGCTTGGGAGACTGTCATCTATTGTGTAGATAAGATCACGGCACAAGGATATAGCCTGCAAGCCAATGTGACCGACTGCTTCAGCACCAGCAACCAGTCGTCGGTAGAGAACATCTTCACCCGTCCGAACGACGAGACCACCTACCGCGTGGAGGACTACAACGTCATCCGTTCGCTGCACTACAACCACGCCAGTGCCCTGGGCAAGAGCGCATGGAACGGTGCCTGTGCCACCGTACACGAGATGAACATCTTCGGCTACGGAACTCCTGAGCAGGATCCCCGTCTGAGCCTCTTCTTCTTCACCGGTCAGGACTATGTGGAGCAGACTGGCACCACCGTGGATGACGGTGTGGGCGGCGTGCTCGAATACCTGCCTCTCGAAGCACAGGTCGATTACCCGAAGGAGGGTGAATGCGACGAGGTCTTCAAGTCGGCACACGTCGTGAAGTGCGGCGGTGCACGTCTGAAGAAATACCAGTACGACCTCACCTCCCAGACCTGGAACATCGGTAACCAGGACCTCGTAATCTTCCGTTATGCCGATGCCGTACTGATGAAGGCCGAAGCCGAATACCGCAATGGTACAGGCGATGCCTTGGCTGACCTCAACACCATCCGCGAACGTGTAGGTGCAACACCTCTCACCACTCTCACTCTCAACGATATCCTCAACGAACGCATGCTTGAACTCTGCTGGGAGGGCGTACGCCGTCAGGATCAGGTACGCTTCTGCACCTTCACCCAACCTACCGAAGACCGTTTCGTAGGTGTCTGGAAGAACGCCGTAGCCAACAACTACGTGGACGATAACCAGGGATACACCAACGTCTATCCTATTCCATCGTCGGTGCTCAGCCTCAATACCAGTTTCAAGCAGAATCCCGGTTATTGATTCCCTTTTGAAGGTTTAGTTTTAAATAATATGTGTGTGTTAATGTGCTGCTTCTGCGAAGAAACAGCACATTTTTTCGTACTTGAGAAAATTTTCGGCTTCAATGCTTGCAACATTCATTTTTTCTTTGTATTTTTGCAGCGCATATAACCCTGAAAAAACAATGATTCAACTACGAAAACTAATATCATTGGCTCTTTGCCTGACAGCCAACTTCACATACATGTCCGCGGCCATGCCCTCCACCGAAAAACTGTTGCAGCAACTCGATGCCGACGTGGCCAACCGCACAGCGTTTATTCAGAAGCGGGAAAAGGAAATCGACAACCTGAAACTTCTGCTTCCTCGAAGCCCAGTCTCAGCACGTTTCGAGGTCTGCGACGAGATCTGCCAGCGCTATGTGGGATTCAATGCCGACTCGATGCGACATTATGGTGAACTTTGTCTGCAATATGCCCGTGACCCTCAGTTCGGTAGCGCCGAAAAGTTACAACGTGCCAACATTCACCATGCTTTCAGCCTGGCTACCAATGGCCTCTATGAACAGGCCAAGGAATTGTTGATCCCGATGGAAGGTAATGTCTTCCTAAGCAACCGGCTGGACTACTTCAAGGCAATGACACTACTACTAGTATGGGAGAGTGACTTCTCTACCCTACCTGATGCTTTCGAACGTATCAAGCCCCAGCTGATGGCTTGCTACGATTCAATCATCAGTTACGAGCAGGATCCTCTCTTCCGACTGCATCAACGCGCCATTTTGGCCGGTTTCGAAGACCAGGAGAAGGCCATACAATACGTTTTGCCGGCTCTCGACACCATGAGCCTCGACAATCCTGACCTGCGTTTCCTGGCCAACACAGCTGCCACCAGCTACGAAGCACAGCAAAAGGCCGACAGTTCCCTCCACTATTATGCGCTGAGCGCCTTGTCGGATTTGCGTCAAGGGGTACTCGAACATGCTTCGCTTCCCACACTTGCGCTGCTGCTTTTCACCCGAGGAGACATCGACCGAGCATACAGTTATATGAAATGCAGTGTAGAGGATGCCGAAGCCTGCGGTGCCCGCCTGCGTACGGTGCAGATTGCCGAAGATGTCCCAATCATCCTGGATGCCTACCAGGCCAAGGTCAAGGCACAAAATTCACGACTTCGGAATGGGCTGATTGCCCTGGCGTTGCTGCTCACCACGGTTACTGTGCTCTTCGGTCTTCTCTTCTACACCCATCGCCGACTGCGCAGAGCACGACAGCGCGAACTCGCCTACCACGACGACCTGCGTCGCAGTAAAATGGAGGTCGAACAGGCGCTTCGACAAGTCCGACAAATCAATAGCCAGCTGAAGGAAAGCAACCAGATCAAGGAGACCTATGTCACCCAATACATGAAACAATGTTCGGCTGGTATCGCCAAGATCGAGTCCTATCGCCTCGCGCTGCAAAAAACTGCCCTCTCGAGCAACTACGGCAAGCTGCTCGAAACCATCAAGGACACCCGGGTCATCGACAAGGAGTTGGATGAATTCTATCGCAGTTTCGACGAGACCTTCCTGAGCCTCTTCCCTACGTTCAAGGCCGACTTCAATGCACTACTTCGACCCGAAGAGCAACTGCCCGAGGGAGATGCAGGTCGCCTCAGCACCGAACTGCGAATTTTCGCGCTCATCCGCCTGGGCTTTACCGACAGCGAGGAGATAGCCAACTTCCTGCGTTATTCGGTCAAGACCATCTACAACTACCGCACCAAGATGCGCAACAAGGCATTGGGCGACCGAAACCAACTTGAAGACAAGCTGATGAACATCGGCATCATTGGCAGTTGACATCATTTTTCAATCCACACGAGCCACTCCCTTTTTGAATCCACCTGCAATGTTCAAGACTTTGGAAAACAACCAGATAGTGCATTATGATTGCTCCCAAAATGTTCCATCGGCTTTCTGTATTCGGTGAAACTCCTTATCTTTGCAGCGCATTTTTTAATCATCGACAAAAATGAAAACATTCCTATTCTTCGCCACCATGGCTGCTTCTTTGACCCTCATGGCCGAGGCACAGACCATCTACAAGACCCCGCAATACGAGTGGCGGGGCAACCAGTTCACGCAAGGCCGATTCAAGGCAAAGGCCAACAGTGCCACCGACATCACCAGCAACTATCGCGACGAGTGGACAAGCACAGCGCCCAATTTCATGCCCGACATCGATCCGGGCATTGATCGCGAGCACTGGACCTTGAAGCGCGACATCAGTCACCTGCCCCACTACACATCTTCGCTCACCATCGACAACGCGCTCTTCAACATGAGCCTGGAGGAGAGCGAACTCGCCATCGAACCCGATTCGACCTATCGCACAGGCGTCTTCTGGGGTGGCGTGTGGACGCGCGACGTGTCCTATTCCATCCTGCATGCCTTGGCCCAACTCAATCCCGAAGTGTGCCGCAAGTCGCTCCTTGCCAAGGTCAATGCCAACAACCGCATCATCCAGGACACCGGTACAGGTGGCGCCTGGCCCTGTTCGACCGACCGCACCACGTGGATTCTTGCCGCTTGGGAGGTGTATCTTGTAACGGGCGACAAGGAATGGCTCGACCGCATCTTCCCCGTCATCATGGCAACCATCGAGGATGACCGTGTGGTGGCCTACGACCCACAGACCAAGCTGATGCACGGCGAGACGTCGTGGCTCGATTGGCGCGAGCAGGAATATCCCACCTGGGCACAGCCTGCCGACATCTATCAGAGCGAAGCCATGGGAACCACCGCAGTACACTACCGTTCGCTGCGCATCCTGGCCGAAATCTGCCGCCTCGAAGGACAGCCCGAATGGGGTCGCAAGTACGACAGCTGGGCCAATGACCTTCGCGAAGGCATGAACCGCAACCTCTGGATGGAGGACCGCGGCCTCTACGCCATCTACCTCTATGGTCGCAACCACCTCGTACAGCATCCGCAGATGGAAATCCTCGGCGAGTCGTTTGCCATCCTTTGGGACATCGCCGACTTCGACCGCCAGAAACGCATCAGCCAAAGCATGGTGAGCGAGACCTTCGGCACACCCGACTTCTACCCCAACCTCAAGAACCAATATCCCTACCATAACGACGGCATGTGGCCCTTCACGCAGGGCTACTGGATGAAAGCCCAGGCCAAGGCTGGTAACGAAGAAGGCGTGCTCCATGCCATCTCTTCGATCTACCGCCTGGCTGCCATGACACTCACCAACCTCGAGAACATGGTGATCTACAACGGCAACGAGAAGGGTCTGCCCATCAATTCGCCGCGTCAGCTGTGGAGCGTAGCCGCCGACCTTGCCATCGTGCCCAACATCTACTTCGGCATCAACTATGAGATGGGAGGCATCCGCTTCCGTCCCTTTGTGCCCAAGACGCTCAAGGCCGAACGTCATCTTTCGAATTTCAAGTACCGCGATGCCGTGCTCGACCTGACCATCACGGGCTTCGGCAACAACCTGAAGTCGTTCAAACTCGACGGCGTAGAAGCCGATCCTTTCTTCCCAGCCAATCTCAAGGGCGCTCATACCATCGAAATGGTACTCGACAACCGTCAACCAGCACCTATGCAGATGGTGATGCGCGAAAATGCCTACCAGCCGCTCACACCCGTAGCAAATATCAGCGGAGAAGTTATCAGTTGGCGGGAAGTGCCCGAAGCTAAGGAGTACATCGTGCTGCGCAATGGCAGCGAGATGACCCGTACCACAGCGCTCAAGGCCAAACTGCCGGGCGATGGCGAATATGCAGTGGTGGCAATTGGAGCCGACGGCTGGCACAGTTATATGAGCGAACCTTTGAACCATTACAGTCAAGCCGCCCTCTACGAAGTGGAGCGTTTTGCCCTGCCTTTCGACCCCAATCGCAAGGCCGTGAAGGAGAGTGTAGGAGCTGGTGGTGGCGTGGCAGGCAAGGCCGAAGCGCGTGCCGAAGTACCTACTCTGAAGGGTGTAGACATCAGCGGAGCACAAGGAAACGTAGCGATGATCACACGCAACGAGAACATCCTCATCACCATTCCCATCGAGGTGGCCGACGACGGACTCTATGCCATCGATTGGCGTTATGCCAACGGCAACGGCCCCATCAACACCGACAACAAGTGTGCCACCCGTGAGCTCCGCGTCGATGGAGAAGCCGCTGGCGTCAGCGTCTTCCCACACCGTGGCACCGACGAATGGAACAACTGGGGTTGGAGCAACGCCTGCACTGTCAACCTCACCCGTGGTCGTCACATCGTGACCCTGCAGTTCTGCGATGCGGTCGAAAACATGAACATCCACGTCAATCAAGCCCTGCTCGACCAATTGCGCGTCACCAGGCTATAATTTTGAGCTTCAGCGACCATTCTAATATTGTTTACTCTATGAAAACGACAACACTCCCCGCAATGGCTATCGCAGGTGCCCTGCTGATGGCTTGTACACAAAACAAGGACGGCGGTAACGACACCTCCGCAGGTGACACACCCATGAGCGACAACATCGCCTGGCAAGACCAGCATGTGCGCTTCACCGTCGTCAGCGATGGCATTATCCGTCTGGAATACGCCCCCGACGGCAAGTTTGTCGATGACCCATCGTTCGTCGCCACCTGCCGCAAATACCCCAAGGTGGAGCCTGTTGTCGTTGAGGATGAGCAGCAGGTCAGCATCTCAACCCCTCGGATGAGCCTCAAATATAAGAAAGGTACCGGATCCTTTACCGCTGAAAACCTCAGCATCGAATCAGCTCCTGAACTTTCGACTAAATTCATCTGGCATCCAGGCGACGTGCAGCAATGCAACTTAGGAGGCACCTATCGCACCCTCGATGGCTATGACGGCGACCGCTACTATTCGTGGCAGCACGACAAGCCTGGACAGGGGCAACCATTGCCCCTCGAGAATGGTCTGCTGGCACGTGACGGTTGGACCCTCATCGACGATTCGGAGGGCCTGCTCTTCGATGGCGATGTCAACGACCTCTCTTCGCCCGAACTTCCTTGGGTGAAGCAACGCCCAACAGCAGCCAGTGACACACAAGAGAAAGCCACCGACTGGTACTTCATGGCATACGGTCATGACTACAAGCAGGCACTTGGAGACTTCACGTTGCTGGCAGGACGCATCCCTCTGCCTCCACGTTATAGTTTCGGCTACTGGTGGAGCCGCTATTGGAGTTATTCCGATGGCGAGATGCGACAAGTGGTGAGCGACTTCGAACGCTATGGCATCCCGCTCGACGTGCTCGTGGTCGATATGGACTGGCACTGGACCGAACCGGGTCTCGGTGGATGGACAGGTTACACGTGGAACAACCGCCTCTTCCCCAGCCCCGAGCAGTTCCTCTCTTTCCTCAAGGAGCATAACCTGCAGATCACCCTCAACCTCCATCCTGCCGATGGTGTACCTGCTTACGAGGACAAGTATGCCCAATTGGCCGAATTCCTCGGACGTGATCCCAAGAGCACCGAGACCATCCGTTGGCAAAGTTCCGACAAGCGCTTCGTACGCGGTTGGCTCGACAAGATGCTCCTCCCGCTCCAAAAGCAGGGTGTGGATTTCTGGTGGCTCGACTGGCAGCAGCAGTTGCAGGACGATAGCATCCCCCAGCTCAGCAACACGTGGTGGCTCAACTACTGCATCTTCGACAACCAGCGTCGCACGCAGCCCGAACATCGTCCCATGCTCTACCATCGTTGGGGTGGTCTGGGCAACCATCGCTATCAGATAGGTTTCTCGGGTGACACCTACTCCACTTGGGCTTCGCTCGACTACCAGCCTTACTTCAACAGCACCGCTTCGAACGTAGGCTACGGCTATTGGAGCCACGACCTGGGCGGACACATGTTTGTTCACAACGGCGACGTGCTCGACCGCGAACTCTATGCTCGCTGGATGCAACTCGGCACCTTCCTGCCCGTGATGCGCAGCCACAGCACCAAGAGCGCCAACATGCAGAAGGAACCCTGGCGACTGGGTCCGGAATATCAGGAAGTAGTTACCGCTGCCATCCTGCAACGCTACGAGCTCGCTCCTTATCTCTACACCGCCGCACGCCAAGCTTGGGAAACAGGCGTATCAATCTGCCGCCCGCTCTACTACGACTATCCTGAGGCCAAAGAGGCATACGCCAAGGAATTCCGTAACCAATATATGTTGGGCGACCAGTTGCTCATCGCGCCCATCACAAAGCCTATGAAGCAGGACATCAGCACCCTCACGGTATGGTTGCCCGAAGGCAACGATTGGTATGAGGTTGCAACAGGCACTTTGCTCAAAGGCGGTCAGACGGTCGAGCGCCGTTTCCTCATCGACGAGTATCCCGTCTATGTCAAGGCAGGATCGATCCTCCCCACTTACGGAAAGGTGAAGAATCTTGCAAGCAATGACGAAAAGGTCATTCTCACCGTCTATCCGGGCGCTGCCGAAGGCCAAGGCTGTATGTACGAGGATCAAGGCAACGACCGCGACTATGCCACCCAGTTTGCCACGACCTGCTACAAACTCACCACACAAGATTCAAACCTCTCAAACCCTTCAAACTCCTCAAACCCCACAACTCAGGTCATCACCATCAGCCCACGCAAAGGCAGTTACGAAGGTATGCCCAAGCAGCGTAAAATGGCCATCAAACTTGTAGGCTCAATCGTTCCTCAACGTGTCACCCTCGATGGTCGTGAGGTGGCCTTCTCCTACGAACCCGCTCAACTTGCCGTCTGCATCGACCTTGGCGAAATCTATCCCGCGGTAGAACATAAGGTCGAAATCACCTGTCCTGCCACCGACCTCCAACTCAACGACGGACTCGTGGCTCAGATGCGACGCATGGCACGCACCATGACGCAAATGAAGTTCCGCGATGCCGGCATCAACTATGTCGAGGGCTTGGGCGAAATGGGTTCGCTCAGCGAAGCTCTCCGCTACTTCCCCGACGAGGCTACCCAGCGCATCACACAGTTCCAGCAGAACTATCGTCGTCTGCCCGCCCTGCTCGACGCGCAGCACATGTCGGAGGCCAACAAGCAATGGTTCCTGCAAAGTATTATATATGAATAATATGGAAATTAGCGGGAGTTAGCAGGAGTTAGCGGGAGTTAACGGACGTTACCTTGTTCCCGTTCGGTCACGTCCGAGAGAAGCGCCTGGAAGGATTTTGTTCAAGCCGACAACTGTTAATTGTTAATTATTAATTGTTAATTGAACTATCGTCCGTTAACTCCCACGCGAAAGCGTTAACTCCTGTTAACTCCCGTATACTCCCATTAACTCAAAAAAGATGAAATCCTTTTGCCTCCTCCCCCTTCTCCTCCTCGTCGCCACCCTTCCCCTCCAGGCAATCGAAGTCTCTTCGCCCGACGGCTCGATACGTGTCAACTTCGAGTTGCAGGGTACCGTGCCGACTTATAGTGTCACCTATCAGGGTAAACCGATTATCCTGCCCAGCCGCTTGGGCTATGACCTTGACAAAAAGGTTGACCTGCTAGACGGCTTTACCCTCCTGAACGAAGAACGCTCGACTTTCGACGAGACGTGGACCCCCGTTTGGGGCGAAAACCGCGAGATACGCAACAATTACAACGAACTATTGGTATGCCTCGCACAAACAGCCGAAGACCGCTACATGAACGTCCGTTTCCGCGTCTATGACGATGGCTTCGGACTGCGTTACGAATTCCCACAGAAAGGCAAACTCAACTACTTCGTCGTCTCGGAGGAACGCACCGAGTTCGCCATGACAGGCGACCACACGGCTTGGTGGATACCCGGTGATTACGATACACAGGAATATAATTACACCCGTTCGCGTCTCAGCGAAATCAGCAGGTATCTCCACGATGCCGTCAGCCAAAACCTTTCGCAAACCCTCTTCTCCGAAACGGGCGTCCAGACCTCCTTGCAACTCAAGACCGACGATGGCATCTACATCAACCTCCACGAAGCTGCCTTGGTCAACTACCCCGCCATGCACCTCAACCTCGATCCCGAGCGTCTCGTCTTCACCTCATGGCTCACCCCCGACGCTCTTGGCAAGAAGGGATGGTTGCAGACTCCCCTGGTTTCTCCTTGGCGTACCGCCCTCATCACCGACGATGCCCGCAAGGTATTGTCCTCGAACCTTATCCTCAACCTCAACGAGCCCTGCAAGATCGAGGATACCAGTTGGATCCATCCGGTGAAGTATGTCGGCGTGTGGTGGGAGATGATTTCGGGCAAAAGCGAATGGGCATATACCCACGACTACCCATCGGTGAAACTTGGACTGACCGATTATGCCAAGGCAACACCTTCGGGCAAACATGGCGCCAACAATGCCAACGTACGTCGGCATATCGACTTTGCCGCCGACCACGGGTTTGATGCCGTGCTCGTCGAAGGCTGGAACATTGGCTGGGAGGACTGGAGCGGAAACACCAAGGAACAGGTATTCGACTTTCTGACTCCCTATCCCGACTTCGACATCAAGGCGCTCAACGACTATGCGCATAGCCGAGGCGTGAAACTCATCATGCACCACGAGACCTCTTCGTCGGTAATGAACTACGAGAAGTACATGGATCGTGCCTACCAGCTTATGCGTGACTATGGATACGATGCCGTGAAAAGCGGATATGTGGGCAACATCATTCCACGTGGCGAACACCACTACAGCCAGATTGAAATCAACCACTACCAGCATGCCATCGAACGTGCTGCCGACTACCACATCATGGTAAATGCTCACGAAGCGGTAAGACCCACAGGCCTATGTCGCACCTGGCCCAACCTGATCGGCAACGAGAGCGCACGCGGTACCGAGTACCAGGCCTTCGGCGGACTTCCGCCCGGACACACCGCTATCATTCCCTTCACGCGTCTGCAAGGTGGTCCGATGGACTACACGCCAGGTATCTTCGAGATGGAATGCGCCAGCGGCAGCCACTGCAATTCGACCATCTGCGGACAACTTGCCCTCTACGTGACGCTTTATAGTCCGCTGCAGATGGCCGCCGACTTCCCCGAAAATTACGAGCGCTTCATGGATGCGTTCCAGTTCATCAAGGATGTTGCCTGTGACTGGGACCGAAGCCTCTACCTCGAAGCCGAGCCAATGGAATACATCGTGGCAGCACGCAAGGCAAAAGGTTCAGACCAATGGTTCATCGGTGGAGTGACGGGCATGGATCCACATGCATCGGCTGTAAAACTCGACTTCCTCGACCCGAATCGCAAGTACGAAGCCACCATCTACCAAGATGCCAAGGACGCCGACTACCGGACCAATCCGCAAGCCTACGTCATCTCCCGAAAGACGGTGAACAACAAGACCGTGCTGAAACTCAATGCCGTGCCCGGTGGAGGCTTTGCCGTCAGTCTGAAACCTCTTTAAGAAAGGAGAAATTATTTCGTAAAAACATAGCATGACCAATCTTGGCCAAAAATGGTTATACTCCCGCTGAAGAATGACCATTCTTGGCCAAGATTGGTTATGCGACGACAGGAGCAAGCATTATCTCGGCCGTCAGAGTGCTCTATCCTATTGAAGTATGACCAATCTTGGCCAGGAATGGTTATGCGTCGATAGCAGCATGACCAATTTCGGCCAAGATTGGTTATTCTTCGACGAGAGCATACAGATTTGATAGATGAAAACATTATGCTCCGCTCGCAGCATGACCTTTTTTGGCCAAGATTGGTTATTCTCCGATTGGAAAAAGCACTCTGTCGGCCGTCAGAGTGCTTTCGCCGATGACGGCATGACCAATCTTGGCCGAAATTGGTCATACTTCGATCGCGGCATACCCAATCTTGGCCAAGAAAGGTTATGCCTTCGTAAGATGTTGGTCTTCCTCATTCCAAACGCCCATTTCGCGATAAGATTTGATGAATAACGAAAAGATATCCTGTTTAATTATCCATTTTGTCCAATAAAAACGGATGCAAACTGACAAAAACAGGCGAAAGGACACTTTTCGGCTGAAAAAAACATCAAATACTTGCAATTCCTAAAAAAACTCGCTATATTTGCACCACCTTTGGCGACAAAAGACACATATAATAAATAACAATTAATAATTTACAAATAACAATTTGTGTATTAATATCCATTTTTATCATGAAACAAGTTTTACTATTTGCGCTTGCGCTTACTATGGGCGCAGCTACGGCTAATGCTGGCCAGCAAATCAGTTTCAATCATTCACAGAACCAGAAGCAGGTCATGACCGAGGCCCAACTTCCCGTTCAAGTCAAGAACTTCCTCAAGAGCGAGGCCGGCAAGGGCTTCACCGCTCAGCAGTTCATCGACGCACTTCGCAACCAGGATGCTGCCGTCAAGGCTGTCGCTGCCGACGGATCCGCTCCCACGGAGATCCCATTTGTCAACGAAGGATTCAGCAAGATGACTCTTGGCTCTGAGAACGAACCTGATGCAACTCCTATCGCTGACTTCACCGACCTCACCGAAACTCCAGGCTGGGACGGCTTCCTCTGCTATCAAGCAGGCGGTAATGTCTATACCGGATTCGACACCGAAGGCGAAGATGGACCAGGCTATCTGCTTACTCCCGCCATGGATCTTTCTGATGCCAATTACAGCGGTGCCCATCGTGCCATGTTCCGCGTGCGTGGTGCCAATGCCGCCACTACCGAACCCAAACTCCAGATTTTTGTGCTCGACAATATCGATATGAAGATTCTGTCGGCTGACTCCAAGGACATGAACGGCCAGGAGTGGATTGACCTGACCTGGGACTTCACCCGTGGCTCTGGCAAGGAGAACATCATGGCATTCAGCTGGCAGGGCTACGTGCTCTTCGACTCAGTGAGCATCAGTTACCTCGACTATGGCATCGAGACTCCTACCAACGTCAAAGGTGAACTCGTAGATGGTTCTACCATTAAAGCCACTTGGGATGCCGTTAGCAATGCTGACCATTATCTCGTCAGCCTCTATCGCCTCCAGGAAGGTTTCGTGGAAGGCTGCACCGAATTGGAAACGAAAGATACACAATATACGTTTGAAAACCTTGCCCTCAACTTCTCAACAGGCGGCTACAAGGTCGTTGTAAAGGCAGCCAACGAGGTAGGTGCCACATCTCCCGAACGTTACTGCGACGAAATCTTAGCGCCCACCGAGACCACTGCTCCTGTTGCACTTGAAGCCACCGACATCACCGCCGATAGTTTCACTGCACATTGGGAACCCTCGACCTTCGCCGATGGATACACCGTCGAGGCCATGACCGAAATGGTCGCTGGTGCCGACACCCTTGCAGTCACCCTCTTTGAGCAGGACTTCTCCAACATGACATTTGCCGAGGACGGCAGTGGACAGGTCATGATGGACAACTGCAACGCGTTCTTCAACCAGAGCGATTGGACTTGTCTCTTTGGTCTCTGCTGGAACCATGCATTCCTCATCTACAACGCCTTAGCTGCTGCGTATGGTTCGGAATATGCTTCTTACCTCCTGTCGCCCGCCTACGACAACCTGAACCTTGGCGAAAACGGCACAGCCACCATTCGCGTCAGCTTCAAGGGCTATGTTGACCCAGCATCGCTTGACGGCGAGGAAGCCTATCTGATTGTCGGCCTCACCGAGGGCACCAACATCATTGACTACAAGGCCTTGAATGTCACCACCACAGCACAGGATTATCAGTTGGATATTGCCGGTTTCAAGAATGGCAATAACATCATATTCTATGACTACGATGGAGCATCGGTTGCCCTTGGTAACCTCAAGTTGGAAGCTTTGCTCACCGAAGGACAGTCTGCCAATGTTGTCTATGCGACTGTCGAGGCTGAGGGCCTCAATGCCAACGAAGCCGTTGTGCCGTTCCCATACGATATGGCAACCTATCGCGTAACTGCTCACGTCGCCCTTGATGGTGCAAGCCTCACAGCTACGTCAGAGGAGATTCCTGTGATTCGCGGCATCGACAACCTCGACGGCATCAACTTCCCCGCTGCTCCCGCCCGTCGCTTCTTCGACCTCCAAGGCCGTCGTGTCAACGAAGCACGTGATGGTCTATTCATCATGCAGGATGCCAATGGCCACACGCAGAAGATGCTAATCAAATAATCTATGATTCGAAGGTTATTACTGACCCTATATCTTGTTCTGGGCTTCGCTTTCACCGAGGCCCAGAACTCTTCGCTTTATCTAAGCTACTGCGATGGCAAACTTGCCGAAGCTGGTGCCAGCCGCCAAGGCGTTGGGGTCACCGTGTCGGCAGCCGTAGGCTTCCCCGCTGACGGCTTGTCACAATATACCGGTGCCGAACTCACCACGCTCCGCATCGGCCTCTGCACAATCAATGCCGACATGAATGGCCTGACGGCATGGGTGCGCAGCAGCCTGTCGGGCGAAGTCATTGCCGAAGTCGCCTTGGAGTCCTTCCAATCAGGCTGGAACGAGGTGAAACTCCCCACCCCTATCTCCATCGACGGCAAGCAAGACCTTTATCTCGGCTTCAGTTATCAGCAGGCACGTAGTGTCAAGTGCCTCAGCTTCGTCGGCGAGACCAATGCCCAAGGAGCCTGGATCGGACGCAACGGAGAGTGGGAAGATTGGAGCACACGCCAACTCGGTTCGCTCAGCATCGAAGGCATCATCGAAGGCGAAGGCCTGCCGCAATACAATCTCAGTGTGCTCGACATGAAGCTGCTGCACGGTGAGATTGTGCGCGACGACAGTCTCCGTTTCGAAGCCACGGTCAAGAATGTCGCCTCGCAGCCCGTCAGCAGCCTGCGCTTCAACTACGACCTTGCCGATGGTTTGCAGACAGGTTCCATCGAGGTGGAACAAACGCTCCAGCCGCGCGAAGAGGCAACCATCCTCTTTGGCATCCCCACCAAAGGCATTCCCGCTGGCATCAATCATCCCGTCGATGTCTGCCTGTTGTTGCCCGATGGTTCTGACGACGAGGACATGACCGACAATCGTTGTCATTTCGACTATGCCACCTACGAACAGGGTTCCGACTTCGTTCATCGTGCTTTGCTCGAAGAGTTCACCACCGAAGTGTGCGTCAACTGTCCTTCGGGTGCCCAGCGCATCGAGGCAGCCCTCGACTATGGTTATCATGACCGCATTATCATGGCTACCCATCATGCCGGCTATCACACCGACTGGCTCACCCTCCCCTCCGATGTGGACTATTGCTGGTTCTACAACGAGGGTGGCTCTACCTCGGCGCCTGCTACGATGCTCGACCGCACATTGACGGGGTTCGACAAGGATTTCTCGCCGGTGTTCAACCCTCCGCAGTCGCAGAAACTCTGTGAACGCTTCGACATTGCACTAGCACGTCCTGCGTTGGTTGATGTCAAGGCTACATTGAAGTATAATGATGCCCTTCGCCAGGTCACCATCAATATAGAGGGCGAACGTCTCGACGCCTTCCTGCATCAGTGTCCCGAAGCGCGCATCACCGTTTTTGCTCTCATCGACAGCATACAAGCCCATGACCAGACGGGTGCCGGACCAGGCTACTACCACCGTCACGTGACGCGTGACGTCCTCACTGACGTGTGGGGCGACGTAATTGTTTGGGATGGCAATACTTTCTCCACCTCTTACGTTTGGACCATCCCCGAGGAACTACGCGAAGAGAAGATGGAAGTCGTGGCCTTCGTTCATCGATACGATGCCGACGACCCGACCAATTGCTGTGTATTCAACACCACCCGAGCCTTGCTCTCCGACCCATCGACAGAAGGCATCGATATCGTCCGTGCGGACAATGCTTCTACTTCGGCTCCTCTCATCAACCTGATGGGGCAAAAGGTGGACAATGCTTGGCGCGGCTTCGTCATCTCGGGCGGCAGGTTAATCATGCGGTAAGCCTCGTCTGTCTCGTCAGACATTGGACGAATAAAAATAAATCAGCCCCAACCTCGGAAGAGATTGGGGCTGACTGTTTATGTATTGGGGACAATTAACGTGTTCACGCCTCTTCAGGCGGATCGATAGGCTTGGGTTTAGGCTTCTTCATACGTCCACTTTTGCGGAGTGCTTCGGCCAATATCCACTGAATCTGCCCGTTGACAGACCTGAACTCATCAGCAGCCCATGCCTCGATAGCATCCATAGTGGCGCCATCGACACGAAGCACAAAACTTTTGGTGGTTGATTCTTTTTTGGCCATTGCGAGGTTTGAAGTTTGAAGGGTTTGAGGAGTTTGAAAGGTTTGAAGGGTTAAATCAGCAATCTCTCGTCAATCTGCACCTTCGGATTAATCTTGCGCAGCTCGTCGAGGAAATCCTCTTGATAGCGGGGCGAAATCACCACGGCATTGCCATCGCTGAAATCCAGACGGATGCGCTTCAAGGAAGAGGCGGGAGCGCTCAGGATGGTTCTTGTAGGAACAACAGACACCAGTTTTGTGAGGTCGTACTTGTCATTGAATATACCGAGCACCGTCACCTTCAATGTCGTGCCATCAATCGTATATTTGATGGCATAGAGCAGATAAAACATGGGCACAGCCACAAGGCACAACGATATCAGCATTCTCCATCCGCCCTCTCCTAAGATACCGGGCAGGAAGCACACCAAAAGAATCACGATGATAAAAACGATCAGCGCCACGCTGATTCTTGTTCGATAAGTTTTCATAGTTTCAACAGTTTTATAGTGACCGATTGGGTTTCTTCGTTCACTTCAGCAGCCAAGCTTGGCTGCTTATCTTAACGACTGAACCCATCTTAGCGCGCAAACGCCTTAGTGATTCAGCGTACCCGAATTGATGACTGGCTGAGCAGGCTCATCGCCGCAAAGTACCACGAGCAGGTTGCCGACCAAAGCGGCCTTCTTCTCATCATCAAGTTCCACGATTTCCTCGTCCGAAAGTTTGTCGAGCGCCATCTTTACCATCGAAACTGCACCTTCAACAATCTTCTCACGGGCAGTGATGATGGCAGCCGCCTGCTGACGACGCAGCATCACGGCAGCAATCTCGGGAGCGTAGGCCAGATAGTTGATGCGAGCCTCAGTCACTTCTAAGCCAGCCATCTCCAGACGTTCGTTGAGTTTGCGAAGCAGTACGTCATTGACTTCCTCGCTACCACTGCGCAATGTCACCTCGTGGGTGTCGTCGCCATCGTTGTCGTAGGCATACATACCGGCCACCTGACGCAGGGCCGAATCGCTCTGCACGGCCACGAAGCGTTCGAACTTGTTCATTCTCAGTCCGGCGGCGCCGCCCACGGTCGAGGCATTGGCTACGTCGGTGTCGATGTCGAAGATAGCCTTGTAGGTGTCCTTCAGTCGCCACACAACCACCAGGCCGATCATCACGGGGTTACCCGCCTTGTCGTTCACCTTGATGGGGTCGGCATTGAAGTTGCGTGCGCGCAACGACACCTTCTTCACGCTCATGAAAGGATTGATCCAGTAGAAGCCCGTCTTGCGGAACGTGCCCACATACTTGCCGAAGAACGTCAGCACCTTGGCCTCGTTGGGTTCCTGCATTGAGAAACCGCAACAGCCGATGATGATACATATCAGAAGAAGGACAGCAGGAAGCATATACCATCCATTCTCATAGGTGATGGTCAAAGCAATGAAATAGAACATGCCAAAAACCATGGCCAACACAAGGAACAGCATAATAAAACCATTCATCGAACCTCCCTTGAACTCATACTCTTTACTTTCCATAATAAATGTTTTTTAGAAGTTTTACCAAGATATATTATGATATTATTTTGATATCACATTGCAAAGGAACAGATTTCCAGTTTTCGCTCCAAATATTTATTCAATTATTTTTTATTTTGGCGATTTTTTATCATAGATTGACACCCGTAGTTCACAAAACGAGCATTCTTTTTCGACAAATCCCCGGGATAACACAAGAAAAAGAGCGGTGACGAAACATACTCGTCACCGCTCTCTTATCATTTACTCGTTTCTTACTCTTCGTCCTCTTCCATCTGCTCAAGAGGAGGTGCTTCTTCGGCTGCTTTCTCGAAGGCTGCTTCCGAAGCGGCATCGTGACTGGTCTCAAGGGCCTTTCGGGCCTCTTCGAGCATACTTTCGAAGACATAGATCCTCACGCCGCCAATGGTGTCGGGCCCTTGGAACGACCACATGGCAACATGCTTGTGATCGACAATCATACAGGGGATTCCGGCGCCATCGAGCACACTCTTGATGACATCCGCTTCGAAAGATGTGCCGCAATTGGTCAATAATACGGTTTCCATAGTTTTAGTATTTTACATATAAATCGCCGAGTTTCCTTTCTGATCTCCGATGAAATAGGCTCCCTCAGGCGTAAACTTGATGACTGTGACGTCGAATGTGGCTTCGCGCAATGCATCCTTCAACTTTTGGCTGACGTTGCCGAGATACATATATCCACGTTCGAAAGCAAGAATCATGCCCTCGTTGTTGATTTGGGCAAAACGCAGGGTGCCATGCTTGGCACTGCCATCGCTCACCCAGTCCTCCATCCTACTGAACGAAGAACGCACCTGACCATTGTCATAGACTACAATCCAATCACTATGGTCGTTGAAGGTCACCGACTTGATAGTATGACGGTCGGCAATCAGTTCATAGAGGCAACTCTTGAGCATTGCAGGAATCTTATGCCAACGCATCAAGCCATCGCCATAACTGATGAACCAGCGGCCTTTTTCGCTGAGTTGGATATCGTTGATGTAATAGGCGCTGTCGTTCAAATTGTCGATCTGCTTGGCCAGATTGGTGGGAATGCGGTCGTAGGCGCACTTGTTGGTACCGACGAAAGCGATGTCACCACCTTTGTCGGTGATGGCCACATTACGGCAGGTTTCCCACTTGTCGATACAGTTCTTGATATAAAAACGATCGCGCGCATTGCAGAACACGATGCTGGTAAATGCCACAACAAAAAGAAGCAATATACGTTTCATATTTAAATAGGTATTATGTTTCGTCTGCAAATGTGCGCATAAATTGCGAATCTTCCAAATTTTTGAACCTAAAAATCGTTATAGGACCCCGATTTTATGTTTTTTTCACCAACATTCGCCTTCTCACCCGCCCTGATTGGCCGCTTCTTCATTCCAGAACTGCGTGATTTCGTCAAGTGTAATGCCCAGCAGACGTGCCTGCCGGAACACCTCGGGCAGACGCTGCTGCATAAACTCGCGCTTGTGCGCCCTCAAGATGCGCTGTCGGGCATTGGGACTGACAAAATAGCCGATACCGCGCTTCTGATAGACAATTTCTTCTCGCTGCAGCAGTTCCATGGCCCGCAGGATGGTGTTGTAGTTCACCTCGAAGGTCTCGGCCAGATCACGCACGCTCGGTATGCGGTCCTCGCTGTGGTATTTTCCTTCGAGTATCTCTTCGCATATCTGATAGGCCAGTTTGCCGAAGATGGTTTTCTCTTGCGACGATATCATAGGTTCAGAAGTTTGTGGTCGCAAACGGCACGACGGTTGAAACAATTTTGGCCCAAGCGCCAGCAAGCGACAATACCTGCAAGCAATAGCAGCATCACCCATGGATTTGCCGCAAAGATGCCATGATCCAAATATACTACATTTTGCATCCACGAAAGGAAGATCAAAAGCACCATAATAAAATTAAAGGAAAAAGACAGAAGAAGGTTGTTGATCAACAGTGGGAACAGGACATTGAAGAGGGCGATGAACAGCAGTAGAAGCAGGCCGTCGGCAGGTGCCGTGATGACGAAATCGGCAAGACTCTTCACGCTGACGAATGGGGAATAGAGCTGCGCTGGCTGGAAAACGGCAAAGATGGCATTCAGGAGCAGATCGACGCCAATCAAAACGCCATACATCGCCACGTAGTGCAGCCCGATGTAGAGGATCATCGAGACATATTTACGCCGATTGGTCTCGGGCAGCAATGTTAACTCCTTGCGTCGATAGATCAAGAAAAAGGTCTGAATGAACATCAGTGCAATCAGGAAAGGAAAATGAACATTCCACACGGCTCGTTCGTAAAAAGCGGATGAACCATTTTCCAGGATAGCATGGATTGAAAAGACTGCTATGCGAATCAGCACGAGCGCCACAACAAAAAGCTTCAGGACCGAACGAATTCCGTTCAGGTAGATGCGAAACAGGTTTTTCATAACTCTTTAGGTGTTAACTTCAGCACGACATCAAGTTTCTGGAATTGGCGATAGCCCAGGTAGATATTGATTGCGATTCCCACTACCAGTACCACCGCGACGTAGGGAAACCAGTTCCAAAACGTATCTAGAAACAACGCACAGAAGGGATAGGCTGCAGCAAGAGCCATTGGAACAAAGGCAACGAACGTGTTTTTCATGAAACGGGCGCTCAGATAATAGCAGATAGTCAGGATCCACAGGTAGAACACCACCGTCGGCCACCTGTAATACCATGCCAACAATGGCAACAACCACCCCCTTTCGATGGGCTGTTCGATGGAAAAGAAGTATGCCAGCGGAATGCGCACCCAATAGATAATCAGAGCCGAGGCCAAAACTAAGACTATCGTCTGACAAAGGTTGAAGACGATGCGCGAAGCATACTTCTCTTTCATCGTGACAGGGAGCAGCCAATGCTGCTTATGAAGCCTGTAAACACCGAAGACACTCAAGCAATGGGTTATACACATAAACCAAGGAAAGAGGAAAAACCAATTAAGCATTTCCGTGGTGGAGTAATGCGATTCCTGGTCGTTCCAAGTGCCATTAATGAATCCCCAAACGTCGGTTTCGGGATGTTTTCTCCAAGTGATTGCCAGCATAAATGCGGAAAAAACGAGAAAGAAGAGGATCGTCAGGACAAACGAAAGCCGCTCCGTCCTCCAGTATAATCTAAACAGGTTCCTCATAGTGATAGATTATTTGAGTGAGGTAATATATTCGAAGAGCATCTCCAGGTTGACGGGTGTCTCTGGTTCATCGGCTGTTCGACGGGCAATGCACTGGGTGCCATCAATGGTCTTTTCGCTGTAAAGCACCTCGCCCTCGGGATTTGTGCCGAAGGTGAACTCTTCGGCCAGCTGTTGCATCGAACTGTCGAGCAGCAGTTTCTCCTGGCCGATCAAGGTCACGTGGTCGATGAGCATCTCGACATCGTGAACCTGGTGGGTAGATATCACCATCAGCCGTTCCTCATTCATGTTGCTCGCAATCACCTTGCGGAACTGGCGTTTCGAAGGAATGTCGAGTCCGTTGCTCGGCTCGTCCATCAGCAGCAACTTGGTATTGGTAGCCAGAGCAAAACTCATCAGCACCTTCTTCTTGGTGCCCATCGAGAGCGAACTAAGTTTCAGGTCGCTCTCAAGTTCGAACTCACGAAGGCAGCTGTCCATAATCTCCTGACTGAAGTTCTTGTAGAACGGCTTGTACATCTTGACATAATCGCGCATCGACATCGAGGGCAGCATGAACTCCTCGGGCACGAGGTAAATCTTCTCAAGCATCTGTTTCTTCATCTCGCTCACCACGTCTCCATCGATGGTTATCTCGCCGCTATTGGGCCGCAAAAGGCCGCAAAGCAGATAGAGCAGGGTTGTCTTGCCGGTTCCGTTCTTGCCCAAAAGGCCATATACACTGCCCGGCTTCATCTGAAGGTTAAACTGACTAAATACATTTCGTTTTGAGCCACTGTAACCGAAAGTAAGGTTTTGAATATTGATCATCGCTTTGAATATAGATTAAAACAATTATAGTGTCATATTGAACTATGACACCGCAAAGATATTTGCTCTCCTTCAAGACAGCAAGAAAACGGGAGAAAAAATGCTTAAAAAAATACGAAACAATTATAATCGATACAAATTGTCATCCATAAATGTCAAAATAGATTTATAGATTCACAACTGGAAATCCTCAGCGCCATCAGGATCATCTTCCATTTGCAAGAAAGAATGGAAAAGAGATTGAAGTCAATAATCAATCGCACGCGATATTTTGTTAAAATCTGTTGAATAATTTATATTGCGCACGATATTTTGTTAAGAATGATTAAAGTTTTTGTTATATCCTTTGCGATATAAAATTTTCTTCGTATCTTTGCACCGTCAAAACAAAAGAAATGACATCTGATAATACATTTAATATAATAATATAAACCCCTCAAAAAACAAAACATTATGAACGCAAACAATTCTATCCAGGCACTTCAGTTCTTCGTAACCGGACTCAGCAACGGCGCTTTTGCACACCTCGTACAGGGCAAGCACTTCGATAGCATGGGCTTCAAGACCCTTGGCAAGAAATACACAGACCACTATTCAGAGGAAATGGGTTGGGTCGAGAAATTCATGACCCGCATCAACGACCTCGGTGGTGAAGTAAAGATCGAAGACCAGAAGGGTCGCGAACTCGTAAAGGATCCCGTAGAGTACGTTAAGGCAGACCTCGCTATTCAGGAGAAGGGTGTCGAATTGCTCTACAAGTGCATGGAGACCCTCAAGGACGACCCAACCACATATGACCTCATGAAGGCTTACCTCGCCGACGAAGAGGAGGACCTCTACTGGAGCCAGGAGCAGGTAGAAATGGTAGAGATGATTGGTCGTCAGAACTGGCTGTACAAGCAACTCTAATTTTCCAACTCAATTAAAGGCTTAGTGACATGGCATACGACCAACTGAAACTCCAAAACCAGCTGTGTTTTCGGCTTTATACGGCTAGCCGCCTCATCACGCAAGCCTATGAGCCCTATTTCAAGCCGCTTGGAATCACCTATACGCAGTACCTCGTACTGATGGTACTGTGGGAGGAAGACAAACAGCCTATCAACACCATCGGCCAGAAACTGAAACTCGGCATCAACACCACCTCTCCTCTCATCAAGCGCATGGAGAAACTTGGACTGGTGGCTCGCCAAAGCAGCGAAACCGACAAACGCCAGCAGATAGTCTATCTTACCCAAAAGGGCAAGGACATGAAAAAGAAGGCAGCAGAAATCCCTTCGTGCATGACAAATGACTTCTGCCGTTGCGGAATTGATCCTAAATCAATGGAGGCAATGATTCCCATCTTGGACGAACTGCTCAACAAACTGAGCGTGAAAGAGGAAGATTAGGCAGTTTTTCTACACTATGAAGCCGAATAGGCAAAACGAAACAAGGAAGGTAAAGGCTTTCGCCTCGTACCTTCCTTGTTGCTTTTGCTTCGTTCGCGAAGAACTAACTATTTATGCGTGTTCCTCGCGCTGTTTCTCCATATAGGCATCGATGACCGCTACGGCCACGATATTGACGATGTCGCGCACCGAAGAATCGAGGTCGGTGAAGTGGATAGGCTTGTTCAGACCCATCTGGAGTGGGCCAATCACTTCCGTCTCAGGCGAGAACTGCTTGATGAGTTTGTAAGCTCCGTTGCCTGCACTCAGCGATGTGAAGATCATCGAGTTGACCACCTCTCCCTTCAATGGGCCGAACGGATAACGGTCGTCGCGACGCTCATGATCGAGAGCAAGGTCAATGGTCATCTCACCATCAATCTTCAGATCGGGCATCTCCTCATGCAGTTCTGACACAACCTGACTCATCATCGTGGCCGAACCACTATCCTCCGAACCGAAGTTAGAATACGAAATCATGGCCATACGTGGTTCCTCGTTGAAGAAACGAATGCGTTCGGCCGTAAGTCGTGCAATGTCCTTGATGGCCTCCTTGTTGGGTGTCTGGTTCACCAAAGTATCGGCAATGTAATAGACACCGCGCTTCGAGTTGACGATGTTCATCGTGGCAAAATGATCATAGCCTTCACGGATACCGATTACCTCCTTAGCAGCGGTGAACAGGTTGCTGTACTTGGTATAGACACCGGTGACCATAGCATCGGCCTCGCCGCTCTTCACCATCTCCATGCCGAAGTAGTTGCGGTCGGACATCTTGTCGAGGGCACGCTCGAAAGTGTAGCCAGCACGGCAGAGTTTCTCGCTGAGCAGACGGGCATACTTGGCGCGAACGGGATGGGTCGCAGTAGCACGCTGATCGATGATCTCACAGCCCGTCAAGTCAAGTTCCAGTTCCTTGGCACGACTGCGCACCAATTCGGGATTGCCGAGCAGGATTGGCGTACAGAGACCCTCGGCCTTAGCGGTGACGGCAGCCTTGAGCATCGTGGGATGATAACCTTCGGCAAAGACCACGCGCTGCGGGTGTGAACGAGCGATGTCGTGCAACTGTTGGGTGAGAGTGGTCTCCTGCCCCATTCGACGGCGTAATTGACTCTTGTAGGCTTCCCAGTCGGTGATGGGCTTGCGAGCCACACCCGTATCCATTGCTGCCTTGGCCACGGCGGCACTTACCTCGGTGATGAGGCGCGGATCGACAGCCTTCGGGATAAGGTACTTGGGACCGAACTTCAATGTATCACCCTTATAAACACGGTTTACCACCTCGGGAACAGGTTCGTGGGCCAAAGCCACGATGGCGCGCACGGCGGCAATCTTCATCTCCTCGTTAATGGCACGGGCATTCACGTCGAGGGCACCACGGAAGATGTAGGGGAATACAATGACGTTGTTGATCTGGTTCGGATAGTCGCTACGGCCCGTACACATCAGCACATCAGGGCGTGCCGACATTGCATCTTCGTAAGAGATTTCGGGAGTCGGGTTGGCAAGGGCGAAGACGATGGGCTGATCGGCCATCGAACGCACCATATCCTGGTTGACAAGGTTGCCTGCCGAAAGGCCGAGGAAGACATCGGCACCCACCATAGCCTCACGAAGGTTGTGGATGTCGCGACGCGAGGTGGCAAACTCCATCTGTGTCGGACTGAGATCAGTACGGTCGTCGGTGAGCACACCATTCTTGTCAATCATAATGATGTTCTCCTTGCGTGCGCCGAGCTGGTGGTACATCTTGATGCAACTCATGGCAGCAGCGCCGGCACCCGAAACGACGATGCGCACATCCTCAATCTTCTTGCCATTGATCTGCAGGGCATTGACGAGACCTGCGCCCGAAATGATGGCAGTGCCATGCTGGTCATCGTGCATCACGGGGATGTCGCAGTTCTCTTTCAGACGTTTTTCGATATAGAAGCACTCGGGCGCCTTGATGTCCTCGAGGTTGATTCCACCGAACGAGGGAGCAATACGCTCTACAGTCTCGCAGAACTTCACGGGATCGGTCTCATCGACTTCGATGTCGAAGACGTCGATACCGCCATAGATCTTGAAGAGCAGTCCCTTACCCTCCATAACGGGTTTTCCTGCCAAGGCACCGATGTCGCCCAGTCCGAGCACAGCCGTACCATTGGAAATAACGGCTACAAGGTTGCCGCGATCAGTGTAACGGAACGCGTCATTGGGGTTCTTCTGGATTTCGAGACATGGAAAGGCAACGCCAGGCGAATAAGCCAGCGAAAGGTCAGTCTGTGTACGATAAGGCTTGGTTGGTACTACGGCAATTTTACCGGGACCTCCCGCTTCATGATAGCGGAGGGCATCTTCTTTTGTGATATTGGCCATGGCAAATATAAATTAACTGTTAACAATGAATTATCATCAATTTAAGGATAGTTATTCAATATCAAGTCGACGATTCTTGGGATATTTCACCTGATAGCGGAGGCGAAGTTTGCGCGATTCGCCGGGATTGAGATCGAGGTTCCAGACAACGATACCGGTCTCCTTGTTGAAGTTGCCGTCACTGAGTTCCTCGGTCGTCACGGTGATGTCGGAGTTCTGCGAGACAGGCACCTGGTCATAGACCTTGATGCTGACCTTCTCCGAACGAGTGTTACGCACGCTGATTTCCCAGTCCTTCTGCTGGGTTTGGTTGCCCGAAAGCACCTTGTGGACACTGTTGTTCTTTATCAACTTTCGCTCGATCTGGATACCATTGTCACGCCCCAAGGAAAGGTGGAGTGTATCGCTCTCGACGGGACTCAGGATGGTCTTTCCCACATAACTGTTGTCGTAAAAGACCATCGCTTCGCCTTCCACCAGGTTGAGTTCTCCCCATCCTGTGGCATCGGCCACAAGAAAGGCATCCTTATCAATCTTGGGCACACCCTTGTATGCGTAGGTGGTGGGCAATTCGTATCGGCCAAGCTGGGCGCTGACGGGCTTGTTGTTCGAAAGGATGGTGAGAGGATGCTTCACCTCGAATTCATAACCGAACTTGGCAGCCGTCGAAGCCACCTCCAAGTCATCCTCATCAACCAGCACACGAGCCTTCTGCTGCTTGCTATCCGAAGCGGCCGCGGTGGGTTCGGCCATCTCGACTGCTGCAGAATTAGACGACTTTCTGCGAAGCCAGCCACCCTTGCTCGAAGTGCCGTAACCCACGACAACCACGTCCTGCAACATTGCTACATCGGGCTTTAGACGGAAGTCCTTGCGGTTGCCGGTGACGGTGGCCTGCTGCGACTCGTAGCCGATGTAACTGGCCACGAGGCGACGGTTACCGTTGGGCATCGTGATCGAATAGCGTCCATCAACATCGCTGATCGTACCGATCTGTGAACCGGACACAGTAACCGAGGCTCCTATCAGGGGCGATCCGTCTTCAGCATCATAAATTGTGCCCGAAACCTGATTGTTGTCGAGGCCAAAATTGTAGGTGGGTGCAGCCAGCCCGTAGTCAAGCCAATAGGTGCGCAGGTCGGGCGACACGTTCGAGCGGTTAGGGTTGGCCGTCGAGAGCGTCACGTTCACATCCTTCCAGTCTTCGCCCGTCTGCTGCATAATGTTTGCCTTGTAGGTGAGTTGCAGCGGCTCATCCACCTTGCTCGAACGCACATCGTAAGTCGGATACCATGAGGCACCGCTGACGTAATACTGCAGGGTGAAGAGTGCACTTGTCTGCACCTTGGCATCGACTTTCACATCGACCACGGTGATGCGCTTCAACTTGATGCCTGCTATCGAATCGGCAATCTCATTGTAGCGAGCCAGATCAGCGTTGGCTTTCTCTTCTTCGGTGTCGAGGGCGATGAGTTTCTTGTTGATGTCCATCATCTCCTCATAGTAGTATTTGTTGAGCAGCTTGATGTCGTTGAGAGGAGTGACAGCGGTACGGCTTCCGATGTTGCAGTTGGCCTCAACCATCTGTAGCTGTGACTTGAGGACGGTGCGCTGGGCCTGCAGTTCGCTCAGGCGGCGAGATGCCACGTCGATATCGCGACTGGCAGCCTTCAACCGTTCGCTAAGCATCGTGCTGTCGGGACGAATGTAACGCTGGCTCACACCAAGCACGGTCACACTGCCCTTGGCCTTCACCTGCAGGCTGTTTCGGTCGAGGTAGGGCGAAAGACCCGTGAACGAAACGGTTTGTTCGCCGGCATTCAGCGCCACGTTCTTTTCGCGTGTCACCTGAGCTCCATTACTGAAGATGGTCACTCCCTTGAGATTGGTTGGGAGACTGGTTTGCGCCAAGGATGTCCAAGCAGCAAACAATAAGATGGTCAGAAGTATTAGATGTCTTTTCATAACGTATGTGATTGGCTCAAATACGATGCAAAGATAGAAAGTTTTGGGTTAAGAACAAAATAAAATACCAAAATTTTACTTTCTGGCCACTAAAAAAGTCCACAAAACCCAATTAAGACTCAGAAAACGCTGTTTGACACATCATCTCCTGGAGCAAACCCTTGTGATGACCACGCATGATGATATGATGATTTCCAATGGGTTTTGTGAGGAAATAGTGTGCTTTCGATGGGTCAGACAGACGAATTATCTGCTGTGTTCGACAAAGGTCGGGCTGTGCTTGGTTCCTGACCAGCTCCCCTTCCTCGATAAAGCAACGAGACAAGTCACCCGACACCTTGAAAATTGTCACAGGACCTTCCTTCATGTATCCACGGATACCCACTCCGATGCCAGATTCGAAGTGGGTGTCGAGTTCGTAATGCTCCACCATATTGAAGGGGATGGTGCAATGTGCAAAAAGGAGTTCTCCCGTCTCGGGGTTGATACGCGCAGGGTTGGCCTGGAATCCGCTCATTCCAGTCAGCACTTGTGCAATCATCATCGAAAGCATCGCGGGCACATCGCCCTCGCAACCTGCTACGATGCCTTCGGAATTAAAGCGAGCCAAAGCCATGCATCCCGTGTTGTGAACAGCAGTCAGCAGGTCGAAGCAACGCAGCGTAAAGCCCTGAAGTTGATAACGATCGACAATCGTCTTCAATGCCAAATAGATCTGATGGGCACCGGGCAATGCCTGGCGAATGGCAAGTTCCTTGGGGACATTGTCATCGGGTGAAGATATTTGCATCGAGGGAGCCGAAGTAGGGTCGATCGGCGTAGCGGCTATCGTATCAAGCAATTCCCGCATAGGAATGTCTATCAGTTCAATACCCAGATATTCACGAACCTTGTCCTTGTCGGCATAACTGGAAATCAACCAATCGGAAGGCTCTCCTACGACACCCAAGCGACACGCACGCAGTTTTCGTCGAGCAGACTCTACCTGGGCAAGCATGTTGATTCGGCGGGAGATATATCCCGGGTCTCCATGCAGAATCTCTCCCTGCAAATCATTCTGCTGCAAGTAGGAAAGAATCTCCATCGAAGCTGCCAACGAATTGCTTTTGCCCGATGATAAGAGGTAGAACTTCTCCCCCTTCCCTATTGGAAGCGTGGGGAGAAGACGACGGAAGATGCCCTCGGTGCCACCCGTTCGAACAAAGATGAGACTCAGCGGATAACTACCGAAGTCAGCATAATCACTGCCTCGAAAATCGTATTCAATAGTGAGACTTTCGAGAAACTCACGGGTCACAGCACCCACAGCCTGCTCGTCATGGAGCTCGGAGGTGAGGGTATAAATGGCTATACTTTTCATAATCTATTCTTTTTTATCGTTCTTTTGTAGTTGAGCGATTTCGGCCTGCTGCTGTTCGTGCGTCTTGGTGACAACGGGACGTGTGTAGAAGCGCTTGCGTTGGGCGGGTGTGAGTACCCGCTTTCCTGCCTTGCGCTGCTCCAGGGCTTCCTGCTGACGTTCGAGATAGTTATCTGCCATACAATAGGTTAATTTATTTTACGACGACGTGGATCTTCTTCACTAGACGCAGGCGATACTTGGTGGAAGTTCCCGCACTGGTGATCGAGCCATTGGCAGCGAAGTTGAACGTCTTGGTGCCCTCTTCACAGAGATAACGGGCATTGCTGCTGGAAGTATAGATGTGCAAAGTATCGCCCTTCTGTCGTTCAATGAGCAGATTCAATTCGTCGAAGTTGCCGCCATATTGCTTCTTCAAGGCACGTGCCTGTTCTTCGGAGGGAACTGCCCAGTCCTTCAAATCGTTTTCGAAATAGGCTTGGACAGAATCCTGCATCTGCGTCTCGTGACCTTCAGCTGCTGGGGCAAAGACATTCTTCATTTCACGCAGACCAAGCAGAAGCACATCTGCTTCGGTTGACGTAGCATTATCAACTAGGGCAACAATATGTCCATTCCAAAGACTGCTGGGTTCGGGGATGGCTGTAACGTCATTGGTTGGAGTAACGACACCGGCTCCGCCGCTACTACTTCCACTTCCGAACTCAAAGTCAAAAGAACGTTCCTCCTGCCAACCTTCGATGGTGATGACACCCGTGATGTAGGGGGCTGTCGATTCGACGTATGTTCCCTTGATGGTATAGGGCACAGCGGCCATCAAAGGCTCACTGAGTTCGTAACTGTAACTGGTCTGTCCTTCTGCATTGGTGAGCGAAAGGGTGAGTGTCGTCGAAGAGCCGGCACCGGGGAGGAGATAGACCTGCTCGGAAGTCCAGACGTTACCCGTCTTGGTACACTTCACGTTAGCTGTGCTCGAACCGCTGAATGTGCCCGACATGTCGATGGCCTTATATTGCTGGGAGACACCTACACTGACGGCAGTCACATCCTCGGGCACAGATTCCAGGCTAAGCGAGAGACTTGCTACGCGATAGGTCATGACAACGTTGACCTTGGCCGAAGCACTGGTCAGAAGCACATCAGCACCACCCATCATCAGCGGTGACGAGGCATAACCTGCCGTAGGAATGTTAATGAGCGCCGACTGCTGGTTGTAACTCGAGGGTTCGGTGTAGTTGCCTTGTCCGGAAAGAGCAGTGATATGGTAGGCACCTTCGCTGAGTTTGAGACTGATCTCGTCACTTTCGGAATTGATGGTCTGCTCACCCTTGAGTGCACCCGACTCGTCGTAGGCCATCACAAGAATGGGATAAGTCACTTCTCCCGAAGCGGCACGCGTTGTGACCTTCAGTCGAGTGGTAGCCGCTGATTCGTCGATGGCATCGGCATTATCTTCGGCGGGAGAGAAACAACTGGTCAGCGCAAGGGCCGACAACATAGGAAGAAAGATTCGGAATAGCTGAATTGATTTCATAGGCAAACTTGTGTAAAGTTTTTCAGTTCGATATCAGATTAAATATTTTTATTGCGCAAATATAGGCAGAAAAGGAATAAGTTGTGCAAAAAACACGAAAAAAATGAAGGAAAACCCGAAAAAAATCTTCCTTCATTCAAATTATGACGCCAATAAAAGCGTTTTTCGTAAAGAATTATCGGTTGAAGAATCCGTTTGAACCTTGTTCCTTGAAGAGTCGAGGCGTAGCGGATGACGCACCCACCGTAACGGGGAGCCAAACCTCCATACCGCCCTTTTGTCCGCGGTGATCCCAGGCATAATAAGGAATCAAGGTGAGTTTGCCATCGCGAACCACGAGGCGGCCTGCACTGTCGTAACTCAACGTTTGGACATCGCTGGTCGAAAGCGTACAGATGGGATAGGTATTGCCCTGGTCGGTCTTCAATTCGGCATCATTGACATTGAACGTAGCCCGAGGATTGAGCAGATAGGTGCGAACGTCAGCCGCATTGTCGGGCCACTCGGCGCAATACACCAGCGGCCCGCGCTCTACGGCCACCATGCCACGGTCGGCCCAGACGTTGTCGTTGGCTGCCACAAGGCGAGGCTCCATATCGAAATGAAGCGTCACCACATCGCCCTTCTTCCAGGGACGGGCAATGGTGTAGTAGCCATCGGCGGTAATGCGGCCATCGGGATAGAGCGAACGGCCCTTGGCATCGGTGACTGTCACATTGTACTTGGTCTCCTTCCCATCGACGAAACGATAAAGGTCGCTGGGCACCACATCGCCCTTCACCCACCCGGGTACGCGAATCTTGAGCGTAAACAGTCCTGCCGTATTCTTGTTGATGCGGACATTAATCTCGTCGCCGTAGGGATAGGCGGTCTGCTGCTCTAGTTCCACCTTCTTGCCGCCCACCGCGAGCGAAGCGGCATTGTTCATGAAGAGGTTCACATAGACATCACGATCGCGCACGGCATAGACGTAACCGGGCAGCGAGGGAATGAAGCGCGAAATGTTGGAAGGACAGCAGGCGCAACCAAACCATGCCTTGCGTGCATAGTTCATATCGGAAGCCACCGCCAACGGATTGGGATAGAAGAAGCTGTTGCCTTCGAGCGAAACGCCCGAGATGAGTGCATTGTAGAGCGTGCGCTCCACCACGTCGTAATACTTCGACTCGCCATGCAGCAGGAAGAGACGATGGTTGACATAGACGTTGCCGATGGCTGCACAGGTCTCGCAATACGCCTCGGCATTGGGCAGTTCGTAGTTGTCGCCGAACGCCTCGCCGTTGTGACGTGCGCCGATGCCACCGGTGATGTAGTACTTCTTTCCGACGATGTTGTCCCAGATCTTGTCGATGGCCTTCAGGTAGGCACTGTCGCCCGTGATGGCAGCCACGTCGGCCATGCCGGCATACATATAAGTAGCACGCACGGCGTGACCCACTGCCTCGTCCTGTTCGACCACAGGCTTGTGGGCCTGGCTGTAGGCATCCTTGCGCGTGGTCAGGCCACGACGATCGAGGAAGTACTTGGCTTGGTCGAGATATTTACGGTCACCCGTCACGAGGTAGAGTTTCACGAGTCCCATCTCGGCAATCTGGTGTCCGGGCACACGATCCACCTGCCCCTCCCCCAGTCCGATCTCGCGGCAGACGCAGTCGGCATAGCGGATGGCGATGTCGAGGAAGTTGCGCTTGCCCGTGGCCTGATAGTGGGCAACGGCACCTTCGAGCATATGGCCAAGGTTGTAGAACTCATGGCTCAGCACCTCGACCTTCTCCCAGCGCTTGGTGCCATGCCACTGGTGCGGGTGCTTGGGGTTCATGGTCCAGGCGGTGTTAAGGTAACCGTCGGGCTCCTGTCCGCCTTTCACGATCTCGAGCACCGAATCGATATAGGCCACAAGACGCTTGTCGGGATAGGTCTGCAACGAATAACTGGCACCTTCGATGGTCTTATAGACATCGGTGTCGTCGAACGAGAAACCTTCCACTTTGACGTCTTCGGTGTTCTCGCCTGCCAACTGACGCGCAGCAATCTCGAAATTGCGGTAACGGCCCGACTCCTCACACTTCGAAAAAGCCAAGGGGATGGTCACCTCGCGGCTGGCCTTAAGGCGCTGTCCCCAGAAACCGTCACCCACCTTGACCTGGGTGAAAGGCACCGGAGAGATGGGGTAACCCGGCACCTGCATCGGTGCCGTCTTCTGAGCCTGCACTGCCGTGGCGGCCAGCAGGGAAACTGCGATCAAAAGATGCTTCATAAATTTTATATTTTAGGCTATAGTGGTTATATTAATTATAGTGACTATATTAAATATAGGAACTATATTAACTATAGTAACTATAAAGTAATAGACATTGCCTTGCCCTCGTAATTTACCGTCTTTTGGAACGTGGAGGCCTCCGTGTCGCCGGCTTCCGAGGCAGCGCTCACCACATGGATGCGGAACTGTCGGCTCAGTAGCATGCCGGGATAATTGCCTTCGCGTGCGTCGATGGTCAAAGTGCGCGTCACGTCGTTCCAGTGGAAACGGATCTGTGCAAACTCGCCCTGCTCGTAGCCATAGCCGTCGCCGGCATCTTCGTAGAGCACAAAGTCGCCATCGGCACCTGGGTAGATGCGTATCTCCAGGTTGTCCCATACCTTCTCGCCCGTGTACTGCACCTTGGGACCGAAGGGGATGATGCTGCCGGCCTTGACAAAGACGGGCATGATGTCCAAAGGTGCAAGGCGCTTGATGGCCTTGCCGCCTTCATACTGCTGGTTGTTCCAGAAGTCCCACCACTGCGTGCCTGCAGGCAGATAGACCTCGACTGGAGCCGCCGCCTTCTGCGGTTCGGGATAGATCCAGTGGCTCGTGCGTCGCTCGCCCAGCCACGAATAGAGGGGCTGGGTGATGGGCTTGACGAGCAGGGCGCGGCCGAACATGTATTCGTCGTCGCGGTTGATGGCCACCTTGTCGTCGGCGAAGTCCATCACGAGCGGACGCATCATCAGGTCACTGCGCTGCACGGTGGCACCCGCCTGGCTGTAGATGTAGGGCAACAGGCGGTAACGCAGTTCGATGAAATGCTTCTGCACGTCGTACGCCCAGTCGCCGGGCTCACCATAATGCCAGATCTCGCTCACCATAGGCGAAGAGCAGTGGTTGCGCATCAGGGGCATAAAGGTACCCCACTGCATCCAGCGCACCATCAGTTCCTGGGCGTATGGGCTCTTGGGGTCGTTGCCGAAGTCCCAGCCGAAGAAGCCGCCGAGGTCGGTGTTCCACATCGGGATGCCGCAGATCACGTAGTTAAGGCCCGAAGGCACCTGGTTCTGCATGTCGGTCCAATTGCTCACGATGTCACCGCTCCACGAGAATGTGCCGTAGTGCTGGATGCCGAACGAAGCCGAACGCGTCATCTGCAGCTGTCGCTTGTTGTTGCCCTTCGTGGCACGCTGGTGCTCGTAGATGCCGCGGTTGTGAACCAGCGGGAAGGCATTCTTCACGCTGCGCCACGAGCCGTCATAGGTCATGTAGTCCGAATCACCCTCCCGCTCGAAGTGGTCAGGTTCGGTCGAATCGGTCCACCAGGCATCGAAGCCCATGCGGTAGAGGTTGGTGAGATATTTCCAGTAGATGTCGCGCGCCTTGGGGTTGAACACGTCATAGACCAGCACGCCACGGTTGCGGGGCCAGGTGTCGAAAGGCATGAGGGCACCCAGCTTGTCGAGTTCCTTGTACTGCCTGGTCCACGGGCCGAAATCGGGCCAGAGGGTGATCATCAGGTGGGCATTCTGCCCATGCACGTAGTCCACCATCTGCTGTGGCGTGGTCAGGCGCGGGGCACCCTGTGCCTTCGCCTTGGCAATCTCGACATCGGGATCCTCGTCGTTGGGCAGGTAACGCATCTGCTTGGGGTCGCCTATCTTGTTGAGGTAATGTGGGTTCTCGAACTTCATCGCGTTCCAGTTCGAATCGCAGCCCCAGTACTGCCAGTCCTGCACGATGGCATCGATAGGGATGTTACGGCGGCGGTATTCGTCGAGCACGCCCGAAAGCTCGTCTGGCGTCTTGTAGCGCTCGCGGCATTGCCAGTAGCCATAGGCCCACAACGGGAACATCGTGGCCTGTCCGCTCAGCAGTCGAATCTGCTCCACCACACCATCCTGCGTGCCGTCCTTGTAGAGGAAGTAGTAATCGACGCCCTCGCCGACGCTGCTGCGCAGGGTGGTCCCGCTAGCATCGTCGCTCCAGAACGTCTCTCCTGCATTGTCCCAATAGACGCCGTAGCCCTTCTGGCTGGTGAAGTAGGGGATGTAGATGTGCGTATTGGTGTTCCAAAGGCGGAAAGCCGTACCGCGCTGGTTCATGGTCTGTCCCTCGCGGCGCTGTCCGAGGCCGAAGATGGCTTCGTCGGGGTCGAGCTGCCAGCGTTGGCTCACTTCGTACTTGCCCCGATTGACGCCCTCGGCGATGGGGGTGACCGTGCCCTGCCCCAGTTCGGTGAGGAGCTGTTTACCGGAAGGGTCAAAGAAGCTTACCACGCCCTGGGCATCGACCTTCACCGTGAGGCATTCGGTGGCGAGGGTGCCCTCGCCGGTGATGACCGACGTCGGACTGGCTGGGGTCAATACCACCGAATAGCTCCGTTTCTGTGACATCGGGTCGGAAGTGGCTGAGGCGTCGGTTTTCGTGACGCGCACGATGCCGGGGGCATACAGTTCGACGCGTGTGGTCTGTGCCAAAAGCACGTGGCAGGCACAAGCCAAAAGCACGCAGCACAAGGTGGTTCGACGTTGCTTGCTGCTGTTCATAAAATGTAATGGGTTAAAGGATGGATAATGGGTCTTGGGGGTGTTCATGATGCTGCAAAGATAATGATTATTTCGATATTTCGGTAATGTTGCTGGCAAAAAAAGCATGTCGGTGCACGTTTTTGCCCAATTCTGCTGCCGATGGTGCGAAAATGCGTGCCAAAAGGCATCCCGATGCTCGTCGGTTCGCTTCCTCCTGGCACGCCACACACATATTATAATAATAAAAAGAGATTAATATCCTGGATTCTGTTTCAGGTTGCTGTTGGTCAGCATGATCTTGTTCGGTATGGGGTAAAGATTCTTCGTCGCGTCGCTTGCATCGTGTGAAAACCACGATTTGGTGGTGAATACGCCAAAGCGAATCAGGTCCTGACGACGACGGCCCTCTTGGCAGAACTCCCAGCCTAACTCATCGAGCATACGGCCAAACTTGATATCGGCGCCACCCTCATGCACAGTCGAATAGGTATCACGGCGACCATAGTCGTAGCAGCTGCCTGCATTCAGGTCGGCATCGGTGACCACAGCCTTTGAGGGATTGGCATCAAATGCGCGCTGACGTACTTCTGTCACCAAGGCACCTGCACCAGGTTTGCCTGCACGCATCAAAGCCTCGGCCTTCATCAGCAGGACATCGGCATAGCGGAATTGTGGCCAGTCATTGCTCAAACGGTTGGTGATGCCGATTGCATATTCGAACTTACCCCAACGATAGCCTTGATAGGGATACGACTCGTCGATAGAAGGCACTACGTTCGGATAGTCGAGGGGCACACCCGTGGTGCTCTCGAAGAGCGAGTCGCCTGCATAACTGTACTGCTGGCCGGTGATGTACCAGTCGGCAAGGCGCTGGTCGTCGGGATCAAAGGTGTCGATGAACTGGGGAATCGCACAGACACCGCCCCAAGGACGAGCCTTGAGCTGATAAGTATCCTGATTCTCGGGAGCAAGAGTGTACATATGGAAATCGAAAGCATTCCAGTCGGTGACATAAATCTCGTCGAAAGGAAGGCCGAAGATGATCTCCTTGGAGTTTTCGTTCTCGGTGAGGAAGGGTGCATTGATATCGGACTCAAGGCCATATTCGCCCGAGCTCTTAGCGAAGTTGATAACCTGATCGCAAGCTGCTATGCACTCGTTCCATTGGGCAGTGCCTGAATATACTTCAGCATTCAGATACATCTTGGCAAGCAGGGTATAGGCTGCCCACTTGTTAAATCGGCCATAATAGTAACCACGTGCCGTCTCGCTCAGGTTGCCGATGTTCTCAGTAATCTCACGTACAATAAAGTCATAGACTTCCTTGCGTGAGGATTGCTGTGGCAAGTTGGTATCCTTGAAGTCAGTCACGATGGGCACATTGCCATAAAGGTCGCAAAGGATGTAATAGTAGCTGGCGCGCAGCACCTTCAGTTCCGATACGAGTTCGGTCTTGGCATCACCCGTCACTCCAATCACACCATCCTCGATCTGCGAGAGCAGACGGTTGCAGGTGTTGATGCCTTCGAACGTACGCTCCCAACCCTGCAGCACACCATCGTCTTCGGTTGTCCATACGTGCTGGTGCCAACGCTTATAGATGTAGCCATCGACCCAACCGATACCCAAGCGAGCTGGAATAACATCCTGATCGGCACAAAGTTCCTCAGAACGTACAACGCCGTTCCAAAGCAGCATGGTCTGACGCCAGGGTATATAGGCGGCATTGACCAGATAGCTGATGTCAGCATCGTTCGTTGGACTATACTTCTCCGACACCACCTGTGAGTAGCTCTCGTCGAGCAGTTCGGTACATGCCGTGTTTCCCACCATGGTCGTAGCTGCCAAAACGCCAAGCGACCAAATCTTTATATTTGTTTTCATTGTTGTGATATCTATTTAGAATTTGACGTTAAGACCTATTGTGAACGAACGCGTACTGGGGTAGCGGAAGCGGGTGTCGTAACCTGGTGTCAAGCCATCGGTGCTGACTTCAGGATCGATGCCCTTGTAGCCGGTGAAGGTGAATGCGTTGAGGACAGAGCCATAGAGACGAAGGCTCTTGACGTACTTGCCGAGGGCGCCAAAGTTGTAGCCCAATGAAATGTTGTCAATCTTCCAGTAGTCGCCATCTTCAACGTAATAGCTGTTGAACTCTGGCTCCACCTCCTTGCTGAGGGTATGCTTACCGAAGACGAGGTCGCTTACCGAAGTCAGACGGTTCTCGAAACGACTGTTCTTGGCGTTCTCGTAGTTCATACGGGCACTGTTGATGAGCTGGAAGTCGAAGGCGCCACGCATGGTGATACCAAGATCCCATCCCTTGTAGGTGAAGGTGTTGTTCCAGCCAGCATAGTAGTTGGGCAGACCATTGCCAATCACTTTCTTGTCATCGGCAGCATGGGTGAAGTCGGTATAGTTCACGAGGTTGCCATTGCGATCTTCATAGATCCAGCGGCCTTCATCATCGACGTCTACAACCTTGAATCCCCAGAAGTTGCCGATACTCTCGCCTACCTGTACGCGGTGTGAGTCGGTCACCTGTCCCGAATACTCCACCTGACCGGTGTTGAAGTAGTCATACTCAGTCTTAAATACCGAACCATTGAGGCTCACAAGCTCGTTCTTGTTGTAAGAGAATGTGACAGTGGTGTTCCATTCGAACGACTTGGAGCGATAAGCGACGGCATTGATCAGAATCTCGACACCACGGTTACGCATCGTACCGCCATTGGCGATGGTGGTGTTGTAGAGATTTGGTGGCGTAGGTACGGCATACTCATAAATCAGGCCGTCAACGTCGCGGTTGTAGAAGTCGATGGTACCAGAGAGGCGGCTGTCGAGTACGGCCCAGTCGATACCAATGTTGGTCTCCTTCTTCTCCTCCCACTTGAGGTCGGGGTTCGCATTGGAAGCAGGAACGATAGTCTGGATCCACGAGCCATTTGAATAAGCATACGAACCATACTTGAGCATAGCCACACCGAGGAACGAGCGACTGGGCTGCGAACCCGTGACGCCATATCCGGCACGAAGTTTGAGGTCATTGAGCCAGGAGATGTTCTTCATGAACTTCTCTTCGGTCAGACGCCAACCGAGGGAGACAGAAGGGAAGAGACCCCAGGCATTATCGGTGCCCCAAAGCTGGCTGGCACCTTCATAGCGGAGTGCACCCATCAGGAGATAGCGGTTGCGCCAAGCGTAGGTGGCACGTCCGAAGAAACCGATGAGGTTGGTAGTAGCCTTAGACGAACTCATGCCTGCTAGGCCATCCTTCAAGGCCGAACCGATACCGATGTTGTGCCAACCGCCGAAGTAATCGTCCTGGAAACCATAGTTGTTCACATAGACTTCCTCGTAGTCGGTCTCGTTGTAGCTGTAGCCGCCGAGCACAGAGAACTTGTGGCCCTTGATCTCTTTTTCATAGCGTGCTGTGAGTTCGAGAAGTTTCTCCATGCTTGTGCTAGCTGTGATAGTAGTCCATCCTGACAAGCCATCGCGCAGGCTCGAGATATGCTCAAGGGTCTCGCTGTAACCATTGTTATAGTTTTGGCGCTCGTAGGAACCTACTGCCTGAAGCGTGAGGTCACGAATGGGATTGTAGGTGATGCTACCATTCATGCGAAGTGTGGTACGCTTGCGGTTGCCATCCACCTCGTAGATCTTCGAAACAGGGTTCTCATACTCGAACTTCGAAGTATTTTCATACCAGCTGCCATCTTCGTTCTTGACAGGCTCGGTAGGATTACGACGGGTGGCCTGGCTGAAGATATAGCCGTCATAGCCTCCGCTACCAGTATTGTTGGCCTCGGTCTTCTTGCCGAGAATGCCGAACTTGAGCTTCACCTTGTCGTCGAAGAGGCGATGGTTGATTTCAGCGCGTCCTTGGAACGAATCGAAGTTCGAACGCTTGAGGATACCTTGACGCTGCGAGATGTTGATGTTGGCAATATAGTTGGTCTTTGTGTTTCCACCCATGGCCGTGATGTTATGGACATGAGAGACGGGCACTCGGGTAATTTCGTCTTGCCAATCGGTGTCAAAACCCTTGTTCTGATCGGGATAGAGAGCTGCATACTCGCTGGCGTTCAGCATCTCAAGTTTCTTGGCAATGGTCGAAGTGCTGATGTAGCCATTGTACTCCACCGAATTGATGTCAGTACCCTTGGCTGCCTTGGTGGTGATGAGGATGACGCCGTTGGTACCGCGCGTACCATAGATGGCAGCTGCCGAACCGTCCTTCAACACGTCGATGCTCTCGACATCCTCAGGGGCAACGGTGCTGAAGTCTCCCGGGATACCATCGATGAGGATGAGCGGGTTGGTGTTGGCACCACCAATGGTATTGGTACCACGCAGGCGCAACTGGGTGCCACCCGATGGATCACCACTTGGATTGGTGATGGCAAGACCTGCTACCTTGCCTTGAATGAGCTGGCCTACATCTTTGACCGAACCCTTGACGAAGTTATCAGCCTTCACGCTGGCCACCGAGCTGGTGACGTCGCCCTTACGCTGGGTACCATAACCGATGAGTACCACTTCGTCGAGTAGCTGGTTGTCTTCGTGCAGAATGACCTTGACTGTCTTCTTTCCTTCCGTGGCGACCTCTTGTGTAGCATAGCCGATGAAAGAAATGACGAGGACAGGATTGGCCTTGGGAGATTCGAGCACAAACTTGCCATCGAGGTCCGTGATGGTACCGATGGTCGGATTGTCTTTCAGAATGACGGTGGCACCCGGAACGGTTTCACCCATCTGATCCTCTACTTCGCCCGTAATTGTGTGTTGGGCGAATGCCGTAAATGAAACGCTTAGCAACGTAAGCAATGACAATAGATGTTTCATTCTTGTGATTGTGGTAAGTTTAAATTATTATTATATGTGGTTGGGTTGTCTGACGTTCTAGTAATCTGTTTTTCACTGTTTGGTGCGGCAAAGATAGAGGGAATAGCAAACTCGCACGGCCAAAAATGCGCACAAATAGGCATAAAATTGGGGCGAAAACCGTTTTTGTACGATTTTCGCCCCAATTTGAATCATTCTTACCCCCTATTCGCCTTCAATTTTAGTTCCAAGCACTTCCTTCCGATAGTCTGTAGGTGTCATTCCGAACTCTTTCTTAAAGCAGGAAGTGAAATACTTGCGGTCGCTATAGCCCAGCGAAATGGCAATCTCTGTGACGTTGCGATCCTTGTCCTGCAACCACAGCTGTGCTTGGCGCATTTTCTGTATACGGATGAAATCGAGCGGAGATTTGCCCGACACACTCTTTAACTTTCGGCTCAAGGTGGACTTGGAGACATTCACGGCTGCTGCCAGTTCCTCCACACCGAAGTCTGACTCCTCCAAATGCTCCATCACTGCTTGTTTCACTTTGGCAAGAAAGGCCTGGTCGAGTTCCAGAAACTCACTCTCAGGCAACCGTTCGGCAGACGGCGTATCGTCCTTGATATAGTTGCGCATGGCCAGCATCTCGCGACTGTCGCTCCACATCTGCTCGTTCTTCTTCTCGTCGCTGCGATGCACCCACCATATCAATGCCGCCAATGACATCAGAACCAGCAGACAATAGAGGACGTAAGCTGTCGTCGACTCATAGAAGGCTGGCAGACGTTCGATTTCAAGTAGGGAGACAGGCGTGCTCCACAATCCATTGCAGTCGGTGGCTTTCGCTTCAAAGGTGTAGTGTCCCTTTCCCAACTGGTTATAGAATGCCGAGTTCTCACCACCCACCATGTATTTCCACTCTGTGTCGAACCCGTTGAGCCGATACGCATAGCGGACGTGAGACACATTGAAATGATCGAGCGAAGAGAGGAAGATCTCAAGGTCTTTGTCATCGGGCTTGAGTGTGATGTGGGTGGTATTCTGACGCTGTACAAGAGTGTCGAAACACAACGAATGTTTCATTACCTGCACATCAGTGACATGGGGAATCACCACGTCGCTCTTGCGGTCGAGACTATTGCTTGGAGTGAAACGCATCACTCCTGGTATGCCTCCGAAATAGATTTGCCCTGCCTTGTCCTTCATGGTCGATGTGGGCAGAAAACGAGTCAGCGGAATACCGATGTCGTTGGTCTTGAAGATGCGGCAGGCATCATTGCGTGGATTGTATTCCAGAATCCGCTGGTTGGTTTCTACCCAAAGGTGTCCATAGTTGTCGTCCTGTAGCTGGTTCACACGGTCACCGTTCAGTCCGATCTGTTCGCTAAAGTCCTCGATGATGTGCTGCCGCGGTTCATAGCGGAATACGCGTCCCAACTGGGTACCCATCCACAAATAACCATCGGGCATGATACAGAATGCCGACAGGGGTTGACCTATCTTGTGGCGTTCGTATTGCGTGTCGCTACAGAAGTCATAGAGTTGTCCTTCTATGGTGGCGACCCAAATGTGACCATGCTCATCGCTCTTGATAGTCGATGCATAGCCGAAACGTGGGTAACTGGCCAATGGTCGGAGTGTAGTAGCGTCGAACACGTAGAGCCCAAGATTGGTGCCCACCCAAAGACGCTGTGCGGCATCTTCGAGAATTTGAGTCACGAACTCCTCGGAATGTGCTTGTGCCGTAAGATCAAGATCTGCTGCTAGATGCATCGTGGCACCTTGGCGAGTCAGTCGATAAACGTGCATCTTCGTGTCGTGGTTCACCCAAACTCCTTCAGTTGCGGGCGCGATGACACGTCCCTTGTCCAACTCTACTGGAGCTATCTGCGGACAGTCGGTGTAAAGCACCACCCGACCCGTCACAAGATGTACCAGACACAGACCCGTGCGCTCTTGAAAGACCCACCACCAGCCATCACCGGCATCGGCCATCGCCATCACAGCGGCATTGAACATCACTCGAGAAGATAAGGACTGTAATGGGATATAGTCGAAGGCGTTGGCCTTGGGACGCAGCATGTAGTTCATGCAGTCGAAAGCCGCCACCATCGTGTAGAGACTATCGCACCATACACTTGCCAGCATATGGTATTTTGGTGTTTCATCCAACGAACTATATACCATCGTCAGACGTTTTCCTTCCTCCCTCCGATATGCTTTCAGTCCCACCGTATTAAGGATCCAAATGATTCCGTCGTAGGGGCTCTGCTTCAACGTATAGGCCCACCATCCTATCGGCGAATCACATGGATAGGAATCAAAGTGGAATTCCTCATCTTTTACTTCTAAATGAATGACGTCACCCGATGTGTCTAAGAGCCACAGACCATCTTCCTGCTTGTCGGTATCAAGATAGGTAATCCTATCGGACCCAACCGGCAGGTCTATCTGACGGAGGCTATCGCATGCAAGATCGATGCAAAACAGCGTGCGGTCGTTGAACGAAGCAAAGACTTTCCCCTGATAGACGGCAGAACCGAAGATACCGATTTCGTTGCCCTCTTGGTCCACACGATAATATTCCTTAAGCGGAACACCCTGGTTGTTGGTTCGGGTGATGCGGGTTCGACTTTGCACAATAAACCCCTCTTCTGTGGGCAAAAGCTGGTTAATGCGTTCTCCTTCCCAACGTTCGGGAACCAGCGCCCGGATGGTATAGTCGGCCTTGTCGAGCCAATAGAGTCCATTGTCCGAACCCAACCAAAGATGCCCGTCGTGATCTTCGGACATACATCCGATTACCCTATCCTGTGCTTGAAGAAAACCGGGACGGAATATCTGAAGCTGATATCCGTCGTCACGGCACAAACCATTTACCGTGCCATACCATAGATATCCTTCCGAGTCGCGAAAGACAGAATGGATGGCACTGACGGGCAACTGGTTCTGTGTTGCTAGCGTGCGATACTCATACGCCGAAGTTACTGCCGTCAGTTCGCCAGGAACCGACAGCAGCAACAACAAGGCAAGGATTGGGAGCAATTGCTTCATGATGCTAAACGGACGCATAGAAGGGGAGCGAAGAGCCAGGGCAACCGCCTATCGGAGCCTGCAAGGAATGAGGGTGAAGGTGAAGCGGCGGTCGGCATACTTGACAAAGTACTCTTCGCGCGGGAGGGCACCCCAACTGTTGACACAACCCAGACCCATCTGCTTCTGGTCGATGCAGAGGTTGGTGATGGGACTCGGATCGACATCGGGCGAATGGAGGTTACGCTTCTCGAAGCCCTCGTCGAGGCTCTCGATGGTGTAGTGGAGCGCCGAAGCCGAGAAAAGCTCGTCGGCTACCACCATCACGCCGCGACCCGCAGCATCGGTGACGCGCCACCAGCGCAGATCGACGTGATTGCCATTCTCCTGCGGACGGATGTAGGGATAGAACTCCTGGGTGACTGTGCTCTCGTAGATGCCCAGATTCTCGGAGTCCTTGCGATCGCAATAGGTCTCGACGGGACCACGGCCATAGTATTTGATCAACTCCATACTCTCAGGCATCGGCAACTGCATACCGAAACGGAAGAGGTCGCTCGCCTCAGTACTGCGTTCACCCTCAGCAATAGGAGCATCGCGCGGCGAGATGCGCTGGAAACGTACACGATCGACACGCCGCTGCTGGGCAGGGTCGACAGTCATCTTCTCATCGACACGCACAGCGCCTTCGCCATCGATGGTATAGGTGAGAGCAAGACGGACGGCTACCGACTCAATCTCAAGCACGGTGCGAACCTCACAACCTTCCTCCGCCTCGTCGAACTCGAACGACACGAGGCGAAGCTCGGGGTTGTTCCAAGCAGCATACTTGCGCTGCAAGTTGGCACCGAAGTCATTGTCCGTCGGGGCACGCCAGAAGTTGGGCTTGAGCTGTGCACCCTCGGCGAGCAGTTTCACACCATTGGCCTCATAGCGGTCGATGAGTCCCGTCTGCTTGTCGAAGCCTACCACGAAATGCTGACCGGAGATGGTGAGCCGGTCGGCGGTCTCGTTGTGGGTCAGAGTTATCGGAGTATTCGGATTGCTCCGATAACTGCAAGCCACCGGTCCGGTGAGCGCGAGCTGCTGATGTGCCATCACGCTGCCAGCCTTGAGCAGTGGTTCGCTTCGCTTGAGCACATACTTCACGTTGAGGAGCCACTCGGCACGATCGTCCACCTCGTCGAGCGGGATTGTGACAAGGGCTTTCTGCTGCGGAGCCGCCTTGATCTGATTCACCGTACCGGTGCTGACTGCCTCACCATTGCGGAGCAGTTCCCACTCCATACGGTAGTTCGAAAGATCGCGGAAACGATATTCGTTCTGAATTTCGAGAGTAACAGAACCTTTTGAACCCTTCGAACCCTCCAAACCTTTCGAACCCTCCACTATGCTTGTCCAGATGTTCTGGTAGTAATAGCCCACCTCATACATATGAGGATTGGGCTTGCGGTCGGGTGAGATGAGACCATTGTCGCAGAAGTTACCGTCGTGCTGGTCGGTGGTATTGAAGTCGCCGCCATATGCCCAGATCTGGCGACCCTTGCTGTTGGTCCAGCGCAAGCTCTGGTCGACAAAGTCCCAAATGAAGCCGCCTTGCAGCTTGGGGTACTGGCGGTAGAGGTCCCAATATTCCTTGAATCCACCTTCGGAGTTACCCATGGCATGGGCATATTCGCACTGGATGAAGGGCTTGATATTGGCATCATTCCTGCCATAGGCTTCGGAGAAAGCGTAATCGGCGTACATGGGACAGAAGATGTCGGTCTTGGCATCCTGCTGCGATACGACACCATCGCTGATGCCGCGCACTACACCTTCGTACTGCACGAGGCGCGAGGGATCGTCGGCCTTGATCCAGTCGTAGGCATCGGCAAAGTTCGGTCCATAACCTGCCTCGTTGCCAAGACTCCAGAAGATGATGGACGGGTGGTTGAACTGTGCCTGCACATTGCGCTGGTTACGTTCGAGGTGTGCCAGGTGATAGCCGGGATGTTTGGCCAAGGTCTTTTCGCCATAGCCCATACCGTGGCTCTCGATGTTGGCTTCGGCCACAACATAGAGGCCATACTCGTCGCAGAGGTCGTACCAATAGGGATCGTCGGGATAGTGGCAGGTGCGCACTGCGTTGAGGTTGAACTGCTTCATGATCTGCACGTCCTGCAGCATACGGTCGCGGCTGACCACGTAGCCTCCGTCGGGGTCGAGCTCGTGGCGGTCGGCACCCTTGATGAGGATGGATTGGCCATTGATGTGCACTTGTGCGTCCTTGACTTCAATCTTGCGGAAACCTACGCGGACAGGTACCACCTGAAGCACCTTGCCGGAGGCATCGGTGAGGGTGGCACGCAGGGTATAGAGGTTGGGCGTCTCGGCAGTCCACTTGAGCGGATTGTCCACGATGAACATCACGGGCTTGCCCGTAGCTATGCCATCGACCACGACCTTGCCCTGGCGGTCGAGGAGTTCAAGCTTCACCTTGCCGCCCGTGGTCTTGACATCGACGTTGAGGATGCCGTTGGTATAGGTGGCATCGAGGTCGGGCGTGACGCGAATGTCGCTGATGTGCTGACGTGGCTGAGCGAAGAGCCAGCTGTCGCGGCAGATGCCTGCATAGCGGAAGAAGTCCTGGTCCTCGAGGTAGGTGCCGTCGCACCAGCGGAACATCTGAATAGCGATGAGGGCCTTCTTGCCGGGAACGACATAGCGGGTGAGGTCAAACTCGGCAGAGAGTTTCGAATCCTCGCTATAGCCCACGAAACGGCCGTTGACCCACAGGTACATGCAGCTCGAAGCCGAGCCGATGTGCAGGATGACCTGCTGACCTTTCCAGTCGGCAGGAATCATAACCTCATGACGATAGTAGCCCACGTGGTTGTTGTCGGTGGGCACAAGCGGCGGGGTATTCTCATGCTGGCGAGCCCAGGCATAGGCAATGTTGGTGTACTGCGGGTCACCGTAGCCATAGAGTTCCCAGCAGCCGGGCACGGGGATGGTCTTCCAGTCGGCGTCGTCGAATGCAGGCTTGAAGAAGTCGCTCCGGTAGTCGACAGCATCGCGTTGCCAGCGGAACTTCCAGTCACCATTGATGCTCAGGTAACGGGTCGATGCCTCGGGTGCAAGCATCGATGCTTCGACCGACTCGTAGCCAAAGAAAGTGGTGTGCATGGGCAGACGATTGACGGCATTGACCTCGGGGTCCTGCCATTCCTTGAAGGTCTGGGCACTGGCAGCGGTGGCCAAAATACCCAAAGCAAATAGCAATAATTGATGTTTCATGATTTATGATTTTTTATTAAAAATGTCTTTCAATCGCTGCAAATATAATCATTTTTATTCAAACTTTGCATGATGTCGAAAAAAAATAACGATTTTTGACTCTGTTTTTTGCTTTTTTCAACTAAATAGGTTATCTTTGCATCGTTAAATGCATGCACATCTACGACCTTGGCGATGAAAAAACATACCCTACCTCTTATACTTTTGGCCCTCATTGGGCTTATGATGTCGCTCAGCAGTTGCAAAGGTCCCGTTTCGGAAGAGACGGCCTACGTCTTCACCTCGTTCCGCGAACCCTCCACACAGGGTCTGCAGTACCTTTATAGCCTCGACGGGCTGCATTGGGACACGCTGCCGGGCATCTGGCTTCGGCCGATGGTGGGCAATGACACCACCTACGTCGATGCTTGGACGGGGCAGGTGCAGGCACCGAAATACTATCCCGACGAGCGTGTGATGCGCGACCCCAGCATCGCCCGTGGGCCTGATGGTACTTTCCACCTCGTCTGGACCACCCAATGGATGGGCAGCCGCGGTTTCGGCTATTCCTCTTCGCCCGACCTGATCCATTGGTCGGAGCAGCGTGTCATCGACGTGATGGGCGACATCCCGACCAACAACGTCTGGGCTCCTGAACTTTTCTACGATGAGGAGCAGCGGCAATTCCTGATCGTCTGGTCGTCGCAAATCAATCCGCGCACCTACACCGCTGCCGACACGCTGGGCACCAACAGTTGCCACCGTATGTGGTACACCACAACGCGCGACTTCCAGACCTTTGCTCCCGCCCAGCGCTATTATGACCCCGGTTTCAACAGCATCGACGGCTATCTGCTGCGACGCGGACCGAAGGACTATGTCCTCGTCGTCAAGGACAACCGCAAGCCGGGGTTCAGCAACCTCTTCTGCGTCTTCAGCGACTCGCCCTACGGCCCATTCCACCCTTCAAACCCTTCGAACCCTTCGAACCCTTCGAACCTTTCGAACCTCCCTCCTTCTCCGACCTTCGGCCGCACCTATTCCGAAGGACCCTGCGCCCTCCAGTTGGGTGACGAGTGGATCATCTACTTCGACCAATACCATCCGCAGGAATACGGCGCCGTAGCGACCCGCGACTTCCTGACCTTCACTCCCATCCCCGAACGCATCAACGTGCCCGCCAACCACAAGCATGGTACCATCGTCCAAGTGAGCCGCAAGCAGCTCAATGCGTTACTGGAATATGCAAAAATGCACTGAAAAAACACCGACCATTTATTTCTAAACAATGTTTGCCCTGAAAACCTCAACATTGACCAAATCTTATATAGTAACTATAGGATTTATAGTCGCTATTGGATTTGCAGCCTTTCTGCTGAGTTCCTGCACTTCGTCGCGGGAACCCAGATACCGCATCGGTGTGTCGCAATGCTCCGAGGGACCTTGGCGCGCGAAACAGAACGCCGAGATGGAACGCGAACTGCTCCTGCACGATGGTATCTCAATGGAACTGATCTGTTGCCACGACAATAGCCAGCAGCAAATCGAGGACATCCATAACTTCATCAATCAAAAGGTCGATCTTATTATCGTCTCGCCTAACGAACCCGAAGACGTCACCCCCGCCGTGGCCGAAGCCTTCGATGCCGGAATTCCTATCGTGGTCTTCGACCGTCAGGTCATCGGCGACAAATACACCGCCATAGTGAGTGGTGACAACGAAGGTGCAGGGCGTCTTTTGGCCCGTTATGCAATGAGCCAATCGCTTCTCCCGGACGCGACTGAAAGGAGCAACCCTTTCCAGAGATGCAATATCCTTGAACTCACGGGCCTCATGACTACCACGCCTGCCCAAATGCGTCATCGAGGCATCGTCGAGGAACTTAAAGACTATCCCCAGGCGAAACTGCTGGCCTCCGTCGATGTACATTGGTCGGGCGATGACGCGGCAGCCATGATGGATTCCCTGCTAACCTGTTATCCCGATGTTGATGTCGTCGTCGCCCATAGCGACTGGATAGCTACATTTGCCAAGGCCAAGGCCAACGAACTGAAACCCGGCAACCACATCCGTTTTGCAGGCATCGATGGCATCGTGGGACCAGGCGAAGGCATTGAAGCCATCGAACTGGGCCGTCTTGATGCTACGGCTACCTACCCAACGGGTGGCGACATCATCATGCAGACCGCTATCCGCATCCTCGAAGGCGAGCCCTATGAAAAGGAGACGCTGCTCGAAAGCCACCTCGTCTCGTCGGTACAGGAGGCAATGCTCACCAGCAGTATGCAACGTGCCATCGACAAGGAAGCGGACGACATTCGCGCGTTGAAAAGCCGCATGGATTACTATTGGCAGCTCCACAGCCTCGAAAAGGCCTTGAGCCGCTCACTGGGAGCCCTCCTGGTGCTCGCCCTTGGCTTCATACTGACGCTCTACCTCTTCTACCGCGTCAGTCGCCGCACCGGCCAGAGCCTCACCCGTCAGCGTGCCACCCTCAAGGAACAGCGCGACCAACTGCTCGCCCTGACCCGAGAACTCGAGGAGGCCAACAATGCCAAGATGAACTTCTTCACCAACGTCAGCCATGACTTCCGCACACCGCTGACGCTCATCTCCGCACCCATCGAGCAACTTTCGAAAGACGAGCGCCTGCAGGATCCCAAGCAAAGGCAACTCCTGCAGCTGGCACAAAGGAACATCGGCTTGCTGCGCCGTCTGGTGAACCAGATTCTCGATTTCCGCAAGGCGGAAAGCGGCAAAACTTCGCTCGACCTGCAACCCATCGACCTGAGTTCGCTTCTCTCGGCATGGACCGATTCGTTCCAGGGATTGGCAGCGAAGAAGCAGATACAGCTCACCTACGAAACGCGAGGCAAGGACTTCCAGACCATGGCCGATGAGGCCAAGATGGAACGTATCTTCTACAACATCATGGGCAATGCCTTCAAGTTCACTCCCGAGGGTGGCAGCATCAGCGTCTCCCTCGCGCATGCGGGCGATAAATATATAATGTGTATCGGCGACACCGGTCCGGGCATTCCCACAAGCGATATCCAGAAGATTTTCGACAGCTATTACCAGGTGGGCTCCCGTCGTTTCGAGGGAACAGGTCTCGGCCTGGCGCTCGCCAAGAATTTCGTGGAACTGCACGGTGGCACCATTCGCGCCGAAAATCAGCCAAAGGGTACAGGCTCCGTCTTCACCATCACCCTTCCCGCAAGACCCATTGGCGAAGGCCAGCAGACCATTCCTTTCATCCCAAACGACCTAAGCAACTTGACGAACCTGGATAATCCGGGGTCTCCGAATGCCCTCCCATCAGCCCTCGACCTCGATATGCTCGAAGCACAGGAGGACCTCACCACCAGCGATGACGAGCCCAAGCCCATCGCGCTCATCATCGACGACAATTCCGACATCCGTCTCTTCCTGCGCACATTATTGTCCGACAAGTATCGTGTCCTCAGTGCCGCCAATGGCGAAGAAGGTCTGCGCAAGGCACAAGAGACGGTGCCCGACATCATCATCTGCGACGTCATGATGCCCGTGATGGACGGTCTGGAATGTTGCCGCAGGATCAAGACCACGCCTGCCACAAGCCACATCCCCGTGCTGATGCTCACGGCCTGCTCGATGGACGAACAGCGCGTGCGCGGCCTTGAGGAAGGGGCCGATGCCTACATTGCCAAGCCGTTCAGTTCGGCCGTGCTCCTTGCCCAGATGGATTCGCTCATCAGCAATCGTGCCAGGGTCAGGGAGTCGGTTGCCCCGATTACAGGCAGCATATCCACAAAGCCCGATGCTCCTGTCGCTGCCGACAAGCCATCACCAAAGGGGCCCAACACTTCCGCACCTTCCCTCGGACGCGACCAAGGGGAGCCTTCTCCTGGATGCGACCAGAAGGAGCCTGTCGCAGCCCCCGTGCCCCCACGCATATCGAAATACGACGAGGAGTTCCTCGAAAAACTGCACCAGCTCATCGAGCGGAACCTCAGCAACGAGAACTACTCCATCGAGCTTCTCGCTTCGGACATCTGCCTGAGCCGCACCCAGCTGTTCCGCAAGTGCAAGGCGCTCACAGGAGCGAGTCCCGTCGAACTGCTGCGCAACACACGCCTTGACATTGCTCGCCAACTGCTGGCCGAAGGCAAGGGCAGTGTGGCTGAGGTTGCATCCCAGGTGGGTTTCGCCGATGCTTCATATTTCACCCGTTGCTACAAGGCATATTTCGGCACCACACCACACGAAATGAACAGACAAAAGTACTGAAAAGAGACGAATATTACCCCATAGCAGGACACATGTTGCATCCGCAAGCGGACACATGTTGCAAAATCAGAGGTTGAGACATATTTTTTATATGTTGCAACCTCTTTTCTATTTTTTATAAAAATATAAGCCTATCTTTGCCGCACGAAAACACCACAAATTTGAAAAACTTCATTCCAAATACACTTTTCATACATCTTTAATATTTAATCACAATGAAGAAATTCAAAGTTCTGATTTCAGGTTTAGTCCTGGCTCTCCTTTGTACCATGAGCACATTGGCACAGGTGCAGGTGAGCGGCACAGTGACAGACAATGTACTGGGCGAACCGATCATCGGTGCCTCAGTAGTTGAAGTAGGTACCACGAATGGTACGATCACCGACCTCGACGGCAACTTTTCGCTGCAAGTCAAGTCGGGCGCACAGCTCCAGTTCAGCTTCGTGGGTTATGTGACACAAGTCCTCGCAGCTGCTCCCAACATGAACGTGGTCCTCGCCGAGGATAACGAGCTGCTCGAAGAAGTTGTGGTCACCGGTTATACCACTCAGCGTAAGGCCGACCTCACCGGTTCGGTTGCTGTTGTGCAGACCAAGGGCCTCAAGACCTCGAGTGACACTGACCCGATGCGCGCCCTCCAAGGTAAGGTTGCTGGTATGACCATCACTTCCAATGGTTCGCCTGCTGCCACCGCTACCGTCCGCATCCGTGGTATTGGTTCGTTCAACTCCAACCAGGATCCTCTCTACGTTATCGATGGTGTGCCCACCACTTCGGCCCTCAACACCCTTAACATGAACGACATCGAGTCGATGCAGGTTTTGAAGGACGCCGCTTCGGCCTCTATCTACGGTAGCCGCGCTGCCAACGGTGTCATCATCATCACCACCAAGAGCGGCAAGAAGGACCAGAAGGTAAAGGTTGACTTCACCGCTTCTGCTCAGGCTTCGTTCTACAACAGCCAGTCGAAGATGAAGCTCAGCAACACCTATCAGTATGCTACCACCATGGCTCAGGCCGCCCTCAACGATGGCCTCGATCCTATCATCTACGCTCAGAACTACGGTCTGAACCTCAACGCCGCCAATGGTCTTCCCATCACCGCTTATGATCCTGCTACAGGTCAGAATGTGAATTTCACCGTTGGTGGTCTCTACAATGGTTACATCAACGCCAATCAGACCATGATCTTCAGTGACACCGACTGGCTTGACGCTATCAGCCGCACCGGCTTCACCCAGAGCTACGACGTCTCCATCAGCCATGGTACCGACAAGAGCACCCAGATGTTCAGCGTAGGTTACAAGAAGGCCAACGGTATCTTGAAGTACACCGACTTTGAGAACATCGCTGTCCGCATGAACAGCACCTACAACATCAATAAGGTTGTCAGCGTGGGCGAGAACTTCACCCTTACCTATAGCGACCAGGTGGATTGCCAGCCTCTCGAGAACGCGCTCAAGATGTCTCCTACCGTTCCTGTGTATGAGAAGGACGGTGTGACCTTCGGTGGCCCTGTCGGTGGTATGTCCGACCGTCAGAACCCACTCCGCGAGCTCTATCAGAACCGCGACAACCGCCTCACCATGTGGCGTCTCTTCGGCAATGGCTACATCAACCTCAAGCCTATCAAGGGTCTCGACATCCGTTCGAATTTCGGTCTTGACTACAATGCTTCGTTCATCCACTCGATGACCTACACCTTCGTCAGCGATATCGTACGCGAAGATACTCCAAAGACTGGCGTCGGCCAGACCAACGACCTGAAGTGGAACTGGTCAACCACCGCCAACTATCTCGTACCGCTCCCAGAGAATCATACCCTCACCGTACTCGGTGGTGTGGAACTCTACAAGCAGCAGGTTATCGACATCAGCGGTAACGCTGAGGAGTTCGCTGTCGAAAACGCCCTCTACATGTGGCCTTCCGCTGCAACAGGCACTCAAAAACTCTATGGTGGCCAGGCCGGCTACACCCTCGTTTCCCTCTTCGGCAAACTTGACTACAACTGGCACGACCTCTTGCTCGCAAGCTTCACCATCCGTCGCGACGGTTCCAGCCGTTTCGGTAAGAACAACCGCTACGGTACCTTCCCCGCCGCTTCTCTCGGTTATCGTCTCTCGAAGCACCTCCATCAGGATTGGCTCGACGACCTCAAGCTCCGTGCTTCATGGGGTCAGACCGGTAACCAGGCCATCGCCAACTCGGCACGCTACACCATCCTCACCGCCGACTACGGCTCGGGCCGCGATGCTTCGACCGCATACGACCTCAAGGCTGAAGGCTCAGGCACCTATCCCAGCGGCTACCGTGTAACCCAGACCGGCAACGACAACATCAAGTGGGAGACTGCCACTCAGTACAACGTCGGTCTCGACTATGCATTCTTCAGCAACAGCCTCTACGGCACTGTTGATGCCTATATCAAGAAGGTGAAGGATATGCTTATCAATCCTGCTTACCTCGGATCAGTAGGTGAAGGTGGCGCCAGCTGGCAGAACGGTCCTTCTCTCGAGAACAAGGGTATGGAGTTCACCGTTGGCTATCGCAACAAGACTCCATTCGGCATGACCTACAACATCAATGCCAACCTCGACTTCTTCCGCAACAAGGTTACCTATCTCCCCGAAACCACTACCGGTTCTTACGCACACACCGCTTACGAGAACCTCGTAGAAGCTAAGGTTCCTTATGGTTCAATCGTAGGTTACGTAGTTGATGGCCTGTTCCAGTCGCGCGAGGAAGTGCTCGCCAGTGGTCAGGAGAATGCCCGCCTTGGTGGCCTCAAGTATGCCGACCTCGATGGCAATGGCATCATCAACAGCAACGACCAGACTTGGATCTTCAACCCAGTGCCCGACTTCAGCTACGGTCTCAACATTGAGCTTGGCTACAAGAGCTTCGACTTCGCCATGTTCTGGCAGGGTGTTCACGGACAGGACGTTTACAACGGACAGAAGTTCCAGACCGACTTCTTCAGCCTCACCGACCCAGGTTCGAACAAGGGTTCGCGTATGATGGATGCCTGGACGCTCGGCAACACCAGCAGCACTATCCCCGCCCTCACCACTTCGAACGTAGGTGACGAAGGTCGCACCTCCAGCTACTTCGTTGAGAACGGTGGTTACCTCAAGCTCCGCAGCCTCCAGTTCGGCTACAGCCTTTCGGAGAAGCTCCTCAAGAAGGCACACATGAGCAACGCTCGCGTATATGTAAGCGGTAACAACCTCCTGACCATCAAGTCAAGCAGCCTCACCTGCTCTGATCCTGAGAACCCAGGTTGGGCTTACCCAATCGCTACCTCTGTCAGCCTCGGCATCCAGCTCGGCTTCTGATATGACTAACATTCAGTTTTCAAAACCTCACTAAAAAAAGATAGTCAAATGAAAAAGATATATATGATTCTTATGGTGGCTGCCAGCCTGCTCACTGCCACCTCATGCGATGATTTCCTCGAGGTGAAGCCGTCGGGTACCGTTGACGAGGAACTTGCATTCTCCGATCCCGAAGGCATGCTCACCGCAGCTTACGCCTCGCTCGGTGCCGACTGGTACAACTACCCCTTCAACCTCTGGCCTTATGGTTCGCTCTCAAGTGACGACGCCATGAAGGGCGGTTCGGGTACTACCGACACCAACTACCACCCCGTCGAGGTTTGGTCCAACCTTACTGCTTCTCAGCCTGACCACATGGACGAACTCTGGTATCGTCTCTATGTATCCGTTTCGCGTGCCAACCGTGCCATCCTCGCTATCCAGGAGTACGGCGAAGAGAAACTCGGCGCCGAAACTGCCAAGGTGCGCATGGGTGAGGCCCGTTTCCTCCGCGCTCACTTCTACTTCAAGCTGATCCAGCTTTGGTATCAAGTGCCCTGGATTGACGAAGTCGTCCTCAAGGAAGCTGCTCAGGAGCAGACCAGAAATGACGAGTTCACCCACGAGCAGCTGATGCAGAAGGTAATCGAGGACTTCGAGGCTGCCTACAACAGCGTACCCGAAACTCCATCCGATAGGGCTCGCGTCAACAAGTATGCAGCTGCTGCTATGCTCGCCAAGTGCTACCTCACCCTCGCTTATGGCGACGGCTACGAGGCCAGCAACGGATACAGCCACATCAACCAGCAGTATATGCAGAAGGTTGTTGAACTGACCGGCTACATCGCCAACAGCGGCAAGTTCGGCTACGAGGCTGACTTCGGCGACCTCTTCATGGAGAACAACGAGGGCAATATCGAAACCATCTTCGCTGTGCAGCACTCCGACTATATCGATGACAACACCAAGTTCGGCCGCAACAACTGGAGCAATATGCTCAACGGCTGCTGGGGTATCTGGTCGAAGGGCTGGGACTTCCACAAGCCCACTCAGAACCTCGTCAATGCCTTCAAGGTTGATGCCAACGGCTTCCCGATGTTCGATACCTACGACAACGAACACAACATCCACCCAGTCAATGGTATTCCTGTTGACCAGAAGTGGGATCCACGTCTCTTCCACACTGTAGGTATGCCAACCTTCCCCTACAAGTACGAGGCCCAGTATACCCTCACCACCGACAACAGCCGTAACCCCGCCAACTATGGCTTCTACACTTCTCTCAAGGAGGTGCCACAGCGCAGCCTTGGCGAGAGCTACACCGAATCGACCTGGCAGGGCTTCGCAATGGACGACTACGTAGTACGCTACACCGAAGTGATGCTCTGGCGTGCCGAGGCTCTCATTGAGACCGGCGACATCGATGGTGCCATCACCATCATCAACCAGATCCGCGCCCGTGCCAACAACTCCGTGAGCAAGTACATCCAGTATGCAGCCAACCAGATCCGCACCCTCGGCTACTATCAGACGGGTGTCAGCAAGGACGAGGCTCGCAAGTACCTGCGCTGGGAGAAGCGTCTCGAAATGGCTATGGAGCCCGAACGCTACTTCGACCTCCGTCGTTGGGGCCTGGCTTCCAGCACGCTCAACGCATTCTTCGCTTCCGAGAAGGAGGGCAACTACGACGGCACTGCTTTCGCCGGTTACTATGGTGATGCCTTCTATACCGCTGGCAAGAACGAGTACTGGCCAATCCCCTACAACCAGCTCTTCTACGTTCCTGGTCTCTACACCCAGAATAAGGGTTACAACTAAGATTCATTGATTATATAGGATTCTAAGGGATTCTAAAGGATCTTAAGGGATTTTAAGGGACATATGTTTCTTGGGTCCCCATTCTCAACAAGGCTAAGGCAATGTCCCTTCATTTCCCTTAATATCCCTAAATATCCCTAAATATCTCAAAAACTTAATAATATGAAACTCAGATATATTTTCGCAACTATCGCTGCTGTCGCAGCACTCAGTGCCTGCAACGCCGATATGGATTACGACATCGTTGCCCCTATTCTCAGCAAACCCGATGCTTCCAGCATCCAAGCCAGCCTGCAGGGTGACAACTACGTCATTTCCTGGCCAGCCGGCAACCAGAACATGCAGGTGACCCGCTATGCCAACGGCACCAAGTCGGGCACAGAGGTTGTCACTGGCGGCACCTATACCCACTATGCTGTCGAGACCAACGTGGCCAACAGCTACGTGCTCAAATATACCGATGGCACCAACTTCTCTGAGGGCGTTGTCCTTAACTACACCCGTCCGGGCGCTGCACGTTTCAGTGGCATCCAGATGAGCCAGCTCGAAAAGGTGGGCGGCTATGACGCTTACGTTGAGTGGAATCCGAACCCAACAGCAACCACGACTCACTTCGTAGCCACCAATGGGGCCGACCGCACCATCAACGAGACCCTGATGGCCAACGTGACCAACTACACCATCAAGGACGTCGTTCAGGGCGAGACTTGGACCGTTACCCTCACCGCCGAGAACAATGAAGGCCGTTCGCTCCCTGCTACCAGCAGCCTCCGCATCGGCAAGACCGCTATCGGCTATCTCTCGGTATTCGATACTCCTGAAGAGCTCGTTGCCAACGGTGACGACGACGATGCTTCGGCTTGGCTCTGGTTCCACGAGACCTATCCAACCGGCACCTTCGTTCCATTCAGCAGCATCACTTCGGCCGACGTTCTCGAGCCTTACCGCGTGCTCTGGTGGATGCGCGACCTCGACGACAACAGCTCCGTATGGGAGATGCCCGAAGTTGTCATGAACGCTACTCCTGGTGTTCGTCAGTGGTATAAGGATGGTGGCAGCCTCCTCCTTTGGGCTCACGCTACTCCTTACATCGGCACCCTCGGTCGTCTCGACATGGATATGCTCAAGAACAACGACAACGCCATCAACACTGCTCCTGGCGGCTACAACCCCGATGTATGGAAGATGGCCTGCATGCTCAACTGCGGCGGCTTCGTCAAGGACTACTCGACCCATGCCGTATTCCGTGGCCTCGAAGTAGAGGACAATGGTACCACCAAGCTCATCGCCTTCAAGGGCGCCGGTTGGACTGAGGACCATAACTGCCTCTTCTTCAACATCCCATCAGCCCTCACCGGACTGGGCAACCAGGACGAGGCAAGCCTCACCATGCTCAACAACAAGTTCGGCATCTATCCTCTTGGCACTTGGGACAGCCAGATCTGGTGGGTAAGCCAGCTCAACGTCTGGGAGGCTCAGCAGGGCGATACCGATTTCCAGGGCACCGTGATCTGTGTCGGCAATGGTGGTCTCAACTTTTCGATGAAGAACGACGACGGTACTCCTGACATCAGCGCTCATCCACACAACAACGCTTTCCAGGAGAACATCCTCACCTTCGCCAAGAACGCTCTTGAATATCTCAAGACCCGTTAATTACACTACCCTATTATATAACTTGGGGGCGGACGCAAGTGCGCCCGCCCTCTTGATTATTTAGGTTTTGATTTTAATGCCTTTACTGCGTTATCCCCGTATTCCGTCATTCCGGTATAACGGGATAACGAAATACCAAAATTCATCATTATTATGAAATTCCCCATCCTTTCCCTCGCAACAGCATTGCTCATCGCACCCGTCATCACCTCGTGCGGCTCCGACGAACCATTCGAAGACTCTTTCAAGCCCAATCCCAATAATCCATCGGGCGGAGGCGGCACCGACAATCCTTCGGGCGGTGGTGGCACCGACAACCCATCAGGTGGAGGCAGCACCTCATCATCCAGCTACAACGAGCTCTATCGTCCTCAGATCCACTACACCCCTGCCAAGAACTGGGTCAACGACCCCAACGGCATGGTCTATATCGACGGCACCTGGCATCTGTTCTACCAGTACAATCCCTACGGCAACGGTTGGGGCAACATGAGCTGGGGACACGCCACCAGCACCGACCTCGTGCATTGGACCGAACAGCCCACAGCCCTCGTGCCCGATGCCTTGGGCGACATCTTCTCCGGCTCGGCCGTCTATGATGCCGACAATACCGGCGGCTTCGGCAAGGGAGCTATGGTAGCATTCTATACTGCTGCAGGCGCACACCAGCAGCAGGCTTTGGCCTACAGTACCGATGGTGGCAAGACGTTCACCAAGTACGATGGCAATCCCATCATCGCCAACACCACTCGCGGCGACTTCCGCGACCCCAAGGTGTTCTGGCATGCCGAGACGAAGCGTTGGGTCATGAGCCTGGCTTTGGGTTGGGAGTACGGCATCCAGTTCTGGACCTCCACCGACCTGCGCACTTGGCGCGAAGCCAGCACCTTCACCACCGAGGTAGGCCGCTGCAAGCGTGGCCAGTGGGAGTGCCCCGACCTGCTGCGCATGAACTACAATGGTCAGGAGAAGTGGGTGCTCATCGTCAGCGTCAACCCAGGCGGTCCTGTGATTGGTAGCGGCACCATGTACTTCGTAGGCAACTTCGACGGCGAAAAGTTCACAGCCGACGACCTCAGTTATCCCCTCTGGCTCGACTATGGTCTGGACAACTATGCAGGTGTTACCTGGAGCAACACCCCCGACGGACGCATCATCCTCATCGGATGGATGAACAACTGGTCCTATTCTGGCGACGTGCCTTGTGATCCTTGGCGTTCTGCATTTACCCTGCCTCGCGAGCTCAGCCTCGTCGATTATCAGGGCAAGCCTGTGCTCGCCAGCCGTCCTGTAAAGGAACTCGACAAGCTCGCTAGCGACTGGTCCACTCTCGCTACTTCGGGTGGCAGCATCAACGCTCCAAGTGCCTATCGTCTGCAACTTACCCTCGACGCCGCCGTTGCCAACACCATCTCCTTGGGCAATAGCAAGAAGGAGGCATACGAAATCACCTATAGCCCATCGGCAGGCAGCATCATCGCTCGTCGCAACAGCAAAACAGGAGCAGCCACGTTCAACGGTAGCTACTCCATCCCTTCGGTTTCCGGTTCACTCTGCTGCGAGGGTAATGATCTGGTTCTCGACATCTACGTCGATCAGTCCTCTGTCGAAATCTTCACGGGCAATGGCTCGATGGCCATTACCAACCTCGTGTTCCCAACCACCATCTACGACCAAGTTACTCTCAGTCAACCCGCCAAGGAGGTTCGTTATCAGGCGTACACTTCCATATGGAAGTAAGGTTAAGAGAAGTTAAGAAGGGTTAAGAAAGGTTCGAAAGGCTCGTAATTCGTTATCCATGTATCACGCCACTCCCTCGAAGCCCTCTTAACCCCTCAAACCTCTCTTAACCTCTCGAACCTTTCGAACCCCTCTTAACCTTCCCTCGGTTCCACATGCACCGCGATGTGCGTCTCTTCCCCATAATGGCTTCGCAGTAGTTCCTCTACTTGCGAAGCCTTTTCGTGTGCTTCGCGCAGTGGAAGGTCACCATCCACGAGGATATGCAGTTCGATGGCATAATGATTGCCGATGCGACGGGTGCGCAGTTCATGGGGGTCCGACACACCAGGCACCGAAGCAGCCAGTCGAAGAATCTCCGCCTCTACCTCATCGGGCAACGACTGCTCCATCAGGTCGCCAATGCCCACCCAAAGCAGTTCGAGCGACACCTTCACGATGAAGAGACCCACGATGACCGAAGCCACGGGGTCGAGCACCGTCCACCGTTCGCCCAGGAAGATGGCGCCACCGATACCGATGGCTGTGCCAACCGACGACATCGCATCACTTCGGTGATGCCAGGCATTGGCCTCCACGGCTTGCGAATGGAGCTGATGTGCCTTCACCATCGAATAGCGGAAGGTGGCTTCCTTGAGTACAATCGACAGCAGGGCAGCCCATAGTGCCAGCATCCCGGGAGCCTCCAATTGTGCACCATTTGCCCACGCTACGATTTTCATCACGCCACTATACAGGATACCCGCAGCCACCACAAGCAGTGACATCGAAACGACCGTTGTCGCCAATGTCTCGAACTTGCCGTGTCCATAGTCGTGCGACTTGTCCTTGGGCTTGCCGCTGATATGCACAAAGATGAGCACGATGACATCGGTCACGAAGTCGCTCAACGAGTGCACCGCATCGGCCACCATCGCAGCACTGTGTCCCGCGATGCCCGCCACGAACTTGAAGATGAGCAGCACCACATTCACAGCACCACCCAGCAGCGTCACCTTGTATATTTCCTTGTTTCGCTCCATAGCTTTGATTTTTCTGAGTACTCAGAGTCCTCCGAATACTCTGAGTATTCCGAATAATCAGAATACTCCGATTGTCTTCTCAATCAAACGTCGGATAAGGATTATAGTCGAACTCAACGACCTTGCCCGCCTTCAGCGACTTCTGCACATCGACGAGGCGCTGGTTGCTCGATCCACGGAACAGCAGGTCCAGGCTCTTCTTTGCTTCGATGAAGGGGCCATCGACCAGGACTTCCAGATAAGGCAGCATCTTGCTCATCCTCGGATCCTCCACCACCTGCTCAAAGAGGAAACCCGTGTAGCACCAGATACCCTTGTGCAGTTCCTCGCGGATGCGGCGTGCCAGTTCCGTAAACGCTTCGGGCTGGTACATCGGGTCGCCTCCGCTGAAGGTAATGTCACCCTCCGCAAATTTTAGTTCCTCCATGATTTCGTCGATGCTTACGCTGTGTCCAGCCGTAAACGACCACGTCTCGGGGTTGTGGCAGCCAGGACAGGCATGACGACAGCCCGCACAATACACACTCGTACGCCAACCTGGTCCATCGACCGTCGTGTCGGCCACAATCTTCATCAATTGGATGTTAGGTATTTTTTCCATAGTAAATGTGTCAGTTTTCTTTTTGTGGGCGCAAATATACACATATTTTCCGATATAACGAAACAATTATTCAAAAAAAACACCCAGTCGTCCAACAGAGTGTTTTCTTACACACATATTACTAACTTAAACTAACCAATGAATCATTTTTGACACTGCAAAGATAGAGCTGTTTTTTCATTCCCGCAAGTTTTTCCCCCTCTTTTTGTTCGGGATATAACGACACAATGCCCAAATGGCGACAATCTTGCCGAGCCCCTTCTTTTTTGTCGCTTCGTGAGTTTCTCCAATCGTAGCAAGCATCCCGACGCGCTGGATAATGCTCTATGACGTGGAAGATGGAGGATTTGTGATGAGGACTGGCTTTACGAAAACCGAAATAGTGCGTCGAAGTTCGTAGACAAGCAACATTCCGCTGAATGTGGTGCGTCAATGTTCGTAGACAATCAACATTCCGCTGAATGTGGTGCGTCAATGTTCGTAGACGTGCAACATCCCGCAGAATGTGGTGCGTCAATGTTCGTAGACGTGCAACATTCCACTGAATGTGGTGCGTCAATGTTCGTAGACGTGCAACATCCCGCAGAA
>Ga0310691_10000564_pt1 | contig 67153 bp, 83 predicted proteins | sample 176DNAGHGlowgp2_FD_203887 | JGI IMG/M metagenome (GOLD analysis project Ga0310691, IMG submission 203887) | Sheep rumen microbial communities from Palmerston North, Manawatu-Wanganui, New Zealand - 1766 DNA GHGlow gp2 (v2) (version 2) | ecosystem: Host-associated > Mammals > Digestive system >...
ATTAGATAATATAAATATAAGAGGTAGTATTAACTACCTCTTATATATTATTTTTTGAATAATATGTTTATAAACATCATTACATCATATTATTTTTATTCATATAATAAAATTAACATTTAGATATGTACTATTGCATATTATAAAAATAAAGGAAGTATAAATAAATGAATAATAAATCAATTACAGTATATTATATGAATAAAAATAGTAGTTTTACTATAGATGATATTAAAATCATATGGGATCCTTCTATGACTTGGCAAGAAGCAATTAAAGGAGACCCTACAGAATTATATCTTTATAAATTTCCTAGTTTACCTACATTATATATTAATTACAATGGAGTGAGACTTCCAGTAAATGTTACTATGGAAGATTTTAAATAGTAAGATAAAGAGGAGAAGAAGTATATGAGTAAAGCAGATGATATATTTATATCTACAGCAAAAGATATAATAGAAAATGGCACATCTACAGAAGGACAAAAGGTTAGACCTAAATGGTCAGATGGAACACCAGCTTACACAATAAAGAAGTTTGGTTATTGTGCTAAGTATGACTTAAGGGAAGAATTTCCAGCAATGACTTTAAGACAGACATATCTTAAATCAGCAATGGATGAAATTCTTTGGATATATCAAAGAAAATCTTGTTTATTAAAAGATCTCAATTCATCTATTTGGGATGAATGGGCAGATGAATATGGTACAATCGGAAAAGCTTATGGATACCAAGTAGCAGAAAAATATTTACATCATACAGAAAAAATATCCTGGAATGGTATAATTGAAAAATATGGATCATTTGAAAAATATTGTAATATTGTACGAGGATATGGATATCAAAATAAATTGGTAGGAGATCCAGTATCTAATTTTCCAATATCTAATTTTTTATATAATAATTTAGCATATAAAGATGCAAAGGTATTAAACGATTATATCTTTTTAGATCAGATGGATGCTGTGTTATATGATCTTAAAAATACTCCGTTTTCTAGAAGAATAATGATTAATCTTTGGAACGTTCAAGAACTCAGTGAAATGCAACTTCAGCCATGTTGCTATAATGTAATATTTAATGTAACAGATGAAGGTGAAGATAAGTTAGTATTAAATATGACTCTTAATCAGAGATCTAATGATATGCTAGCAGCTAATAATTGGAATATAGCTCAATATGCAATATTCCTAATGATGGTTGCACAGTCTGTAGATATGATTCCTGGACAGATAATGCATTGTATTACAGATATTCATATTTATGATAGACATGTAGATCTAGTTAAAGAATTAATATCCAGAGAATCTTATCCAGCACCAAAAGTATCATTAAATCCAGATGTAAAAGATTTTTATAAATTTACTACGGATGATCTTATAATAAAGGATTATAAATATGGTCCTCAAATAAAGAATATCCCAATAGCAATATAATAAGGAGATAACTGTATGAAAGTATTCATTTCGCAACCAATGAATGGGTTAACAGATGATGAGATAAAATCGAGAAGAGATATAGCTATAAAAGAAATAAAGGAATTATATCAATTTTATGATAGAAATAATGAACTGGAGATAGTAAGTACAACTAATGCTAGAAATAATGAAGAACTACCTGAAGAAGCTAGTAGATTATGGTGGCTCGGCAGAGCTATTCAAATGCTAGAGGATGTGGATGTAATTTATATGTGTAATGGGTGGAAAAATGCTCATGGTTGTAAAGTGGAGAAGTTTGTCGCCACAGAGTATGATATTTCAATTCATTACCAGGGAGAAAAATCAATAAGTAAAAAAGATAATTTAGATTAACGTAGAAGTCCGGTATATATTAATATATACCGGACAAAAATTTTTAAAGATAAGGAGAATAGACATGATTAATAAGGATTTTTTCGGTAACTCGATAATTTATAATTTGGAAAATAAGGCTTTAGATTTAGGCATTAATATTGTAAAGACTAGATTTTCTATACCGTTAAAAATAACATCTAATAGTTCAGAATATGATAGATATATGAAATTGCTTAAAAAGATTGATAAGTATTTTTCTAAGCATACTATAGAAGCAGATGGTAAATATTATGTTGATAGTTTATTTACAATAGATACTCATACTGGTTCTAGAATTATTGTCTACGGATACCCTACATTTTCTGATAGAAATGGTCGTAATTATTCTGATATTATATATAATCTTGATTTATATATTATTGGTAAAGATTCTTTAAATATAGTTAAGAAGATTAAACAGTTTATTGAAAATACTGGTAAGAAAGATACGGAGATGCTTACTTTGTATGAGATTTCTGGAGATAGAGATGGATGGACATCTATTAAATCTTTTATAAATAAGCGCGGATTCGATACATTATTCTTCGATAATAATATTAAAGAAGAAATTATGAATCATATAGATAATTGGGAGAAATGTGCAGATACGTTTGAAGAGAGAGGTCTTATTCATAAGACTGGTATTCTTGTATATGGTAAAGCTGGAACTGGTAAATCTACCCTTGCCAAAGCTTTAGCATCTGAATTAGATTATGATCTTGTATCTATAGATACTTCTACATTTGATGATATTAATCTTATTGAACTTACCAATGCTATTAATAATGATAATATTAAGATTGTAATATTTATAGATGAAATAGATGCTATATTCAAGTCCAGAGATGATGGTGAAGCTACAGATGATCAGAAGGTTAGGGTTACTAAACTCTTATCGTTCCTTGATGGTGTAAATAGCCCTAATAATTGTATCTTTGTGGCCACTACAAACTATTATGATAGACTTGATAGTGCTATAACTAGAAAGGGAAGATTTGATAAGGTAATAGAGCTTACAGATATTAATAAAGATACTGCTCGTAAAATGTGCGAATCTTTCGGATTATCTAAAGATACTACTACAAAGATTATCAACAAACATAAAACAAAAACTATTAATCCGGCAGAACTTCAGGATGAAATTATTACTGTTATCAGAAAGGAATTAAATGATAAATAGAAATAAAATGAGCAACTATGCTCGCTCTATGATATTTCCTGAACCTAATCCTCAGTATGGTTTAAATCGTCGATCTGTTTTTAATCTTATTAAGTTTTTTAGACCTATATCCAGATCACGTTATAGCTTGAGTAGCACTTCATACCCTGAAAGAAGATTTTCTTTAGGTGGAAGATCATATTCGTGGTGTGAAAATGATAGAGCACTGGATGATTTGGTAACTAGAGAAATTGAACCTCTTAGTTGGAAAAGTGACAATGATAGTTATAAAAAGATTAGCTTGAATATGAATATTATTCATAGTTATATTTGTTCTATTATAAAGAAATAGAAAATTTATAAATACTGAAAATATGAGGATTAAATGATGATATTTGATAATAAAAGTTTAATATATGATAGCGACTATAATTCTATTATAGAATGGAGTGTTAGGCTCCCTTCATTAATAGAAATATCTAATAGACATAGTAGAATATCTGTAACATCACTAAAATATGATTCAGGAGAATATCATATTAAGTTTATTGGTGCAAGATTCAAGAAAAATCGACTTAAAGGTGTTGGTGGTAGTCATTGCAAAATAAGACCAAATATTTCTATATTTAGTAAAAATTATTCAGAGAATCATTTAAATAGAAAAAATTATTATTTAGACGGAATAGATTATTCTCGACCACCATTATTTTTGCGAAAAGATAAAAACTAACCTATATTCGTATCAAAAATCATATTTTACATATATATCAACTATTCTATAATTCGGTAAAATAACTACTATTAAAATAGGAGGTATATATTAAAATATGGGATTACAAGATAAATTTAGAGAAAAAGTTAGTAAATTGAAAACCGCTGGGGTCGGTTCAGTTGCAGAATTTGATGTATTATATTCTACTGGTTTTCTTTCTATTGATTATTTAAACGGAACAGTAGTTCATGTAGAGTCGGAAGAAAGAACTTTTACATATAATTCTGTTGGTATTGTTGATGGATCAACTAATACAGTTATTGGTAGATCTGGTTCAGGAAAATCTACTTTAATAACTCAAATGGGTGGTAATATTATTAAACCGTTTATCAAAAAAGGATTGAGCACGGGAATATATATTGATGATATTGAAGGATCTCTTCCTCAGGTAAGAAAAGAATTTTTATTAGGATTAACTTCAGAAGAAATATCTGAATATGTAGAAGTTAGAAATTCTGGGATTACTACAGAAAATGTATTTCAAAGAATACAGACTATTCATGATATAAAAGTTAATAATAGAAAAGAGTTCGAATATGATACTGGATTATTTGACACATATGGAAATAGAATATATAAATTGGTTCCAACTGTATATATGATAGATTCTTTGCCGATGTTACTTCCTGAGGATGTAACTGAAAAAGATGAATTATCTGGATCAATGACTGCATCTAGCATTGCAAAATCTAATACACAATTATTCAAGAGAATATCTCAACTTTGTAAAGAGGCTAATATTATTCTATTTACTGTAAATCATATTCTTGATGAGATACAAATGGGATTTATCCCGAAAGCTGCACAGATATCTGGTTTAAAACAAGGAGAAAGATTGCCTGGTGGTAAAGCTGCTATATATCTTGCAAATAATATGTTTAGAGCAGACGATAGTCTTACTCTTAAAGCAGATAAAGATTTTGGTATAGATGGTTCTGTAGTTACAATTACTTTGGTTAAGTCTAGAACAAATGCAACCAAGAAAACTGTACCGATGATATTTAATAAATCAGAAGGATGTTTTGATAATATTCTATCACTATTTATGCTTCTTAAAAATGAAGGCAAATTAAGCGGAGCAGGTGCATATTTATTTTTAGATGAATGCCCAGATATTAAATTCTCACAGAGGAATTTTAAACAACAATTAGAAGATCATAAAGAATTAAGAGAAGCTTTTTCTAAGAAATGTTACGAAACATTGTGTACATTCTTATCAGATACAAAAAATAAACATTTTGAAGAGAATTCATTAGAAGATGATATATTAGATTCTATTACTAGTATGGGAATGCCTAAAGAAAACTAGAATAATATACTATATAAATGGAAAGGAGAAGTATATTGTGTCAAAATCTGATAATTTTGAAATTGTAGGAACCATAATAGATAAAGTCCCAGGTGGCAAATTTAAAGTTAAATTAGAAAATGATCATGAAACAATGTGTACTGTTAGCGGTAGAATTAGATTATCAAATATTAGATTGGTAGTTGGGGATAGTGTAAAAGTAAATATATCACCTTATGATATTAATAATGGAATAATAACTTGGAGAATATAATGATGGTATATATAACTCATGAAGATAATATATTTTATAAATTTATAGATTCTAATATTATAAATTTGATAAAAGTTGGATCAAATAAAATAAAAGAACTCCACTATGTTGTTATTCCGTATTTGAAAAGGCATCCAACTTTATATAACAAATTCAAAGAATATATCAAATATAATTATAATGTAGATTGTTTGGATGATTTTCCAAAAGATTATTCAAAAGAAAAGTTTTTAAAAGCTAAAGAATCTAATAATTTACTATATCAAGTAATAAAAGTAGATACTAAAAACGAAACTATGGAAAAAATCACTACATATACAGTGTACTATATGTAGAGAAGGAGTGGTATTATAATGGGTTCATTAAACTTTATTGAGCAGATGGAAGAAGTATCAGCTGGTATAAGTTCTCCTGAACAAATGTTAGGTAGAGGATTAAGGCAACCATTTAATGGATGTAATGCTGGTGCCAGAAAGATAATGTTTTCTACTCATAGCGATCATATATTACCTTTGATTACTTCAGAGAAAGCAATAATAGAAACTGGTTATGAGATTAGATTCGGCGATTATGCATCTTCTATTCTTAGAGCAGATGCAGATTATCAAGTTGTAGCAAAGATTAGCAAATTTAGTTTTGCTCCAGATCATCATTATTATCTTATATTAAAGAATATACATGAGAAAAAATTAGATGTGGTGGAGAGAATATCATATGAGCACATTACAGAATCTTATGGTTATCTTTATAATAATGAAGTAATGGATAATCTTCAAGTTGGTGCTTATGTACCAAATGGAACTATACTTCAGAAGTCATTAGCATTTGATGAATATAATAATAGAAAAGATGGTAGAAATTTTAATGTAGCATATATGGCTCTTGATGATAATATGGAAGATTCTATTATTATGTCACAGAATGCAGCTGATAAATTAGTGTCACCATTGATTAATGTTGTAAAAATTCCAATAAATGATAATGATATTCCTCTGAATATATATGGTGATGAAAATGTATATAAAGTAATACCAGATATTGGTGAAGATGTAAAAGATGCAAATCTTATAGGACTTAGAAAAGAGAAAAAAGAAGAAGCTTTATTCTCGCAATCTGTAGATAGACTTAGAAAATTTACAATGTCAGATGAAAGAAGACAGGTTAGGGGAAAAGTTGTAGATGTAAATATATTCTGCAATAATCCAGATATATTAGATACTCATTATTATGCCCAATTGAAATTATATTATAATGAATTAATGAGACAATCTACAGAGATTCATAAAGTATTATTACCTTATATATCCGAGGGATATGAACTATCTTATGAATTGCAGAAAATAAATACACTTGCTCAAAGAGTATGTGATCATGATCAATATATTGATAAGAGACCATTCTCTAATATAATTCTTGAAGTGGTAGTACTTGAAGATCTTCCAATGTTGGTAGGAGATAAAGCTGCTAATAGATATGGTGGTAAAGGTATTGTATCTAGTATATGGCCTAACGAATATATGCCTAGATTCAAAAATGGTAGTGGAGATTATGAGCAAGTAGATGTAATCTTTAATTCATCTACAATGATTAATAGAGAAAATACTGGACAGTGTTTTGAGTTATCATTAACGCATATTGGTGCAGCTATTATTGATGAGATAAAGAAGGGAGAATATTCTTTAGAAGAAGCCTATAACCTTATAAAGAAATATATATCATTCTGTTCTCCTGAGCAAGCAGAAGCACTAGAACAATATAGAAAGAATTCTTCACCAGAGGATTTAATGTTCTTTATTGAATCTATTATAAATGATGGAGCTATACATTTATCTATGAGACCTATCACTGATACTATGACTATAGATAAATTAAACGAGATATATAAAGCATTTCCATTCGTTAAACAGAATGAATTAGAGGTTGCCATACAAGCATCCAATGGAGAGACTAGATATGTTAAATCTAGAAAGAGGGTTGTGGTTGGTAAACAATATATTTATAGACTTAAGCAATTCGCTGAAGAGAAATTCTCGGCAACTTCATTAAGTGCAACTAATATAAGAAATGAGAATACTAAGTCTAAAGCTAGAAAAGATTTCAAAGAATTATATCCTAATACTCCTATTAGATTTGGTAATATGGAGACTAATAATATGAATCATATTGGTGCGGATGCTGTTATAACTAATATGATGATACATAGTTTGTCTCCTCAGGGAAGAAGACTTGTAGAAAAAATGTATACTGAAGATCCGTTTAAAATTGATATTAAACTTGATTCTAATAGTAAGAATAGATCTGCGGAGATCGCAGCTACTTATCTTAAAACTATTGGTAGAAGAATTGCATTCATTAAAACCAAGAAAGTTAAGAAAAAGATTACTGTATCAGGTGTATATTTTGATAAAGATCCTATTACTTATCCTATTAGTTTTGTTCCAGAATCTGAAAGAGAAGGATTTGATTATGAGCAAGATTTTAAAGATAGAGAAAAGAAATTTAAATCTGCTAAATATAAAAAGGCAATATCGCCATTCTTATTTGATGGTATAGATACTAGAAGAAAAGAATAAGAATTGGGAGGATTTTATTCCTCCCAATTATATTCGTATTAATTTGTAATAATATATTATGATTATAAGGAGGTGATAAATATAATAAAAATGAGATTTATAAAGAAAAACAAATTATCTATAAAAGATATATCTAAGCATTATATGGATAGAAGTCTAATATTTGATAGTAATGCTCCTTGGGTATTCTTTGATACTCCTTATGTGCCGGAAGATATAGATGAAACTAAACCCTTTAAAGTTATTCATAATAGGAGCCATTCTAGATATAATAATTATTTAAGCCAAGATGGGATGTATTTAGATTTTGAATCATTCTTCAAAAGAGGTTTACATGATAGATCGGTTAAATCTCATTATAAATATACAATTATATCTCGTTCTTATAATAAAAAAGGAATATTGACGTTAAAATAATTAGTTATAGGAATATAATGATGATGATTAAAAAGAAGAAAATTAATATAAATGATAAAACAATAAAAACGTGTAGTTTATTACATAATTCGAGAGAAATCCTCAGTGTTTTAAATTGTCCCTTTGCCGACCCAACATTATATTTTTCTCAAATAAGATTTTTTATAGGACTTTCCCAAAATTATAAAAACTTATTATCTAGTGGTTTACATATATACGAGGAAACAAAACTTAAAAGTGGCGAAGGTATAAAATTTTCTCATAAATATGATATAACTGATCGTGATATAAGTTTCATAAGTGAAAGTAATCATATAGAAAAAAGTATATATGCTATTGATAGATTATCGCTAAAATAAATTTATTATAAGGGGAAATGATATGATTGGGGCAAAATTTTTCCAGATATTATTCCAGATTATAATTTATTACCTTAAGATTATTTATAATAATATACTATAAATAAGAAAGGAGGCGAAATGGAAAAAGAATTTGTAATAAATTTATTTAATGAATTATGTTTAGGAAACGGAAGTGTAATCAACGATTCTAATATTAATAGATTAAACAAGATTGCAATGGATATTTATAATAAATCTGAATTATCTTCAGATGAAATAGAAACATTAAAATATCTGATCATGTCTTGTAATATCTTATATAATAGAACCGATATGATTATACTTCCGATTGAAGATGGCTTCTATGATTTGCTTTTTGAGAAATATAAGACTTATGATGCTAATTTTCAAGTTGGATCTGCAGTTGTAGAGTTTAAACAAAGTTTTGTTAATGATCAATCTGATATAAAAATAGCATCGCAGCCAATAAGTTTTGTACAACAACCAAAAAGGAATGAAATTAGAGAAGAGATTTATAATGAATTAACTCTAAATGGAAAACCGAGACTTAATAGAAATGATTTTCATGTTTCTCCTATATCATTTGATCAAGAAGCTGTCAGCAAAAGGAAACATAATACAATTCATAATCATCCAGACTTGGTTGGAACTCTAGATAAATGTAAGTTCGTATTAAATCAAGACGCAATAAATGCGGGATGTTTTGATGATTCTAATGTAAAGATATTGGAAAGAGATTTCTTTCAAGATCATATTGAAAAGGGAATCATTAAAAGTAATCAAGAAATCGAAATCGTATGTGAATTAAAATATGATGGAATTTCTGTAGAAGCGGATTGTGGACTTGAATTAATATCTGCAAGAACTAGAGGAGATACTGGTATTGGTGCAGCAGCCGATATAACACCAATATTACAAGGATATCCGTTTAGACAAGCTGGAGCTATGATAGGTGAAGAGCCTCTTGGAGTTAAATTTGAAGCTATAATTACAAAATCTAATCTTGAAACCTTTAATCAATTAAGGGAAAAGAATTATCGTAATTGTAGAACTGCAATAGTTGGTTTATTTGGTGCTAGCGATGGTTATATGTTTAGAGATCTAATAACATTGGTACCATTAGCTGTAGATAGAGATCAGACACCATGGATTAATAATAGATTGGAAGAAATACATTTTATAAATAGTCTATTTAGATCGCATGGGGAACCGTTAAGATATTGTTATTTTAAAGGAACAGTTCAAGAAGTATTATATTATATAAAACAATTCCTAGATGAAGCTAAAACTTGTAGAGATTATTTGAATTTTATGTATGATGGAATAGTGGTATCATACTTGGATGAGAATATTAGACATAAATTGGGAAGAAAGAATTATATAAATAAATATTCTATGGCTGTTAAGTTTGATCCTTTAGAGAAACAAACTATTGTAAGGGGTATAACTTATGAAGTTGGACAACATGGTCAAGTAACTCCAATGATACATTATGATCCAGTAGAATTTATAGGAACTATTCATACTAAATCTACAGGATCTAGTTTAAAAAGATTTAATGAATTGAATTTAAAGTATGGAGACTATATAAATGTCACATATATAAACGATGTAATGCCTTATGTAAGCAGTTTAGATTGTGAGCATAATAGAAACAACCCAAATGAAAGATTTGAATTTACGAAAGTATGCCCAATATGTGGTACAGAATTAGTTACTTCTAGCTCTGGAGATACAGCTATTTGTCCAAATAGAGAATGTCCAGCAAGAAACCAGAAACGTATGGTTAATATGTTTAGTAAATTGAATATCAAAGGGTTCGCAGAAGCATCATTTAATTCAATAAAAGATATACAGAATTTCTACCAATTATATGACTATAATTTAGATTATTATGTAAATAAATTAGGTGGAGCAGATGGAAGAACTTTTTATAGTAATCTTCAAGATCTAAAGAATAATAAGATAAAAGATTATATATTTATGGGCTCATTAGGATTTACAGGAATAGCTCATAAGAAATGGAAAAATATCTTTGAAAATATAACTTTAAAAGAATTATATTATTTATGGGAAACATCTGACAGTGCAGAAAGTTTCAATATATCAATTTCACATGTAATATCTGAAGGTGTAACTAAAGAAGTTATCGTAGAAGAGTTTCCATTATATGCTAAAGATATCAAATTCATATTAGATAACAACATGATTATAGATACTAAAGGAAATCTTAATAATAAAAAACAAATAAGATTTTCTGGAGTTAGAAATTTACAATTAATGGAACTATTAAATACCAAGGGATATGATGCTGATGAGGGATCGGTAACCAAGAAAACAGATATATTATTAGTTCCATACGAAGGATTTAGTAGTGGCAAGGTGATAAAAGCCTTAAAACAAGATAATACAGTAATAGTTCCAATAAATGAGTTTATGGAAAATACTGAAAAATATTTAGGTGAGGTAATTATAGTTTAAATAATATACTATAATTGTGTATAAACAAAATAAATTTATTTTAGGAGGATATTAAAATGGAATTCAATAGTACTAATTTAGCTCACAACATTTCAAGTGGTCTGTATAATGAGAAAGGATATGATGTAGCTGAAACTCATATCGAGAAGTTATATTATACTCTGTTTTATGGAGTAGCTGGAGTTCTCAAGGATAATATGTCTAAAGAGGCACCAACATCATTCCTGATCACAGAAGTTACAGGTAAGCCAATTGCAGCAGCAACTGTTGAATATTTTGATGGTGAAGGAGATAATCCTGGAAACTGGAGCCTTGTTTGGACATTTAATCCTAATGAAATCCCTAGCAATGCTATAAAAATTGATCTTCAGAATGATCTTACACATTCATATTTTAGAGAGATTGCAGGTAATAAATATGGAATGAGGTTTAGGGATAAGTCAGCAATCGTTGTTCTAATGACATATATTACCGAGCAGCTTTATAAGTGGCTTGATGAGAATGCAAAAGAAGGTGAAGTAGTAGAGATAGAGCTCGATAATATCTTTACAGCAAAAGTAGAAGTAGTAGATGGCGTAAAAGTATTTGCGATAGATCCTGCCGGAGAGGTTAAAACAATAATCAAAGATGACTCATCAATTGAGAAGTAATTGATTAGATGATATTTAACTGCGGAGGGATATATCGATATGATATTAAACCCCTCTGCAGTTATTTTTTATTAATAAGGAGAATTCTATGGATATTAGATTAAATAATTCTGTATCCTCTGCAATGATTAAAGGAGAAACCTATAATGTGTTAACACATGAAGAATATAGAAATTCCCAATCATTGTGGGATATTGGAAATATTGCTGTGGTTGAGGAAAAAGGAGAAGATAAGTATGTTCTGCCATATAGAGGACAGTATATCGAAGGAAAGAGTACTCAACCAGGAATATATTCAGATGGTTCTCTAGATTTTGAGATATATCCTAAAGCTCATGACGAGGAGAATTATAAAAATATTCCTATTATTACTATTTCGTCAAATGACGATATTCAAAGCATTATAGAAAAAGAAAATGTTTTGAGTAAATTAGCTGAACCTTGGATAATAAATCCCGACAATGTTACTCAAATCAATATTAAAGATACAGATGAACCTGGGATGCAATGTTTGAAAACAGCTATTAATTCTAAGAGATGTGATATTGATAAATATAGCCAAAGATTTGGTCAGAATTTTCCAAATGATAAGAGGCAATTAAAGAACTCTTCTGTTACATTGAAAATTATTGATAGATATTGTGAGAATCTTGATATGGAAGCTATATTAACAATACGAAATAAAGAACCAGGGGTACCAAACCCAATGCAACATCCTGTAAGTATTTCGTTAACTACTGGAGAATTTATTAATATGAATTTTGACGACGATGATGATGAATCATCTGATGAAGATGATTTTTAAAATTCATTCAGGATGTTATAATATATTATAATTGGGAGGTATAATAACAATTATGAACCAAGCACAATTTATGAGACAGTTTAATGAAAGTCATAGAGAGCAATTTAATCCTGAATTATTTAAAAGAGATAATGAAGAAATGATTGAAGTTATTCATAAAATATTGCTCTCATGTGAAGCCGATAAGTATTATACCCTAAAATTAATTAAGTTTGAAGTCATAACTAATTATAAAGAAATTTATAATACTCTCAGAGAACATGAGGAAAGTAGACGTAGAAAGAATTCTAAGGGAGAAAATACTTACGATTTTATAAATATAAAAGATACAGATATTATTTTAATTAGAGCAGTGTGGTTCATTAAACATACTGGGGTAGAGAGGATAGAAACTAATGAAGGAACCAAAGAGGTACTGGACCCTCAGAAGAACCTAGAAGTGTTAATAGCGCTACCAAGATATGTTAAAAAATATTATTTTAGATTATCTGGAAATTATTATAATACAACATATCAAATTGTAGATGGTTCTACATATAATAATGCTAATGCTAGACAATCTAAAGTAGACACTAATACACTAAAGACAAATTTCTCACCAATAAGAATCTTCAGATCATTTAGAGATTTAGTAGATATAAATACAAAAGAAACATTGAAATTAACAGAATATAATAGTATTATATTTAAGAATACTGTAAATGCGTATCATTATTTATTAGCATTTCTTGGATTATATGGATTATCTGAATTTCTTGGTATTAATTGTGTTTATGTAACCACTCACCAATTTGACAATCCTGATTATTATTGTTTCAAAAAGCATAATATTTATATTTCAGTACCAAAAATATGTTTCCAAGATCCAATGGTACAATCATATGTAGTAGCATTATATACAGCTATTAATAAAGATACAAATATTAATCAACTATTTGACATAAGATTTTGGTTAATAAATCTTGGTGCTGCATTTAAAAATGCATCTGTAGAAAAAGGATTATTCCAATTAGATTCTATAGATTCTATATATGATATTCTTACCAAAGAACAACTTCATCTTCCTGAAGAAGATAAAAAAGATATATATTGTATATTTAGATGGATGCTTAGAGAATTTTCTAATATAAGAATGAAAGAAAATGTAGATGTAAGAACTAAGCGTGTAAGAATAGCTGACTATATTGGGCAATTATATGCAACTAATCTTAATAGAGGTATTCATAGAATATCTGATCTTGGTAAAAAGGTTACATTAAAGAAAATAGAACAAGCTATTTATACACAGCCATTTTATATATTACATAATGTTTCTAGTCCAACCATGACTAATCTTATATCATATAAAGATCTTGTTAATGATAATGACGCAACGGCAGCTCTTAAATATACTTATAAAGGTATATCTGGATTGGGTGAGGATGGTTCATCTATACAACCAATGTATCGTTATATTGATCCTAGTCATGTTGGTATATTAGATCTTGATAGTTCTTCAGTATCTGATCCAGGAATGTCTGGTATGATATGTCCAATGACAAATATTTATGGAACATCTTTTTCTGAATATGAGGAACCTAATACTTGGAAGGAACAATACGGATATCTTCAAACTGAATGGAAGAAGGATGCTATACAACCGATATCATTTGATAGAGAGCCAGAAAAGAAAGATTATTATGCAATTAGACAAAAAATTGTAGAGGAAGATCTTGAACTAACAAAAATAATAGCACCTATATATAATGATGATCCTTCTATATTATATACAGCATATGCAGAAACTTTAGAGAAGGATGATAAAAAGAATAAGGGGACATCTCTATTTAACTAATTTAAAATAATAGAGAAGATAGTATAGCTATCTTCTCTATTTTTAATCTGTAAGGAGGATTTATAAAATGGCTGTTACAAATAAATATGTTTACTTTCTATATTCAGAAGAACAGATCAAAGAAAGAAATAAAATATTAGAAAAACAAGGAAAAGTATTTATTCCCGGTACAGTTTATATAGGAATGAGTAGAATACCATTTAGCCAGATGTCGGAAAAAGATAGTTTGCCTAGATTTATAGATACAAAAATAGTAGCTAAAGGATATAAAAATCAAATGAAATATGTTTTGCCTACAAATAAAAAGAAAGAGGTGGAATAAAAATGTTATGCTTTTCTCATAATATACCAGATGCTAATGTATTTAGTAATTTCGATTTTATAGACACTGATTTAGCTTTTAAGAAAGCTAGAGAAGAAATAGATTTTTTGATTCCAGAATTTATAAAATATATATCTGGAGATAGAACTAAATCTAGAGTATATGGAAATATTAAAAGATATTATCCAGAAGAATTAGTATTTATGAATAATAATATTTTGGAAAATAGTGTAAATGATCTGAGAAATATAGATACTATTATAGAAGATTCTTGTACTATATATAAAAATCTTAGGGTTGTAATCTTAAAGGAAGATATATCTTTAACAAACATTACAGGATATGATATTTTATCATTTACTAAAAATAATGTGTTTATAAATACTATATTTATTCAAGATATGAAAATGGATACAAAATTAGCTTTTAATATATGCATAAAATTATTTGATAAGATAATTCTCAATAATCTTTATATTAATAATATTCCGATATATTCATCTAAATATGTTTCAATATTGTACAATGGAGATAATGGTTTTAAAGTATCTAAATTTATAATCGATTATTTTTATGAATTATTGTTACCATTTGTGACAAAAATATCTGTAGAGAAGAAGGAAGTTGAAGAGCTAGCTTATCAGATCAATAAATCTAATTTTCAAATTATGTCTGAAGAAGAGTTGGTTACTCTTTATAAATTTATCAATGATAAGTATAAAGACAATGTTGATGATTATGAATATTTGGGGCTAATTTTAGATTATCAAATAAAACTTGATACCAAATCAAAAAATGAATTGGAAGAAGTAGACATGTAATAAATTATTTGGAGGTAGTAAATATGATTGATGCACAGGTTAGATTGGGTCCAGATACAACAATAGGTGATGATTCTTTATTAGATATAAATATAAAAGAATATCATTATCCAATATATTTTGAAAGAAAAAATATATGTACATCTTGTGGTGCAGAAGGTGAGCTTAAGTTTATTAATATATTTGGAAAAGAAGCTTCTCATGAAGTTCATCCTTTCGAATATTTAAAATGTGCCAGATGCGGTGCAACTTATTCTATCAAATGGGATAGGTCTGAAGAAGATAATAAATTGTATCCTTCTGCTGTGGATAAAAGTATTGCGAAAGATTTTCTTAATAATTTTAAAAATAAGAACGACAAAGTTAAAGATTTTGATTAATTCTTAGATAATATAAAATTATATACTGAATTACTTCAATATAATTATTATATATTAAGGAGAATTATAATGAGATATTTATATGCTCGTTTTGAAGGTTATATTGGATTTTATACCGGATTGGGATTAACTAAACTGGAGATAGATTTTTCAAAATGTAAGCACAATATTGTTCTCATATCTGGAATGAATGGATGTGGTAAATCTACTTTGATGAATTCATTATCCATCTTTCCAGATGATTCTTCTTCTTTTGTTGAATTTCTTGATGCTAGAAAAGTATTAAGATTGTTATCTGGAGATGATATATATGATATTAATATATCTTCACCATCTGACGGTAAAGGTGGTAGAAAAGGAACCAAGGCATTCATACAAAAGAATGGAGTTGAATTAAATGAGAATGGTAATGTGACCTCATATAAAGAGATTATTTTTTCTGAATTTGAGTTAGATTCCAATTATATATCTTTATCCAAATTATCTAGTATTGATAGGGGATTGGGGGATAAAAAACCCGCGGAACGTAAAAAATTTGCAAGTTCTATAATAGAAAATATGGAAGTTTATAATAATATTTATAAAACTTTAAATAAAAAATCTCTAGTAATAAAATCTACCATTAATAATTTACATACAAAGATACAAAATATTGGATCTGAAGAGAACTTAGAAATTACATTAAATAAATTAAAAGATCAACATAATAAATTACAAAATAGGATTAGTAATATTAATAATAAAATTATTTCTATACAAGCTAAAAATTCTATAGATGAATCCGAAGCTAGAGAGCTAGAAATGATAAATGAGCAATTCAATAGTATTAATAATCAATTGCAAAATATAAATAATAGTATATCTATATATGCTCATAAATCTAAAATTAAACCAGAAAAAATAGAGGAAAAATATTCTAAAGATAAAGAATTATTTCAATTTTATTCTACTAAATTAGAATCAATATCTAATGAATGGAAATCTAGCTCTGAAAGATTAGAAAATTTATCAAAAAAGATTGTAGAATTAGAAGCTGTTATAAATGGTTATGAGAATAATAATAAAAGTAATATAGATTTATTATTTGCAGAATCTAATAAAAAGATAAAGGAATTATTAAAAGAATTAAAATCACTGGATGTGTCGCCAGATATATCATTAATAGAACCTATAAAAAGATTATTATTATTCTACGAAACTTTTATTAATAAAATAGATAGATTTTATGATGGATTAAATACGGATGATATAAATATAATTCTTAGTTGGAATAATAATGTAGAAAAGGCTAAAGAAGAGCAGCATAGATTAAGAAATGAATTGGATTATTATAAAGATAAAGAGTCTGCATTAAAATCAGATAAAAATATTATGTCTATATTGGATAATAGACCTAAAAAATGCACCATAGATTCTTGTCCATATATACATACTGCAATAGAATTAAAGAAAAATTATAAAAAGATATCTATAGATAAAGAAATAAGTATTGTATTAGAAAAAGAGTCCGAATTAACGGAGAGTATTACTAGATATAATGAAATAATCGATCATTTGATTTTCTTGCACTCTAAAACGATGATTTTGGATGATATTAGATCTTTATTTTTAGAATATAATGATCTTAATTCTATATTTGATATAGATATATTTAAAAATCTAGATAAGCAATTACTAGATATGAGTCAATTCAATAATCAAAGAGAACCAAGAATATATATAGATAGATTAGCAGCATTACAAATATATTCTGCAGAATTACAAATAAATAATGAATATAAAATAAAGTATGAGGCATATAGGGATCAAGTTCAATTAATGAATAATAATAAAGCTCTTTTAAATGATATGAAAAATGAAAGGGATGAATTAATTGTTACTATAGGTGATCAGAAAAAAGAACTTGATAAATATTCTGTGTTAAAAGATACTATATATGAGAATATTGGTATTGAATCAGAGTATTATAATGTATATATTGATTACAAATCTAGAAAAGAAGAATTAGACAAGCTTCAATATAAAATAGATCAATATAATAAAAAATCTTTTAAAGCTGTAGAATCTGTAAAAGAAATTTCTGACCTTAATCAGGAGATAGAAAATTTAAAAATAGAGGATGATCCAATAATAAGCAATATTAGCAAATTAGAAGGACAGTTAATATTATTAAACTCATATTATGAAGAGTATAATACTTATATAGATCAATATAATATAATTGAAACAATAAAGAAATATTGTTCTCCGACAGGTGGAGGTATACAAACAATATTTATTCAATTATATATGAGAAAGACATTAGAAATATCGAATCAGATATTATCTATGCTTTTTAATGGTCAATATAAGATATTAGATTTTATAATTAATGAAAAAGAATTTAAAATACCATTTGTTGGTCCTTCTGGATTACCTGCGGATGATATATCTAATGGTTCTATGAGTCAAGTAGAAATGATGGGTATGGTAATCAATTTAGCATTATTATATCAGGCATCTACTAAATTCAATATTGCATATCTTGATGAAATAGGATCAGGCTTAGATAATCATAATCAAGGTGAATTTATAAAAGTTATATATTATATCTCTAAATATCTTAATATGGAGCAAGTATTTATGATATGTCATTCATTAGCAGTTGATGAGTCTGGAGTTGATATAATAAAACTTAAAGATTATGAGGAATTTGAAAATAATTCTTCTGGAAATATAATTTATAATTATAAGGAGGATAGCAATGAGAGTTCAATTTACTGATGAAGAAAATACTTTGATTGCCAGCAGTAGAATAACAGGAATTCAACCAGAAATACGCATTGTTCCTGAAAATTTTACAAATAATACTATGACTCTTGGATTAAAAATAATAGATCCATTTATATTTAATATGTTTCTTAAAAGGTATTTAGAAGATCCTTCTATTAAAAATCAAATAGGTGCCGAAATTACATTTATCGATTTGGCTTCCCCAATTAATAGGGATAATTTATATTATTTGAGAGAATTTTTAGATGATATAATTGATGGTAAAATGAATGTAACTAATGAGGATTCTAACTCCTAATTAATACAAAATCAAGGAGGTGCGCATTATGGCTTCAGTAAATGAAATTGAAAAGGAGATTGAAAAAGTAGAATATCTCTATAATTTATCTAGAAATGAAAATGAAAGGTTGGCATTTAAAAAGAAAATTGATGATCTATATAAATCTTTGAACAATGCAAAGGATAAGAATATTGTAGAGAAAACTAATAAAGTAGAACATGAACAACATCAAGAACCAAAGAAAGATAATAATGATATCAATAGAGGTAAAGTTATTGAGCCTAGTTCTAATATTCCTGATAATAACAAATCGGAAGAAAAAGAAAAAAGAGAAGATAATAAGAAATCTAATAGGAATTAGTTTTATAGGGTGTAGAGTAAAATCTACACCCTATTTAATTTTGTAAAAGTGTTTATTTTTGGTTATATAATATATATGTAATATAGAACCAATAATCATAGTAATAAAAAATAAATTAATTGAGGAGGTAAAATACTATGAGTAATCCTATAATGATATCTGAGTTAACAATTGAAAATTTAGAGGGATTCATTTACCCTGTTCTTCATATAAAGAACGAAAATAATGAAAACGAAAGATTCCTGATGCCTTTTAGACTCTATAGATTTCAGATCTGTGAAACTATAGACGGAGAATGTGATATGGGATCATCTGAGGTGAAAAGGTTCTCTGATATATTAAAATATTCATTAGATCCAAAGAGCAAATTAATGAAATATTTGTGCATGTGTTTAAATGATTATATGTCAACAAGTTATGGTTATCCAGGTAGAATAGTAAGATATACGTATCAGAATAATATATTCAGAAACGAATATCGTGAAGAAAAAGATCTTAGAAACAAAGTAGAGATAAAAGAAACTTATAAAATTGAAGATTTGGCATTCGTTGATGAGTTTATTGATGAAACAATAGCAGCTGTTAAAAGAGAATATAAAATTTAATTTATTGGAGGTAGGTTTTATGAAGAAGATAAAAGAATTTAAGATAAATATTCAGAAAAGAGACAAAGCTGAAAAGGGTCCCCTTAAGATTCATTGTAAGAAAAAGGATGCCGAAGGCAATACAGTAGAAAAGGAATATGTTGTAAAAGATGTAGCAAAGTCAATAGTAAAGGCACCAGTTGATGGTGTAAGATTTGCTGCAAAATATACACTATTTAGTATACTAAATCATTAGTAAACATATTGTAACTCCTTTCCCAAAAAGAATTAAATAAGTAGATCAAACCCATATAAATAATTAATCGGGGGGTTTTTGAATCTGCTTATTTAATTCTTTAATGTTAACAAAATAATTTTATTTTTTGTATTTATTTTAAATTAGCTTTTATTTTTTGATCAAAAAATTAACTTAAGATATAATTATATACTATATATAAGATATGTATGAAATAAATTTAAAGGAGGATAAAAATAATAAGAAATAAATAAGATAATTAAGCCAAAAAATAGTTACAAAGTTACATGTTACATTTTGAATTATAGCTAATTTGTTACAATTATTGTTGCATAAATTTATAAAACAATCATACATATTATTTATATTGGTTTTATAATTACAAACGAAACCAGATAACGATAATAAAATCTAGAAATGATCGAGGGAATTATTTCAACAGAGATTTTATTCAATACTATTTTATATTTGTTACAAAATTTGTTACGAAATTGAATACAAAAAAGAAATAGTAAGAGTAAAACAAAGGAGAAAGAAATGAACAAACATCGAAGTCCCCATCTGGGGGCGTATACTAGTTACTTTATCGGATTAATTTTACTGGGTCTCATGATTCCAGGTTTACACTTTTTATTTATACATAATAATTCCGAAGTAGAAACTAAAGAAACTGAAACATTGACTGCTGCTATTGAACAAAATACAGAAGAAAAAATAATAGAAAATTATGATGTTCCAGACAATGTATTTATAACTTTTTATTATCCAACAGATGTACAAAATAAAATAGCAGAAAACAAACGAAAAGAGTATATTACTAGTGAAGTATATATTCCATCGATTGACAGAATCAAAAAAGAAGAAGTGCAGTTGAGAGAAGAAGAAACTAAGGAATTTGTTGTAGCATCAACTATAGAAACTGGTTCTCCTGTTGCAACAATCAGTGTAGGGGATGATACAACCACTGATTACACTTACTATGCTACATATTCATTAACAGCATATTGCGCAACTGGTAATCCTTGTGCTGATGGAGTTTATCCTCAAATTGGGTATACTGTTGCATCAAATGATAAAAATTTGTGGCATAAGTGGATTTATATCGAAGGGATGGGATCATATTATGTTCATGATACTGGTGGAATGTCTACCAATGTTATTGATATTTTTATGGGTTCATATGATGAGTGTATTCAGTTTGGTAGAAGATCTGCCAATATTTATGTTTATAATTAAAAGGAGTAAATAAAATCATGAAAAATAATATAAAGAGATATATTTTATCAATATTACTATTATCTATATTGACAATATCAATGAATGTGATTAATGTAAATGCCGAAGAGTCTTCGGAGGAGCCAACACCTTATCAAGTTATCGAATATGTATTAGCGACTGGAGACAAGGATTATCTTCAAGAATATGGTTATTTATTACCGGGATCATTAGTATCTGAATTATTAAATGCAAATCCAAGTAATTGGGAACAAATGCTTAAAGATGAGGATGCTAGATTAGCAGGCAAACAACCAACTGCTTATAATGATAGCACATCAACTGTAAAATTAACAAAATCCGCAGGTACAGTTCAGGGTCCTTCTGGTAAGGAAACATATTATAATCTTAATATGTCTGGTGTTGTTAAAATAATGAGGAATCTCGGATATACAGAGGATGAATATCCATATTGGGTACGTGACGATGGATGTAAAATGCTTGGTGATTATATTATAGTCGCTGCAAACTTATCTCTTAGACCACGTGGTACTATAGTCGAAACTTCATTAGGACAAGGTATTGTTTGTGATACTGGTGGTTTTGCTCTTTACAACACAACTCAATTAGATATAGCAACAAATTGGTAGATGTATCAAAAATAAATTTGAGCCTAGAACCTGTTAAATCAGGTTCTAGGTTTCAGTTTATTTTCAATATTTATTTTTATTATATTTTTAACTTCATAATACTATAATAGATATGGAGGTGTATAATTTGGATATTAATGATAGTTTAACAATTCAATCTTATAAAGATAAAATGAAAAGATTAATGTATCTATATAATCCTTATATAGATATGAATGATTTAGATAATATATTAGATTATTCTATAAATAAAAGATTGTATAATGCTAATGCTGGAATATCTAATTCATATAAAAGATATGTAGATCCAGAAACTAAGAAATTTAAAGATTTGTTTCATGAATTTACTTTATTACAAATAGCAGATTATATAAAACAAAGAGAACCTATAGTAACTGCTTATGGTACAATGTTTAAGTATCACGGATCGGTTCCTAATCCATTAGCAACTACAATACAATCATTTCTAGATCTTCGAGGAATACATAAAAAAGAAATGTTTAAATATCCTAAAGGATCAGAACAATTTGAGAAGTACAATCTGATGCAACTGCTTGATAAAATAGATAGTAATGGTATTTATGGTACTTTGGGACAATTTACTTCTTTAATATATAATGTAAACGTTGCAACTAGTATAACTTCTCAAGGTAGAGCATTAATTAGTTCAACAACAATGTTATTTGAATCATTTTTAGCTAATAATGTTAAATTTGGTAGTATTAATGAAGTATTACAATTTATAGATAATATTATATCTGAAAGACCTTTGAGAACTTTTAGAGATATAGATATATTGGATAAAGAAGTATCTTTAGAAGATTGTTTTGCTAAAGTGATCCTTGAATGTGGTTGGAATTGGATCCCTGATTGGGATGAGATGGAAATAATATGGAATATATTGTCTCATCTTGATAGAGAAGATCTCAATAGAATATATTATAAGAATAATCTTTATGAGTTTATGAGCAATAGTAAACCTTTAAATATGGTAAAAAATATGTTACGTAAACTCAAATCTCCATTACTTAATTCTTTGGATATTCCAGAAGAGATTCAAGAAGATATTAAATTCTTTGGTGATATATTAATGGAATATGTATATTATAGATATATGTATATTGATAGAATCGATAGGTGTGATAATATGATTAAATCTGTCGTTATGATATCAGATACAGATTCATGTATTATTTCATTGGATGCTTGGTATAGATTTATTGCTGAACAGATAAATGGTGAAGAATTATCAATTGCTAATTGGTGCAAAAATCCAATATTTGAAGATAAAAATTGGAGAGAAAGTTTAGATTTTGTACCTAAGAAATATGATTATGATTTTATAAATGAAGAAATTATAGACGGTGGATATAGAATCGATAATTCTGAAATTTCTCCAAATAAAAATGTAAGATATTCTATAATAAATATAATAGCATATGTATTGGATAGAGTATCTAATGATTATATGATCGAATTTTGTAAAAAGAATCATTCTGTAAAAGATTCTATTAATAAAATAGGTGAACATTCATTGGACAGACCTTGTAAAATTATTTTAAAGAACGAATTTACCTTTGATAGATTGTTAACTACTGCAGCAAAGAAGAATTATGCATCTTTAGTAACAGTTCAAGAAGGTAATCTTATTCCAGAGAATAAACAATTAGATACTAAAGGTATTGAAGTATTTACAAAGTCTACTAAAACAGAATCTACAAGAGAAGCTTTGAAGAAAATATTAATGGAAGATATATTAAAAGCTCCAGAAATTAACCAACTTCAAGTTATTAAAGATATTGTAATCTTTGAGAAACAAATTGTAAATTCAGTTAGATCTGGTTCAAAGGAATACTTTAAACCTGCGAAAATTAAATCTACTAGTAGTTATGATGATCCAATGAGGAATCAAGGTATTAAAGGCGCTGTGGCTTGGAATGCTTTGAGACAAGGTACAATATTAGAAGGTATTGATTTATCTGAAAGAAATGCTATAGATATAGCAAAGGTTAAAATTAATAGATTAACAGCTGAGAATATTAAAGATTCTTATCCAGATATTTATAGAAATATTATTAATCTATTTGACGAAGATGATAATGCTCCTGATGCTTATACTATAGAAATAGATAAGAAGACTGGAAAAGAAAAGAAAAAAGATAATAGAACTTTTAAGGGTTCCATTGATGCCATCAGTATTCCAAAAGATATACCAATACCAGAATGGCTAAAAGAGTTTATTGATTATGATACTATTGTGGAAGACAACATCAAAGGATTTCCTTATGAAAGTATCGGTATACAAAGATTAGATAAAAATCACGTTACATATACTAATATTATTAAACTATAAGCACATTATAATAATCTAATAATAAGGAGGTAATTATTTATGGAGACTATTGGAGTAATTACAGAGCAAGGTGATCTTGGTCTTGGATTCGATGAAATTTCTAAAAAGGAACAAACAATTATAGAAAATAATATTAGCAGTAATAAGGAGGAAACTAATATGGCTCCAGACAAGACATCGAAGTAAATTTTATAATTAATTTTATACCTTATTTAATTATTAAACCTGGAGATTATCTCAGTCTCCAGGTTTAATTTTTACTATATAACACACAATGATATAATTATTCCTAATATAATAGGAGATAGATTATGATAATAAAAGAAGAAAATAGAGATTTAAGTACTGTAAATTCTGATGAATATTATTTAGTACAATATATGTCTGCTGATTTTGCGATGGCTACTGGAGTATTGGTTCATATTAATGAATATCATAATACGAAAAAAGCCTTAAAAGATATATATGGAGATACTATAATTACAAAATTTCCAGACATGAATTGTATATTATATGATAATAAGATTTTTAATCTTATTATCAAAGCTAATCAAAAACAAAGAATTACATCCGAAATGGTAGAGAAATCATTACGTTCTATGAAACGAATATTATTAGATATAGATATAGATATAAAAACAAATAAGATTGCTATACCAAAGAATGGTATAACTGAATTAGATTGGAATATAATAAAACCTATAATCGAAAAGGTTTTTCAAGATACAAATGTTGAGATTTTAATTTGCTCATAAATATAATCACAGGGAAAGGAGGACTCTGTATGTTTTATTCTAATACTGGAGATGCAAATTATCGAAACGATTATACTACACCTATAAATCAATTCCCATTCTCATATGTACAGCAGCCTTCTCAGCCTGCTGTTAATACATACATACAACAGCCTTCTGAACCTACTATTAATAATATTAATGATTTATATCTATATATAAAATCTGAATTTGATAAAATAGACTATAGATTAAGTAAACTAGAATCTAATCAGCAACAAGAAATTGATGAAATTAATAAGGCTAAAGAAGACATAAAAATTACTATACATACTTGGTCCTAAGGAGGGTATACAAAATGGAAAATAATAATAATAATGAAATTGAGAAAACTGTTAAAAATGATAAGAATAAAAGTAGTGGTTTAACTTATTCTCTTTCTGATCAATTAGATAAGTTATTTCCACAATATAAACCTTCAAAAAAGAAAAAGGAGGAAAATGATTAATGAAAACTCTTTTGGTAGGTGTTGGTGCTGCTGGCAATAAGGCTATATACGAAGCTGTAAGTTCAAAATTATTTAAAGAAGAAGATACAATTATTATAAATTCTACATCTAAGGATTTTCCTAAAGAATATACTGGAAAAACTATAGTGTTATCTCCTAACGATACAGGTTGTGGAAAAGAAAGATCTGTAGCAAAAGAGTATGTAAAAACTGCAATTAAAGCTGGAAAGTTTAATATAGATTCTGTTGCTAATTATGATACTATAATAATTGCTACATCTGTAGAAGGTGGAACTGGATCTGGTTCTACTCCTATTATCGCTAAATATTTCCAACAAGTATCCAAGAAGAATGTACATGTTATAGCATTTACTGGATTTGAAGAAGATGTTAGAGGATTAGCAAATACTGTAGAATTTTTCCAAGAACTTGATTCTGCTATAGTTGTTCAAACTATATCCAATGCTAGTTTTTTGGATCAAGCCAATAATAATAAATTTAAGGCTGAAGAATTAGCAGATAAGGAAATGTGCACTAGAATTAGAGTGTTTACTGGTATGGATTTTATAGATTCTAAGCAGAATATTGATGATACAGATATTAATAAAGTATCTAATACATCTGGATATATGACTGTAGAATATAAACAACTTAGAAAACCTCTTGAAAGTCAAGATGATTTTAATAAGGTTATCAAGAATATGATTTATAATTCTCATTCTATTAAATCTAATAATCCTGGTGCTATCAGAACAGGTGTAATACTTAATATATCTCCAGAATCAGAAGATGCTATTGATTATACATTTAATGATATTATAGAAACTTATGGAAAACCATATGAGAATTTCTTACAGGAGCAATGGGATGGTAAAAAAGAGTATATTGCTTTTATTGTTTCTGGAATGCATATGCCGCTTGATGAACTTAAATCTGTTTATGAAAGATATAAGGAAGCGTCGGATAAAGTTAATAAAGAAGCAGATAAGTTCAATAAAGAACTCAATGCGTTATCTCTTAATTCAGAAGATGAAATGTTTAATATGATAAAGAATGAAGAGAAGGGTATGGGAGTTGCTGATTTCTTATCTCAGTTCGATGATTAAGGAAAAAATATGAGATGGATTACAGGAAGAATAAAAAGAATTATTATAAAAAATAATATTAGATTAAATATAAATAAGGAAATTCCAGGCGATTTATTTCACCTGGAATTTAATTCTATAGATATTTGTAAAGATCACGAGGATCAGAAATATTTATACATTATTACAGATACATTAAATAACTATAAAGATGATGATACTGTATTATTTTTTGATACATTCTTTATTAAATATAATGGAGAATTAATCGATACTTCTATATCTATAATAGATTATATTATGAGGTAAATATATTATGGATGATTATAATTTCGATAATACTACATATGTTAAATATACTAATATTGTTTATGATATAGATTCTGTTATAAATAAAATTAAATCTAGTGATGATCCCAATGAGATTAAACAGATAATATTATATCAACATGATACAATATTTACCAGAGATAATTTAATAAATAATAATATAGAAAAAATACAAGAATTATTTATGGATATTAATTTTATAAATATATTGGATGATATTAGCGGGTTATTATTACCTAAATTATCAGAATCTGAATTTATATTTTTAAATAAAATAATTTATGACTTTTTTATATATTCATCTAGATTTTATGTTGATAATAAAATTAAAAGTATTAAAACTAAAATGAATAGTATAGCAATGAATATAAATAAAGATATTATTGTTGGATTGTCTTCTATAATGGGGATTAATTCTGCTTTAAAGCTATCTATAATCTCTAGATCTAGTTTTAAATTTGACAACATAGTTCACAGAGTAAATATGTTTATATATGATTCTTCATTTGATAATTGGGATATTGCTAAAATATATAGAATAATATATGGTGATTATAAAATTGGATGTGAATTAGTATATGCTATTGGAGTAAGAAAATTTTCATCTTTATTTACATATACAATGCTAGAATATCCAAAATATGATGCTAGTAAAGATTTTTTGCTTCAATTTAATAAGGTATCTAAAATTATATTGGATATGTTGGATGATTTAACACCAACTCATTTAGAATCTATATTGTTAAATTATATAAATTTGATAAGCTTATATAATATGCCAGAAAATAAATTAAGGTTTTCTTTAAAAGAACATGCAGGAGAACGACTATTATTTTTAATAAAACGTATAGAAGATTTACATAATATTCATATTTATTAAAATAATAAGAAAAAGAGAGTAGTTAATCCTACTCTCTTTTTATTTTATTTTTTAAGTTGGTAGGTCCCTTTGACCTCCGTGGTATTTTCTTCTTTATTTTGTTTCTTTTCCATTGGAAAAGCTGCTTTGAATATTTTAATACAGTCAAGGTATCTTAATCTTAATATTTTCATCTTGGCAGAGAATACATCAGTATTTCCAGATAGGTACCAATTAACATATTTTATATTTCCACCTTTATCTCCACCAACAGCATTACCTTTATTTACTACTTTTACAGATTTAGTATCGTTGTTTTCTTCTTCTGTAAGTAAACAAGATTCGTATATTCCTTCAAGTATATCTAAAGAATTTTCAGATGCTGGCTCCACAGATTGAGATGTTTGGGACTGTTCACCTGATTCCTCCCCAGGCTCTGTTACCTTTAAACTATATCTTACTTTATTAATATTATTATTCATCTTATCGATATCTGATTCTAATTTTGTACTAGATTCTTTGAATCTCCTAATACAAAAATCAACCATACTATTCATCTCATCATTGGTAATCGTATGGTCTCCTTCTTCTGTGGTTACAACTTGATCAATAATATTATTTTTTAAAGATTTTTCTTTATCAACAAAAATTGCACCAAAAGCTTTACTATAGTATTCTGTTTTATTTTGACATGATTTTAGGACATTAATATCAAAATCAACCATGGATACTGCGTCCAATTTATTCATATCGTACTTGTGCCAATATTGGACTACAGCTGAACCATCATATGAATCTATTTTAGCTTTTGCATTATCTATTATAGGTTTTACTGCAGCTTCTATAACCTTAGTTTTAAAAGTATTCCAAGCTTTCTGTATACCTACTACGATTTTTTCTACATATTTATTTACAGAATCTTTAAAATCTTCTTCTATTATCATTAATCCAACAGATTCATGATGTACAGAAGATCCTAGAAAGATAAGATTATCAAATAATTCTTGTTCTGCTAAAAACATTGTATATTCTAATTCTATCTCATCGATATATTCATCATACATTACATCTTACCCTCCTTCATAGATTTTAATATTATTTTAGATAATATTTGTACTTGTTCTTCTTTATATAACTTAAACATATCTAATTTTATAGAGAATAATTGAACATAAATATTACATATTCCTTGAATTCTGTTACAATATTCTCTTATTAAATTTACAAACATAGATGATATTTCAGGACTAATTTCTTTCACAGGAGAATATTTTGCTATATCTAAACTATTAAATTTATTTATCATCATATTAGCTGTAGATTCTAATAAACTTTGATCATTAGTTATAGCTTTTTCTAAATTTTTTGATTCAAAATATTCTTTAGTATATGCTTTAGTTTCAGATGGATGAATAACATTAGATAAAGCTTGTTTATCTGGTTTAAAATACTTTGCCACTAATTCTGGATATTCTTCTTTGGATACTTTGCTTCTAGATCCTATAGATATTCCTCTTTGTTGATCCAAGAAATCATTTATATTATCCATACTATTCTTGATATTAAATATTGTGGCATGAATATCCTCCAAACTGGTACAATTCGATATTTTTTCTAATTCTCCTACTAGTACCCCATATTGCTCATTTAAACTCATTTTATACATCGATATGTTTGTAGAGCTATCTAAATTCGTGAATGTAGAAGGGTATGTATCAATCTCTACATCCCAATTTATATTTTCAAGTTTCTTTCTATATCTTTTTAACAATACAGATTTTGCAGTAAAAGAATTATATGCTGCTTTAAACTTATTCCAAATAGTTTTTACTATTTCTATGAACTTTTCAAATATAAATTTAAATATCTTTTTAAAATCAATTTTCTTAATATAATCTACCAATGACGCTTCACCAATATAATATGTATTTTGTATCATAGCATAATAATTTTTATTTTCGTCAAGTATCATATTTAATGACTCAACAAATGAATTGGTTTCCATTATTTATATCCTCCTCTATTTTTATAGGGTATTAATTAGATGTAAAAAGGGTATATAGTTATCAATTGAAAATATATTTAATTATAATAATATATTATAAATATGAATTACTGCACGTAATCATAAATAAATATATAAATGTATTGTAGAAAGGGGATTTAAAATGAACTATTTACCAGAAAAAACAAACACTATATTGAAAAATAATATTAGGAGGTTGATTGACAATGGTGATATAGACTTAAATGGCTTATGCAATGAGATGAGAATAACTACTAATGAATTTAATGCTAGAATTGCCGACGATTCAACTAGAGAATTAACACCAAGTATGTTTTATGATTTATTCATATATGCTTTAAAAAATAATATAAAGGTAAATTTGTTAGGCGATTTACCAGATTCATATGGAGATAGATTAAAGTATTTTATATATGAAAAAGGGATGGATATATCTGAATTTGCTAGAAGAACAGATATACCTATGAGTCTTTTACTCAAGATGTCTATTGATAAACGAGTTATATGTAGTAGACATAAAGAAAAGATGTGCAGAGTTTTAACTGAGGAGGAATTTAATAAATTGTCACCATATACAAATATTGATTTAAAGATTAAAAAAGACAAAGAAGTTATAAGAGGTATAAACTTTGCTTATAATATTTATATTATGAATAATAATAAATATTTTTCTCCCGAGATGATGCTTAAAGAGTTAAATATAAAAGATACTGATATGAATAAATTTTTTACCGGTAAAATTAATATTACTCCTACCAGAAAACAAAAAATTGCTAGATATATTAAAGTGCCCATTGCAGATGTAGCTGAAAATAATTTATTTAAAGATTCTTTAAATCTTGGTAGCACTTTAAATAAATTTGGTTATTGGATGGCTAATAAATTATATACTGAAAATAATTCTATTTTATTATTTGCAGAAAGATGCAATTTAGATGTAGATTATATTGCAGGTATTATAAGCGGACAAATATTAATAAATACTAAAGATGTAAAGAATATAGCAGATCATTTATCAGTTGATCCAGAAGGATTAATAAATGTTATTCCTAAGACAGACGAAGAGCTACTTCCACTTAAACTTAAAACAATAAAAAAGGAGAATAATAATATAATGGTAGATAATTTTGATCTTAACAACGATTTCAATAAAAGAATTAGAACCATTATCGAAAGAAAAGGATATGGTTTTAAAGAGTTCTGCAAAGTTATGGATATTAATAGTAATACTTTTACCTCTGCACTACATAGAGGTAGATTGCCTTTGAAGAATCAAGAGTTAGTAATTAAAGCATTGGGGTTAGATATGATTCCCGAAACCTCAAAGGTTCCGAAAAAGCAGAGTAGTAAGAAAACAACAGCTGAAATGAAAGACAATAGTGATACTAAAATTGTTTCTATGGACGAATTAGAGAATATGTGTAAGGACTCAGAACCAGAAGTAACAGATAATAAGATTGATGAAAAAGATCTTATAGAGGTTCTTGAAAACTTCAGTGTCATGGATGATAATCTACAGATATCATTTGTTAGATTAATTGATATTGGTAGAAATGCAATGTCTAGTTATGAGCATATTGGAGAGGCTAATGTGCTCGGAAGAATAGCTAGAATGAATTATATTAATGATTTAGCAAAGTAGACAAAATGGCCCGATAGAGATTAATTTCTCTATCGGGTTTATTTTTTAATCATTAGTTGGTCTTTTTACAATAGTATATCTACATTTATAAGTTTTATTATAATCATAAGTTCCAGATAGTGGATATGCTCTTGTTGTTTTATTATAATTATCTACAGGGAATAACAATGTAGATGTACTAGGATTAGTATTATTGGCTATTACCTGATCCCATTTTAAGAATTCATATCCATCATCAATATCTGCATCAATATATAAATAATTAGGATTATCACCAGTTATATCTTTTGTTTTTGTTTTAATATCTATAATATTCATAGAAGATAATTCAGCTAATATGTTTTCTATTTGATTCAATCTATAGTTATCATATTTGAGATTATCAGTATGCCTACATAATACTTTCTTTATTAATCCTAACATTACTGGAAGCTTGGTGACTTCCTCTATTATATTAGAAATTATACTAGTTCCTCTATCATTATCTTCATATTTGTAATCATCAGATGGTTGAGAATCACTATATAGTGGAACGTATAATGATGGATCTGTTATAAATGGTTGAAAATCATCTGGATTCCTGGTTACATTTTTCTTTTCTCTATAAGTATCATCACCAGTACCTACAATAATTCTACCAGGTGATTTGCCTATTCCTGTACCTTCTGGGTATTCTAAAAATATTTCGCTATTTAACAAAGTAATATTTTCTTGTAATGCTTGATCTATATTGCCTCTACGAGGCCTCAAATATTTACCCATTCTAAATTACCTCCTCAACAATTTTAGTAATATTATATAGGTGTTTTCAAGAGAGTATACCTTTTATTTGGTATACTCTCTTGTATATTTTAATATTCATCTTCTTCTGTTTTATCAAGATTATCAAGTTTAGAATAATCAAACCATATACCATAAGATTTCTTATTAAGAATATTCTTCTTCGTAAGTTTTATTCTAAGATCCTGATACATCTGAACTACATTTTCCCAATGTTTTCTTTCTGCATCAGATATTCCAGGAGTATTATAAATATAATCTGTAAGAATATTTATTCTTGTATTTATTCCTCTGAGAGCATACATAGCTTCATTTTCATCGGAAGCAGATTTTACAAGTATAGCATACTCATAGTAATCATTTTCTATAGCTCTAAGTCCACTAGTTTTAAGTGACTTAAAGATACTAACTTCGCTAAGTGGAATATTATTAGCATCTATAAATTTAGTTAAAGAAACAGATTCATCAACCAATTCATATCCAGTTCTATTTATAGCTACAAGAGTTTTATCTATAGTATCTTGAATCAGCTTAGATCCAGTAAGGGCTTTTGCGTCTTCTAATGTAGATTTAATCAATGCATAATTAATTCTAATATCTCTATATACCATAAAAGCCCATTGAAGAATTATAACTTTAGGAAAATTATCATAAATAGAAATATTTTCATAATCTAATTTAGATACCTTGTCGATCATCTCATCTGTATAGAATTTAAAATCATATTTTCCATATAATGAAGATGATAACTTATTAAATGTATCTTTGATAGCATATATTATTATAGCATTAGCATTGATAGAATCCTTGATAGATATAGTGTCCATAGAGGCAGTATAAATATCTATAAGCCCCTTTACTTTATCTACTATATCAGCGGACAACATAATTTCTACATCATGTAAAAGCATCTTTGTAATATCTTCTGGAGTTAATCCTTCCATAAATAACTTAGAATCAATCTCTACGACATATTCTCTGATTCTAAATTGAGTATCTCTATCTTCAAATAAAATATTCATAAGATCATAATTTGATATTTTTGGATCAATATAGATACCAAAAGGTAGTTTATCTATATTTACTGTATAAATAACTTTTGTACATTTGGCTTGATCAAATAAAACGTTCAATGATCTACAAATTTCATCTAATCTATCAGAATTAATTCCTATTGAATCTGTATTATCAGATAGAGCTATAATAATATTTTTGATAGCTTGCTCTTTTTCTTCGACAGAAACAATATCTTTATTTATTACATTCATCATTCCATTCTCCTTTTATTTTTTATTAATATTTGTCGGTTACAAACAATTTTATTACTTAATTGTTCTTCAATAAAGAATTGTACAATTGTATATTATATAATTAATAATGATATCTATCACATCAGATTAATTCCGAAAAATAAAGGAGGATAATTAAAGATGAAAGTAGAGAATATGCTTGGCTATAAGATATTTAAAGAAACAGAGGATGATTTAAAAATATATAGAATAATAAAGGTTAAACAATATCCAAATGGTGGATCACCCTCTACCATGACAGTAAAAGATTTAGATACAAATGAAGAAAAGATTGTAAGAGTAGAAGATATGAAAGATTATACACCGTTAGTTCCGGATGGATATCTTACATTTAATAAAGTTCATATTATAAATAATGGAGATGTTTTAGAAGATGTAGTAATTACAGCATCTAAAATATTAAATCTTAAAATTGGAGATACTATACCATATGCAGTATGTAGACAATCTTGTACAGATATTTTCTATAACCTTGTATGTAAAGATGAATCTGATATGATTGTAGGACTATCTATAAATCAAGATGATTGTCCAACAAATTTTGATTTTAGAGAAATTCTTGCATGTGATGGAGTTGATAAAACTCAATATGTAAACTATTATAGAATGGATACATTGGAAGATGTAATGCCGATGATTAAAACTCATGGATTAAATGAAGTTATGCAGAAGAACTTTATGAAACATGTAAAAGCCACCGGTGATTCTTCTATAGCATTTAAGAATGAAGATAAGGGTTGGTGTAAAGATATAGAAACTCTTATGAGAGAAAATAATTTCCAATCGGATATAGATCAGATGCTTGGTATAACAGCTGTAGATTTTAAGATATCAGACTATATTATTAAAAAGAATATTACTAAAGAAGAAGAGTATGATTCATTCACTGATGATTTGACTAATTGGTTAAAGGGAATATTTAGAGTAAATATTAATAATATTAATGTAGTAAAATATGATTATGATATAGATTTAGCAGAATTCAATAATGCTAGATATTTCTTATTAAGAGACAATACAAATACATTGTATTTATGTGTATATACAATAGATGATAGTGCATTGGAAATCGATCTTATAAATAAGATTAATGAACCTAATGTTTCTGATTTTGTATTAAAATTTTACAATAAGTACAACCAAAATAATAAAAATAATAATGACTAAAAGTAATATATCTTTTGGTTATATATTATAATTATGATAGAGGTTTAAAGCTCATTTACTCTATCAAAAAATATCATTATAAGGAGGATACTAAACATGAGCAAAGAAAACGTACAGAAAAGAGATAAGTTTGTAATTGACATTGAGCCGCAGGAGTTTAGTCCTATTGGTGCATTCAAATTAACAACTTCATCTGATCTGGGAAAACTGGCCTATCAGGTATTCAGTGGAGCATTTGAGGATTTCGAAGGATTGATCTTTGAGCCGGGTGTAAACGGTGGTGAGCCTACTTATTCACTTATCTTTAATCATGGTAAGTATGATGAAGATGCAGTAGTTGGTGTTGTATCAGCTATAAATCAGGATAAGGGTGAAGGTTCAGCAAATCCATTAGACAGAATTCGTAGAATGGATAATGTTTATGCTAATGGAGCAAAGTATCTTGCAACAGAAGATCTTAAGGATGTTGTAGAAAAGCTTCTTGTTCCGGGCCTTTACAACAACGGAAAGCCAAAGTGGGGTGCTATTGTAGTTGATTATGCTGAAAGATCACAGTATAATCTTTATGCACCAAATGCAGTAACACAGTATACTAAGATCAACGGTATATCTGCAAAGAGACTCGCAAGTTTCATTTATGGTTATGAAGTTGATGGTGACAAGTTCGATTATGAAGTTAGAGTAGTTGGTCCAGCTAATACTCAGATGATGGGTGGAAAGACTATCAATTGGGTTCTTCAGATCAGTAGAGCTTCACTTTCAGAAGTTACTGAGCTGTACAAGGCTTACGGATATAATCCTACTGCTAGTAACATCATTAAGAACTAATTTAGCTTTTATAAGCTAAGGATTGGACCAGGTGAAATATCCTGGTCCAATTTATTTTTATTTTTTGATTGTTATTAAAACATTGTGTGTAATAATATAAAAGGAGGTAATATATAATGGCTTTTGATGATTCAATGAGATGTCATATATTTAAAGATTATGGGATTACTTTTGACGAAAAAGGTAGCACTTGGGGAACAGTGAGAAAAGTACAATGGTTGAAAGATGGAAAGGAACCAGATGAAACTAAAGCAAAAATAGAGATAAGAAAACTTACACAAACATCTGAAGGTGAGAGAATAATGAAAGGTTATACATTTTCTACACCAGAAGGTCCTGGCGAATTGATAATAGGACTTATAGATAATGGTTTCGGTGATACAAAAGATATATTAAGATCTGTGAGAAAAAGAAAAGATTTCTTAGAAGCTGCTAAAACTATAAATGAAGATAATGATGAGAATGATAGTGGCGAAACTTTTGATATGAGAGATTTATTATTGGGGTATACAGAAGAAGAGGTTGAATAAATGGAAGAAATAAGAAAAATAGCAACTATATTTGCTGATGATGATGAATTCTTAGATTTCATCATTGCCCCATTGATTAACAGCGAAGAATATACTTACAGTATGGATAAAAACAAAGATCATAAATATATTGTAAATATTTATAAAAAATGCAATAATTCATTTTGTTTAGATAAGAAAGAAGAAATAGATCTGACGGGTAAAAATAATTTCTTTTGTATGTGCAATAAATGTTTTACTAAATTTGATTCATTAGAAGATCTAGAAAATAGATGTACAGAGACTGTTGAGTACAATAAAGAATTTGCACCATTTACAGCAAATTGTGATAGGTTAGAAGAAAAATATTTAGATAGAGTTTTTATTTGCTATAAATGTAAAAATAAAATATCAATAAGACTTATAAATGTAAAAATAGAATAGCAATAAGAATTATAAATTCTTTTTGAACAGGAGTAAAATATGGTAGATGATAGTTATACTGTAGATTTAGCTACAATTATTTATGGATCTTATGTAAAAATGGATCGTTTGCAACAAATAGTATTTGATACATTTGCAAATACATCTATTGCTGAAGCTACACATCTTAATATATTTATAGATCTTTATTCTACATTACATCCAATATTTTCTGAGCATTATAGAGTTAATATAGAAAACTATACTGATGTAACTGCTGGAGTAATTAATATGTGTGGGCATTATAGAAAATTCTTTAGAGGACTTGGAGTTCACACGACATTCTATCTTGTATATTCAGATAATATTTGTGATTTTAATAGGAAATTTGTTGCCGGATATAATGATACATTTTTTAGAAAATCAAAAATTAAAATGTTTAGAGAAATAGTAGATACTAATTTAGATTTATTAGCAACTATGTGTCCATATCTTCCAGATATTCATTTTATAAAATCTATAAATAATTGGGAATCTGGAGTAATCATTGCTAATATTATAGAAACACTTAACGATGGTTCGCCAAATCTTATTATTAGTAGAGATTTATATCCAATTCAATTATGTGCTTTATATCCTTGGACCAGTTATTTGTATCCTTTAAAGCATAGAGGTGGAATAGATGCTTCTATAATGGTTCCATTGAATGAAAAATATAATTTTAGAAGTGAATTTTGGAAATTGTATCTTAAAGATAAATTGGGAGAACACAAAATAGATTTATCCACCATATCTCCATTAAATATGCCACTATTATCTGCTATTAATGGTTTGCGTTGCAGAGATATAAATATATTACATAATATATCTAGTGCTAAAAAAGTAATTTTCTCTATAACTAATGGAGAAGATATAAAAATCGATGCATTTCAATTAATGAGTAACGAATATGTATCAAAAATCATCAATATACAGCAGGTAGAATCAAGATTAAAAGCATTAGATGTAAGTTTTATATTACCATATTATAAACAAGATCCGGAATCTGCAGGATATAATTTTATTAATATAGAAGATAATGGTGCTATTAATAAGATTAATGCTAAATACTTTGAAAATAATCCATTAGAATTAAATAAATTATAAGGAGATCGTGATATGAGTGCTACAATTATATATACTTGTCCATTATGTGGTCATGATTTAAACACTTATCAAATAACCACAAACCCACCAATTGATGTTTTAGAATGCCCAAATTGTAAATGGAAAAGTGAAGAAAAACAATCTGTTTTTAGAACACCATATAATGATAATCTTAAATTGGTAGCATCACCAACAGATGATTCTGTAAATTTAACAATAGGGGCAGAAAAACTTACCAATTAATGATATAAAATGTACATTAAATAACCCAGAGGATTAATACATCCTCTGGGTTTTGTTTATTTTTTAGAAATACATTGATGGATTGCTTTTGTTCTCTTCATAATGCTTTTTGATTTTATCAATTTCTTCGGTTACTATACCATTTTCAAGATCATACTTTTCAACCAACTGTTCATATTTTTTATACTCGTCTTTTATGTGTCGGTATTCGTCTCTAACATGTAACTGTCCATTGGTTAGAGAATTAGAAAATTCTATTATAGACCATCTTATTCGAGAAATTTCTGCCATCTCATTGCTATATATTAATTCATCAATGGCTTCTTTTTCTTTCTCTTGATCTTCACGCATAGACTCTATCTGTGCAGTGAGGTCTTCTTTGAGTTCTTTTATATTTTGCTTAAATTCCTTACGCATTTCTTCAATTTCATTATGAATTGGTTTAAATATAAATTTAACCAAAGAAGATAATGGATTAAATTTTATTTTGGAGACTTCAATAAATATAGATAGAAAGATAATAATTTCTATAACATGTTGGCTCATCCAAACTAAAATCTTTTGAAGCGCATCGATTAATAATGTGCTATTCTGCATGGTCTCTCTCCTTTCTTTAAAAATTTAATCACGAATATGATCATTTTATATTATTGTAATGTGAAATTTTATAATCGATAGATAATTTCACTACATAATAAGGAGGTGTATAATTATGATATCTATATTTGATATTGAAGGACATATGTGCATATGCACAGATAAATCTATTACTATAGTAGATTCCAATAATATTCCTGACAATGATATATGTAGATTTCTCAATATATTAAAAAATAAAATAGATGAAAATCCTAAATTGAAAAATAAATATAAAAGATCAGTAAAAAGTTGGAAAGAGGAATGGGTTAGCTATAATAAAATACATAAGAATAAATTATTTAAATTATCTGCAAAAGATATTAAATTTAGCGAAAATAAATCTATACTAATATTAATGATATATAAATTTTTAGGAAAATAAAATGTTATATAATAGGAGGTATACTTAATAGTATACCTCCTTATTATTTTATAAAAATAAATTTACTTTTTATCATCTTTATCATCTGAAGAAGCAGCAGCTTTAACTTTACTAGCTGTCTTGATGTAATTCTTCTGTGCAACCTTAGCGATCTTGGCAGCCTTGGTTCCATACTTATCCATAATCTTCTGAATACATTCTTTTCTAAGTTTCTGATACTTAACAAGCTTTACCCAATTAGGATCATTTGCAGCCTTTGCAAGTTGATAAGCGATAAGCTTTGTTCTACGAAGTTCATCTGACTTCTTATCAAGTCTCATCATTACGGGCTTAGAAAGCACTGCCTTTTCTACAAGAATTTTAGCTTCTTCTGATTCACAAAATGACTTAATATCATCAGATGGCATTCTAATAATATCATCAACAAAATATGCTTCTAGAATTTCTTTACTATTTCCTATTTTCTCGATATTGTCAATAGGCTTAGCTCCATATAGACTCATTTTTGAAATCCTCCTTTAATTAAAATATGATTATGATGGTTTTATTTTGATGACTTTTTAACTGATAATAATATATTATCCGTATTAATATAATGTTCTATTATTCAATTTATATAGATATATATTGTTAACTAAATTGAATATTCTGTATTAGTTTTGTATCACTTAATACTTTGGTAAAAGCATATATACTTTGTATAGCGTCGCCTTCAGAAGCCTTAGAAGGTTTTCCACCAAAAGTAATAAAGTTTTGTTTTGATTTCATAAATTCTTCTAGTTCTTGATTTGCTTCTTCGGTATATACACCTTTAACGGTAATCTGATCACCATCGTAATCTCCACCCATACCTTTAAGATATAAATTAGAAAAATTCATCGTATCTATAAATTTATTTGATGTATCTATACCAATATCTTCTTCTCTGATCTTTGGATAATATTCATAATAAACATTATCTATTGTCATAGGTTCAGACTCTTTAGTACAACTTACAGTAACTTTTGTAACAATTTGATTTGTGAAAGAATCGCGTGCTGACTATATCATATCCCTTATTACTATTACCATAATAGAGGGATCTCCCTTTTTCGGATATATATCCTACTCTACTCGTTTATTCATATATAAATTTCTTTATATATTATACTTTCGATAGTCGATGAACGTTTATTAATAATTATTAATAATTCGCTGCTGATTGTCTATTATTATAATACTTAGGCTTACTATCACCATATATCATCTCTCTACTTGTTTCTGACTTTCGTCTCCATATAGGCAAGAGAGCATTAAGAGTTTCCAGCAATTAAAGGAGTTATTCGATGACCATTTCTGGCCAAAGCCACCGATCTTGTTACATTGTAACAACGTTAATGGGAAATCTTGTAATTAGTACATGCTTGCCTTTTATAGCTTCCATACAAGCAATAAAGAAAACATCGCACCAGGTTAAACGTCTTTGATAAATAGCTTCTGGGTTTTCTGTATTTGGAATATTTCCATATCTTCCTTTAAACATCATATAATATTTTTCTTTGGAATTTTTTACAGGAATTTCTATAGGTATAAATCTATCATTAAATCCGTGCAGAAATCTTTCCATTTCTTTTATTATTCTATCATCAGAAAAATATATTTCTGGAGAATCTAATTCTAAATATTCTACTTGTCCTTTTTTATTTATAACAGGATATGTTTGTATACCATTAAATTCATTATCGAAAAATCTTCTAGTTTGATAAATTACAAAATCTCTAAATGCAGCAATACATGCAGACATTGGTATAGCAGAAGTTTCAAAATTAACTTTCATCCCTTCTGGTTTTTCTGTTTTTAATTCTGGTGCCGTGATTACTAATCTAGAAGCATAATTAGATGTCTTTGACATGTTAGCTCTTCTTAATATACCAAATTTACCTTGTATACCACGATTATTTATTTCTGATGAAGTAGATGAGGAGGCTCCGCAGAACCAATTATAAATATTCAATATAATTTCTTGTACTCTACCATTCATTGCGTCAGTAGCATCAAACATGTAATCTTGTGTAGCTGTCAATGCATTAGATGCAACTATAAGATCATTATATAATTTATTTATACCAGACAATCCAACTGTTCTAGATTGTGTTGTTGTATTCTTATCTCTATATAGTGGTGGTATTACTAAATATTTTCTTATAAAGATTTTATCTCTATTCTTTTCAAGATATTGTACATTGATATCTCTTTTTATAGAGGTATTCGTAGCAAATTTTAATTTAGATATATTCTTTCTGAGAAATTCTATACCTGTTTTACCAGCAGGATCAGAAATTAACTCTCCCTTTTCATTTATAGAAAAATTTTCTGTACCATGTACAATAGATCTAATATTTCTATCTATAGTACACCAAGATTTATAACATGATGGGTCCATAAACCATCCATGTAAATCTATGTAAGCAAATATACCGCCTCTTTCTTCTCGGGTTATTCCAAATATTGTATTTGATAATAATCCATCATCTGATGGTATATTATTTTTTGCAAAAGCTCTAGGGTTTGTTATAGGTTGACAATTATTAACTTTAACAAATCTCTCCACATCCAATATATCTAATCTAAGATGACGAGTTACTTTATCATATTGCTCTTCATTAAGAGACAATAATAATTCATTAGCTTCATTTAAAAAATCAGTAATATCTGAAGTATTTCTAGATATTATAGATAATTCTTTTAATATTGAATCTGTACTAAAAATATCACTCATTATAATATTCTCCTTTCAAAGACTATTAATTAGATGTCAGTATAAATCGATTTTGATTAGATATTATATGCAAGGAAAGGTAAATTTGAAATGAAAAAACTAGCAAAAATAAATTATGTAATTAATTATAGATTTAATAAATATAATATAAATAGATTTGACTTAAAAATATATGATCAGAGCATTATTTCTGCTTACACAGATAAAAAAATTACATCTATAAATGTATCTAATATTAACGATGAATATTATATAAAAACATATAATGGTAAGATTGAATTGAGAAATTCATTGATCAATATGAATTTATTTAATACAGCCACAATAGCAGATCTAATTGATTTTAAAGTACCTATAATATATAATAAAAATACCATATGTGACAATATCAAATCATATAAAGATCATTTTCTATTTAAAGTGCCAAATAAAGATATAGAATTATCTTTTGACAATAATTCTACGATTGTTTTTCATCCATTTAGTAAAACAATATATGAGTATAAACCAAATTCATATTCTAAAACTTTCGAATCTAAGCATATTATAATTAATAAAGGAATTATATCAGAATACTTTGATGAAAATTGTGAGAAGAGAAAGGATATAATTTTAACTAACGATAAAAATATTGAGATGGTGGAAAGTTTTTACAAATCACTTATACCCTATGATCTAGATATAGAATATTATTATATTACGAATATTTATACTTTATATAAAAAGAATAATCAATATAAACAAATTTTTAAAAACAATAAACCATATATTATAAATCTAAAAGATTTTGTTTCTGAAAATATAAATTATGCAGAAAATATTGAGGATTATGATGTTATAATTGATCCACTATTTCCCGAAGAATCTTTAAAAGGAAATAAAATTCATTTTAATAAAATAAAAATAGAAAAAATAAATCTAGATAATAAATTAAAAAAATATAATAGAATAAATATAGAAATGATTTTATATAATGAAAAATAAATGAATTTTAAATTATATATTATAAATATAATAATAAAAAGAGAGGTGCTTATATGGACATATATAAATATGCAGAGTCAATTAACTGGAGTGCAGATTATATGGATATTAATTCTGGTTATATTTATAAAATTAGAGAAAGTGGTAGAGCTCGTAAGCTTTTTAATCTCGAATTGCCAATTAAAGTTTATGACTCTTATGGTAATTTTATAGGATATGCAGAAGAAAACAAAAACCAGGGGAATTAAATATCCCCTGGTTTATTTTTTTTATTTATTTAAATAATTTTCCTTGAGAATTTCTAAGTTCTGAAAGCTCTTTTCCAATCTTTGCACGAAGATCTTTATTTACTCTAACATTATCTTTCTTCATAGCATCAGTAAGAACCCTCATTTCTTGTTCTATATCTGTAGATAAACTTCTCTTATCTTTATCACTAAAATATTTTCTACCTTCAGATATTATAGATTCAAGGCATCCAACTTCATATTTCTCTGTAACTTTGGTTTTATCCATTGCTCTCATAGCCATTCTAGCAGCACCAGCTAGTTTTCCACTAATCTTTTGTTCTTGTTTAGCTGCAATATAATATTTAGTAAGATTCTTAACCTTAGTTTTAATAATATCTTTGGATGAGAAATCATCTTTTTCTATCTTTGCATAATCTGGAAGTGATGATCTTAATTTTAAAGCTTCACTCATAACCTGAGCATCTTTAGATAAATAATTTGTCGGATCATCTTCTGTGTTTTCTGACCAATAAGATTTATCTAATGAACCACTAGCAGTATTCATGATATCTGTTGTGAGTTTGACCATAGATCTACCACAACTCTTTTCAATTTGCTTCTGGTTAACTATATAAGCACCACAATAAGCAGCATTTATCATATTACAGAATGATGTAAACAAATCTATTGCATATTCGGTTCCTCTACCAAAGTGGAACATCCATCTTGTAATAAATATTTCTGTGGTTAATCCCTTAAGTTTAAATGTTTCTGCAATCATAGATATAAATGTATCTATATTTGTAAAATCTTCAGGATCATAATACAATTCATATTGCTTAATCTCCTGAGGACCAATCTTAGCAATCTTTGCTGCTATATTTTTTACATAATTATCTAAATCTTTTCCCATAAGATTATTTAAGAAGAATAATCCTGCAAGATATTGAATCTTTGATCTACTTTCTGAATATCCTATAATTCTAAGATAATCAAGAATAAATGAGAAACATCCAACGTAACATTCTGTAGCAGATACTGTAATATTGGAATTATTAAGCATCTTTATAGGGTCATTTCTATAAAGAAGATATGTAACTGCTTCTGTAAGATATGTAATAAATTGAAAAATATTGTTACATTTATAATATCCATTGGTGAGTTCAAGAAGTTTTGTAACATCTACAAATACTTTTCTCTTTTTACCAACTTCTTTAAGATCTATAGCTTCAAATACTTTAAAAGCTCTTGGTAGTTCTACATTATTTATCATAAGAACTACATCATCTCTCATCAAAATAGAATATAGTAAAGTAAATTGTTGCTGTCTTTTTACTTCCTGTTTAATTCCTTGGAAAGCTTCTGAATTCTTATCAATTCTTTCAGCCGATGTAACATATTCTATTAGTTTTCTATTGATTTCTTTAGCGATTGGTTTACCGTTAGCATTCTTATCGTAATTATAAACGAAACTATCACTAAAGGTTTTTTGTTCAATATTTGACATGTCAAAAACCTCCTATAAAAATATTTACGTAAATATTATTATGATGTTCGCCTACTGTAAAAGTCAATTAAATCGATTGTATAATATATATGTAATAATAAAGATATAGTCATAGTAAAATAAATAAAATAAAGAAAGGGGAATAACTATGAACGATATTAATATTAATAATGAAATTGAAAGAATCAATAGAGAAGTTAAAGAAGCACAAAGAAGATTTGATGAAGAGGTAGCAGAGGCGGAAAAAATTAGAAGAGAAATTGAAAGAATCAATAGAGAAGTTAAAGAAGCACAAAGAAGATTTGATGAAGAGGTAGCAGAGGCGGAAAAAATTAGAAGAGAAATGGCAGAGAGTGATAGACAATTTAATATAAAAAGAAAGCAGCTGCAAGAAGAAGAAAAAAGAATTGAAGAAAAAATGAGAAATGATGGATTTGATGAGTTGTGTTTAGAGCTTGGTGTAGATCTTTCATAATACAAATAAGAGGGGCAGATTATATCTACCCCTCTATTTAAAATCTTTTAAGATTATTTTTTGTCATTTTAATACATCAAGAACTTTGATATAATAGAATTAAAGGAGGTATGAGTAATGGCTGGAGGATCTCCGAATACAAATAAATTAGCTTTTAATGCAGCGATTACATTAACATTTTTTGTTAATAAATTAACAGTTAATGTTGCACCTGAAAGAATAAAATATATTGTGATAGATACTAATTATGAATCAGAAATAATGCCCAAATTATATATGAATATTTCTGTAGATACAGCATTATATGATTATATAACTAATTATAAAGATACTGCAAAATTTAAATTGAGAATAGAGAGAAAAAATTTATTCTCCAAAACTTCTATATCTGATACTATAGTAAACGAAACTTTTTCTTATATAGCATCCACTACAAATGCAGATTATATGAGAGATATTTCTGAAGGTGGCATTAGAGATGATAGCTATAGAAATATAGTAATCGGATTAATATCGGATAGAATTACAGATTCGCTTAGAAAGAGTTTCAATTCTATATATAATAATATTGATCAGGAAACTTTGGTGTCATTAGCTACAGAAGGGTTAGATATAGTTACAGAACCTTTATCATACAACAAATCATACAGTTCAATCCTTATTCCTCCAATTGCATCTAGAAATGAATTTTTAAAGTATATATTTGATTATGATAATTTTTATGATACAAAATATTTATTTTTTATGGATTTTAAAAGATCTTATCTTGTGTCTAGAAACGGACGGGGAGTATATAATTCCGATGATCCAATAAATGACGTGTTTATTGATATAACTACATTAAGAAGCAATGATTCATTCTATGAAGGGATGAATATGATAAATAATTCATATTATCTTTATATAAATCCAACAAATAGTAATGTGATTGTACCGGATGGTATGGGAAAGATTGGTAATAGATTAATTGTAGTAGATGATGATAAAGAATTAGAGATGCTAGATGTTACATTAAATAATAATTATGAATCTACTATAAAAGATATATTTGTAAGAGCAGATAATGGTTCTACGATAAAAAATGATATGGAACAAGAAAATGTTTTGGTTGAGGTTGTAAAGAATCAAATAGATGGGTACTCGTTTACACCTAACAAAACTTATGTAGTAAATAACTTTGGTAATTATAGTAAATATAATGGTAAATATGTAATATCTGCTAAAAAAGAATATTTTAGAGTAACAGCTGGAGGAGATTTTAGAACTAGTTGCTACCTGGTATTAAGAAAAATTGGAACAATAAGTACAAAAAATAGCACTGTGTCTTTGGATAGATCTAATAGAGCTGTCAAGAGTAGTTCACAATTAACTACATCTGCAGATAAAATAAATACTACAAATATTGTTCCAGCATCTAGGGTTAAAAAGTAAATAAAAAATATTACTAGTACATATTAATAAATATATTGTTGGCCCCATATCTCTTGTTACATTTGTTTTGTTTTAATACTACCTCGCTGCACCCCCAGAGACTAACCATCTCTGGGGGTTTCAGCTTATTTAATATATGGAGAACATCAATATAAATACCCTATTTAATAAGGAGGAATAAATAAAATGAATAATAATATAGCTGCATATATTATATGCGAATCTGATATAAATCCTAGTCTTGAAAAAGTGGAGAGAGGATTAGATGGAAAAGCTATCGGCGAAGGTATTCTTCAAACTGCAGACGAGAGAAATAGAAATGGTAGATATTATGCTGAGGAAGAGTTGTTTCCTCAATTAGTTGCGCCAAGAATAAAAGAACTTTTAGCAGCTGGATATCTTAGAGCTGAAATGGGTCACCCATTATCTAAAGATCTTGCTAGACAGTCAGTTATAGATGATAAGATTACATGTGCTAGATTTCTTACATTATGGACAGAAGGTAAGAATATCTGGGCTAGATTTAAAGGAACTAATAATGAATATGGTAGAGCTTTTGATCTAGATCTTAAAGAAGGATGCAAGCCAGCATGGTCATTAAGAGCTTTGGGTTCTGTTATGCAAACTTCTAGAGGCGCAGAAGTAAAAAATCTTAGAGTAATTACTTGGGATAATGTTATTTACCCATCACATCCAGGAGCATATACGCAAAGAATAGTTGCAGAATCATTAGCAATTGCAAATGAAGCTGTAACAACTGGTACAACTCCTACTGGAAAGATAATTACAGAAAATGATCTCAATGGTGTTGCAATGATCACACCAATTAGAAATGAACAGATTCTTAACTTCCTGCAAGAACAATCCGGAAATCTTAAATTTATAAGAGAATGTTTTGATTTTGTTTATAAAGATATTGTTGTCAATGAAAAGGGCACCAAAGTATTCCTTACAACCAATGAAGGAAGCACTCTTGTAGTTCCTATGGAATCATATGTACATAATGAACTTATGAATTATGCTGCCAAGAGAATCAATAATTAATAACAGGAGGTGATGATTATGGCAGTGGCTAATGATATGACTCTGTTATTGGATAAAATAGAGCGTAGACTCGGATTAGCTCCCATTGTTCCTAATCTTCCTGATTATCTTAAAAAAGAAAAATGGGCAGATGTAATTTTGCAGGATACAATGGTTACATTTTCTCGTTATTATCCTCATGATATGAGAATGGTTATATCTGATGAAACTTGTAATAAGAAAACCGATGAATCTGGTACTGTATGGTACTATATCAAAGATGAAGTATTACTTGGTACCAAACTATTAGGTATTATGGATATTGATTGGCAAGATCACACCACATCAAATTCATCATTAGGAGCTACATCTATTGGTGGTGGTTATTATTATCCTAATTTTGCTTGCCCAATCGAAACTTTTAATTCTATTCTGACATTACAATCTTTAGCAGATACAGCTTCTTTATATAACAGAGCAATATATATTCAATTTGATTATCCTAATAGATTCTGTCTTAGAGGATTAGGAAATACAAATTATGATTTGGATAAATTTGTAATTAAACTATTGGTTGAACATAAAAGTTTAATTACTATATCTCCTACAAAAATGGAAACATTCGAGGCTCTAGCTCAAGCGGATGTTGCTAGATTTCTATATATGAATTTAAGATATTATGATGGTCTTGAAACTACATATATTAATATTGATCTTAAGTTATCTGAATTAAATGATGAAGCTAACAAGCGAGATCAAATAATAGAATATATTAAGGAAAGCTATATTAGTAGTTCCAACGATAATATTCCTTATATCATTACCACTTAAATGGTAGTTAAATAATTATAATTAAAATTAATTTTATGGGTAGTCTATAAGACTACCCATATATTTTTATTCTATTTTATTAAATTCATTTAATACTTCTAATACTAAAAACTTAACTTCATTTCTGACAAATCTTATTAATGAATCATCATCTGATATATTTATAATACATTTTATATAGAATAAATGCACATCTGACATTTCCAATATAAAATTAGAGGTTACATAATTTATTAATTCATTAACCTCGGAATCTTTAATATAATTTCCAGATTTAGAAGTTATATTTATCAATATCCATTTATTTATATATTCTTTTAATGTTTCATCTATAACCTCTTTAGCTCTTCTAGTATCTATATCCATATATATTCTATTCTGTTCATTTTTTACTTTATTAGATTCTATTTCTATTATATTATTTATATTTTTAGAAATATTTAAAGATATAATTATCAAAGGAAAAAATACAATTATTATAGAAATTAATATTACTAATGCTAAATATATATTCATTTTAATATCCTTCCATCCATTCATCTATTTTATTTTTTATAATACTAATTACAATTAATATTATAAAGAATATTGTTGGGCCAAATACCGATACCCAATTCCATGCAATTAAATTTAATAATTTTAATATTATAAATACAATTTGTACTGTACCTATAATATAAATTAAACAACCCATATTAAATCCTCCTTTAAAATCCTTGAAATTCTATACCCTGACTAGGCATTATGTTTTCATAATCTAATTCTCTATCTCCCGGCAAAGGACCAATATTTTCTATTGGAGTTCCATACTCATTAAATTCTGCAAATGATAATATTTGTTCTTGTTGTGGTAAATTAATAGACATTGGAAAATGATCTTGGTATTTCTTTATATATTTGATCACTTTGTTTGCTATTTCATACGTAATACCATATTTATATTCTGCTAACAATTCCCACCATTTACCAAATGTCATTTCTGGTGGTATATATCCTTCTGGATCTGCTGTATATACTTGATGTGCAGTTTTAGATAGAAAGGTAACTCCTACTCTATTATTATAATGCTCTTGAATTAATAACTGTATAAGGTCAAAAGTTGATATTCTGCCAACTGTATTTATTGTATGATAAGTTATTAATAAACATATATCAAATAATCCTAAAATATTATGATGTAATTCTATAGTAGCATCCTCTTCTGTTATATTACCAAATTCTTGACATCTATTTATTCCCATGCTCATAAGATAAGATTTATATGCTTTATATTCTTTTGATCCTCTAAATCTAGATTCTGCATTTTTTAAAAAATTTCTAAATGTATCTATATCTTGCAATGTTTCTCTTGTTTGATAAAAGAATATATCTATTTCTGAATATGGTGAATGTACTGATGGGTTTTCTTTTCCATAAGATATTATATCTGGGTATTGATTATATTCTTGTCGAACCATCAGTTCTTGCACAATGACCACCTCTCTTTATAATAAGAATTTATAATAGAGTTCTATATATAATTTATTATCGTTATATACCAATATATTAGTATTTATTTATTATATTCTATACAATTAGGTAATTGTATAGAATAATAAGGAGGTAATTTATGTCTAAGATATTATATGAAGATCCAAAACTTCAAAAAATGAATTCAGAATTAAAAAAAGCTAGGTATATTAGTGGGCATACACAAGAGTCATTATCCGAATCTTCTGGTGTTAATATAAAAAGTATTGCTAGCTATGAACAAGATCCAGAAAAACTAGCTGTAGCTAGTTACAAAACTGTAAAATCTTTAGCGGATTCTCTTGGAGTAGATACAGATGATATTATAAATATGGAAACTATATATGGAGATAAAAAGGAGAAATAATATGGATTCTTTAGATCGAGAATTTGTGAAACCTATTGATAAGTTTTCTGATACAAGTGAAGATAAACCGATTGATTATAAAACTAGAAGATGTTGTGATTGTAAACATGAACATGATGGCGGTTATTGTGATTTTGCAAAATCTGGTGGTATTTGTAAAAACCATTCAGCTTGGGAACCAAAATAAATTAAAATATTAAGGAGGATATTATGAGTTTAGTAAAAGTATATTCAGTTACATTTATGCAATACACAAATTGCTCAAAAGATACCATTAGTAATAATAATAAAGAAGATACAAAATATATTACAGTTAATGAACATGGATTTGAACATGCACCATTTTTGATTAAAGAATATAATATTGATAAATATAAAGATTTTGGTGGTGGTATAAAAGAATTAATATTTGTTGGATATATGGAAGATAATACTTTAGATAATACTATTGTTATGGATGAATCAAATCTCGCATCAAATGGTCAGCATTTATTATATAACGATAGTAATAAGGGTACAATATGTGTCTAAATGTAAATGTATATAATTAGAATTTGAAAAGGAGATTAAGTAAAATGGAAGTTAAAATTAATGTTGATGAATCTAGAATTCCTGAAATTTTAGAAAAAGAATTAAACGCGTTAAATGCCAAAGAAATACACGAGATTGTTATAGAATGTATTAAACAATACCTATCTCAAGATAATTATAAAAATACTGAACGCTTATTTGTATATAAGAAGAAAAATTATTATGGTTATGATGCAGATGCGCCAACAGATTTATTATATAAAATTCTTAAAGAAAATATGGATTATTCGTCTTTACAAAATACTGTAGATAAATGTATTGATGAGCTTAAAAATAATTATGAAGGTTTATTGATTAAAGTAATTACCGAGATGATAGCATCTTCTTTAGCCAATACATATAATATGAAAGGAATATTATTAGAAACTATTAATCAAAATTTAATAAAAAATAATTAAAGGAGAAATAAAATGAATTTGGAATTAAAGGAAGGATATAATGGAATAACTGATGGTGAAGAATTAAGGGCTTATATGGATAATATGAAATATAAAGATAAATTTGAAGCAATATTAAAGACAAATTTATCAGAAATAGATATTAATGAAATAAAATATATAATGTTTGGTGAAACTATGCCTTCTGATGTGACGGCCAATGCCAATACAGTATGGTGGGTTGGTATTGGTGATTATATAAATATATATTTATATAATCACGATATATATGTAGAGGCTCTAACTAAGGATAGTTTCGAACATTATAAAGAAATTGCTGAAATGTGTGAGGCTAACCCTAATTATTTTAATGATTTTAAAAAAATAAACAATAATGCTGGTACTATTGAAGCGCCAAATAATGATAATACTGCTACTATTGAAACGCCACCAGATAATGGTAATAATATTACATTTAGAACTGTTCCAGTTTTTGAAGAATATGATCAAGGTGTAGATTTCACATTGGATTTTTTCAAAAGAAATCCGGATACATATAACCCAAATATTGAAATGTGTTATTTGCAAAGAGAAACTCCTTTGGTAAAAGTTAGATACCATAAAGAATTATGTCCAGAATTAATAGAATTAAAGAAAGATCCACTGGGTGATTTTATAGATTTAAGATCAGCTGAAAATGTAGAACTATCTGTTGGAGAATATAAATTGATTAGCCTCGGTATATCTGTACAGCTACCGAAAGGATATCATGCAGAAATAGTTCCTAGATCTTCTACATATAAGAATTTTGGTATTATTATGAGTAATAGTATTGGAATCATTGATGAATCATATTGTGGGGATGATGATATTTGGCATTTTCCGGCTATAGCATTAAAAAGTACCAAAATCAATATTAATGATAGAATTTGTCAATTTAGAATAGTAAAAAATAGAGATATTAATATTGAATTGGTTGATAGATTAGATAATGAAAATCGTGGTGGAATTGGAAGTACTGGAAAGAATTAAATAATTATATATTACAATGGTATAATATATAAAGGAGGTACTATTATGGGACCAATGGATTCTGATAATTATGATCATTGTTGGGAAACCGGTGAATATGATGATCAAGATTGTAATTTTTGCCCTTATAATGAAAAATGTTGTGGGTCATCAAATGACGAGGATTAAAAATAATCCCAGGTAGATTAATTTCTACCTGGGTATTTATTTTTTGCAAAAGTGTTTATTTTTGATTATATATTATATATGTAGATAACAATAAAAATATTAGATGAGTTCCCGCATCTATAAATAAAGTGGGAGAAAGCGAGTATCGTATGAAAACTACATATACTTCAAAAGAAATTAATTGGATCTGGAGCAACCATGTAACCAAAGAGTATTGTGCATCAATGGAGGACAAAATTAATTTTACTAATTCTACTAATACCAATAAAGAAGCTGTATTATTCATGCTTCCTAAAGCTGTACATTATTTTGTGCATTATTATTATCTTCATAAAGAATCTCCTGAAACTGAAAGTGCTATCTTTGATACATTTCATCTCGATAAGATAATTCCTTTAGATACTTCTAAGTGGAATGATCCTGAGATTATTGAGGATGTATATAATGCGGTGTTATCTTCTACTTTAGGAAATAAAATATACTTTGTAATATGTCAGATGTTAAACTCTGATTATTGGAAAGCTTATATGTATATCCAGAAGAATGTAGAAGATGATATAACAAAGAAAATTTTAATGAAAGCTATCAATGGTAAGAAACCATATGATATTATTATATCTATGAAAGCTTACAATGAGACTTTTAATTCATAAAAGAATACCCCAGTAGAGCAATATCTACTGGGGTTTATTTTTTATATCATTGGTGTTAATTCTACATTATCGCAGAAATCACTAAACCATCCTCTATGATTAATTGTAAGATTACATATTTCTATTCTACTATCTTTACAGTTACTGAATGCTTTTAAATAAGGACCAAATCCTGTCCTTTCTGGTTTCTTATAAATATCACATTGTTCTGTATGACCAATTAGAATAACTTTACAATTATCATGTATTCTGGTTAATGTCTTTTTAAGATCATCAAAATAGAAGTTTTGAGCTTCATCTATAATAACAACCTTATGATCAAAGTTTACTCCTCTTAAATATGTATCTGCCATAAATTCTATATAAGCTGTACCATTTTTAAGAGATTGAATATTATTTTCTGATATAATACTAGTTCCTGGATTTATCCCAAGAGTTAATAAAGCATCTACTAATGGTTGCATATAAGGTTCAGTTTTAGATGTTTGATCGCCTGGTAAAAATCCTTGTCTTTGCTCTTGAGTAGGAGATATAATATATGTAATCTTATTATAAAATCCATATTGATATAAAAGATTAGCTGCTCCCAAAGCTATAGTAGTCTTTCCCGTTCCAGCTTTAGAATTACATATAATTGCAATTTTTTCTGAGTTCCAGATAGCATCTCTGAAATGTTTTTGATCATCATCTAAATCTAATCCATAGAATATATCATCGTCTAAAAATTCTGGCGCGTTCTCCTTTCTATCGAAGTTTAAATTTGAGTTATTTTTATTTTTCATATATAACCTCCATAGAAATATAGTTATATCTATTTTACCATAATGTGAAATTAGTAGAGATATACTATATAAGTATATCTCTACTATTGTAATTTTGAATTAGATATTATAAATATAATAAACATATATAGAAGCCAGATCCTCTTTTAATAATTAAAAAAAAAGAGGTGATCGATATGTTTATTGAATTCTTTGGTGGGAAATCTCCCATAAAATTTGCTAATAGTACAACCCAAATATTACTTACACCTGAGCAAATTTTAGCTGTTGAAAATCGAGACCTTTTAACAGCAAAAAGAATAGGATTAAATACTGACATTTATATGTCTTTAATTGATCCTGATTATCCTGTAATAATTTCAGGTTGATAATATTATAGAATCACCTCTTTTACTAATATGTATTAGTGGTGATTCTTTACATTGTTTATTTTTTTTGTAAAAATATAGGTATTCTCTACATTTAAATAATAAATCTTTAAAAATTATAAAAATTAAGGAGGATGCTTTAATATGAATAATGATTTATTATTAGCTCTTATTGGGCTTGGTGTAATCGCTATAATCGCAGTTGTATTTGTATTATATTCTGTAAAAAGATCTGGAGATAAAAAAGAAGCTGAAAGATTTCTTGATGGGTTATCTAATGAACTTGTTAATATGGTATTAGAAATTATAAAATCATTTAAATTTGATGATTTTAAAGATTTATCTGAAGTTGATCTAGAAAAAGTAGAAATAGCTCTAATAAAAAAAATATATGATATATGTTGGAATTATGTAAAGAAGGTGGTAGAGAAAAAGAATACAGAGAATATGGATTTCTTTACTAAAGCCGTATTATCTTTATTAGAGAATAGAAGTTTCGTTGAAAACTTTATTAAGAAACTTGTTGAAGGTGATTCAGATATACAAGATAATATACATGATAAAGCTAGAGTTATATCAATATCTGCTAGTGAAAAGATATTAGAAGAATTAGAAGAAAGAGAAGAAGAACTCACAGAAGAATTCTCCGATCAAGATAAATATGTAGAAGTATCAAATGAAGAAGATCTTCCTGTTGGTGAAGATGAAGAATTAGGGGTGCCAACTGAAGAGGAATTGGCTGAACTTAATCCTCAGAAAGATGAAGAGGAAGAACTAGATCCAGATAATGATCCATCGGTTGAAGTTGTAGATGATGATATATATTATGATAAATCTGGTAGACCTAGATCAAAGAAAACTGGTAAATGGGTAAAAATCAATGAATAATGGGGGACAAATATATGACAGATAATGGATTATCTGCTCCTCTCCCTTCTTATAAATTTAGGAAACGCCAAGAAAGAAGAAGAGCAATAAAAATAGGAACTTCTATAAAAAGAACCACAAACACTAGAAAAGTTCCATATACTACAAATTATGAATTACAAAGAGATATAAAGGAAAAAGAAATCATTGATGAAATCAATAGACAAAATTTAAATTCTGATTATGGTGTGTAAAATACAATAGATCTCCTAGGGGTATTGATAACCCCTAGGAGAATCTTTTTTGAGAAGAAGTATATTGTAATAAATTCAGCGACCTCTGGGGATAACGAAGCCACCGGACCTATTTACATAATTGTTAAAATTTAAAATTTAGAGGTATACCTACACGGTATACCTCTATCCTCCGATTATTTTCTAATTTAATTAGATATTATATATTTGATATAGAAACGTAGCATGTATTATATATCAAATAATATAAGAAGGAGGATGAAAGTATGGATGAATATAAATTTCCGATAGCTTATTTAAACAATAAGTTTCCTGGGTTTATAGGATTAACAATAAAACAAATAATAGCAGTTAAACAAAGAGATTTGTTTGCTTCTAACCTTTCTGCTGATGACTATATGTCATTAATTGACCCAGACTATCCGAATGATTAATCCACACCTGTGTACATATAATTATTTTTATATAATAAATACACCTCTATTATATCTATGTGATAGAGGTGTTTCTTTTTTATACCTTTTCTATTAGTTTTTTATTGTCTCCAGATACTTTATATATCTTTATTTTTTCTTCTGTATATTTCTGTTTCTTATATATCTTTGCAGCTTGTTTAGCTTCTTTTAAAGATTTAAAATTACTCTCTACGTGACTATCACTTTCTATCTCATAATATTCTCTTATATTTTTCATAATAAACCCCTCCTTTATATAATATGTAAATCTTCATATTTATGATTATATATTATAAATATAGAAATAACCATAAAATATAATTAGATGAAATCCCGCATCTATAAATAAAGTGGGAGAAAGCCGAGGTAAATATGAATAGAAAAATGATGAGAGAGCAAACACAAAATAGAGAAATTGAAAAATGCAAAGAGAATACACCTGAATATCTTAAATATTTAACACTCGATATTTGCGGTACCAAAATGGTACAGATGAATAGATTATTCAAATATGATATTACGCCAGAAACTAATCCTGAAATATTCGAAATAATTAAAACCAAGAGCCAACAAGAAGTATATATTTCTGTATCTGATGTTATTGAGAAGGAAAAGAAAAAAAGAGATATAATGGAAATCTTGGAGGAGATCAAAGAAAATTCACCTGAATATTTTAATAAATTTGTTGATTATTTAAATAATATTACAGATTCATTCAAATTGAGCGAAATAAATAGATTACTTTCTCACGATATTACGCCAGAAACTAATCCTGAAGTATTTGAATTTATTAAAACTATCGATTATATTTGTGATCTGGATCTGCGGAATTATATAAATGCTGTTATAGATAAAGATCTTAGTAAGAAACAGATGGAAAAAGATCTTTGTAAATTTTACAAAAAAGATCTACCATCTGTTGATGATTATGAAAGAATAAATATTTATTCTTGTAATTATATCAATGGAATTAGAGAGTTTCCAGATTATATTCACGTTGAAGTTGAAATATTAAGGGGATCTTTGCAAGATAAAATTAATTTTGCAACAAAACATAAAAAGCTCATAAGGGATAAAGTATTTGTACAGAAGATATATAATATATTTGGCGAAAATGCCAAATTCTTGAAACTTTACGAATATAAATTCTATTCAAAGCCTACAGTTGCTGATTCTGGATTAGTGATTGGTTTATTAAGATTTGAATGGAAAGAGGTATAAGTTTATATTACTAGTCTAGAGGAGTTGCAAGCACCTAAATCTTCTTTAACAAAACTTGCAAATGTAAATGAAGCAGTAGAGTAAAATATCTTTATAATTATATACTTGATAAATATATTTATTATATAAATCTGTTTTAATTGAGGAAGGAGGTTATATATGAGTAAGAAAAAAGTTGTATATGATCATAAAGGTAATAAGTTTAATACAGAAAAAGAAATGTGTGAATATTGGGGTATAAATTCTGGTGCATTTTACAGTAGAAAACATTATGGTTGGACATTAGAAGAATGTCTAGAAGGTAAAGGTAATGTATACGATCATAAAGGTAATAAGTTTAATACTGAAAAAGATATGTGTAAATACTGGAATATAGATTATAATGTATATAAAGATAGAAAACGCCGTGGCTGGACATTAGAGGAATGTCTAGAAGGTAAATATGTATATGATCATAAAGGTAATAAGTTTAATGCTGAAAAAGAGATGTGTGAGTATTGGGGTGTAAAGTATAGTATATATGCTAGTAGAAAATACAAAGATTGGTCATTAAAAGAATGTCTAGAAGGTAAAGATATATATGTATATGATCATAAAGGTAATAAGTTTAATACAGAAAAAGAGATGTGTGAATATTGGGGTATAGATTATAATACATATAAAGATAGAAAATACAAAGACTGGACATTAGAGGAATGTCTAGAAGGTATATATATATATGATCATTTAGGTAATAAGTTTAATAATGAAAAAGATATGTGTGATTATTGGGGCGTAAATTATAATACATATAATAATAGAAAACGCTTTGATTGGACATTAGAAGAGTGTTTAAATATAATACCACACATATTTTTAGGCAATAATAAAATTATTCATACATATCTTATAGATAACTTATATCTAGAAAAACTATTATCTATAGATAATAGTTTATATTGTGAATGTACATTGAATAATAATCCAATAATATTACATTCAGAAATAGTAAAAGATATATGTAGAAAATATAATACTAATAGAATATTATCTAGTAAGAATAAAGTTGCTTGAGAAAGGAGCAAATCTATGAGTGAAAAATTTAAAGAGCAATACAAAACATTAATGGATGCTAGAGAAAAGCTCCAGAAGAAACATAAGGTTGTTGTCCTTAGATGTACAGGATTTGGTAAAACTTATCTTGCAACAGAACTTATTAAGGACTATAAAAAGGTCTTATATGTATATCCTGCAGAGATTATTAAATCTACTGTAGAAAATAGATATATGGATCTTGTTGATAAGGAAGATGAATATGGTGCAGATGAAGAGACCATTAATACATCTAAAGCTATATCTAAAATTCCTAACTGTACAATGATGACTTATATGAAGCTTGCTATTTTAAAAGATGATGAAATTGAAGATCTTTTGAAGCAGAAGTATGATCTTATTATATTTGATGAAGCTCATAGAATGGGTGGAAGAAAAGCTAAATATAATATAGAAAGAATTTTAGGCAGATTGAAGAAAACTAATTACATTGGGCTCACTGCAACTCCTATAAGATCCGATGGTATGGATATAGCTTCTATCTTTTTTAATAATGTTATGGTTTATCCATATTCTATTATTGATGCTATGAGAGATGGAATAATCAAGTCTCCAAACTACGTATATTGTGCATATGATACTTGTAATTCTCCAAAGAAATTAACAGAAACTGCACTTACTGTTGGTGAAGAGATTGGAGATGATCCAGTGAGATCTACTATATTCAAATCGAGAGTTCTTGAAGCTGGAAAAATTGATGAGATTGATATGAGTGAAATTATAAAAGAATATTGTGACAAATATACTAGTACTAGTTATATGAAGTTTATAGTATTCTTTTCATCTATCAACCAAATGGATTCAAAATTAGATGATGTCATTAGTTGGTTTGAAGTGGCATATCCAGATCACAAAATTAATACAATGCGAGTATCTAGTAAAAATTCAAAAGAGTCCAAAGATGTAGGTAAAAGATTAAACTCACTAAAAAGAAGAAAAAATAATATTGATATTATAGCTTGTATAGATATGCTTAATATGGGTTATCATGTTAATAATATTTCTGGCATTCTAATGTATAGAGGAACATCTTCGAATATTATCTACGTTCAGCAGTTTGGTAGAGCATTATCATCAGGTTCTTCAAAAACACCATTAGTATTTGATATTGTTGATAATATCCATAGAAAGGCAGTATTTGATATTCGTCCTAGTTACTGTAAAAGAAAGAATAATAAATATCTTACAGATTATGAATTAGATGAAGATAATAATCTCGTAGTTTATGATCCAGAGAATAATGCTTATATTCATACTAATTATTATATGGATGATGACAATAATATTGTTGATGAAAATGGCGACCTTACTGATTTAGAATACAATGAAGAAACTGGTAAGATTTATGAAATTGGTGATCCTAGAAAAGAATCTAAGAATCCTAGCATGATAACCGAGGAATGTTTAAATCCTGTAGGTGGATTTGCAACTGAAAGGGAAAAGATTGCTAAACTTGAAGGCGAATTATTATCTTTTAAATGTCATTGGGTTCTGGAAACACACTTTAGAGCATGGTGTCTAAATAATCACATTATTTATCCTATTTCTAATAGTGATTTAAAGAAGTTTTATGGAAAAGAAAAGAAAGATTTTTATAATTGGTTTATTGATCTTCTTAAAAGAAAGAAAATCAATTATCCTTTCTATGATATAGAAAAACTTCTTTATATTGGAACAGAAGATTATAATACACCATTAGCAGTTTGTGCTGCTATGAAAAATATATCTGTAACTAAAGTATTGGATATATTAGGGATTGCTTAATTTAATTTATTATCCAGGAGATTAATTTCTCCTGGATAATTTTAAAGGAGGTTATATATGGTTATTGATCATAAAGGTAATAAGTTTAATACTAAAAAAGATATGTTTGATTATTGGGGTATAAATTATGATGTATATTATCATAGAAAAAAATTAGGTTGGACATTAGAGGATTGTTTAGAAGGTAAATACATATATGATCATAAAGGTAATAAGTTTAAATCGGAAAAAGAAATGTGCAGATATTGGAATATAAATTATAGTGTATATAAAGGAAGAAAACATACCGGTTGGACATTAGAGGATTGTTTAGAAGGTAAATACATATATGATCATAAAGGTAATAAGTTTAAATCAGAAGCAGAAATGTGTAAATATTGGAATATAAATTATAGTATATATGATGGAAGAAAATACAGTGGTTGGTCATTAGAAGAATGTCTAGAAGGTAAAGATATTATATATATATATGATCATAAAGGTAATAAGTTTAAATCAGAAGCAGAAATGTGTGAATATTGGGGTATAAAATGTAATACATATAAATGGAGAAAATACAATGGTTGGTTATTAAAAGAATGTCTAGAGGGCAAAGATATCACATATGTATATGATCATAAAGGTAATAAGTTTAATACATTACAAGATATGTGTAAATATTGGGGTATAAATTATAATGTATACGGGGGAAGAAAGCGAAAAGGTTGGTCATTAGAAGAATGTCTAGAGGGTAAAGATATAGAATACATATATGATCATAAAGGTAATAAGTTCAATACATTACAAGATATGTGTAAATATTGGGGTATAAAATATAACATATATAAAGCTAGAAAACGCTATGGTTGGGCATTAGAAGAGTGTTTAAATATAATACCACATATATCTCTAGATAATAAATATATAATTGACGTACATCTTACAGATAATTTATATCTAGAAAAACTATTATCTATAGATAATAGTTTATATTGTGAATGTTTATTAGATGATAATCCAATAATATTACATTCAGAAATAGTAAAAGATATATGTAGAGAATATAATATAGAGAGAATTATCAAATTACATAAAAATGACACAGAGGATTAATTCCTCTGTGTTTATATTTTTAAAGGAGGTTATATATGGTTATTGATCATAAAGGTAATAAGTTTAATACAGAAAAAGAAATGTGTGAGTATTGGGGCGTAAAGTACACTACATTTATTAGTAGAAAACATATCGGTTTGACATTAGAAGAATGTCTAGAAGGTAAAGGTAATGTATATGATCATAAAGGTAATAAGTTTAAATCAGAAAAAGAAATGTGTAAATATTGGAATATAAAATATAGTATATATCAAAACAGAAAACGCTATGGTTGGTCGTTACAGGATTGTTTAGAAGGTAAAGATATAGAATATGTATATGATCATAAAGGTAATAAGTTTAAATCTATAAAAGATATGTGCAAATATTGGGGTATAAAATGTAGTGTATATAATGGAAGAAAATGCCGTGGTTGGTCAATACAAGATTGTCTAGAAGGTAAAGATATAGAATATGTATATGATCATAAAGGTAATAAGTTTAAATCTATAAAAGATATGTGCAAATATTGGGACATAAATTCTACTAGTGTATTTTACTGTAGAAAACGCTATGGTTGGACATTAGAAGAATGTCTAGAAGGTAAAGGTAATGTATACGATCATAAAGGTAATAAGTTTAATACTGAAAAAGAGATGTGTGAATACTGGAATATAGATTCTTGTACTTATCATGGTAGAAAGAAATTAGGTTGGTCATTAGAAGAATGTCTAGAAGGTATATATGTATATGATCATAAAGGTAATAAATTTAATACAGAAAAAGAGATGTGTGAGTATTGGGGCGTAAAGTATTATATTTATAAAAATAAAAAATATAAAGGTGAATCATTACAAGAATGTCTAGAAGGTAAAATAGAATATGTATATGATCATTTAGGTAATAAGTTTGAATCTATGGTAGATATGTGTAAATATTGGAATATAGCATATGATACATATCGTTATAGAAAACAATCAAATTGGGAATTAGAAGAGAGTTTAAATATAATACCACGTATAGCTTTAAATAATAAAATTATTATTCATACATATCTTACAGATAATTTATATCTAGAAAAAATAAAAGATATAAATGGTATTTTATATTGTGAATGTTTAATAGATGATAATCCAATAATATTACATCCAGAAATAGTAAAAGATATATGTAGAGAATATAATACTAATAGAATATTATCTAGTAAGAAGAGAGCAGGGTAAATTAATACCCTGCTCTCTTGTTTATTTTTTCTTTGCTTGTCTATCATCTGATATATCTTTATCTTCTTTATCAAAATACTTATCTCTATATTCTGATTTATTAAGATTGGATTCTGATATTCTATTATTATTTAAATTCTCTAGAGATATATCTAATTCGTTCATATAATCTCTATCATAATATACTGCAATATCTAATATATCTTCATCTTGTGGAGTATTAAAGTAAGCAACTTTATTTATCCAATCCATTCTAATTGGAACTCTTTTGGCTAAGTCCGCTTCTGTAAATACTTTAACATTAATAAAGTGACTTGGCGATACTCCATTTACTAGATCATGATTAATAGTCTTAGTTAATACATTTTCTCCAGTAAATAACGAGGATAAATCCATTGTAGTCTCACCTTTATCTGTAGCATATTGAGTAATAGCTCCGATAGGCCATCCATTCTCATCGACTTTAGGTATATCTACCATATTAATACTATATATAGCTACAGTACCAGAAGATGCTTCTTTAGGTGTAATTTTTATAGTAAGATCTGATCCGGAATAATATGCATAGAATTGTGGCACAGGTATAGTTAATACAGCATTCATTTCGATATGATAATACATATCAAGCTTACCATTTCTTTCACCATCATCTAATTGTAATTTGTCTTTTACAGCAATATGAGTATATAAACCATTCATTCTAATAAAGAATTCTGCTTTCTTATTTATTGCTCGTATCTTAAATAAAAATGGAACATCTGAATGATTATTGAGATAATGAAGAAAATCCACAATATCTACAACTTCACCCTTCTTTATTTCAAACCCCGCTTTATCAGCAATATTAAGAATTATTTCTTTTGGTACGTGGAAATCTGCACTAATATCTTCATATTGTGTAGCTCCTACTCTAAAATATAATTCCATCCTTTGAGATAAATCTAATTGTTCAGCTCTGGTATTTACTCTAACTTTAAAACCAAAATCCATCCTCAAAGCTCTCATATTAAGACCTAAGAATAAATCTCTATCATAATCTCTAAAGAATGAATTATTTAAATTAGATCTTCTAGTATACATTGTAACGGGAGCTTGATAATTATCTAATCCTTCTCTATCATAATCGTGTTCTATTCTAGGCTCTATTCTTGCTCTTGGTTGCTGTCCTTTTATGATTTGTCTTTTAAATTTATTTTTATAGTCATCTAATACATGTTTTCCATCTACATATATTCCACCAACAAAAAAATTCTTTTCAAATTTACTTTCAAACCATTTATACATATAATCTATTGCTAGAGAATATGAATGTACATATGATGGTATAGCTAAATTTGTATATAATTTATCTGCTCTTTCGGAATTATTATTAGATGCCCAAATTTCTTCTATATCATTTGGATTTATTGGGACTCTATCGTAACTCACTTTTTCACTCTCCTTTTTTTATTAAAATCAGATTCTACAGATTCTCTAATAATATAATATTCTTCATCTGATAAAATAGAAGAATAGTCGTATAAATCTTTTAATATTTCTTTACTGAAGAATTTATCTTTTAATATAAATTTCATATTCTTTTTGTCTAATACTCTTATATTATCAATGTTTTTTAAATTTCTAAGAACAAGATAAATAAATTTCTGATCATCTATATGCATAGCACACCCATTATCAAATTTATTTATAAAATATTTAAGTTCATCAGTATAAGAAAATTTAATATTTTGATTCTTTGAATATGTTTGTCCAGCGGCTAGAGAATCACACAACATTTCAACGGCATATTTATAAGGCATTCTAATTGGGGTGGTTCCTTGATCAAAATTATCCATCCAATATTCATAATGATGAGGATTTCTACCTTTATGGTGTTGCCATGCTAGTGAATAACCATTTTTTGCTTTACAATTGTCTATTGGAGATCTATCTCCACTATAATATTTAACACTTTCTGAAAATTCTATATATGAAAATTTAGATAAGTCGTGAATAAAGGTTTGCCATCTTGACAAGCCTGCAATTCTACCATAATATGAAACCCACTGCTTATGATTACATATAGTTTTGAAATGTTTAAATGAAATTTTGAGAGTATCTTTGATGTTTTTCATACATTTCGCCAACCTTTCTTTTAATAATATACTATATTTATATAGAAGTGAAGTTTGTATAGATAAATGTAAGTTTAAAAATATAATTATTAAATATACTAATAAAAAAGTAGAAAAATAACAAATAATCAACAAATTAATATAAGATTATATACTATATATAGGAGAATAAAGATATGTCATATGTAGATGATAATAAATTATTAGATTCATATAACGAAATTAATTCGTTAATTAAAACACAAACAGTAGATAAGGTAGTAATAGATTATACTAAATTAGATGGTGAAACTGAAAATCAGCTTAGACAAGCGATTTCAAAAGTTTTACATAAAAGATGTAACGAATTATCTGCAGCATTGAATTCAACCAGAGAATTTGTTATCCATTAATATTATATAAAGAAAGGGGATGCATAATAAATTGTTTGATGACATTATAGCAGAACAGAAAGAAGAACAAGAATATCGTGAGAAACACAATATTCCAATCAATCTTACTTATCCAAATTCTAATGAATATGATTATATGACTAAAATAGAAGTCATAGATTTAGACTTAGAATGTAAGTTAGATATTGAATCTGGTCGTGGTTTTGAAATTACAAAACCTAAAGGATCAAATAAGAAAGAGATGAAAAATCCGGATGGTATTTATTCATCTAAGTTTGGTCAGAAATTAGGAGATCAAAATCCATATGCAGATAGATATTCTTGCGAATGTGGTTATTTGAAGTCTCATATTAATCACGGAATAGAATGTCCAGTATGTAGAACAATATGTAGATTTGTAGATGATGATTTTAAGATGTTTGGATGGATAATCTTAAAAGATAAATATCATCTTATACATCCAAAGTTTTATGATACTTTGGATTATATATTTGGAGCTTCTAAATATAATGAAGATCGAAAGAAAATCAAGGGTTCCAAATTAAAAAATATGCTACATTATTCACCAGATGTAGATGAGCATGGTAATAATGATAGACCATGTTCTTTTAAACCAGATAAAGAACCATTTTATGGAATTGGTATGATGGAATTCTATGAAAGGTTTGATGAAATATTAGATTATTATATTAAATTATATCCAAAAAAGATTGAATATTATAATGAGATTCAACATTATAGAGATATTATATTTATCCATTCTATTCCTGTATTTACAACACATCTTAGACCATCTGATATAAAGGATGGTTATATGTATTTTGAACCAACCAATGGTTATTATACAATAATAAATAAGAACGTTGCTTTAATCAATAAAGATCAAAGAAGAATGGATAATGATCCAAAAACTAAAAACTTGAAATTATATGATACTCAGATGAAGTTTAAGGAATTAACCGATGAGATCTTGAATATCCTTTCTGGAAAGAAGGGAGTACTGCGTATGCTGGTGGGTGCTGTATATGTAACGGCTGCTTGAATTTATTCAAGTACTATTCTTTCTAAAACTGGGAAGCCCTAAAGTTCGACAGGGTAATCAGTTACGAAGATCTGTTATAAACAGATTGTGTTCAACGACTAGTTGGTGACAACGTAGAGCCGAAATCACTGGTGAGGCGTTCTTAGACCCAATGTAAGTCCTCTTAAATCGAAACGAAAGACATCGAAAGATGTAAGATATAGTCTAGTATCCCATTATAATGATGGGGAAGTTCATAAGAGAACTGTATGGTGTAGTGTACCATATGAATGCAACGAGATATAATTATGCATGTAGAGCAGTTATAGCACAAGATCCAACTTTAAGAATTGATCAGGTTAAATTACCTTATACAGAATTAGTAATATGTCTTCAACAACAAATAGAAAACATATTAATGAGATCATATAATATATCTCCATCAGAAGCATATGACTGGTGGAAGAATGCCATTGCAACTTATGATGAAAGGATAGGAGAAATAATCAATATGATTATAAAGTCCCATCCTAATGGTGGTATACCCGTGATAATTAATAGAAATCCTTATATTAAAATAGTAGGGCTCCTTTTTAGGTGACTAAGAGGGAGAATTTGGTTTAATTGCTGGGAAAGGCTAAAGCTCTCTTGCCTATATGGAATCGAAAGATAGAAACAAGTAGAGAGATGATCTATGGTGAAATAAAAGCCTATATAAATAGTATATAGGTCCTAAGGATTGGTATAATGTCTAATCAGCAGCGAAGCTCTTATTATATAAGAGAACGTTCAACGACTGTCCCTGAAATGGGAGTAGGATTCAAGTGAATTCCGAAAGAATCAAGGTCTAATTATTATTAGATTGAAGTATAGTCTCGTCTTCTAGGTAACACCTAGAGAAGTTCATCAGAGAACTGCATAGATTAACGACCTATGTGAAGATAACGACAATAAATTACGGCTTAAGAAATTGGGTCAGCTAAATAGAAATGTTTAGTTAAAAATACTACGTTAATTGCTGGGACATGCTTAATTGCACAATCAGCATCCAAGTCTCGTAAGAGAAAGGTTCACAGACTATCGAAAGTGTATTATAAGGGAAATACTTATAAGAGTAAATGAGTAGAGTAGAGCCAAGTGGTTAGTATTATAGTGATATTAGCTATAAGTAAAACTATTAAATCGAAACGCGTAGCACCTTCTATATGGTAATAGTATAGGTGGTGAAGATATAGTCGAGTATCCATATGTAATGTATGGGAAGTTCAAAGAGAGAACTGTTATAGAGTAACGATCTATAATGAATAAACGCAATATTGCAGGTATATTGTATAGGATTTACAAAAACACTTACTATGAGTATTTCATTACAAGTATTAAAACCATTGTGTGCAGATTTTGATGGCGATGTCCTTAATATTTTCCATATACTTAATACAGAATTTCTGCATAGATGTGAAATTGTATTTAATCCTCGTAATGCAATGTATATTAGTAAGATAGATGGTAAATTTAATAAAGATGTAATGGTTCAAAGA
>Ga0310691_10000565_pt1 | contig 67128 bp, 112 predicted proteins | sample 176DNAGHGlowgp2_FD_203887 | JGI IMG/M metagenome (GOLD analysis project Ga0310691, IMG submission 203887) | Sheep rumen microbial communities from Palmerston North, Manawatu-Wanganui, New Zealand - 1766 DNA GHGlow gp2 (v2) (version 2) | ecosystem: Host-associated > Mammals > Digestive system >...
TACCCGGACCACATCTTTCCTCTTTTATCCTTAACCCTTATCTCGGCAAGTTTGCCGGTCGGGCGGAAGATGGAAAACCATTTGTATATGTCGCTTTCGTTGATTCGCAAGCCCATTCTCTTGACTATGTGTTATTGCGCTATTGGTAGTGCGCATATTCATCCGTCTGCTCCGGGGCGGCGGGACTTTCCTCCTCGTACTCCGGCAGATTGTTAAGGAACGTGGAGAAGTTCTTAAGGTATCTTCCTCCCTGTTCCTCCAGATACATTGTGATAGACCGCTCTATCTGGGCAATCGTATGCGTCCGCAGAAGGGCCGCAATGCGTTGCTTGTCCTTTGAGCACTTTCCCGTGCTTCGTGGACCGGTGCCCGTTTCTGTCTTTCCGGGATAGAGCGCATAAAGGCGATTGATTTCCGCCTCGTTCTTCTTTAAGATTTCTTCTATTGAAGTTGTCTTACTATTTGTTTTACCAGATGTATTAGATTTGTCCGTGTCGGCAAATCGATTTTCGTTTTCTGACAAATCGATGTTTTCAAACAGAGAAATCGATTTGTTCGAGAGAGTATATGACAGCGTGTGGTCCCATGGGTTCTTGCTATTCTTCTCGGTAAGCACCCATCCGTCTCGCCGTAACTTCTGCAAAGGACCGGCGGCATTGAACTCCGGAAATTTAGTTTGCCAACTCTTAATGGAGTTGTAGGTCCAATACTTCCCCTCGTGGAAGTTGATGCCCTTTTTCTCATTCTGCTTACACCAATAGGCAATCTCCTTCAGCACGATGGCCTCGGGGATGCCGCCAACCGCAAGGGCTATATCAACGTCGTAGGAGTGTATCATTTCCTTTTTCCGTATTCTTGCATGAGTTCTTCAAAACCGGGGTCCTCGCGGGAAGGGAGCCACCAGTTATAGGTTTGCTGGGCCCACTGCTTGACCGCCGTGAGGAACTTACTCATTTCCTCTTCGGACATTTCGCTCGTGTGATAATCCTCGTAGGTTTCTTCGCCGGTGAAGACGTTGTAAACCTTTTTTCGTCCGAGGATTTCCCTCTTGACATCACGGGCGACGGCTTCTACGCTATTATCGCCGATAGTATCGGCCATCAGGGAGCACCAGGCCCACCAAAGGGCGTTCTGGCTCGTCGTCCGCCTCGCAGAACGGCGAAGTTCCGTCAGGTCAACATCGCTCCCTTTTTCGGCAAGGTAGGATGCCCTGGCGAGGAACTTCGCTTTCTGCGTCGGGTCGGAATTATGAAAGACCGCCATTAGAAGCCGAGGCTATCGTCATAATCCGACTGGGCACCGGCTGGTGCTGGAGTCTGGGGGGCGGGAGCAGCCGGAGCCGAAGGGGCGGCAGGTGCCGCTACTTGGGCGAGGGTGCTTGCACCGGCGGGAGCCGCCTGGGCGCCACCGGCGGGAGCGGCACTGGCAAGGGCGATGGAGCGGAGTTCGACATGAGTGAACACATCTTTGCCGCTTCCGTCCTTCTTGTCGTAGAGGCTTCCGCGAACGATGAACTCAAAGTCCACCTTCGTGCCTACGGGAAAATTGTCGAGGGCCTTGCATGTCTCCTCGCGGGTAGCCTCCAACTTAATGTAGTTGGAGTTACGTTTCTCCCCAGTGTAGGGGTCGTAACTGGGCTGCTCGATGATGAGCACACGGGATACATAGGTCTTGTCGTTGTACTGACGGGTTTCGGTCTGGCCGACCATGTAAACCAGACCACGCTGAGTGATTGCCATAACTAAAATGCTCTGTCTTTTAAGTATTGGGTGAGATTGAATTTCGTAACGAAATCAGTGAAGTCGCAAACAAGCTGCTTATTCTCTTCCACCATGCCGTCATACCTTAAGCACTCAATGGCGCCGTAGGGTTTGATGCCGAGGGAAGAAACGTCGTAGCCATGTTTTTCTTTCTTGTAGCCAGGGAACTCGAAGAGGTCAAAATAGAAGGTGTCGAGGCCGGTGAAATCGAGGTAGAACTTCCACTGTGCGGAATCGGTATAATCGTCCAATTTGACCGCACTATATTTGGTTTTGATGTCGCGCACGAAGAGTCCGTGCAAAACATCAACCCTTCCGTGGACCCAAATATCCATGGAGGGAGTATGGAACTCGCGCCCTATCCATTCCTCATGGAAAGCATAGGGCAGTTTGTTCCGATACTTGAGCGCCATGGCGACTTGCTCCTCGTTGAAGATTACCGGCCACCCTTCCACGGTCACTCGGAACTTACCCATTTCGTCAAGTTCCTCCAAAACCGCCTCTCCCTGCTCCACTATCGCATGGAACGCACTACCGATACGTGTGTATTCGTTTCCCTGGAAGGGGGCGGTGAGCGCTTCAATCATTGCTTGTTGAGTCGTCCACTCGTCCCCGGCCAGGAACTTGCGATAGGTTTCAAGGGTGGTAATGGAAATGCGTTTCATTACTCTTCCTTGAGGAATTTACCGGCCTCCTTGTTGAACTTCAGCCCCAGTTTCTTGAGCACCGGAGCAAGTTTCTTTTTCAGTGGCGTCACCTCGGGGGCAGGGCAAGCGTTGATGGCCGCGAGAGCGGCATCTGCGGAGGGCCCGTCTGTTACTTTGGCGATGGCCTCCTCGGCGGTCTTAATGGCCGAAAGAGCCTCGTTCTGGGCATTGGTGCGCTCTTGAATGCGCGTCTTGGTAGCGGCAATGATGTTTGCCATGGCCGTGGCGTAGGCGGGGTCGCTGGCGTCGGGGATGATGATGTCACCCAGACGGGCGGTATCCTTCGCTACGATGCGGTGATTCTTCTGGAAGTGGAGGACACGGGAGTTGTCGGCGCCATAGGAAAGGAAGCCAATCTGGTCGGCGATACGCTGAACGAGGTCCTTGGACTGGCCGGTGACAGAGGGATAGAAGATGCGGTCGTCGCCATCCTTATCCTCTGCGGCGTGAGCCAGGATAACGAGGTCCACATTGATGCTACGGAGGTAGGCCACGAAAGCCTTGAAAGCGTCTCCGACATAACCAAACATCTTCAGCTTGTTCTTCTTGGAAGCGTCGTCAACGCGCATGGCGTAGTCGCAGAGGAAATCATCGAGGCAAGCCTTGGCGGTGTCGATGATAACCGTCTTGTAATTTTTGAAGGTCTCCTTCTCTGCCACGATGTCCTCCCACTTGGAGCACACGAGCGTATCCTTGCGGACCACGGCACGGTCTGCGCCACGGTCACAGTCAACGAGAACGGGATTTTCTGCGGTGTTTGAAAGGGAAGTTTTTCCCACGCCCGGAACACCATAAACGAGCATGACCACCGGACGGGCCGGGAACTGGTCGGTTGCTTTTACGATTGGCATTGTGAATTGATATTAAGTGAAACAAAAAAATTACTTAACGAACCGAAGCATCGGCATCATGTCGCGGGTGACGGTTCCCCAGCTCTCGCCCAGGGGTTTTATTCTGCCATCCTTATCGAGCTGAACAGTCGCCTTGGACTTCCATACCATGAAGCCATGGAGGCGAGACTTAAGGCGCTTCGTCTGTTCGCGCCGGAGTTCCTTATACTGTTCGTAAGGCATCTTTGCCGGACGCTCATTGAGGATTTCCCCAAACCTTCTTACGGTAATGACCTGGGGGGGGTAAATGTTGCTTTCTTTCTTGCCATAGTATTGTGAATTAAGTTATTGCCAATCCGTCACCTCGAACTCAAGGTCAAGGCGGCTTTCGTCGAAGTCCGACTTCCTCGCTTTCCCGCTGGAATCAAGAACCTCGACCTTTGTGATTTCGCAGTTGCACTCCCAGTTGGTCTCTATGAACATCTGGGGTATGCCCCACGCATCGTCGGTAAACCTGGTCTTGGTCTCGTGTGCCCGCATTTCGATGGTGAGGTAGATTGCCGCATCGTCCGGAAGTCCCGCATCGACCTCGATGGTCCGGTGCTCATCCTCCATGCAGTCAACAGCATTATGAATCCGCCTTTGCAGTTCACGGTATGCTTCGCCGGTGATATGCACCGGGGAGAAGAACTTGCTCCAGAGCCACCCGCAGAGGGCGGCTATTGCAAGGCAACTGCCCGTCCAGAGGAGATTGCAGGAGCCGTCGGGGTTCTCTGCGCATCCGAGGAAGATAGCGGCTACCGTTATCAATCCGAGAAGGGTTCCGAGTATCTTTTTCATGCTCTTAAGAAAATGCCGGGATGAGACGCAGAGGCCCCGGCGATGTACTAAAACCTAAACTAATCAACTCCCGCTGCGCCTCCATCGCATCACTGCGAGTTAAAAAAGTTGTAATTGACCGACTTCTTGCTTGCGCCCCAGGATGAGGTCGCAAATGAAATTGCGGGCATAGTCCGGAGACATGAGCGACCGCTCTTCCGAGCAGATGCCCGCCTTGATACCAGACTTGCTGTTCAGAACCGTCTTCCGTTTCTCCGGCTCTTGCAGCGTCTCGCCTTGCTCCGGAGAGCAGTTGATAAACCAGTAGGCCGTGGGCTTTTTGAAATAGTCCCCACGACGCGTCCGGTCCTTGTCGATGATTGTTGGCCGGAGGAAGACCTGGGTGAGCAAGAGGTAGTGAGGTTGAGTAGCCGGATTCTCAATGATGAGCCGGAGACCGCGAACCTGGGCGATTCCAACCAACTTATAGAGTAGAACCAAGAATTTCTCTCGATTCTGAATCCTCTCGACAACCCGCTCGAACTTCTGTTGAGTTGTAAGGCCCCGTTGGTTCAGATGCTCGAAGGTGTACTCCATCATCTGCATCGCCTCGAAGTATATGCAGGGAAAGAAGGCCAGAACGATGTCGTCCTTCGACATAGCATCGAATATGCTACCCCCCCCCACGAACGCTTTTTCAATCTCGGCGAAAAGGTCAACCACATGGTCGGTCTGGCCGAAATTGTTCTGGATGTCGTAGTCTTCCGCCGGGATGCCGAGTTTCAGGAACTCATTCTTGAATGTGCCGGATTGCTCGAACAAACAGAAAGCCCGTCTTACTTCCATAACAACTGATAGACTTCCTTCGCCCAGACGCCGACAACGCCGTTGGCGGATGCCTTGTGCAGCTTGCCTTCGGCGATGTAGCGGGACACGCTCTGCGGTGTCCTACCCAGAACAAATGCGGCTTCTCCGCAAGTCATTACGCGAGTCTCATTGTTCATGGCCGTGTCAAGCCTCTGAAGAGCCGTAATAACTTCGGAGAGTTCTTTCATCGCTTGTTGATTGTTATACGAAGAACGAGGTCTGTGTATTTGACCTCGGTGGTTACTTTATAGGGATGCTCTGCATCTGCGTTCACCTTCGAGCAAGTCACTTGCAGGGAACGCAACTTCGAGAAATCTTTCATCTTGAGTTCGTAGATGCCGGATTTGAGAGACTTCACAAACTCTAACCACTGACCGTTGTCAAAAAGAGAACGCTCGCCGTCTTTCAATTCCTTGTACTGGTTTGCCATATAATGTATTCCTTGTAATCATAGAGGAAGGCTCTCGTGGTCAAGCCGGGAGCCCTTGGGTAAATTATGAGTATAATTGCCTCACTCTGCCTTACACGCGGACTTGTGACCGCCGTCGGTGGCATTAAGGCCATTTCGTTTTTCGCAGACTATTGCCCATTTTTCAAAGGTAGGCATCGGATTACGTCGCTCCGTGCCATCACTCGCCTCGACCCCCTTTGTCTGTTACTCTTCGTGCGGTATGGGCTCACAGAAGTTACGCTTCTGGTCTTGCCGTTTAGAGGACGCAACCCCCACCGGTCTGCCGGATAACTCCCACTCTGAACTCCTGGTCGTCAAGCAACCCCTCGGAGAACCAACGGAGCATTGAGCCCGGGACAACGATTGTGACACAAAGTTGTATAATCACTATTTGCATAGTTGGTTGAAAATTCCTAAATTTGCGGTGGACTTAATACGAGAAAGTGCTTTGTAAGTACCTTCAAGCGCTTTTTTAGGCTTTGCAACCGGTATGCCAACTCGGTTTCACAATCGTTGTTTAACCGAACTCCGGCTACAAAGGTAGTGATAATTTTCACAAGTCCAAACTTTTTTTGAGAAAATTTTAACAGAAAGTTTATGGACGGCTTTGTAAACAGATTATTTGAGTTCATGGAGGCCAAGGGCCTAACTCAAAATGCCTTTGAGCAGAAGTGCGGTCTCACGCACACCAACATCCGCACCCTGAAGCAAGGGCCGACGGCTTCCTATCTTATGAAAATTCTCACAACCTTCCCCGACCTTTCGATGGATTGGCTCTTTCGGGGAACGGGCAGTATGCTGGTGGGGGAATTGTCACAACCCAAGACTACGCCGTCAGTCTCTATCGGAACTATCCAGACCGTCAACATCGGGAACTGGGGTGAACTTGTAGAACTTCTTAAAACCAATAAGCAATGAAAAGACTAATCTCACTGCTCGTGTTGCTCGTCGGCATTGCTGTCTATGGGCAAGACTATGAGGAAGCATCCGTGTACCTGTTCGAGAAGGGACGGACCATGATGTTTGTCCTCCAAGACGAAGACCACTACCTCGGAATGTATTTCTTCCCCAACACCGAGAACCGCGAAAAGGCTTTCGTTGAGGTGGAAATGCGGGACTATACGAAGTCTTCTGAACTAAAGGACCTGATATTCAAACCAGAGGTTTCCGGCAGCATGATTAAACTCTACGCTTCGGACGGAACCTATATCTGGCACGTCATGTTCCACTATGATACCGCCTTCGTCTATAATGCCAAGGGGGAGTTCCTTTTCAAGATACCAAGACACAGTTAGCATGGAACAACCAATGACCGAAGCCCAAAGGGCTCAATATCTTATCGACCACTGTTGCGGAGGTTCGGCGGCTGAGTTCGCGAGAGCCATAGGGATAGACAAGGCCCGCATGTCTCGGATAGTTCACGGCCACTTCCGCTTAAACAAACTCTTTGACCGCATCATTGAAGCCTACCCGAACGTAAGCCCGCAATGGCTTCGTACCGGCGAGGGGTATCCCGGCGACATTTCAACCGAACTGGTGAAGCAGAGGCTTACGAAGATTATTGAAGAGAAGGATGCGCTTATAAGGACACTTCAAAGGGTAATAGAGGAGAAGTTATGAAGTTTAACTGGAACCTATATGCTCCCAATAAGGAGAGCAGTCCGATAAGGGTGGTTATCAACCATCACGGGAAGACATATTACAAAGCCATTGGTATAACCATCCCCACAAGACAATGGAAGATACCCAAGAGAGGCCCGCAGTATTGCACCGATACCAAAGTGGCGGCAAAGATGCGCAAGATTGACCTCTACCTCCAGACCTATCTCGATGATTACTCCACCGAGGAGGACATTCGCAAGGTGCTCTCGGGAATCGCCGCAGGGCGGGCAGAAATGCCCGTAGAAACGCCCGAAGCCCCCAAGACCTTCTGGGGGTTCTATGACGAGTATGCGGCCCGCGAAAGGCCCGCAAAACGCCAACATGTAAGCACCAATAAGATAATCGGTGAGATAATGGGTAGGCACGATGATTGGAACGACCTGACGGATGGGTGGTTCAGAAGGCTCGTGGACGGATTCAACGCCCGAAACTACTCCGAGAACTACAAGTCCTCGATGATAACCAAATTGAAGTCCTGTCTGCAAGAAGCCCTTGATGCTGGATTTCATCACAATACCGCTTTCCTTCGCGTCAAAAAGAACTTCATGCCCGCAGATAGTATCTACCTCACCGAAGAGGAAATCGAGCGCCTGTGGGCCTTGGAATTGAAAGATAAGCACCTCTGCGCGGTTCGAGACCTTTTCCTCCTCGGCTTCTACACGGGTGCGCGGTTCGGGGACTACTCGCAGCTTGACGAAAGCATGATACGGGATGGGGTGATACACCTTACCTCCCGAAAGACGGGAGTGGAGTCGCTGATACCCTGCTCCCCAAGGGTGGTGAAGATGCTTAAGCGAAACGGCGGGCATGCACCGAGAATGTCCCAGGTGGAACTCAATCGGGAGATAAAGACGGTCTGCATGTATGCGAAGATAAACCAACCCGTCACGACCACTATCGTTAAGGGCGGTAAGCAAGTCAAGACCACGAAGCCGAAATATATGCTTGTGTCAAGTCATTGTAGCCGGAGGTCATTGGCGACCAATCTGGTTCTGCAAGGTTTGCCCGAAAGGTCTATCATGCTCCTTACGGGACATAAGAACGAGAAGAGTTTTGCTACCTATGTGAAATTGACAAAGGAAGAGAACGCGATTGCTTTGAAAGGTAATTCGCTATTCAAGTAATCCAAAAAGTAATCCATTGGCAAAAATAATCCCCGCAACTAACTGATTTTTCGTTAATTGCGGGGATTGTTGGTGACTCCTACAGGGTGTGCTCAAAACCACGTTTTACGGCTTGTAGGGCATTGTAGGGCGGTTTGTGTTAAGGATAGTTAACACGTTTTTTAAGGGTTTTTCACTTCAAGTAATCCATCATGGATTACTCCTTAACTTTGCATCTTCAATGGCTTGCGCCTGCCTTGATAATGGGATAATACCTTTCGATAGATTGATTACGGGATTAAAGGCATAAATGAAAATCAGGGACTCCTTTGGCTCGGGGCAAGGAATGGAAAGCCTCTCGTTGAAAGCCTTATTCCGCTCCCACTTTGTAATTGGGTTGTTTGCATTTTGCTTACACGTCACCCACCTGAGATTCTTGGCGCGATTGTCGGTTTTAATCCCGTTCCGATGGTCAATCGAAGTGCACCCCCATTCTCTTTGAATAAACGCAAGGGCAACGAGTTTGTGTGCATAATACATTTTGCCCGCAACACGAACCTTGTAATACCCATTTTTTCTTGACAAGTGCTGCCTAAATATCATTTCGGGAAAATGATAGCGCCCACCAAAGAACGGCATCCGTTTTACCCTTCCGTAATTAGACACGAAATATACGCCATATTCTTTACTGTCCTCAATTTTCCTCCATATTTCCCCAGGAAAATCTTCAAGCAACAACCATCTTTCCGAATTAACCTCTACTTTCATAGTTCAATTATTAAAAACCGCATCAGTAGGTAGGGACTACTGACGCGGTTATATAGATTGCCCCTTACGGGACTACTCTATTTCGTGTTTGCGCACCGTTCCCTACTCGGTACAGTGCAAAGGTAGCAATTCTAACAACAATATACAACACTTGTTGCGTTTTTTCAAATAGAAAAAGCCACGAGGGCATAATACCCCCGTGGCGACCAATCAAAAATCACATTTCACCATGAAGTGTGATAGTGGCCATGGTGGCGGTCAGGCGACCATGGCCAAGTGCAAAGATAGCATTTTCTACGACAACCCCTTCGTGTTAGGGTTAATCATATCGGAATGCTGTTGATACATATCTGCGCATCCCATAAGGTAATTTCCGAATTTCCGGGCATCGCCGAAGCCTTTCAATCCCTTCGCCTGGGCGATGCAATAGGCGCCAAGGGTGGCGAGATTGTGCGGGCCTATCTGGCCGCTTCCGAGAAGGCTGATTAGGCACCCTCCCATCTTCTGTTCGTCCCCACGCATGGCGATGCAGACTTTGTTCTGGGCGTCAGACTGCACTGCGATGGTGCAGTTAAGGTTATTCTCGACCACAAGGTTTTTGATTTTCTGTATAACTTCTTCTGGTGTCATAGTGCTACATTAAGAATGATTCTACTTTCGGATTGAGTTTTACATCGTGGCGGACTATATACCTTGCGCTCATGGCGGGGTTGGTATGACCAGCGAGTTGCATGATGTCAAGTATATCCGTCCCCAGGTCTGCAAGGATGGTGCAGAATGAGATTCTTGCAGAGTGCGAGGAAAGGAACATCCACTTCGGGCCGGAGATTTCCTTCCCGGCCTTATACACACTTACCTCCGTGTTGATTTCCGCCCTCTGCGCCAGTTCCCTTACCATGTTGTTGTAGTAGGAAATAGAGAGGTTCTGCTTGCCGTGTTTATGCAACCATTCCACTTTTTCCTTGGTTGCGTCGGAGCAGATGATTGTGGATTGGATGCGAGTCTTCTTTGACACGTAGTTCAGATACCACCCACCTTCCTCCCGCTTCTGGAAGTTCGAGGGAAGCAGCTTGATAAGGTCAGAGTGACGAAGGCCGGTCTTGCAGGATACATAGAACCCGTCCCGGACGGTTCGTTCCATGTCGGAGTCGAGCCAGGCGTTACCGAAGGCTTCCACCTCCTCTTTGGTGAGGTAGGTTTTCATCGGAGCCTCATTCTTGGCCTTGAGGATTTCACGATAGTTTTTCGGGAGGTTCGGCAATTCATCCTCGAACTGCGCAAGGAATGCTTTGAGAACGGCAAAGGTGGTGTGTGCTGATGATGGGGCCATGGTTTCCTTGACTTCACCGGCGAACCTTGTAAGGTGCCATTTGTCAAAGTCCTCCCATCTGTCTATGTGGGCCGTGGCAAGGTGCTTCACTATGCCCGGCTTCTGCCTCGGGTTGAGGCTCTGGAGTGCTTCTTGTAGCGGTATCATGGTTTGATTGGATTTTAGAAGATGCGGATAAACACATTGTCCGAACTTATACGGCCCTGGAGGTCATGGTTAAACTCCCTCTCAAACGAGTGGCCTCCGTAAATTCCACAGAGGCGGTTATCATCGCCCTCGGAAGTGATAGCGAGTGAGCGACATTCGGTTTCCTTGAGGGTAAGAACCTTCTCGACAAATTCGTCTTCCAGTTCGCGGCCTTCTCTTTTCGTAAGATACTGCCTTGCAGCATCCACGGCGAATACATAAATCTTCATAGTGGTGTTCTTTAATTGGTTTATTGGAGAAGAAGTAGGGCTACCGGCCCCGCCTCTTCTGAATCTTGTCCGACACTGCGAATCCGAGGCCAACAAGAATCCCCTCCGCTACCCAAATGCCATTCCACTCGTAGAATAGAGCAGCAAGGGTAATCATGAGGACAATGATAGCGAAGTAAGTGATTTTGAGTTTCATTACGATAGTTTTTTAATGATACGATTGAGCTGGTTGATTTCAACTTCAGCTTTCGGAATGTCGTCAAAATCGCGGAATCTCTTGTCGTCCATTATACGGCTACGAAGTGCACCGATTTCCATCTGGCAGAGTTCCGTAAGAACGGATACTTCTTTGGTTGTTAATTCTACTTGCATAATGTGAAATTTTGATTGGTGAATTAGCGGTTAAAGGGGCGGCATCACCCGCCCCACAACCAATCAAATGCAGCCATCATTGGCCGCAGTGAAGACCTCGTGTGCATCCCTCGCATACTCCTTGAACTCCCTTGCCATCGCAAGGTCTCCCTCCTTTGCACACTGGTCCGCAATCGCCTTCATTTTCTCCTCGCAGTCGAACATTGCATTCTTAACCCGAAAGAGCTGGCTAAAGGTCAAACCAGAGATTGAATATCGAACCCCGTCATTGGTGGTTCGTTTTGTAACTCTTACTGCCATAGTGAAAAAGATTTTTGATTGTTGGCAAGCACTGGCGCGGTCAGGCGCCGGTGCCCGTGAGGATTACTTCACCCGCAGTTTCTTGCGCACCTCGTCGCAGATTTGACACCAGATAATCGGGTTAGTGTACCAGTGGCTCCCTCCCTTGTAGTCGAAGCAGAGAACTTCTCCGGTATGAGGCGGATTTTGCTTTACCAACTCAACCACAATTACCGGATAGAAATCAAATCTTCCCGAGGGGCTTTCGGACACCGCCTGCACTTCTCCCGACAACTCCAGTTTCTTGATGCCGTTGGCATTAAGAAGGTCGCGGATTTCATATTTGGCTTTCTGGTTGAGGGCGTCAATGCGCTCCTCGTAGGTTTTTCTTTTGCTCATAGTGTTTTGTTGATTGGTTTGGCGACCACGCACCCGGTCAAAGGTGCGCAGTCATGGGGTTTACGCAAACACCTCCGATAGCCTCGGCAGTCGGTCCACGACTACAAGGTCGTCATAGATGGTGCGCAGTTCAGAGAGTAGTTCTGCGTACTCACTCTGCGCTGCCGGTTTGGTGTTTTTGCGGTAGAAATCCAGTGAGCAAGGACCATGTTGCCCCACATGCTCATAACTTGTAAGCATGTCCTTGTTCCAGCAGATAGGGAAAACGGCAATGATTTCGCCATAGAAGTCCTTCGTGCAGACTTTTCTGAATACAACTTTTGTCATAGGGCGTCAATCTAATTTGTCGGCGATATTGCGGAGGTCTGCTTTCCATTCCTCCAAGTCCTCATAATGCTCGCGAGTATTGTCGAAAGGGACGCCCTTTGCATGAGCGGCCTCGCGACCATTCTGCCACCAGAGCATCACTTCTTCGTCAATGTCGAAATCGTCAAGGTACTTATTGAGGCACTTGCGCGACGGCTCGTCAAGGCAAATAATCATATCCCCTCCGGCGTTGGTGTAGTATTCCAGTTCCACAGAGTTGGGCTTGTCCGCCCACACCGGCTCGGTGTTGCAGACTTTTACATCGTATTCTTCCAGAATCGCGATGTTTTTCAAGAATTTTTTATCCATAGTGATATTTGATTGGTTTGTGGAGGCCCATGGCCCGGTCAAGAGCCATAAGCCAAACTGTTACCAGTCTTTGCGAATCAAATCCACAAGACGACCGCAGACCCCGACGGAGGTTTCATCGGCGTGTCGCTCGAAGGTTCCATTTTCATAGCATTTTCCGTTACCATGGAGGCGCTCATACGCCTCATTATGCCGGTGTATAAGCGCCATGCAGATTTCATACTCCTCCGTCTTGTTGAGGTGGTCGAGAGACACGAGCCCGAAGAGTGGGCCTTTAGAGTAACATTTTGATTTTGTTGCTTTGCTTTCCATAATGAATCAGTGATTGGTTTGTAGCGAATAGCCACCCGGTCAGAGGTGGCTATCCGAAGGAAGAATGGTGTCGGCGGGACGGAGCCCGCCTCCAAGAAAGAAGGCTTAAGCCTCGCTTGCGCTCGGTTTTTCAAGATGCGCCACGGGCACAACAACGCAGGTGTTATACAAGTTGTTGCTGCCGAAGAAACCGTAGCCGCCACTCGCAACCCACGCGCCGCCGGCGCTGACACGAAGGCAAGACCAAAGGTAGGAACCTTCGGGGAGAAGGTCTGCGCCCTCTATCTGCTTCGCAAGGGCGTTGATTTCTTTCTGGTACTTCTTGATGGCTCCGGCGGTAAGGAGAGAAGGAATGTTGAACTTCTCTCCGATGCCACGCACGAACTTCGCTGCCGGGCTATCCAGCTTCAGCAGTTCATCGGTGCGCTCTTTGCAGAGGTCGGTGTCTTCAAAAAGAGCCTCAATCTCCGAATGGCCCGGCTCCTTCCAGTCGTCAATGCGACTGGCGTTAAGAAGTTTGCACTCCTTGTATTTGGGATACACCAGAATGGTCGCACCGTCAATCCTCGGAATTGAGATTCCTTCGATGGCATCCAGTTTCATTTCGTCTTCGCGACCTTCTTTGAAAATGAGTTTTGCTTTCATTTGTTGTGAAATTAAATTGGTTGAACATAAGGGTTGGCGCACTCCGTTCCGGCCAGGGAACGGAATGCAATGGTTAATCTTGGAAGTGCCCCTCCACAAGATAGAGAGAGAAGTCCTCGCCCTCACTGGTTTGACCGCAAATGTCAAACTCGTAAAAGCCCTTATCTGCATTGAACTTGTCTCGACGGTGACGAACCACCCACTTATCTGCGAGGGCAAGAGAAAGGTCGCTTTCGAGCTGTTTCTTTGCATTTTCCCACTTGTGGTAATAGCGCTCAAACACTCGCCTGCCTACTTCTTTGACGTAGATTGTAAACATGGCTACACCTCCTAAAGATAATATCTCAGCCCGTCGTCTGCGACGAACCATTTCTTCAGTACGAGAACTCCATTTACGGTGTTCTTCTTGCGGTTTACCACTTCTTCCAGAGGGAAGTCGCGGTAGTGTGTTGCGCCATAGCCGAATTTAATCTCGGCCCTCGTGGGGTTGCGATGATACGTGACATGCTGCACCCCATTGATTATGGGGTTGAATAAACTTGTACTCATAGATTTGTGATGTTGATTGGTTGATAAAAGAGAAGCCACCCACTCGGTCAGGAGTGAATGGCTTGGTATTTATTAAAAATCCTTAATGCGGCTATCTCACGACAGTCTGTTGTTATGAATAAATCCCGCATCACTGCGGTCAATTACGATGCAAATGTAATGATTTTTTGGCACCCTGCAAAACGGCCAGGTCTTGCAGGGCGAGATTCACTTCGCACGGTCCCACCAGTCTGGATAGGTGCCGTTGATTTCGTTGAGCCCGTCATAGAGGCTAATTACCAGCTCTTCGAGGGTTTCACGAGGAACATTCTTGATGTCGTCCTTTTTGAAGGTCGCATCCACTTGGTTGATAAGGGCGCGAAGGGGATTCTGCGGAGGATTGTACGATACAACCTTGCCGAATACCATGCACACGTCGCGTTGGCAAACGTAGCCGGAGTCCGTACACTGTTGGCCGTTGTACTGGTCGATTTCCTCAATCATGTCGTCGGTGACATCTGCAAGTTTGGGATATTCCATTCTCAGGCCCTCGCCCTCTGCGTATCCGTCATAGTATTTAAGGCAGAAGTTGTGCTCCTTTTCGTCCCCGAAGAACTCTTTGGAAACCACTTCGATGTCCTCGGTTTCCTCGACATACTTGACTATCACGCCCGCACCGTTTATCCAGTGCACTTCCCGTCCCTCGCGGAACCAGGCATCGGGAAATTCCTGACGGGTGCGCAGTACAATGCCACCGTAGGACATTTCACCGCCACCGACGATTTGCAGAATTGCATCCTCGCAGTCTGCGATAACGACATTCGCATTGTCGTCCACGCCTTCAAGTAAGGCTTTCAGTTCTTTTGCTTTCATAGTGATGAATTTTATTGATTGGTTTGCTCCCATGGTCACGGTCGGGTGGCCATGGGAAAAGTTTATTCTCCCGCAGTGCAGAAGAAATCATCAGGAACGAAGTCAATGCCGTCGTACTGGCGGAAGATTACATCGTCAGGGACAATCTCGTCCGCATTAGCGACATCCCACATTGAGGGTTCATCGTAGTCCCGGTCCATCACTTCGGCAAAAGTGCCCTCGTTTACCAGTTCTACCATGTAGTTGTTTTTCAGTTCCGTGAGCTGTTCACGGGATAATTCCGTTACGTGCATAGTATTGATTTGATTGGTTGATTGACACCTTGCCTACGGTTCGGTGTAGGCAAGATGAAGGTTAGTCAAGCAAATCGCTTGGCCAGTAGCCGTAATCGCTCCCGTCGCCGGGGTGAGCGCCGAAGAAATATCCGTCCGGAGCATAAGCATCCAAGACATCAAACAAATCCTCCAGAAACATGGTCACATCTTCGGAAGACCAACGTTCGTCATTCTCGCTCGTGTCACCGGCGGTAATCACGCAGAGATTCCAGTTGGCACCATTGATGCTCTGAATCATCTGCGCATACTCCATCGTATCCTTGATTGCTTCAAGGAATGTCGGAACCAGGTCGCAGTTACGCATCGTGCCGTGGATAAGGGTTGCACCAAGCGGAGCATAAATCACACTCCCGGTGCGTTCATCGGTAAATTGTCTTTCCATAATGATTGTTGATTGGTTGGCGCCAGTGTGGCGGTTCATGGCCACACTGACAAAGATTAGTACGCAAAGGCGGTTCTCGCATACAACGGCGCAGAGTGCTTGATTTGCTCCTTGCGCTTGTTGATGTGGTTTGTGAGGGCGGCTTTGTAAGCGACCATCGCCTTCTCGCGCCTGTCCTTCAATTCGCAGTCGATTGCGTTTTTGGCTTGCTGGATTGCATCTTCGAGGCCATCGTCGCCATAGAATCCCCAACAGGAATCAATGTGCTCTCCGTCCTCATCCTCTGCAACATATCCGTAAACCTCGCCTTCAAGGTACATGTTCCACTCGCTCACGACTGATTCAGCAATCTTTTCGGCCTTGGATTTCGCCCAGGACCAACCCTTACGGCGTTTCACGCAGATAAATGCGTAGCCGTTGGAATAGTCCCAGCCACGGGTTGTACCCAGGTGGATGCAGATACCGCTATGGTCGTAGATGCTCACGGGGAAGATGTAAAATCCATTCAGGAACCAACGGTTCGTTTCTTCGATTGCATTTCTACAATCCTCTGCGGAAATACTCTCTGAATCCACGTTCAGACAGCGGTAATCCGCGCAGAGGAAACAATCTGGATTGTCCCAGTTTGCCGGGGATTCAGCATCCTCGTCGTAGCAGATTTTTATCGACATACCTTTGTAGCCAATAGTTTCTTTCTCGTACATAGTGATTTAATTTTGATTGGTTGTGGCTCCCTCGCGGATTTTCACACCCGCAAGGAAATGGTTAGTTTTCGTAGCCGATGATGCGCTCCACGGCAGCAATAAATTCATCGCTCCCGTCAGGAATCCGGCCACCACCGCGCTCGGCATCATGCCGTTGCAGAATGAACGTGTGGATTGCATCTTTCAGAGCAAGTTCCAGTTCGAGGTTTTCTTCCTCATACGGCTCCTCCTCCAGTGCATCCTCCAGTTCGTCCATCACATCGTAGGCGCTGAGGTTTTCTTCGCCACTTTCGTAGCGGTCCATAAGTTCGGTGATTCTTTTCTTAAGCATAGTGATTGTGTAGATTGGTTGTTTGCGATGGTTTGCGGATTCCTCCGCAAGCCACCTAAATCACGGCTCCCCACAAACTCATTCGGTGAGTCACTTGCTTACCGTTCACGGGCCCGTCCTTGACAAGATACGGTTTGAAACACCCGTCAAAATACCGGGGCCGGAACGTGATGCCGTTGAACTCAAAACTTCCCTGCGTGCCGAACATTTCAAGCAGTTCGTCGAGGGTTTTGTCAATCTCGATACGACCGCACTGGCGATATTTCTCGAATAATGCACCATTGTACCGCTCTGCTGCCTTGCAGTTCCGTTTCGGACTGATTTCAAGCGTCAGTTCGTCGCGGAATGGTTCGCCCTCGCGTTTCTTGCCGTAAATTCGCAGGGATTCGAGATAACCCCAGGGGGAATAATCCCAAATGAACCCAAGGCGTTTGAGGTACGCAAGACCGCGTTTGTTCACAACCTCCCCAACGGGAAGATTCTGAAAGTATTCTTTCATTTTCATAATTAGTGTGATTTGATTGGTTATGGCGGTTCGCCGGGTAATCACACCCGGAAAACCATTCATCTAATTCCATAACGGGAATTTGTGAGAATCATACCAAGGATGATACGCAAGGGCTTTTCGTATAGCCGTCTTGAGGCTCCTTCCATGATAGAGCAGTATCTGCCCCTCTCTGCCAAGTTCATCAATGTCCGGGCATAAATTATCCCACACATAGAAACTCCCGTCGTTGTCGTCGCTAATATAACAACGTGTGCTGGCGTGTCCGTCCTTGATAATGTCGGAAATGTCGGCCAACTTCGTGCCTGGTTCGTCATTACCCTGGAGCCAACATATTTGGCGTCCAAATGGCTGATAGACTCCAGTAATCTCTTTTTTCGAGTTGGTGTGCACATATCCATTCAGTGCGGCAGCAATAGTGTTGCAGAATTTCTCGTAATTCATAGCAAATAGATTTGATTGGTTCGGTTCCTCCCGGTTCGTTTCAGGAGCCGGGAGAAATGGTTCATTTTGCAGGGACTGCTACAAGAGCCGGAGAATCACGCGAGAAAAGGAGGCTCGTCCAACGCAGTCGTTTCACACGGTAGGCGTGACCGCAGTCGATGGCCATCTGCGCATATTCACGCATACGCCATACTTCCTTTTTGCAGAACGCCATGAAATTCTCGTCGCTCTGCTCCATGCCGGTTTCATCACACACTTCGCAAAACAGCTCCCACATGGGGTCCTCTATTTCGCAGATATTCATTGCGTGGCCGTGCCACACAATCTCCGGGTCGGCCCAATCTCCGTGGTACACAAAACGGAATCCGTAAATTCCCATCCAAAGGGGCCAGGGTGATTTGTTCTTACTCATAATTGTGATTGATTGGTTTGTTGGTGCCCGTTCGTCCGGCCAGGGGCGAGCGGGCAAATTGTTCACTGCAAGTCCACGGCACAAAGCGCCACGCGGATGCAACTCTTTTCCTCTGGTTTCGCGTACACCTTTGCAGCAGACAGTTCGTAGGTCCCGTCCACGGTTGAGAATCCGGTGGCCGGAGAAATCCGTTCAACCCGTCGCTCAGGATAAACCCGGTCGTAGAGGTTCGTCAGGCGCGACTCGTATTCATCCACCGCTTTTGCGTAGGATGAAAACCAGGCGTGCGTTACGCACCGGGATTCCAGTTTGTTCCCGTCCTCGTCAAACCACTCGTGTTTGACACAGTAGATAGATTTTGCCATAGTAAATTGTGATTGGTTCATGGTGCCCTACGGTTCGTTCAAAAACCGCAAGGCAAAAGACGGTTACAAGTTGCGCTCGTATGCAAAATCGTCGTTCATTATACTTTCCGCAACGCAAAGCAAATGACCTTCTGAATTTTGCTGGCGGTATCCACCCTGGAAACGGGTGACACTGCCACAGTTCCACGAAAGGACCGGCTGATATTTCAATCGTCCCTTCGCTGCCGGAGAAACCGCACCGTAATACAGTCCGATGGTTGAATCGTCAATCTCATACTGGTCCCGAAGGAAATACTGCATCAATTCCGGATTTCGTTCGTCAATCGGAAATTCCACGGTCAAATCCAGGTCGTTGTGGATGTACTCAATCGTGAGAATCGTTGCGAACTGCTTCGGAGCACGGCTCGTTTGCATGCGATACGGGAGCATGGCGTAACCATTTTTGCTCCCGGTGTACACGCGACAATTCTCCGTCATGGGCAAATGGTTCAGAGCGTTCTGCGCATCCCGTTCGGTTAGCGCCTTGAGTCGGTCGTCGGCCCTGTGCACCACGACATGAATCTTTCCTTTCTGCGTGAGCGAATTTCCATCTATGATAACGATTTGGATTCCAAACTGCTGAAGCGGTTCGTTGTACTTGTTCTCCAGTTCTGCGAGGCGAATTTTTTCTTCAAATTCGGCCCTCATTTTAGCGATGTCGTTCATACTTTGTGAATTTTGATTGGTTTGTGCGCACGGTGGTTCGTTCAGGAACCACCGCACATGCGGTTCATTCGTCCTCGGAATCGTCCTCGTTCTCCTCCAGTTCGATTCCCAGTTCGTTGGCTAAATCCTCAACGGTATTGTCACCGTAGGAATAGAACATTTCTTCGATGCCCTCCAGGTCCTCGCCGTGAGTTTCCGCGTAGAAATCCACGGCTTCACAAACACGGCTCTCGGAAATCGCTGCGCGTTCCATCAGTTCGTTCAAGGTCTCCTCGCTCTGCGTGCGGAAGAAAAACCCACGCACGGACGGGTTCGTCCAGAGCTGTTCAAATGTAATTTCAGCTTTCATGATAGTATTTTGATTGGTTGATTCGTGACCGGAAATTCCGCCAGGAATAACCGGCCTTGTCACGGTTCGTTACAGAGAGAGCATCACGGCACCGGTTCGTTTCAAGCAGCGGTCGTAATCCCGTTCGTTGTACCAGTTCAATGCGGTACGCATCGCACGGTTCGTTTCGTTCACGGAGTTTCCCGCAGCCCGCAGTTCACGGCTCGCATCAAGCATAGCCTGAATTGCGGTTCGTCTGGCACGGTTCGTTTCCTTGATTCGTTTGACCTCACCAGGGAAAAGCCTCTCAATAACTTTGCAGATAATCTTTTTCATAATAGCAGAATTTTTGATTAAACATTTGGTGCATAGGTGGATAATCACACCCACCTACACAATCACTTTAACGCATCGCATACTGCACCGGGAGATTGTTCGCCGGGGAAATCCGTTTCCCTATCTCCGCCAGGAAATTCGAGCGATACGCAGCACGTGCGGACTCGTTCGTGAACTGCCGGGAGAAAATCTCCGCAATCGTTTCGCAGTCGTTCATCAGGGCGAAATTGCGCCCGTCCTCGCTCCCAGTCTGACTGGCAACGTGGATAATGCTCGTTTTACACATGGTTGATTTTTGATTGGTTAAGATATTTTGCAATGGTGTGCAGCGTTCAACCGCACACCACCCAGGCGAATTTTTACAGCTCGTTCCGTTCCTGTTTTCCTCTCCCGGCATCCATATTCCAGGGCCCGTTTTGAATGTCTGTGACGACAAGCCATTTCCGCCCGTTCAATCAATCATTCACTATTTTTTGCAGTGGAGAATCATTCGCGTAAATTGCTATCCATTCACCAGCTTCCAGGATTCATTCATCCCCTCAACCGTTCACCGTTCATCCAGGGAATCACGTTCCCCAGATTCAGGCAACCACTGCAAGCCCGTTCAAAATACGGTGCAGATTTGCGAGCGCACCAGGAACACACGAAAATAACGGCCACACAAAAATTTGTGCAGTCGTTCCGTTCGTTCGTTCGTTCCGTTCGTTCGCTATTTCAAAGGGCATCGGATGCCGGGACTACTTCGCGCCCGTCCTGGACTTATACCTATTTTTTGGGGCGTGGTGTAAATTTCACTTTGCACCACACGCAAAACAAAATGCCCGGCCAAAATAGCCGGGCAAATTGTAATATTAAGATAGTGCCAAAAAGATTTATTTTGTAGTGTTTTCTTTGTAGATTGTTTCAAGGGCTTTAATAAATGCCGGAATTTCCGAAATAGCGACATTTGCCGGGACGTCAAATTTACGTATCTTGTGGAATTTTTCGTTTTCCGATGCGCTTAAATTGTCAATCATTTTTGCGGAAACAATAGCCGGGCCAAAAGTTTTGACGGCCTCGGAAAACGGCAAAGTTTCGGAAAATGTAGCGACGGCCTCGGAATCAGTAACGGCCCGGAAATTGTTTTCTATTTCCTCGGAAACAGTCCCGGAAACAAGGGCGGAAATATAGGCGGACTGAATTTGTATTTTTTCGTCCTTTGTCAAATATGCGCCCTTTTTGGACTGTGAAACAGTGATAACGGACGGCAAATTTATGCCGTTTTCGTTATAAAATGCCGTTACTACATTAAGACGGCTATTTCCGTCTAAACTTGTAAAAGTGGCTTTTTGTGCCGTGGTGCAATACTTTGCAAAATTTTCTATCTTATTCATAACAAAAAAAAGGATTAAGTTAATAAAAATTTTTAATAATAGAATCAGGGCAAAGGGATGCCCGGCACTATCTTAATATGTCAAAGAACTGCAATACAAATATACAAAATAATCCCGACAATACAAACATTTTACAATATTTTTTGCACTTTTTTCGTCTTTGTAAGTGCTTGAATATCAATAAGTTAGAAAAAAATTTAATACCTTATTAGAATAATTTACATTTATAAGTTATTGATTTTCAATGAGTTACAAAGGTAGTTTTGAAAGATTCTAAACTATATTTCCAGGAAGACCAGAACGGAAAAAATGTAACATCTTTGTTACTTTTGCCGTTTCGGTGGTACACTTTCGGAGAATGTAACAAAGTTGTTACATATCGTAAAACGATAACGGATAAAAACTTACTATTATAAGGTATTTTTGCCGTAACTACTTGAAAATCAATAAGTTAGCCACCCGGGCCCCCCGCACAGTTAAAAGGTATAGTCACCCACCCCAGACACCTAATTTTTTTTCTAAATTTTTGAAATTTTCAATTTTTCAGATTCCGCCCCTATCCCCTACGGGGATAAATAGCCCGGAAAAGGGCCTATTTTAAGCCCGGAGCCCTCCAGATGACCTCTACTGCCACCGAGGGCCTCAAACCTTCCAGAATCGCCCGGAATGGGCCAAAGCGGGGCGTTTTGCCTCCTTTCTCCCTTCCGGCTCAGCGGGAAGCATCTTCGATAGAAGCTGCATGAGAATAGCGGCGAGCGCGTACATGAAAGACAATCATCATCAACCGAAGTTGTATCGGCCATCATGGTCCTTCCCTCATACGCGCTCACACGTACACGTGTATATCACTCTCTGGGAGTGGTGGTGGAGAAAGGGGGATTATAGGGGGATTAAGGAAGGAGATTGTAAGGGGAAACCATTAAGGGGGCAAAGGGGGATGGAGGCGGAGGCGCACCCTCGTAAACCCTGCAAGTGCATTATTTTTATTGTTTTTCGATAAAATTCAAGGTGAAAACGGCCTTGTTTTTGACTTTTCTTGACTTTTCTTTCCTTTTTTATATCAAAAATAGGATGGAATCTTGCTCCATCCTATCTGATTTTTGTGTTTGATTAACTTTTGTTTGACTTTGTTGGATTTTAGTGCACTTTCGCTGCTTCGTACTGTGCACGGAGGTCCGCCGGAGACTTCTTGCCATGGTAGATGTTCTTGCTTATCCACTGGAGGCAGTCTTCTGCGGAGTGGGGGCAGTCGGTGTCGTAGAACTGCGATGATTTCTCCTCGGGGATGCCGAGGTGGATGAAGATGGAGAAGTTTTCGTCGTCCCAGTCTTCCCAGAACAGATGAAGGCCCAGGTCCGCACGGCGTTTCTTTTCTGCACGGAGGGTGTCGCGGTCGTAGTTGAGGTCTTCACGGCAAAGGACGTCAAGGTCGTAGTTCTCGTAGAGATAGTCGAGAACGAAGTCTGGAGACAGGCGCTTCCCGGGCTCGTTGTATTTTGCGACGGATGCAAGGGCGTGCTCCGTTTTGCTCCGGCATTGATACTTCGCCATCACCCAGCGCACCAGGTCCTCTATGTCCTCGCGGGCCCATCCGTCGCGGAAGCGGGCGTCGTCTGCCGCCGGAGCCTTGCTGCGGCCCATGAGCCAGTCTTCGAGTTCGCGGCGGTCGAAGAAGATTGCCTTGCCGTTGGGCTTGTTGTGCGGGATTGTCTTTGCCGACGTCAGTTTGTAGAGATAGGCGGCGGAGAAGCCGGTGTATTCAACCGCTTCCTGGAAGGTCAGTACCGCTTTTGTGAAGATAGACTCGTTGTTACTGCTCATGATTCTTGTTGTTTGTTTTCCGCAAAGATATTGTGTTTAGTTGACTTTTGCAACCTTTGTTTGACTTTGTTTTATTTTTATTGACTTTTATGGATACGAAAAACCCCTCACGTCAACAACAATAAAAAACGTGAGGGGTGCGTGAGCGAGCAGTGAGGTTCCATTTGCCCCGTGGCCGGGCGTTTTACTCGCTCTTGATGTTTTCGAGTTCTTCGTGGAGTTCCTTCTCCTCCTGGAGTATCTTGTCGTCGGCCTCCTTGTCGTCGGTGGGCTTGGGTTTGCCGTAATACTCCGGATGGGCCTCGGTCTGTGCGTTTACGAGTTCGGCGTGCTTGACAAAGAACGGAACGTCGGGAACGACGCAGAGCTGTGAGAAGATGGAGGCGGCGTAGCCCTTGAGCCATCCGTCATGCTTTTCCTTGATGGCCATGGAGACGAGCATACCGACGGAGGTGTCCTTGGAGATTCGCCAGGAGACGAGCCCGGAAATATCCATGCCCTTGATATGGTTGCCTTCCTCGTGGAAGATGAAGTTGCCTACGCGATAGTCGCCTCTCTGGAGGATGATTTTGCCTTTCTTGTCGAGTTTCATTTCTTGATGGATTTAGGGTTGGACTTTTTTGATGCGGGGCGGGCTACGGAGGTCGCGATGCCTTCGGAGACGGAAACAACGGTGCCGCGCTCGGTGGTGTACTTCCCGTCAGGTGCGGGGATGAGACCTTCATGGTTTTCATCGTCAACGAATACCTCCATGCCTTTCTTGAGGTCTTTGTTTCCGAGCCAGAAGAGGATGCCCTTGTCGGTGACGACGCCGTTGCCGTCCGGAGTGGAAGGGCCCTCTATGCCGATTTGTTTTTTGATAAGTTCGATGAGGGCCTTGATTTCCGTCGGATTCAGGGCGTCGATGCGGCCATAGCGGTCAGCGATGGCGATACCATCGCGGTTCTCGTCGAGGTCCTTAAGGAGCGCCTGGCACTCCTTCTGGGTCTTCGGGATGAAATTGGTAAGTTGTGACATAATGCGTTATTTGATTTTAGTTAAACTTCTTCTTTCGGTTTTTTCTCCCGTTTCTTATAGTGACGCTTCGGCGGACGCCCCAGTTTCTTTCCGTTGACGGAGTATCCGGGACGCGGGACGTAGTAGTCTTTCTTGCCGGAGTCTTCCGGGGCGTCTTCCTCCGTCTGCTTCTCGGGCTCTGCGACCGCAGTGGCCTCCGGCTCGGTAATGACATGGCTGCCACGGAAAGGGCAGGTGTCGCACTCGGGGCGCGGGAGGTAGAAGTGGATGGTGGTGTCGTCCTCGCCGATACCCTGGCGGCGCTTGAGACGGTCGTACTTATCCAGGAGGTCCACGCGCTTGGGGTCCTTGGGCTCAAGTTGCGTGATGGTCTCCCACATTCTCGCGAGGATTTCCTCGTCGCCGACCGGCGCCGTTTCGCCTTGCCAGAGTTTCCTTTCCAGATAGGTGGGGTTGTTGGTTGCGCTGATACTGCTTCCCTTCTTGGCCCCGCGTCCGTCACTCTGTCCTCCGGGGGTGGGGTGGATTTTCTGGTACTCGTCAAGGACGCATCCGCCCCGCATCTGCGCCTGGCGCTTGCGGACGAGTTTGGTAATGGCTTCGGATGTAGTGAAGGCGACAGCGGCGTGAGCGGCCTCCACCTTCTCGTCGGACTCCTTGACGAAGCCCACGGCGAGCATGGCGTCAACTGGGTCCCATCCCCACGCCATGAGTTCCGCCACGGCCAGTTGCCTGACGTCCACCTTCTCGGCCTTCGCACGGCTCTTTCTTTTTGTTGAAAAATCAATCATATTTCGTTGGTGTAAACTACATAACAACAACAGCGCGGATGGTAGGGTGGCATTCCTTCGAGGTCGTTGGCCGCGTGGAGGAATCCTACCTGCGCGTCGCAAATCTCACAAGGGAATGAGGAGCCGCGATAGACATAGTAGCCGCGCTTTCCTTCGTTGAGTCTCGCCCAGTTCTGCATCCATCCCTTTGCCACGAGTGTCGTCAGGAGGACGGAGAGGGCGGTTGCGGAGGCTATGGGGTTTCCCTTCCCGTAGTGCGGGATATTCTCAAGGCGAACCGCATCGCCTTTTCCCATGTGCTCCTTTATCCACGGATTGTCGTAAGGGCGGTCGAGGTATTGGCGGACCACGGCGAGGATTTTCCCCTGGTCCTTGATGCCTTCAAGCCCGGCGGCGGCGATAGTGGCCTCCAGTTCATAGCCCCAGCGAGAGGTGTACTCTGCGAGTCTCTGCCGGAAGGTCTTGTTCTTGTATGAGGTGGTAAGGACGGGTGCTACGAAGGGTGTGTCGTTTTCTCCATCCTTGAATGTGTCAATGGTGGCAACGTGGTCGTAGAGGGCGTCGCGCAGAAGCGCGAGGACCTGATTGACTTCCGCCAGAAGAGACGGGTTGGCAGAGAAGCGGAAACTCTCTGGGGGAATGTTGTACCGGCGGGAGATTTCCACTATCCGCCTCGCGGCGGAGAGAAGGGCTGTGTCAAGTTCTGACACAACCAGTCTCTCTGCCCGGAGACGGAGAAGAAGATAGTCCTTTGCTCTCGCTATTTCTTGCTCGGTGGGCATTATTCAGAGTTTTGCTGACTGAACCTCTGGGCCTCATACGCGGCAAGAATGTCGGCCTGTTCCGCGAGTTTTGCCTCTTCGGCCAGACGCTCCTTCTCGGTGGCGACGGCATAGAACCATGCACGCTCGGAAGCGGTGCGCTTGGAAATGAAGCCGTTCTGGACGCCAACAGCAAGGTCGGCCATTACGGCGCTCTCGTTTGTGTGGATATAGACCTTAATCCAGGGGCGCAGAGGAAGGTTCACGAAGTCGAGGGACTTTTTTACCTCGACGCCATATCCGAATGAGAACAGATAGACGATTTCATTGAGGGCCGGAGTGAACTCCTCGGCATCATTCATACCCTTCTCGACCGCCGGTGAATAGAGAATCTTCAAGGCCGCTGCGGGGAGGTCTCCACTTTTGAGTTCCGGGGGTGTCACGATGAAGGACTGCTCGTAGATAAGGTCGTGCAGGTCCTTGAGTTCCTTCATGTAAGATTCACTGGCGGACTGCCCGGCGAGGTATCCAGCTTCGTCGTCCTGTCCCATGGTGATGGTCTTGATGGTGCCGTTAAAGTCGTGGTTGGCCTCCACGTTGTCACCCTTGAGGTACATGATTGGTTCGCCAAACGCCTTGTTGTTATGGGCCATCTGGGAGAAGGAAATCTCATATTCCTCGATAGAATCCTGAGAGGGAGACCAACACGGGCCGTTTTCATTGCGATGGTATGAGATAGGAACCCGGTTCGTGAATCCGTGCGGAATCTTTCCTTTTTTAGGGTCGTCATAGACATATCCATCCAGGGAGTATTGGAAAGAGCCTTCTCCGAAGTACAATGTGGGCACGCTATCTTTAGGGTCCGATGATTTATGGAGCCTGTGAAGGAACTTGCGGTCCCATACCTCCATGCGCTCCACGACCGTTCCGTCCGGCAGATAGTCATTGTAGGTTCTGGCGAAAACATCGAGGCGCCCGTCGTGTCCGTAGTGTGGATAGAGCCCGTCACCCTTGAGGCGCGAAAAGACATCCCAGCCGAATTTTCCGTTTTCGATATATGCAACGAAAGCGGCGTCGCCGGTTGTCTTTACGCTCTTGGCGAACTCATAGAAGGCGTGCTCCATGTCCTTTCCCTGCCACCCGTCTCGGAATTGACGGAAGTCGGTGCTGGTTTTCTCGTCCTCCTTCTGGGCGTTTAGGTCGAACTGAATGTCGTTTCCGCAGAGGTGAACGAGGTGCTTCAGAGTGATAATCTGTTGGAAGGCGAAAGCGTAACGCGGGACTTTCTCAACGTAGGTATTGCGAGTGGTCTTTCCGGTATCGTTGCCTTCGGCGTCAAGGATGGGTTCTTCGATTTCTCTCCAGATGTCTGGATAGAACATCGGATTATGAATGTTGTGGGCCGACGGGTAATACTGCCGGATGAAGTCGTCCTGGGTCCAATCTTTTGTTTTGAGCGGTTCTCCGGGCATAGAGGGCAGCACTTTTTGCCAGGGTCGCTTGGAAAGTAAGGTTCTCATTATATGAATCTGATTGAAGTTGCTTTGCGGTAAACGGGGAGACCTTTCGGGGCGTGATGTGTTCCTTTTCCGATTTCGAATATCATTCGCATCAGAAGGGCTTCAATGTAGTCCGGTGAGTGTCCGACAATGCTCATCATCGTCTTTTTCTTAATCAGGGAGAAGCCTTTCTCGGCGGAATCTTCTTCGGCCCGGATGGCTTTGCGCTCTTTGAGGAGAATCTGGCGGAGCGGCGTATTGGAGAAGCCCTTGCCGGAGAAGCGCATTTCGAGGAGCCTCGGCTCGATGCTCAATTCCCCGTCAATGAGTTTGTGGTAGAAGATGTATGCACACTGGCTCTTGAGGTCCTTGTACATGCCTTTGTATTTCGGGTCAACACCGGCGATGTTGTTGAAGGGTTTGGCGTGCGGGAAGAATCCACGAAAAGCCTGACCGAGACCATTGAGGTCGTAGGTGAAATGCTCTTCGAGGACGCCCCACTCTTGGAGTTTTGCCTTGACGTTCTGGAGGGTGGTCTTTGAGTCACGACGGCAGACGTAAAGGTCCTTTATGTGAAAACCCTCCCAGAGCCACATCACGAGGGAGTCTCCACCCTCGAAGGCGACGTCGCAGGATACATATCTCGGTCCGCCTTCAATCTTTGGAGCCTCGAAGAATCGCTCCATGTCGAGGATTTTGATGATGTCCTCGCCGGTGGACTTGTAGTTCCAGTTACCCTCAAGGTCGCGGGCACGCTGCTCGTCGGACTGCTGAGCAAGGTTTGCGAGGTAGTTGGGGTCCGAGAGCATCAGCTTGAGGTTTTCTTCCAGACCGGCACGGACAAAGGTCACGGACTTGACGAACATCCGCTTTTTGTCATAGCCGAGTTTGGCGTATGCCTCGTTCCAGAGAGAGTCGATGATGTCTTTACACTGCTCGTACACTTCCTCCGGGGTGTTGCCCCAGTAGATAGTATCAACGCTATCTCCATCCATGAAGCAATAGCGGATTTTGCAGTCACGTTCAGGAATCGGGAAACCGTCTGGTCCAATCCACCAGTCGATGAATTTTCTCACCCATGAATCCGGGTCCGGGTTGCACGTCCCCCAGATGCGGTTATGCAGACCGGCACCGTTTCGGTTACAAGTTGCGAGGTATTTGAACTTCTCGTATGGGATGTGGGTGATTTCGTCGATGCCGATGTAGTTGTACTGTTTTCCCTGGAAACGCTTTTTGAAATCTTCGAGTGAGTCGCCGTAGTATGAGAAGCGTAGTTTTCCACCGGCGTTGAAGTTCCAGGTACGGTCGTCGCGGGAGCGGTTGAAGTTTCCGTACTGGGAGTACATCATCGTGGAATAGTCAATGACTTGGGTAAGGTCGTCTCGCTCATTACGGACAATAAGTCCGGAGAAAGCGGGCTCATTGATGTCCTTTAGGCCCTCCATGACAAGCGACCAACTTTTTGAACCTCCCCTGCTTCCTCCGCCGATTACGATGTCTGCGTATCGCGAAAGCATACGTTCTTGTGCCCCTGCTTGCGCTATGATGCGAAGGGGGTTGATGATGTCCTTATCTTTATCACGGAGCGCCTGAACGCTTGCATAAGACAAAACAGGTATGTCCTTGGAGGATACCACTTTGACTATTTTTTGCAAAAATATCAATTTTTCTGCAACTTTTGTTGTAATTTGTTGGAAAATTTGTATTTTTGCACCGAGTATAGACAGGCTTATGACGTTCGAGTCAAAAGAGGTTAGCGGCAACGGGCCCGAGAAAAACTTCGTTGAGTGTCCGTTTTGCGAGCAGAAATTGCTCAATGTCGCGTCTCTTGAAGGCGAGACAGAGGTTGTGGTGAAATGCCGCCGATGTCACCGCTTTGTGAGGATTCGATTAGTTCCTTGATATACTCATTGCGTTGAAAAAGCCGTAGAGCTGTTTTCTCGGTCCATACCGGACCGTGGAGGCAGCTCTATTTTTTTATACTCACAACCCAAACAAGTTCTTTAACAACATGAAAACCAAAATTTTAGCAGCCCTCAAAACCAAGTATGCAAATTTGGGGTTGAGTGACAAGGCGTTTGATGGGGTGGCCGCACTGCTCGTAAAAACCATCACGAAAGACGAGGAAATCGAGGCCGGAATCGCCGGTGCCGAAGTCGAAACCCTCTTGAAGTCTATCCAGAGTTCCGTAGATGCCGAGCGCACCAAAGCGGCCCAGGCCGCGAAGGACCTTGAGGATTACAAGAAGGCTCACCCTGAACAGGGCGGTGGCGACAGTCCCGAAGTAAAGAAACTCAAGGACGACCTTGAGAAGCAGAAAACCGAACTCGAAACCCTCAAGGCCAACTACAATGACCAAATCAAGCAGGGTAAATTCAACGCTCTGCGGGACCAGGTGAAAGGAAAGGCCACCGAACTCAACGTATCCAACGTAGCCATCTGGAATGATGTCGTCGCCGGTATCGAAATCAAAGACGATTCGACCGTTGAGACCATCCTCACTGCGGTAAAATCCGCTTATGAGGATAAACTCAAGTCTTACATCGGCGAAGGTGCCGCCCCCTATCGTGGGGATGGCTCTCCGAAACCCGCCGAGGTGAGTGCCGAGGACCGCGCCAAGAAGGCCAAGGAGGATGCTGACCGAGTTCGTAACAACAGTTGACATCCATAAAAAACAAATTATCATGCCTATTTACGAACACTTCAACAACGCTTATTCGCGCCACAGCCAGCAGGTAGGTGGTGCGAATCCGTTCCTCTGCCACCCCGACGAGGTGAAGTACCGTCAGTACGGTGCTCTCATTTCCGACACCCTCGCAGAGAAGGAGTTGGTGCATGCCGGAACCCCCTTTGAGGTTGACCTCAAGGCCCACACCGCCAAACTTATGAAGGTGTGGGAGGTCCTGAAGGTCGAGGCGAGCGGAAGCAATTCCGTTATCACCCTCGGAGCATCTTGGCTCGCACCCAAACTCGTCGCTACTGATGTCGTGATGGTGGTTCCCGCCTCCATCAGTGGTACTGGTAAGGCCGTCGCCGCCGGTACTGTCACCGACAACCAGGACGGCACTGTCTCCATCACCGTAGTTACCGCCAACATCGACACCGTGAAGGCCGGTGATTTCCTCACCATCGCCGCCGAAGCCGGTTCCGGTAAGGCCGTCGCAGTGAAGGGTAACGCCGTATTCACCCGCGACCTGTACGCAGGTAACGCCCAGAACTTCGTTGACATCGCCCGTGGCGAGGTTTACTGCTACGTGAACACCTGCAACGGTATTCCCGCCGCAGTCATCGCCGCCGCCCGCGAAATCGGCCAGTTCATCGAACCCGAGTATTTCGCAGAAGTAACCGAATAAAGCAAAGGAGGACTAAATTATGGCAAAGAATCTCATTTCCGGTCTGTATTCGACCGAATTTTATCAGCTTCTGGAGCCCGGTCTTCTCGCTCGCGGTTACAAGAACCTCGAAGACTGGATTGCTGAACAGCCGAACTACTGGTTCGACGAAGAGGAGTGGAAGTCCATCTACACCCTTGCTCCGTTTGAGAACCCCGCCCGCACCTTCGACCAGAAGATTGGCGAGCGTTCCGTTCCCATCATGGCCACCTACCTCTCCGATGAGGCAGAAGGACCGCTGCTTCCTACCGCTGGCTTCGAGAAGAAGACTGGCGAAATCCCTCGTATGGGCCGTGGTGTCGCCTTCGACATCGACGCATACGAGAAGATGCAGCAGCTCGCCCGTCAGGGTGTCAACGTTCAGGATTCCTTCTACGACCAGTTCGTAAAAGACACCATGAACCTCATCCAGAGCATCCACAGCCAGCGTACCTTCACCGGTCTCCAGGTGGAGTCCAAGGGTTCTTACGTAACCACCAAGGAAACCAGTAATGGCGGAATTATCGGTTACGAAATCAACCTGAACCCCGTCGCGGAGAACCGCAAGAAGTGCGGCGGCTTCTGGCTCGGTGAGTACAAGCACGGCACCAAGAACGCATGGAGCAACGCCAACGCGAAGCCCCTTGGCGACCTGGAGGACATGTACAACTATGGTTGGCGCATGCGCATCATCCCTCGCGACCCCAACGCATCGGTATTCCGTATCAGCGCAAGCGGTTGGGAGGTCCTGAAGGCCCATGCCGACACCAAGGCCCGTGTGGCTTTCTGGAAGTACGGCCCTACCACCGGCTCTCTCGCAGAGTACGTCGTGACCGACGCTGACCTCAACGGTTACATCGCATCCCTTGGTCTCCCGAAGGTGGAGGTCGTATCTTACTACGGCTTCGGCACCCTCATCAACCCCAAGACCAAGAAGTTCGAGACCGTCGAGACCGAGGCTTTCGACGCCAATACCGTCGTGCTCCGTCCCAGCGGCAAGTTCGGTGAAATCCAGTGGAAGCGTGCCAACAACATCCTGGCCACTGCCGATTCTCCGATTATGTACACCGACGGCGGTGCAATCGCCATCTGCGAGGACCGCGGCAAGAAGGGTCTGGTGTTCCAGGCCGAGTCCATCTGCCTCCCCGTGCCGAAGGCTATCCAGACCGTGCTGTACCTCTCCATCAACGAGGCCGCAGCCTAACCATTTGATTGAACCGAGTTATGGGTAAGCTGGTAGAAGATTATCTGAAAGACCTTACGGCGTTTGACGTCACTGATGGTGCCATCGAAAACGTTCTGCTTGATGCGGGCGTGAAGGCTGGCTCCGAATGGGACTCCCTCACTGTCAAACAGCGCGACCTCTGCAAAGCATACACCTATCTCTGGTGTGCTTCCACTCCGTCAATCTCCGGCTCCGTCGAGGATTCCGATAGTGGATGGTCACACCGGGAGGGTGGCAAGCAGACCTCTGCTTATGACAAGAGGCTGATGCGCCAGATGGGCCTTGACCTTCTTGCCAAGTATGGCCTTAACTCGGGAAAATCAACGATTCACGTTGTGGCGGGAGGCATGCGAGTGTTCCCCCGCCACAAATAAACGCTCTTTGACATGGCTTACAACCCTCGCTTTCCATATACGCTGCGTGTCCTTCGGGCGGCGATGAACGAGTATGGCGAACCCGTCTTTGACGAGAACGGTACTCCGTCATATCGCGCCCTGATGCTTGACGTCGCGGAGTATGAGGGGCAGATGCCGAAGATGGTTGTGCCTACGATTGTTTCCGATGCAATTCTTTCTTCCGAGGATGGGGCCTTGCTCGTTACCGAGGAAAACCAGAAAGTGATTGTGTCGGAGCAACCAGGACACGCCACTTCCAACACTCTGCTCTTGAGTGAGGATAATGTCTTTATTCTGACCGAGGACGGGAAATACATTGTTGTCGGGACGGAGGCGGTCAAGGACCGCGTTCCACAGACTCGTCAACGTATGTTTATCCCCTTCGGGTATCGCCAGCAGACTGCCAATGCCGTTATTAACGGCGATGTGATTATTGCCGAAATGAAAATCGCTTGCCCCTTGATTCTCGGTGATATTCGCACGAAGGACCTTCTGGAACTGACGGATAATGACAGGACCTTCCGGGCGGAGGTTGTAAAGAAAATCAACACCAATTTCGGAACGAATATCTGGTACAACGAGGTCAAGCAATGACGAATCAGGAGGTTATCAGGAAAAAGTTCGCACTGTTACGCGAAAGAGTTGCAGAGGGCGGCAGGGCCGGTCTCTGTGAGCAGATGGAGCGTACCATGCAGCAGTCCATAAACCTCCACATGGTTCTGGAGGATGGTGCTCACAGGCACCACACTCTCGAATCTGATTCCCATGGTTGGGCCGTTGCCGACAAGGGGAAACTCGTAAAATCCGGAGCAAGCGAACTTGAAATGTCGAACCTTTATGGCTCGGCGGAAGAGGATGCTTCCCGGGAGGCCGCGAGGGATTCCGCGAATCAGGTAGGGGTTTTCTCCGCAGTTATGGGCGACTACGACAGCGCCCGTTTCGAGGAGAAACTTCACGAACTCCTGATGGTGTCGGCGCACCAGGACTTCATTGTTTATTTCCGAAGGAATTACAAGCCCGTTAGCAAGCGATGAACAACTTTGACATTACCGACATAGAGAACACCCTTAAGGGTATCGTGCGCGAGTCTGGGGTTTCCGAGACCGTGTACTCTAACCGGCCCAAGGCTACGCCCGCCCCGAAGGATGATTTCGTCGTGGTGTCGGTTGTTGGAAGGGTCAATGACCGTGCTGCGCTCGGTGACTGTCAGGTGTTGATTTACCTTTTTGCCCGCGACGCACAGGCGTTCAAGAATAGCGCGAAGTTGAGCAAGATGTACCAAACCTTCAGGGCGGGGCTTCCCGGCTTTAAGGATAAGTACGAGTTCAACCAGACGCCTTCTGTGCTTGGCGACGTCGCGGACGATTACGGATACCATGCAAGGGTGATTGAATTGTTTGTAACTATTAAATCTGAATAAATACCATGGCAACATTGACTGAAGCAATGAAGCAGGATTTGCACATTGGCAATTCCCAGCTTGCTATCTTGCCCTACACCCCTGGGGCAAGTTACGCCACTCCCACTGACTTCTCGGAGGCTGATGTTCTCTACACTCTGGAGGGCACCCTGAACTTCGACGAAGGTTCCCCTTCCACCAACCCTATCCGCCTCGACCAGAAGCATGAGGTTATCGACGACGAGTTCACAGAGGACCAGGAGTACACCATGACCGGTGACATCCCCTCCATCAACCTCGCCCTCATGTCCTATTTCTTCGAGGAAGGTGCCGCCGTTTCCGGTGTCAAATCCCCCGACGGTGACTTCACCTACGCCGGTAAGGGCTTCGGTGCCGCCAAGACCCGTGAGGTTGTTGTGCTCGCCGTTTCCCAGAGCAAGAAGACCGCCATCATTCTCAACCACGTGAAGATGCGTCTTTCTCGCCCGAAGGGAAGCGACAACACCAGCCCGAAGGTCATGAGCATCACCGGCGCTTGCATCGCCGACGTAAACGGCATGGTGGTTACTCCTCTGCCTACGGCAACGGCTGTAACACCCACCCCTTAATCACGGGAGGTAGGTCGAACGAGGGGCGGGTGGTATGTATCGCCCGCCCTTTTTCAAATTAACAATCTATGATAGAAGAAAAACAGCCCTCCCTTGAGGCGAGACAGGCCGTAATGGCCATATTGAATGACAAGCCCACCGTGGTTACGATTCCCGGCACCCGCCATAAGGTGAAACTGGGCTTTCTGCGTGATTGTACGGTGGATAAGGTAACGGAACTGCTTCTTGAGAGGGAGGAACAGGAGGAGAAGGCCGAGGGTGCGGAGGAACTGATGCGCTCTAATGCGAAGCACCCGTATCTCAACCTCAAGATTGCAGTGTGCTACGTGCTCAATGACTACTGGAAACTGCGCCTTTTCTTTCCTCTTGTCTGGAGGTGGTGGGCCTATGTCTGGAGGCTCAATGAGGCCCAGGTTGGTGCTGTCCTCGCGGAAGTAAAAAAAAAGACAAGTTTACACCTTACCTGGTACTCAATGAATTTGGGGTACTTGCGGGATACCAGAGCCGACCTAAAAACACTGGCGATTCAAAGCCCATCCCCTCATACACAGAAATCGGAAGGCGGGCAGCCTTCATAAAGGACTTCCCGCAGTATGGACTGCCGAGGCGGTTCTTTTTCGGGCTTGTGAGTGTCCCAGAATGGGAATCATACGCGGTACTGTCCCGCGCTAAAAAGCAGATTATGCAGAGCGATTTGCCGCATACGCTCTACAATTTCAAGGAGAAGGAGGGTGATACATCCTTTGACCCCAATGATAAAGCCTTCGAACTGCAAAGACAGGCGGATGAGAGGGCGGCGGCAAGACGAAGGGCCCGCCAGGAGAAGGAGGGATACACGGTGGACGAGGTGTTCCGTGGCGAGGCCGATTAGGAATTGAATTGACTTAAACGACTATACAATGGCGGATATAGACAGCTTGAAGTTCAGTATGGTTCTCGACTCTGACAAGTTCGAGAAGGATATGAAGCGCGTCGAGGGGATGGCGGAGAAGTTCGAGAAATCCGTCAGGGACGCCCTTGCTATCAGCAATCTGCTTGATGCGTCCCAGAGCAAGGGCGCAAAGGCGACGAAGGAGAAGGCTGCGGCCCAGAAGGAGGTTGTGCTCCTCACCCGTCAAGAACTGGAGGCGAAGCGAGCCGCCGGAACTATTACTGATAAGGAACTAAAGCAACTTAAGGCCCTTGTTGCAGCCGATAAGCAACTTCTGGACGAAGAGAACAAGAAACTCACCGCCCAGAAGAAGCAGCTTGATATTGAGAATAAGACGCTTAATGCCGCGAAGAAGAAGGAGGATGCCGAAAGACGCCATTCGGCGGCGGTAAATGCAACCAACAAGCACGTCGGAACACAGTCCGTCTTAATGCGGCAGATTACGTCGTATCTTGGCACCTATGTTTCCCTCTGGGGCGGAATGCGCCTTGTTTCGAATATAGTTCGCATAACTGGTGAATTTGAGGCACAAAGGGCCGCTTTGCGTGCAATCTTGATGGATGCCGCCGGTGCAGACAGGATATTCTATCAGTTGCAGGAGTTAGCAGTCAAGTCCCCCTATACCTTCCGCGACCTCACTTCCTACGCAAAGCAACTCTCGGCTTTCTCCGTCCCGATGGATGAGATATACGAGACCACGAAGAAACTCGCGGACGTGTCTGCGGGTCTTGGCGTAGATATGTCTCGTATTATCCTTGCTTACGGGCAGGTGCGTTCCGCCGCGTTCCTTCGCGGTCAGGAAGTCCGTCAGTTCACGGAGGCCGGTATCCCTATCCTTTCAGAACTCGCAAAGCAGTTTGAAGAGATTGAGGGTCACGCTGTTTCCACCGGCGAGGTCTTTGACCGCATATCGAAGCGGCAGGTGCCGTTTGAAATGGTGGAAGAGGCATTCCGCCGCATGACTTCCGAGGGCGGCAAGTTCTATAATATGCAGGAGGTTCTGGCCGAGACGGTGAAGGGCAAACTCTCCAACTTGCAGGACTCTTGGGAAATCATGCTCTCGAAGGTTGGTGATGCGAATAGCGGTCTTATCAAGGGCACCCTGTCGCTTGTTACCGAACTAATCAACAACTACGAGAAACTGGGCCAGGTTCTGCTTGAGGTTGCGGTAGCGTATGGCACGTACAAGGCGGCAGTAGCGGCGGCTAATGTGATGCAGGGCGCCGCTCTTGCGAGCAAGTTGACGCAGTTTGTTGACGGGAAGAAAATATCTTCATTGACAATCCTTGTACAGACGTTAGCGAATGTCACGAAGAAGGGCTTGTCGAGTGTTCTTGGTGTAGTTACCAAGCATCCTTTTGCGATTGCTCTTGCAGGTGTTATGGCCGGTGTTACGGCGCTTATCTTGCACCTTCGCAAGATGAACGAGCATCTTCGCGAAACCGATAAGATTACATCGAAGGCCATAGCATCCGCCGAGGCTTCCAAGTCCAATATCCATTATTACATCCAGCGCCTCAAGGAAGCGAAGGAGGGTACGGAGGAATATAATAGGGCTCGCCAGGATGTTATAGACCAGGCCGGGAATTTCATTAGCGCTACCGATGCAGAGCGCCTTTCTCTGGAAAATGTGGATGATGTCTGGGTGAACATCTGCAACCACATTGAGGAGGCCACCAAACTCCAGGCTATGCAGTCCGCCACTGCTCAGGCCGCAGCGAGCAAGCAAGAGGCGCAGTTGGGCGTAATGGATGCGCTTGCCAGTTACCAGACCCGTAAGAACAATGAGCACAACGGGTGGTTTGGCGCCAAGAAGGGCACTGTTATTTCGAATGAGTCCAGGCAGAATATCGCTTCTTATATCCGTGGCGAGATTGACTATGAAGAGTTGGTGAACCGTCTTTCCGGCCAGATAAACGGCACTGATGCTTGGGCTACCTTCCGTGGTTCTGACTTAGGTGATGCGCTTGCCAGAGCGAAGGCGTGGCGCCAAGAGTATGAGGAGGCAGAAAAGATTTATAACGAGACCGTTGCCCGTGCAAAGCAGAATATGGGCGACCTTTATGGCTCCGGCGAAAAACCCACTCCGGAGGGCCCCTCTCCGCTTGAAGGTTGGCGTGCCGCTGTTAAGGAATATATTGACGCCTTTGGTGGTGGTAATCGTGGCATGGAGGTCACGAACGCCACTGCTCTTGCGGACTATATCAAGAAGGGCGCTGACGCTCTCGATGCCGCTCGCGACGCACTCAAGCATACTCCGAAGAACGACCCCGGATATAAAAAACTTGAGAACGACATTAAGTTCTATGAGGGTATTTCCGAGGCTATTTACGGCAAGGGATTTACCGAATACGATAATACTACCAAAAAATATAAGACGAATCAGAAGGAACTCACCAAGGCCCAGAAGGAGCGCTTGAATGGGTATAAGCAGCAGGTGGAAAATCTCAAGACGATATATTCCACTTACCGCGCCCTTGCCCCCATGTTTACTGACGAATACGGCAACCTTGACGAAGGTGGCCTCGCGACCGTTGTGAGCAACCTCTTCGGCGGCGATTCTGTTCCAAAGAACATGGAAGAGTTTGCGGGCGCCTTCAAGGTGCTTGCGGAATCGATGGAGACCATTGACCCGAACTCCGCGCAGGATGTCCTCAATCTGATTGCGGGAATGACTGCAAAAGATGTTGGTTCGCAGTATCAGAAATCCGCCACCGCCGCAAAACGTTTTTCGGAGTTCCTGGATACCATGGGAACTCGGACCTCCAATATCTTTGGTGAGGGCATCCAGCGAAAGGCTCTGGAACTTGCAAGCGGCGTCGATAAGGCCAATGCGAAGGTTGATGCCGAGGCCGCGAAGCGTAGAAAGGAACTCCTTGCCGGGCAATTTGCCTATGAAAAGGAAGGCCATGAGAAGACTTGGGCCGAGTATCTTGAGGAGGGTAATAAGGCCATTGACGCATGGGCAGATAACGAGAAGAAAGTTAATAAGGAGACTGCGCAGGAGAAGATTAAGGATATGGCGCAGACCTACCTTGCGGAGCAACTGAAAGCCAGAAATATCAACCTTCAGGACTGGGGAGATAAGAGTCTGGCCCAGGTGCGCGACATCTTCCGTGACCTTAAGAACATCATGGAGGATTCCACCATTGAGAAGATGTTCGACGAGGATGCCCGCAAGAAACTCGAAGAGGACGGTTACGACCTTTCCGCGCTCATAAAGGAGATTTTGCGCCTTCTGGGGCTTTACATTAAGGAAACCGAACAGGAGGGATGGAAGAAGGCTTCAAAGATTGCTGATTCTATTGCAGATTCCTTCACCGAAATGGGCTCTGCTCTCGATAAGGCCGCAGATAGTTTCGACGACATATCCAGTAGAGGCTACAAGGTAAACAAGTCCCTTGCCGGTGTGTTCAATCAGATTGGCTCTGGTTTGAGCGCCCTTTCCGGCATGTCTGAAACGCTTGAGAAAGTCTCATCCGGCGAGAGTGTCGGTATGGGCGACGCCTTCTCCGCCGGTGCGAAACTTCTTTCAATGGTTGCCAATGCCTACTCATCTGTTATTCAGGCTCAGCAGAGACTGAAAAAGGAGACGGAAGAGTGGGAAGCAACGCTTCGTAAGGCCGCATACGAATTGATAAACATACAGATGGATGCTTTGGATTTCAGTGAAAAGAATCCTTTGTATTCATCAAGTGTGTACGAAAAGGCCGCTTCTGCCACCAACAAGTTCCGTCAGAACTCCGAGAAGATGGCCGAACTCTACAAGACCATTGCCGGAGGGAAGACGCAGGTTGGCCAGAAGCAGGTCATTGACGGCTTGCAGACTGGTGCCGGTGCGGGCATGGGTGCACTTGTTGGCGCCGCCTCCGGTGCCATCATCGGCTCCGCCGTGCCGGTTATCGGAACGGCGATTGGTGCTGTCGTCGGTGGCATCATCGGCCTTATCGCCGGTGGTGTTGGCGCCGGTGCGAGTAGCGCTCACATGGAGCCTATCTTCGGCACTCTGCAAGAGAAGTACGGCAGTCTCCTTGAAGAAGGCACGAAGACATTTGCGCTCAAGGCGGAAATCATGGCAGAATATGCTGCCGGGAAACTGGATGAGACTACCTCCGCCGCTATTGCAGAGCTGGAGGAACTTCGTGCTAATCTCCAGGAGGCCATAGACCTCGTGAATGAGAGCATCACCGATGTGGTGGGCGACCTTTCCAAGACGCTTTCCGATGAGATTGCGGAAGCATTCACGAATGGAAATATCTATGACGCCGTTGACGCCTTCCATGATTACCTCACCGATGCTATTCAAGACCTTGTGATGCAGGTGGCCATGGCGCGTTTTGTACAGCCGCTCCTTGACCAGCTTTACGAGGGTATGCTTGGCTCCGTCGGGATGAAACTCGACGAAGATGGGAATCCTTACTATGTTGGCGGCGGGGATGGTAACTATACCGACGACTTGAAGCGTTTTGAGGATGGACTTGCGGAGGTGATGCCAGGGCTTAATGAGTACCTTGCGGCGGCGAAGGACGCTATGCTTGCACTTGGTGAGTATAATATCTTTTCTCCAGACGATGACAAATCGGGCAAGAACTCCCTCGGCAACGGCATCCGGTCCATCACCGAGGACACCGCGAACCTCCTTGCCTCCTACCTTAATGCTATCCGCGCGGACGTCTCCTACGGAAAGACGCAGTGGGAACGCATTGCGGTGGCCGTGGAGGGCCAGAACGGGCGATACATCACCCTTAACGATTACATGCAGCAGGTGGCAGCAAACACCTTTGATACCGCGCAGAACACGCAACGTCTGGTGGAGCGCGTGGATGCTTTCATTCGCGACTTCTCCCTCCCTTCCGGCTATGGCGAAAGTATCAAGGTTCAGGTTGTCAATTAAAGTTGTACTTTGTTGTAGTTTTTGTAAATTTGCAATATGGCTTGGCTACCCTTCATAAACAACTACAAACCCTTCTACATCCAGACCGCAAATGACACTGCGGCCTGGAGTACGGAGGTCTATGGACTTGTCGCCAAGTCCAATCCCTATCCTATCATGCCAAACCCGAAGGCCCCTTACAACAATGATTTCAAGGATGCCAACGGGGACGATGAATATGTACAGGATATGTTCTACGAGTCCCAGGAAATCAGCGTCAAGTTCTACTGCAAGGTTCCGGGGGCAAGCGAAGCGGAGAAGTTACTTCGTCACCAGGTAGCGGCCTTCTTTGAGAAGATAAAGAAGGGCGAGTTCCTGATTTATGATTCCTACACGGGGATAGGGCGCCAGAAGGTGCGTTATGCCGGGTACGAGGAAGATTCCTTTGTGGCAAGGGATGATTACGCCCGGGTGATTTTCACCGTGAAATTCAAGGTGAACGACCCGCTTACGCAGATGTATTACAACGACGTGACGGGGCAGATTACTGACGACCCCGCAGAGGGGCGCACAGACCTTCTCGGAAGCGAGGATAATGCCTATATCATCACGGAAGAAGGACTTTACATTCAGGTAGCATAATGGCACGGATAACGATATACGACAAGAGTGGAAATCCTAAACTCAATTCCCATGGAGACCGAATCTATGGGAAGATGAAGTATGTGGGGCAGACCATGAGCATATCCTATCTGGAGTTCAATATCGTCTCCCCCTACCCGATTGCCTGGAACGTGGGTGATTATGTGGATTACGGGGCCGGATTGATTGGCATCAGAAATATCCGCTTCATGCTTTTCACCATCCCGCAACCAAGAAAGGATGCGGAGGGTGGCCTTTATGGTGGCGGATTCGTCTATTCCGGCGTGCAGTTCCACGACCTCGGGCAAATCCTCACCCTTGCTCCTTTTACCGACATGCAGGTTGAAAATGACAACCTCATTCATTATTCGACCAGGAGCGGCCTTTCAACCTTTGAGAACGTGGCCGGTATTCTTGCCCGGCTCCAGGCTTGTGCCGATGCTTTCCGGCTCTCTCTTGGCGCCGACGACCCGATGAAGGGGGCGAAGTTCTATTTTCGCCTTTGCACTCGCGACACTACCGCCGCACACCTTACCGTGGCGCCTAACAACACTCTCGGCGGCGAGGATATAGACAAATATGAGGAGTTGATTGACGAGGCCCGTGCAGTCACCATTGACGGCTTTGTGCTTGACGGCTTGAATGATATTCAGAACGTCTGGCCCGCTATCGGGTGGGACATGAAGTTCTCTCTCTGCGATTGGTATTATGATTATGATGCCCATAACCGCATCGTGTATGCGGAGGACATGCTTACGGGTATTGCTTTTAACTACTTCTATCGCAGCGCGACAAGCAGAACCCCGAGCAGCATAAAGGACGAATGGGGGCAGGAGGTTGGCACTCTCCCCGAGAGGATAGTCTTTGTTACCATTGGCGCAGTGAACTTCGTTTCCAATGCCGAGTATTCTGTTCCCTTCCAGCGCCATAACGGCCTTGTGAACCTCCGTAGATACATTACCAACCAAGACACTTTCCTCACTCGCCTGGTGGCTTATGGCTCCGAAAGGAATCTTCCCGGAAGGTATTACAACGGGAAGGATATTCTCAACGCGGATTCGGTGGATATTCCGAATCTCATGCTGCCTATCTCCACTTGGGGGAAGACCTACGGGCGTATTCACGATATGGTGATGAGCATCGACTATGAGACGGTGCTGAATGAGGACGGGAGCATCAAGACCGCAACCGCCTTCTACAACAACATCAAACATGTCTATACTTACTCCTACAATTCTACGAACCTCACATACGAGGTTAGGGATAAGACCGGCGAGGTGGTGGCAAGCGGCAGTTACACTGCGACTTCTTTCCCTACGACGGATATTCTTCCGCAGACCTATCGTGAGGTGCAGAGGCTTCTTCCCGATGCCCGCAAGGCGTTTATAGAGGACGAAGAAAAGATTGCGATGTATGGGGTTATCACGAAGACCGTGCGTTTTGATAATGATAATGACGGGGACATCTATCCCACTTTGCAGGGCATGACCTTGCAGGATGTGATAGATTCCATTGGGCTTTCAAAATTGAAACCCACCGCTACCAGTAAGACCGACGGGCTTGTGCTGAAAAAGGTTGGCGACGACTGGGTGTCCTATATCGCCGGTCTTGACGATGATATTCAGAAGGAAATCTCCGAGGACTCGAAGTACAGGGTGATGCTTCTCCGTTACGGGTTTGCCCGTCGCGGCCAGTGGTTCCCGATGAAGGGTGCCATGGGTTCCGCCATCCGTCGCCAGAACCCCCGCCCGGACCAAATGTCAACTCACACGACGCGCCGCTATCCCTCCACGACGAAGACGAAGAGGGAGGTTGAGCCGAACTCGTATCAGCTTGTAAGGCGGGGCGATTCCAACGGGCTTTCACCGGAGCGCTACCGCATTATTGGCCGTGATATTTTGCTTCACGGCTCTATGCCATCACATAGCCAGCTCACCTATGCGACAAGGAATGATAGGATTTACGCCGGTGCCACGCTCGCAACCAGACTTGGGGCCGCAGTGGTCCCGCCACGCATAAGGAAGCATGACATTTATACTGCGAAGTCTTCCGGCATCACATATTATTCCAACTCGAAAAAAGATGGTCTGACAGACCTCTATATCGGGCTTTATCACTATGAACCGGATAGGGGTTGGGTGCTTGTGAGTAATGTATGCAAGATACGCGGAAGGGCGAAACGCCCCGGATATACGACCAAATACGACAATACGAAAGTGTGGTTTGGAAATGAGGACAACATTATCCTCGGGGGATAAAAAATAAGTGAGAAAAAGAGAAGGGAACAACGCATGCCACCCAATAAACCCAGGTGCACGGGCCCCAACACCAAGTCTCACTTACGATAGGACAAAGATAGGAAGAATTATTGAAAAAGCAATATGGCAGTTTACATTAAGATAGACGACCCGGCGAAATACTACCAGCCGACACTCGTAACTGACGCGGCCACCGACAGGGTGGACGAGATTGCCGTCGGCTCCAACGGTGGCGGCAAGGGCTATATTGCAAATTCGGGGCAACAGGATGCGCCAATGACGCTTGTTGTGGGTGAAAGAAAACTTATGGAGGTAACGCAGGGATTTGCCTTTCTTCTCGGCAGCTTCTCCGGAGTGTGGGCTGGTGTTGGGCAGGTGAAGATTAAACTTATTGATGCGTCCAATAGGGTTTTCTTTAAGGAGTTCCTTACGGATAATCCGCTTTCTTCGTATTCTTACGCGGTATATCTCTCCGTTGTCGATGCCGCCGGGAATATGGTTAATAAACCCCTCTCGGTTACATCTGAATACGATTCCACTCTTCAGAAATACAAGCACACCTTCTCGCTCAACGCAAGCGTGTTGACCTTCGGGACGACTGGCGTATCCTCGCCGCTTGCCGACCTCTCGAAAGTATCCGTGTATTTGCGTGGTTATTTTTACGAGACGAACCACGAACTTGTAGAGTATATCGGCGGTGGCTATGAGTTGGACGCCGCGCCAGGTGGATTCCCGCTCTATCTGCGTGGAATAGCCGGGAAGTCCTGGCGCGTGAGCGCTGCGGTGGGGAACATCTATTTCTACGGTATTTCTTCCGGCACCTTTCCATCTAACGGGGTTGAGTTTATGCCGAAGTCGGAACAAATACCCGTTACTATTAGTTCCAATTACTCCACCACCCAGATACTCCGTGCTGGAATAATTGCTGTAGTTCGCACCGGCAGTAACGAGAATACCCTGGACTATGTTCCCATAAGCCAGAAGTCTTCTGCCTCGGGGAGCCTCGATGTGAGCATGCGAACTATTCGCATAAAGGGCGTTGCTGGAAGGACGCTGAAACTGAAAATCTTTGATAAGCAGAACCACGGATGGTCCTTGTCCGTCGGCACGGGCTCTGCTTTTATTTCTCTTTCCCGTAGTTCTGGGACCGGAACCACCACAGTTAATGTTACTATTAGTAACGCTGTTATTTACACTGCGCGATATGGCATTATCACCCTTACAGATTCCACCAATTCGCAGACCTACCAGATACCCGTCGTGCAACTCTGCACGGAGCGGTATTTTGCCGTAGAAGAAACCGTCTCGGGGCAGGCGAAGACCATTAAGGCGTATGCCGCCACTGTCGTTAAGGTCTCTTTTGAAATGGAGGTGTCATATTATAACGCGCCCTCTTTCGCCCTTAAAATTCGCCAACTCGGGTTTAATATAAACGATTTCGCCGCCGGAACCAACGGTCTTGCAACGCTCAACATGAAATCCGGTAAGTGTGCCGGACGCGATTTCAATATCACGAACTGCGCTTACGACCCGATACATGACCGTTGGGTGTTAACTCTTGACCGACTTGAGGATACTTCCGTCGGTATGGTGTTTCCGAATATCGCCTACCCCATCGAGGCCGGAGACCGTTTCGTACTCACGGATATACTAATGCCGGAAGTTTATATCATCGTGGCCGGAAAGAAACTTCTCGCAAGGGCCCGCGTGTATTATGACCAACATTCCAAGTTGAAATACCTCTACGATTTGGAGGTGGACTCAAAATGGATGGGGTCTCGCGGCGCGGTGCTCTTTCCTGGCATGTATATGCAGATTGTGGATTCAGACCTCATCGGTGCAAATCCCGAATATGTGCTTATTGATACCGTAACCATCACCGAGAATGACAGTAATATCCCTGTTTACAAGGTGACACTACGAGAAAAACTGTATTTACCAGAATAAATTCATACAACTATGGCAGACGACGTAATTAAAATCTCAGGATTGACGGAATCGACCGATTTCGCCAATCTGTTCACCATCGGAACCCACACCGATGAGCAGGGCAACGTCACCAGCGTAAAGGTTTCTCTTGCGAACCTTCTCAAAGTGGTGAGCGATGTCACCATCACCGAGTCCTCCGAGGATGGCGGGGTCAATGTAGTGGTCTTCACCCTCCTCAACGGGACGACCTACACCCTCAACGTGCTCAACGGCACCAAGGGCTCGCAGGGTATTCAGGGCCCCACGGGTGCAACCGGCGCGACCGGCCCGAAGGGTGATACCGGTAACGGTATCTCCAGCATCGAGGCCGTATCCGTATCCACCGAGAGCGGCGGACACTCCGTGTATCGTATCACCATGACGAGCGGAGAGACCTTCGATTTCACCGTGTATAATGGCAACGAACTTGCGGAGAATCTCGCTTCTTGGGAGGGCTCCACTATCAATGCGGATTACACTCAGGAGCAGGCCGTTGACACCACCGGCGGAACACTCTCGATTGACTCCGATGTTTCCGCCCAGCTTGTGAAACTGGAGGCGAAGACGGATTTCTCCGCAGCCGCGCTCTGGGCCACCGGTTTCAACCTTCTTCGTCGCGCCCGCACCGTCGGGAGCGGCTATGCCATCATGGTTCCGGCGCTTCCCTTCGGGGCCTTCGGCACTGCTGAACAGCCAAACGGCCTCCTCTTCACGGACGCCTATGGCAACAACCTTGCGCCCACCGTGTACTTCAAGCCTCTCGCAAGTGGCGTTCCGGCCTCCGTCACGGATGGCACCCGTATCACCCCGACGGTTGTGAACGGTTATAACTTCTACTGCACCTCCGAGGCTGGCTGGATTGTCATTTCCGGCATCACTCTCGCCTCGACTTGCGCCCATATCGCATGGAGCCGTCGCTACGACGAGTATAAGGCCGTGAATGACGCCCAAGATGCCGGTGCGGAAATCTCCCTCACGGCCATCATCAATGCTTGCCATTCCTATGGGCTTTTGCTTCAGGTTGGGAATGTTGCGGATTCCATTGAAGCCGTAAGCGAAACCCAGATGAAGTGGAACCGTAAGGTTGAGAGGGTCCAGCCTTCCTGGACTAACGTGCTTCAGGAGGATGGCGCAACCTATCTCCATGAGGCTGTTATTTCGGGCATGAAGAGCGGAGGCTCCGCCACGTTCATGAACGACAACATCGCCCTTTCCGTGGACGGGACGACGGTCTCCTATTCCGACACCAACGCCGACGCATCTACGGACTACGTGAAGTATGAGCTGGCGAGCCCCGAAAGCGGCACCGTCAACCTCACTTCCACCTTTGCGGTCGAAGACTGGGGTATGATTGTGCTCCAGACTGCAACCGGCGAGGCAAGCCTTACTATCGCTTACGCTCAGGGCATCCCCGACACGCTCCGCGAAATTGCCTCCAACGGCTTCAAGTCCGTCAAGGGAGACCTCGGCGCTCTGGCCGACGAAGTGGAGAAGCAGAGGTATGAAGTGCCCTTTGAGGCCGCGTTCGACCGCATGCCGATGCTCGGAGGTCAACCCGGTATCCTTTTCTGCGACGGCACTCCTACTGCGTCCAACAAGCCTACGAACTGGATTGATTTCCTCGACGGCGGGTACAACTGGACCGGTCTCCCGAATGTCGAAGGGCAGCACGTGTTGGATTTCACCAATCATATCGACTACTATGGTTGGCTCAATCCCGCAACCGGTCTGCTTGAATGGAAACACTAATAAGCATTACAAGATATGAGTGAAATTAGATTAACCAAAAACCCCAAGCGCGGCGATGCCGTGCTGGGGGTTATCGGCACCAACCAGGTTGAATTTGCAACCCACGAGAGTATGTTGAGCGCATCGCTTGACACGAGCAAGTATGAATACATCGGCCCCGTGTTCAGGCGCAAGGGTAACGACGTGCTCTATGGATACCACACAACCGCGTCTCGTGTGTGGGCCGAGCGCTATTCCTACAAACTAACCGGGTACACGCTCGATGGTGCTGCCCACACCGGCGTACTTTCCATCCGCGAGGCGTCCGACTCCTGGGCCGCGAACCATGACTACACCGTTGCCTATGCGGCTTCTACGGTGGACGAAATGGTGACTCTGCTCAACACCTTCTTTCTCAACCCCACCAACGCGGTCTTCCAGACCCAGGACTGGTACGCGGTGAAGGAATCCGACGATTCAATCACTATTCACTTTGCCTATACAGACTGGAGGCAAGCAGGTTACAACTCCGGCAAGAGCGGATTCGCCCTTACGGCCAACCTTCTCCCGGATGTCACATCCCTTGCCAATATCCGCCGTAAGAGCGGGGCGACCGGAGGTGAAGGTGTTATCAGTTCATGGGAACGCGCTCTGGCGTATTTCCGGGGTGATAACTCCTCCACTACATACAATCCAAACGCCGATGTGACGGACGTCAAGAGGACCTATCCAATCTGTCTTCCCGGATACCTCGGAACGAGTCAGTACCAGAGCGACCACTGCGCCTTCCTTCGCTCCATCTACGGAGAAGGCGAAGCCGGTTGGCTCAAGTTCATGCAGAGCTGTCTGCCGGTGCTTCCTTCCGACTGGGGTAACATGGGCATGCGTGACGGAAAGGCCAGGACTCAACTCCTCGCCTCGAAGTTCTATACGAGCCACAAGAAGACCGACCCCACCCCGCTTTGTCCTGCTGCGTACTACGCCGCGAATATCGAAACCGCTACTCTGCCGAAGGGAACCTTCTCTCTCGGTACGACGGAAGAGGTCTTCGAGATTCTTGACGGAATCAAGTACGGAACCAACGGAAGCCGCGATGCGGACAAGGTGAACGCCCTTCAGAACCGCATGGGTAAGAGTGCAATTTCAAATGGTTCCTACCTTTGGTCTTGCCTTCGTCTCAGCGCCTTCGGCGCGTGGTATGCGTATGGCTACGGCGGTTTCTTCAACTACAACGGCTTGTATAACGCCTACGTTGTTGTGCCCGTGGCGCATCATAAGCTGAGCGACAGCGAAGACTAAATCTTAAACCTTCGGACGGCGGGCTCCGTACCGCCGTCCATAACTTCCTATTTGATATGGATGAAAGCAAATCACTGAAAGAGCAAATAGACTATTCCGTTCCTAAATACCAGATGGCTTCGATTTACAAAGGATTGAAGCGGTTGGCAAAGCGCGTTCATAAACTCCAGTTCGAAATGACGAAGGAGAACAAACGCATTTATGGGGACCGTATTAGCGATAGGGTTCTGGATTGTATAGAGGATTTTGTAATCGCCTATGATTTTCAAGACGAGAGGCCGCATTACTATATGAAACTCACCGCAGATATTCATATTGTTATGAGTCTCATGGGTGAAATCATAGACGAGCATATCCTTATTCCGAAAGCCCATGTAACTGGCAGTGATGGCAGAACCGTACCAAATAAGCAGGACAAACTCGTGATTCAGATTTACGAAGAGATAGGAAAAATTGACACAGACATGGGTAAATGGAGGGTGTCGGCAATTAGCAGCAAGCCTGGCCAATGAAATCCCTTGAAATATGAGGGTCGGTCCAGACAGTCTGCTCATCTGAATAAGATGGAGCCCATACTGTCATTTACAGTTAAGAACAAGAAAATGGGCGTTGAGGTTCCAACCTTTGGTCTTGCCTTCGTAACAACGCCAACAACGCGTGGAATGCGAATGGCAACAACGGTTTCTTCAACAACAACAACTTGTATAACACCTACGTTGTTGTGCCCGTGGCGCAGCTTATTTATGAGCAATTATCGTTGAACTATGGTAAGTTTAAGGGAAGTATATCGGGATTATCGTGATGCGGTTAAAAACAAGTCGCATAATCCAGATTATGTCGCTTTTGACCTGCACCGTTGCGCAAAATTGAACAAACTGCGCGACGACATAGAGAATCGTACTCTGCGGCCCACATCTTCCGCCTATGTCGTCTTTTCCCCGGTAATCAGAGAGGTGTATTCCGCCGATGTAGCCCAGTGTACGGTGGAGCATCGTCTGGAAAGACACCTCCGGCCCTTGATTGAGAAGGTAATCAATCCGAGGGTATTTAATAACCGCGTCGGCATGGGACTCGACAGAGCCCTTAACTGCCTCGCGGAAGATATTTTTGAGGTGAGCAACGGGTACACCGAGGATTGCCACGTGGCCGTTGCGGACCTCTCCGGGTATTTTCCGAACGCCAACCAGGAACGCAGTTACAATATCCTTAAGCAACTGATTCTGGATTCGGACATTGCTCCGGAGAAAAAGGATGAACTGGTCTATCTGCTCCGGATGAGCATATACTTCAACGCAAATGCTTCCGAACGGCGCAGTCCCGCTGCGGACTGGTATAGGGTGCCGCCGAACAAGAGTCTCATGAACAAGCCTGACGGCTTCGGTGCGGCCCCCGGAAAGATAATCATGCAGATGGCCATGACGTTTTACCACGACGAGGTAATTAAGTGGCTCCTCTCGTGCGGAGTGCGTGTCACCGTATATGGCGACGACTTCGCCTTTGTTTTTAAGGATAAAGACCAGTTCCTCAACCTCATTATGCCGGAGTTCCGCTCAAGGATGGCCGCTATCGGATGCGAGGTTCACAAGCGGAAGTTCTACTGCCAGTATTACAAGAAGGGTGCGCATTTCTGCTCGCAGTGGGTACTTCCCGGGCGCGTATATGCCGGGAATCGTACCGTCTATAACTTCTTCGAGAAGATAAAGTATTGGAACCGCCGGTTCTCGCTCCGCAATGCCGAGAGGATGGTGTCTTCCCTTGATTCGTATTTCGGCATTTTCCGTAACCGGCAGGGATATGCCATCCTCCGCCGTGGATACGAGAGGTTGACTGCCAGATGGAAAGAGGTGGTCGAACTGAAGGAGCGCAAGAATATCCTCGGTCTTCGGGACGGGTACAAGCACAAGGAATTGATATGCAAAATCTATAAACTCAACTTAATATAATCAGCCATGAAACAGAACGAAAAACTCATTGCCATTCAGGCTCAGGAAGACATCATCCGTGACCGGGAGGCACGCCTTTCTTCCACCGATTACATCGCCGCAAAGATTGCCGAAGGTAAGGCCACCAAGACCGAGTACAAGGTAAAGATTGACGAGCGCCAGACCTGGCGTGACGAAATCAACGCCGCCCAGGAGGAAATCGCACGGCTCAATGCCATCGAACCCGAGGAGGACGTGAACGATGATGCTCGATAACGTAATCGTCACGGACAACAATATCCACATCACGGATTCGGCGTTTCTGTCGAAGCGTGATGCGGATAGTCTTCTGTATGAGGTGGCGGCAGAATACCCTACATGCTCCGTGGTTGTCAACCGCACCCATGGAAGCATGATGCGGGAATGGGCTGCGCACACCCTTCTTTACAAACTCCACCTCTTTCGCTCCCATACGAAGGATGTGGACCTTAATTATCCGCAGAGGTGGTGGGTGTCTCTCGCCTACAACATCTTCGGTGCTATCGCCCTAATCTTCTTAAAGTAAAGTGTTATGAAAAAGTTGTTTGAAAAAATCAAAGAGTGGTTCCTGACCCTCGACCAGCGGTATTACATCGCTTTCATCATCGGCATGATTCTCGCCGCCTTTATCGCCCTCGTGGTTCCCAAGTTCGCGGAGTGGTGCGTGGTTCCTATCTTCTTCGCCCTTGCCATCCTTGAGTTTGTCCGGCAGTGGCAGGGGAAGCCTTCTTGGTGGAGGTACGAGCTGGCCACACTTATCGGCAGTGTAATCATCTGGATATTCCAGATAGTATAGGAGGAACGGACAATGGTACAGGCTACTGAAAACGGCGCAGTCAACACCGTAGTGGAGGGGGGCGCAACCATTGGAGTAGTCGCTTTCTTCTCTGAAGCCATGAAACAGACTTTGCCTTGGCTGGTACTGGCGGTACCTATCATAGTTCTCGACTTGCTGTACGGTATCCGTGCGGCAAAATATCGTGGTGAAAAGGTGCGTTGGTCAACTGCCATCAGGAGGACCGTTGACAAGGCGGTTGGGTATGTCATGTGGTGCGCCGCCGCAGTAATGATTGCCCAGCTCTTTGAGGTCGCGTGGCTCGACAAGGTTATTCTCGGCCTTGTGTACGGAAACGAACTCATCAGTGTCATTGGCAACTACCTCGAAACGAAGGGTATCACCCTCTCTGTCGGGGCCCTCTGGAACCTTATCTTCCGCAAGGCGGGCGAGAAAGTTGGCGTAGAGGTCTCGAAGGAGGAACTGGAGGAAGTGATAAAGCATAAGGGGGAAAAGCAATGACTTTCTACGAACAGTGCCTTGGGGGTTATGTGCCCCAGGGCATTACCCTTCCGGTAATGTACGGCGGCAAGCCCGTGGGCCTTCTTCTTGATGGTGGCCATGGGCTTGAGCAGTACACGCCCGGGAAGCGCTCTCCGGACGGAACGCTCATTGAGGGCCGGTGGAACCGCGAAATGGTCGCAAGGCTCCTTCCGGACTTGCGTGCCATCGGCTTTGACGCCAGGTGCCTTATACCGGAGGATGAAGACATCAAACTGGCGGACCGAGTGGCGAGAGCGAATGCTATTATGGCCAGAGAGTCGGACAAGGCGTGGTTCTACCTTTCAGTGCATATCAATGCCGCTTCCGGTCCGGGATGGGAGCCTCGCGCCTCCGGTTTCTGCGCTTACGCCAGCGCCAACGCGAGCGAGGTGAGCCGGAACTTCGCAAGGGCCATGGTGGCCGCAGCGCATCGTTTTGGACTGAAGGGGAACCGCTCTGTCCCCAAAGAGGGTTACTGGACTGCCGGATTCTATGTGATACGATGCACAAAGATGCCCGCCATCCTCACGGAATCGCTCTTTATGACCAACCCCAAGGAGTGCGAGTTCCTGAAGAGCGAGAAGGGAAAGGAGACGCTTTCTGCCGTACACGTGGAGGCTCTTTGTGATTTCTTTAGAGTGCCCTATGCCCACGTTAACGGATAGAGAGAAGGCGGTGGATAAGATACTGCGCGACCTGGGGCTTGGCCCGGAGTTGCGCGGCCTTGTCTCCCGCGAGGTGGGGAGCATGACCGGCTATGCCACAGAACTGGATAGTATCACTATCCGCCAGATTGAAGTGTATTTGAGAAAAACCTTAAGCCAATGAAACGATTCTTCGAAATAGCGGGCATTTTAGCCCTTGTAGCACTCGGGTGGATACTTGGGACCTTTTATCCGGTAAAGTCGCTCCAGCGGCTTGCAGGGTGGCAAGAGCGGCGAGATACGACTTATTTCCACGATACCACTTTCGTTGATAAGCCCGTACCAGTCGAAGTAACCCCCTTGGGCTATGAACTTATCCCCATTGGGACGATGGATAGGATAGCCGGGCAGATACGGGCCCTGGAGGACTCTCTTGAGAAAAAGCCACGTATCGCCAGGAAGGATAGTTTAATCTACATCGAGGTGCCCATGGAACAGAGACACTTCACGGACAGCACCACCTACGACGCTTGGGTATCCGGCTATAACCCGAAACTCGACTCCCTTCGCATCTACACCACTTCGATGCAGATAGACGTCACCAAGGAGCCGATAGCCCCCAAGAGACTATTCAGCTTTGGAGTCCAAGTGGGCATCGGTGCCCAGTACGGACTTGTGCGAAAGCAATTCGACATAGGACCCTACGTTGGAGTGGGATTGCAGTACAATTTCTGAAACGAATAAAAGCCCCGCAAGGATTTCTCCTTACGAGGCTTTGTTGTCAATGGCCTTTCTTGAGGGCTATGAGGTTGCGGAGACCTCTGCTCCCGGGCGGGATTCCCTTCCCGCGAAAGCCGCCGGTGAACGGGAAGTATTCGATGGTGGCGCAGTTGACTTTGACGTATAGCGAGAACTCCGTCTCACCAATCACATCAATACCGGCCCTCGCGAGTTCCCGCTTGGCTCCGGCCTTGCGCCGAGGGAGAATCGTATCCCTTGCTTCCCGCCACTCTTTACTTGTTGACATCGGTCTTATCCTCCGGACTTAAGGTTTTATTCACTCTGTCTATATCGTCTTTGAGTCTCTTGAATGCCGCATCCAGCTTGTCTGCGGTCTCTTGGCTCATAGGCTTAATTTCTGTAATGAGGGGCTTGCTCATTGACTCTTTCATCGCCTCGCGGAACCCACGAAGCATTTCTCCGGAAATGATGTCGCCGAACATTTCTTCGAGCCTATCGACACGTCTTTCAAGTCGAATCAGAAGAAAGATGATGGCGAGCAGGACCAGACAGATAATAAGGTTGCTATTCATGGCTCTGTTCCTGCAATATCCGTTTCAGTTCTTTCGGTGTTGATACCTCCCGGTGGTGCCTTATTGTTTCAATGAATTTATCCCGGCCATATTGTTTGTATAGTTGGATGAAGTCTGCTTGAATAAGGTCGCAAGGTTCTCCGGGCTCGATAGCCTTTTCTTTGCCCTCTTTTTCTGCAATGAGAGAGAGTTCAAAGATGTCGCGACCATTTTTATCGACGATAACAAATCGATGGCCATCAATGTTAACTGCTCCAGTGTGACGAACAATGGAGAACTGGGAGTTAGCCCAGAACTCTTCTGTCATTAGGATGGGTAATTTCATAGTCTTTCTCCAAGTTTGATTACATAATACTCTTTGCCGGGCTTTGCGCCCCATTTCTCTTGGCCGGTGCCAACCCGGCAACCACCATATTTGAATGACATCGTTTTACGGTCTTTTGCATAGCCGCGATAGAAGGTGACAATATCGTATTTCCTCCACCGAAGATGCGGCTCGCTCCATCCGGTTTCTAACCTTCTTCGATAGAATTGCGTCAGACTGCGATACTCCTCCAGCTTTTCTCCGGAGTCAATCATGTCGTAATACTCATACGTCAGGACGAGTTTCAGTTCTCTTACCATAAATACTATAATTTGATTTCTTTTTCAATGCCAACGGGCCGACGGGCGTACTGGGGCCTAATACGGATTTTTTAGATTATCCAGAATCTTACGCCACTTTATTGGCATCCAATATGCGTTGCATACCATAAAGTGCTCGCAATCGTGCCGAATAAAGCGGATGTATTTAATATCCCAGCCCATACAATCCTTGACATCTGCTGCGAGGTATCGCCAATCCTCATCATATCCACCAGACCTTTCGCAAAGTTTCTTGAGCCAAGGCAAAATTTTACCGGCCTCGATTAAGTAGTCTCCGAGCGATTTGGATTGCGCTATCCGCCGTGCCCTTGCAAGACCCTCGTTAGAGCGGACCTCAAGACCACACTCGGCTTTCTTGTATAGTTCCGGTTTCTTGAAGCCCCAACCCAGGGCGAAGTCACGGGTGTCGCAATTTATTGTTTGAATGTGTTCAGCAACTATCGCATCGTCCATAATGCGATTTATCGGCACCCAATCATCGTATGTTCCATCAATGATGTTAAGTGTGTCTGGTACTTTATTCATAGACATTATTTGATAAAAAGGGTGCGGCCCCTCCAAATGGAGAGAGGAATATGTACACTATCCTCCGCACCCCGTAATCCTATCTATTATCTCCTTCCCCGTGAATCTTATCCCGATTCAAGCGGTCAGTGAGTTTTTCGATGTTCTTTTCCGCCACGTAGGAAAGGGAAACGCCAAGGGCGTGAGCCATGATAGAGAGATACCAGAGGGTGTCGCCCATTTCCAGAACGATTGCCTCCACTCTTTCTGTGTCAATTTTCCCACCCGCATCCCTGATGGACTTCTTGATTTTCCCGGCCACTTCACCGGCCTCCTCGCAGAGTCCAAGAGCGCAGTATTTGGCGAGGTTCTTCTTACGCATCCTCTTGAACTTATCCAGAAGGAAAGTCCTTGAGGCTTCTTGATACGAATCAAAATTATACATACTTATCCGATGATTTTATACATCTGCATAAACCCATCCTCCTCCTTGATGGGCTTATATCCACACTTCTTATAGAAGTCCTGCACCCAGTCCGTGAGGACGGAATTGAGGTCAATACGAAAGATGCCTTGTTCCCGACAATAAGACTCGCAAGCGAGCATAAGCGCCCTTGCTATGCCTTGCCTTCGTAGTGGCTCTATGACCGAGAGACCAGAGAGGTAGCAGACACCGGGGTTATTGTCCTCAAATGACATTTCCACGATTGCTCCGCCATCGGACTTGATAATCCTTACGGATTTGCCCCACGGCCAGGTGTTATGATGCCAGATTAGTTTCATTTATGTCTCAATAAAAAGGGGCGGCGTCTCAATCATCCTCCTTCTTTCGGAACACGTCCGATACCGGGAATCCGCCATGCACCACGCGCAGACTTTTCCGCCCCGTTGCCATTTACGGCTTAATAGTTTTTCTGGTTATTTTATGGGATTGTACCCATGCTTTTGCTTCGCTCAGCTTATGGAAGATAAGGGGAGCCCATTCTCCTTTTACTGTCGGTTCTGTAACATCTACCCACCACAAGAGCCCGAGTAGTCTTTTCTGGATTTTGAAGTGATGGTAGTGGCCGACGCCTTCGGAAACAATTCTGTACTTCATAATATACCTCCCCATATTTCTCCGGGATGCGGATTATCAAATTCCGGATTATGGAAATGCTCGCAACCCTCAACAATCGAAGGCATCTGCTCCCAGTTATCATCGTCGATATTCCGCAATTCTTCCTTCTTCCATTCTGCGCAGAGCGGAGTGAATAGGAGGCAGTTCTTTGCTTCGCATACACGGACCGGTACTCTACTCGTGAGCCCCGGAGCCTTCTCTACTTCTTGCTTCTCGTCCGTCTGCGTGTAGTGTACGCAAAACTCCCAACATTGCGGCTTATTCTTGGGGTTCTCGTGGCAAAGCCTTTCGTGCCGAGAAAGAGCCCCGGCATTAAGTGAGACCTTACCGCAATGCTCACATTGATACACTTTTATGTTAGTGAGTGTTTTCATAGTTTTGAACAGTAATAACAGTATCTATAACCACGATTAACACGCCTTTTCAGGCAGCATTGACACCATTCGGGATTACCCTTCCGACTATCTAACTCTTGCTGTGTTAACTCTACGTTAAGGTTTTGCTTCCGGTTGATAATCTTGTTATGCCGAGGATGGTATTTTTGAATCATTTCGTACTCCTTATTGAGCATATCTTGCTCATTATCGAAGCGAAACTCCTCCTTGAACTCGAATGGTTTTCCGTGCATTGAGTGGTAATACCATCTGGAGTATGGGTGTTGAATGGTAGTCCCAACATAAACAACCTTTCCGTTGGCATACCCGAAATACACAATGTATTTGTCTTTCCGCCGTGTATAATCCTTTACCTCTTGCAAGAAGGATTCGTAGTCTTTGGGGCCATCTACCCGTTTCTTGTAGTAACTATATAACCCATTCTGGTAATCGGTCCACCTCATAACTTATCCATCTTTCTTCTCGCCAACAACAGGAGTCGTGTCGGTAACTTTAACCCATGAACCATCGAATGGCGAATCCGTGTCTATATCTATCACAACCTTCGCAGAATGTCCCAGGTCACTGATAGTGATTAGTTCCCTCGCACGAGCATAGCACTCTGCGAGGGATGCGCAATTCAGTTCGATGTGTTTCATGCTATTCGCCCTTCAAATACGCCATTATAGGTGGCCAGATAACATTGAACACCTCTCGCTTTTCGGGTGGAACATCATCGATTGTAACACACTCGGCAAGGACGAGGTAAGGAGGCATCCCGATGGCGTCACAAATGGCGTAGAAATTCTCCTTGGTCGGGAGGGAAAGATTGTTTTCGATATTGTACAAAGCCGTTATGGAAATACCGGCTTTCTCGGCGACATTCTTTCGCTTTAGCCTCTTCTCTTTACGGAGCCGCTTAATGGTGCTTCCTAAATCCATACTACCTCTCCTCCACTATTTCGCAACCGGCGGAGCAGATGTAGTCGATATGCCCGGGCTCATCCTCGATGCCGAAAAACACTACGTCTTCGGGAGCCTTCTTAAGCCTCACGACCTTATAGATGCCACCGGCATGCTTTACCTTGAAAGGAACCGTTACGGGCTTGCCAACCTTGGCAAAATGTTCCTTGACGTCCTTAAGCAACGCCACGAGGGCATCTATTTCTGTGTCGCCAAACCCGCAGACACCTTCTTGAAGGTTGTCGCCAATCAGAAGGGAGACTTGATTTCCGTCCATTGTAGGCTCAATGGCGCACTCGTAGGCAATTCTGCCCATCAGTTCCTTTTCGGCCCTTTGTGCGCCAATCTGGGCGCCATAGCAGACCGCTGTGTGCACTAAATCCCAAGTGAGTGTCGGATTGTACGCCTTTACGGACTCAACGTGCTCCTGGGCGATTTCGTCGATTGTTTTCATTGTCATTTATCTTTTCTGAAATTTTTCCCAAAACATTGATAATCCCCACCGCCAGATAGTACGCGGCGGGGAAGATGTTAACACCCGGTATCGCCCCGGCGAGGAATGCTTTGTATATCCCCGTCGAGCTGAGCCGGCATCCCTCCTTCAGTAGCCTCCGCACATTCCTTGTAGTGTAGAACGTGCAGATAGCCAAAGGAAGGAGGTAGAGAATAAGGATGATGCTATCTGCTTTCATTCCTCTTTTGGTAGGTTATAGATAACGTCCAGAGGAACCAGGATACATAGAGATTGTATTCCTTGCCAAAATTTGCCTTCACATAGCGAAAGGCGATGCCGGGAATGAACTCTATGCAGAAGTACCTGAAATCCTTTCTGGATGCGCAGTTCTTCTCAATTCCAATATGCAGGTTGCCGATTCTCATTACTCCTCCTCTTTTACGGAATAGCCACGACGTTCCAGTTCGGTAACGAGCGCATCCGTCGAGGCGTCGTCAATATGGCTGTCAACATATTTCTCTTTCTCTTGCCAAGACAAGGAAGCATATACCTCATCTGCGTCAATGGTAATCTTAATTTCTGCGTCCATAACTATTCGTGTTTCATAAAACAAATCCAGTGTGTTCCCTGGGATTTTCCCACCTTATGACCGAAGATTGGTCTTTCCGGGGCGAGGGCAAGGATGCTTTTGACCTTAATGTCGGTGTCACTCCACTTGAAGATTAGGAACCCACCGGGTTTCAGTACCCTAAAGCACTCTGCAAAACCCTTTTCAAGATAGTCCCTCCAGTCCTTGCGTAGTTCGCCGTATTCCGCATACAAGTCACCGCGTCTTTCGTGAGAGGCGTTATCGTCCTTGGAGTAGTACACCATGTGTGGCGGGTCAAAGACCACCATGGCGAAAGTATTGTCCGGGTATGGCATATTGCGGAAGTCCGCAACCACATCTGGATGCACCTTAAAAAGTCCGCCCTTACAGAGCGGGACCTCTTCGTCCCTTATGTCTTGGAAAAGAACACGCTCATCTTCCTTGTCGAAGTAAAACATCCTCCCGCCGCAACAGGCGTCAAGTATCGGGGGGGGGTAATTCAAATTTTTCATTTCTCTACCTCCTTATAATCCAACGCATCGAAAGCCCCTTGCAGATAGGCTTGCTCAATGTCGGTCTGGTCTAATTCATACCCACCGGCGGCGGCTTGATGATACACGCTGCGGGCGTATCGCTTACCCTTCTGCGTGAGTTCCTTTGGTACTTCTGTTGTTGCCATGATAATTAGGTTTATTCTTTCGGCTTTTGTGTCATACCCGCATCCCCTCCGGGTATTTGGTGGCAAGAGGGCGATAGTTTTCCGGGGCCTTCTTCCCGCAGACTGGGCAGACCATATCGGGTATCACATGCTTGTGAAAATACTCATCATCGTAGCCGGAGCGCTCCATTGTATGCCCGCAGTGTTCGCACTCGAAAACGGCATAGAAATCGCGGCGGTTCTGCGACTTAATTTCCTTGATTTTCATTGCGTTTCTTCAATCTGTTTAACACTTCTTTGTAGTATGCCTCCTCCGTGGGATAGCGCCCGGTCTCGTGAGTGAGAATGGCATCCGCAGTCCTCACAACCTCCCGGACATCTATCCACGTGAGTTGGTCAAGAATCTTCGTCTTCATCTGTAAAAAGCATAGGGTATTCCTCGTTAGAGTGGAAGCCGGAAATGGTATCGTCGGAGTAGATGAACCATTTCATGAAGTCCTCGGCGTTGCGGAAGAGCGCCCGGCGCTCTTCCGAGCATTGCGAGAGGAAGATTGCCATCCTCTTTGTGTACTCACGAACGAAGATGGGATACCTCCTTGCGTCTCGCGCCCTGGATGCCGTGTCTGCCAGAGGGCAGAGGATGCACCCAAGCCTTGAATACCCCTCGTTGTAGAGTTTGCAGTACGGCAGTTTGAAAAGCCGTATGAGCATCCAGACATCGGCATCGGTCCACTCCCATATCGGGGATAAGATAACCTTCTCTGCACCCCTTACGCACCCGAGAACGGTCTGCGCATCTACTTCAAAGAGGTCAACGTGCTTGACGTACTTCTTTCCGCCCTTGACCACCACCGAATGCTCGCCAACCTCCTTGGGGTGCTTCTTCGTACCGAGGAAAGTTTTCTTTCCTCCGAAGGCTTTGAGCGGCGTAGGGTTCTGCTTCGCCCGCCGGTCACTCTCTGCAACTCGCAGTCCGGTGGCGACTACCTCACCATGGCCGGAGAACTCCTTGAAGATGTCACAACACCATCGGTGGTCTCTGGACGGGGCCCCGTGTTTCGTGAGTTCCGTGAGGAAGTTCATTGTCTTTCCGTCGGGCCCCTTCGGAGGAAGATTAAGGCGGACACGGCCAGTGGAAACGTACACCTCTCGAATGAAAGCCATCAACTCCGGAGGGTCGATGGTCGTGCACTGCATTTCGGCATGGAACTTCACGTCTGCGTGTTCAAAGAGCCAAAGAAGCGCCATTGAATCCTTTCCGCCAGAAAAGGCTACATTGAAGCCGCCCTCGGGGTTGTATTCAAGCGCAAGGAGTTCCGCCTTCTTTATGAGCGATATTGCTCTCTCAATTTTATATCGCAGTTGGGGGGGGGTAATCCTTAATGCTTCCTCAAGGGAAATCTTCGGCTCCACTCCATACTGCTTACTGCTCATCCTCTTGCATCAGTTTCTCCGCTTCGATAAGCGAATTGAGGGCACTATCCAGCGGCTTGGAGACCTTCTTGTACTGCTCCGGCTCCTTGTCTTTCAGGTAGCCAATGAGGCAGAAAAGACTCTCAAAGGAATCATGGAGGAGGGATTCGCGCTCACTCTCCGGTTCCTCTGCGGTTTTGGCGATGAACACCATAAACACGATGCCGATAATAACGGCGACAACAATGATTGCGATGATTGCTTTCATTTCACTTCAAGGTTTTTGATGTAAGCGGGGACTGGGCGGGGCTTCCAACACCCTTTCACTGCATCGAGGGCAAAGTCTGCATCGTGCATCCAGCACGAGGGCATATCGAAGCAAGTTGAACACTCGTGGCGAACCGGCTTCAGTTTCGCTTGCATCTGGTTATACTTTTCTTCTACGGTCATTTTATTGTTGTGGTTTGAAATCGTAGTAGCAGTGGAACTCTCCCTTCCGCTCGCCACGCTTCATCTTTTCGAGCCTGGTTGCACGATGGGTGTCTGGAGTAAAGTAGGCGACCTTCTGAACCTCATCCACGACATACCCGAGGTGTCGTAGGTAGGAAGTCTGGTCGTGATAATGCTTGGTGCCGTGCCGGAGACGCATCTTCGTCTGTTGCGGAAGGCCCCAACGGGCCAGCATATCCTCGGTCTTGTATCGGGCCTTGTAAGAGGCTACGCGCTTCGCTACGGCCTCCGGAGTGTAACAGGCAGAGGAATCCCCACCACGGGCGAGATTCGACGCCTTACCGGCCTTTACGCCCATGTTGTGAAGATGCTCCGGAGATTTCCTCAAATGGTATCTGGACTGGATGCGGTCGATGCTCGAAAGACCTACGCCAGTGAGTTCCCGGATTTCCTTCTTCGTGTGGTCCGGGAACAGACGGATAACGAGGCGTATCTGCTCGCTTGTGAGTGGAACACCGGTCATAACTCGATGCTCCAGTAGAGCCAGACAAGGAAGATACGCCGCCCCATGTAGGACCTGGCAACTATGATTGTCGGCAGAACGTAGAACTGACTGCCTTCCTTCCGGTTAAGATTCGTGAACTTCATTGTCTCGCGGTTTGAGGAAATCACAACTTTCGGTCTTGGGGTTGACGAGCGCGACCTTGTGCCCGCAGTAGCACTTGTCAACATACTCCGGCTGCATGGTCTCGTTGGCATCATCGTACCACTCGCCGATTTGGACCTTCTTCACGAGGTCGAGGCGACACAGCTTGCAGTCCTTGCATTTCATTTCAGTTTCCATTTGGGCAGTGAAGGGTTGAAGGCTCCGGGGACTCTGGCGATATTCTTGATGTTCATGGTGATGCCCTCCGGAAGATTATCCTTCGGATTGACCATGAAGGCATCAGGATAGCCGGTATATGTAATTGCGTAGTCGAGAAGGTCTTCGAGATTATCTCCAAATAGTTTCTCATCCCGCCGTGTCGAGTAGTAGTATTTCTTGCGCGTCCTCCCTTGCGTGTATTCCTTCTCTGCGCACTCGAAATGGATGCAGTATTTGCCCTTTGTCGCATCGTAGTACAGACCCCAGAACACGAGGGAGTACGCGGTGCATTTCTGGCACTGGGCGGTAATCCTTGCGAGGGCCGCTCCGTAGTCATAGGGCGGCACTGGCTTCTTGAACAGATTAGCCAAACAATCCAAAAGGTTCTTCATCTTTCTTCTTCTCCTTTTTGGCTTTAGATTTCTTTCTGGGTTTCGGAGGCTTGATGTTGAGACTGAAGGCAATCTCCGGATAGTCAATAGTAGGGTCGAAGACCTCACGGATGGGATGCCCGAAGTATCGCATCATCTTGCGCTTCAAGATATAGTCCTCCGTGGCGAATCCCTTGATGTCCTCGACAACCTCTTTTCCGTCCTTGATATAGACAAAATCGGCGGCGTATGTGACGGGGTGTTCGCAGAACTTCTCTACAATCTTCGTCTTGGTCTTCAGTTTGACCTCTACGGCCTCCGTCTGCCTTGGGATGAGGGTAAATACCTTTTGAAGTTGAAGGTCGCTTATAAGGCCCCTTTTCTGGGCTTCGCGCAGTATGCGGTAGCGGTCAACTTCCGGAGTAGAGTCAAAGGTTATTCCCTCGAACTCCACCTTCTTGGTTCCGTAGTATCTATTCTTAAATCCCATTGTCGTCAAATAGTTTTGGTTCGGTATCCACCTTACGGCGCTTGCTGTGCTTCGGCCACTCCGTGCGAAGGAACGGGCATCTGGGGCTGTTGATAATCTTGTTGACGCGCTTTGTTACGCCATTAGTGAGCATCGAGTCAAGAATTTCCTCGTTGACTCTGCAACGGCCCTTATTGGCATAGCCGGTGATAACCCTGAACTTGATTATCGGATGCTCGGCCTTGATGCACCGGTCGCAGTTGTGCGCCATCCAATCCATGCCCATCGTCCCGTTTGAGAAGGTGGGGTAGTCGGTTCTTTTCTTTGCCATATTACGAGTCGTCTTCATCACCAACGTCGAGAAGGGCGGTGTCGCCTATCTGTTGGAAACCAATCTTCTTGGACTTATCTTCCTTCTTTGTCCTCACGTCCAACTCCCTTTCCAGATAGACCGGTATCCCAAACAAGCGCACTTCTTTCGCCCAGCGGGTGTCCGATTGTATTATTGAGATTTGCAAGATTGCCATAGTTGTGCACGGCCCTGCTCACGGCAAGGCGGAATAGTAGATTGTTCATACCTTCACTGCGGAGGTCTCGGAAACGATTACGAACATTCCGGATGGGAGTTTAACCTTCCACTCGCCGGGACGAAACTCCTCCACCACCTCGCCGGTGGCGTAGCCGTTTACTGTCCTCCATCTGATTTTGTCGCCGATGCCAATCATTTTTCGTCGGGGTATTTCATGTCGAAGTAATTGAAGTCGGCCTCGTCGAACTGGCCGTGGCCCTCCATGTCGTTGAGGGTCTTGAAGATGGTGTACTGCTGCTCACCATCGTGGTAGGTGCGGTCCAGAAGAAGGAGGGTGAAGCGGGCCAGGGTGTTGGCGTCCGCTTGCCAGTTGTCGTAACTGCGCGTGCGGTTATCGCCCTCATTGGAGCCCCAGGTGGCATCCGTCACCATCTTGCTTATGAACTCCTCGAAGAAGTACACGGCCCGCTTGACTGCGGTGTAGTATTCCTTGAGGGCCCCGAGTTCCGGATTCTCTTTCGAGGTTGCGCCTACACTGCGGAACACTGCGTCTATCCTCTGGGTGGTCCTTGCAAGCTGGAGCATCGAGGCATCGGCTTGCAGATATAGGGCCTTGAGAGAATTGGCGATGGTGCTCTTGTTGATGATGTAGTCGGTGGCCTTTTCGGCCATGATTTTCTTATCCTTCTTCATCGAGTTTGTATTTTTCTACAAGACAGAGAGGTATCGCGAGCCGCCCCTTGTTATAGAGCGAGGGCCCGCGAACCTCATACTTGCCCTTGATACCAGGAAGGGAGATAAACTCCCCATCCTGCGGTTGTCTGTCACGGATGTCTATCCAGTCTTCCATGGAATTGACCAGGCGTCACTATTCTTTGCTCGCCTTCTGCGCCTCTATTCTTTCTATGATGGCTTTTTGGACGTCCTTGCTCATAATAATATCAACAAGCGCGTATGCCGCAAGTTCATGCTCGGAGCAAGTCTCGACAAATTTCTTCAAGCCCTTGAATAAGAGCAGAAAGTAACTGGGATTTACTTTATCTTCCCCCCCCCGTTTCTCGGTGAAGTTAGAGATAAGTGAGCCGTCTTTCTTAACGGCGAAAACAATGTCCTGCGTAGGGACAATAAGCATTTCTTGATTCTGGTCCATGTTATTATTATTTGAATGTTGGAAAAGCCGTAAAAAGGGTGCGGCGGCAGGAAACGATTATGAAAGGTAGCGTGAAAGTAGCCCCGCTACCGCACCCGGGCAGAAAAGAAAAAAGGGGTTACTTGCGGTCGTCCGGATAGAAGGAGTTGGAAAGTTCCTTTGGGACAATGTCCGTGCAGTTGACCTTCTTCGCTTCGTTGAGGGTGAGGATGAATCCGGCCTTCAACTTGTCGGTCTCCTTCTTGATGCGGTCCTTGTCATTGGAGTTCACCTTGAGGTCGTCAACGAACTTCTTGCGGCGCTCGTGGATGATTTTCTCAATCACGCCCAGAGCCTCATCGACGTTCTCGGCCTGGAGGACGATGGTTCCGTTCTGAACATCATTATCGTCGCGCCAACGGGCAGAGACGGAGATATTGTAGAACTTCAGTTCGGGAGCCTTCTCGCCTTCCTTGAGTTCCCGGGGCTCCGGAGCAACGAACACTGCGTCGTCGAAGTTGCCCACACTCTTGAAGGTGAACACGCCATCGTATGTGCGCTCCATGTACTCGGCGGTGATGGCCAGAGCGTCGGCCACAGTCTTGGCGTAGAGGATAACCGTGTGCTTCTTAGGCTTGAGGTTGCTCTCCACCTGAATCTTCCAAGGCTTCTGCCATGCCGGAGGCGTGGCGAGTGTAGCCCGGCGCTGGATGGCGGAGCAATACACGCCGGTGATGTCACCGGTCTGGAGGTGGAACTGGACCGTCTGGATGGAATCGGAATCCAGAAGGGTGCCCCTCTTGAGGATGATTTCTTTCTTCTCAACCTCCTGGTTGAACTTGTGACCATCCTTGGGGTCTGTCTTTTCCTCGACCTCTTTCCATTTGCGGTAGAGGTCTTCCGCCACATACTTCCCGTGCATCTGCTGCGGGTCGGCGGTAAAGATGATGTCTTCTTTCATTGTGATAGTGCGGTTGATATTTTGTTAAGAATGTCTTCGGGTTTCTCCTCAACAATGAGAGGAGTATTGTCGTGCGCTATGCAGACCGTAGAGCCGTTATCGCCATAGTTGGCAATGCTCGCGATGTATTCGGGATTGATGTAGATATTTCCGAACCGTTGTTTCAACTCAATCAGTACCATATTTCTTCTTATTGTCTTTATTGAGGCGCTTGATTGCATCTTCACAGAGGTGGTGGACCCACCAGGTCCACTCATCGTGGTCGTTATTAGGAAGGTCCTTCTCATTGTAATACTTGGTGATGATGAACTGCGCCTCGATGTGATGCTCCAGAACGTACTGGCGGTAACGGACCGCAATATCGCCATCCTCCTCGGTTGGCTTGGTGTTACGGAGGCATGTGTCAATGAGGAAGTTGTCTGTATAGACCTCCACGGTGGTGTTATCCGGGCAATGCCGAACCCCCTCATAGACCGCACGCATCTTCATACGGGTATCGTCCGTAGCCTTACCGGCCTGGGCGAACTTCGCACGCAGAACGGAGGGTGCGAACATGCGGCCCTTTGCACCGGCTATCTCCACCTCTCCGCAGTCCTTGCTTTCAAGGACGATGTAGGCATAGGCGCCGGTATCCTCGTGTACTATGCCGTTGGTATAGACACGGATTTTGTTAGAAGTCGAGTTCATTGTCTTGCTCTTTATTGTACCATGGTTGCGTTGGTGATTCATGATGCCCCTCCGGAGCCGTGGCGGGCATCGGGATTTCCATCTGCACCGGCGTTGAATCCCATCCGTACTGAAACATTTCAGTAGGCGTGTTCTTCATGCGCTTGGTTTCCGGCTCGTAGTACACGCCAACGAGGTCTCCGATATGGATACCCGGGATTCTGTTCTTCGCAATCTCGATTACGTTGGTGAACTCACCGGCCTTGATGGCTTCGAGTTTCGGCTTCGGGAAGAAGGCTTTTGCCTGGTTCTCGAAGTCTTGGTTGATGCGGTGGACGAGGAAGATATTGTCGGCAAGGTTTCCGATTTCAGAAGCACCGGCAATATCCTCAAAGCGAAGGAAGGCGCCCTGCTTGCGCGGGTGTGCCACAAGCCAGCAGTGGAAGTTGTGCTCGCGGACCATATCGTGAAGGTCCTTGATGAAACTTATCTGTGCCCTCAGCTTCTCGCGGTCATAATCCACGTCAAGGTCAATAACCATGAGGTTGTCGAGAATGACATTTCTGACGCCCTTTTGGACTATATCGAGAATGTCCTTCTTAAGCTGCTCCCAGTTATTGCCGTACTCAGCATTGTGAACGTAGAGTTTTCCCTTGAGCCACTGGAGTATCTTTTCCTCGACATCCTTTGGAACGTAGTAGGAATCGGAGCGCTTGAAGGAGGCCCGGACATTTGCCTTTCCCGCCGCCGGAAGTGTAATCCACGATTTGAGCATCCAGTCCGGAAGTTCACCGGAGAAGATGGCCGTTGGATACCCTTGCTGTACCGAACTCAACATAATGGAGTTGAGTACCGTTGACTTACCGGACGAGGGGCGACCCGTCATGACCGAGAGTTGCTGGAGTATCGTACCCCCGAATATCTTGTTGTCGAGGTCCTTGATGCCCGTGGCGATACTCTCGATGGAGTCCGGGTCTATGGTCTTGATTTCATCCAGTCCGAGCCAGATAGGGCCCTTCTCCTGCGTTTCCTCCTGAGGGACGAACGGGCGCTTCTCCGCACCTTGCATACGGCGCTTATAGGCGAAGTCTGCAACATCCTCCCTGGTGGAGTAGGCTTCGGGGTCGTAGAGGAGCCGGACATCCCGCCACCGGTACTGGGAGCAAGAGGCGTGAAGACACTTGTAGGCGATGCTTCCATCGTCATACTGGAATATCATCGCATCCTTGGCCTTGTGGGCCTCGTTGAAGAGACAGTGCTCAAGGATGAAGCGCGTTCCGCCCGCCGCCCTCACTTCCTGCTTGACGGGAATGTGGTACTGACTGATGAAGTCGCGAAGGTTGAACTTCTCGCGCCCCCAGTCGTTGCGCTGTGTGGGCTTGGGTTTCTCCGGAAGGTTCGATACCACCTTCTCAAAGAAGGCCCGGTCTGTCGGAACAATCTCATCCGGAACCTTCAGGAATCGGCACCAACGCTGCGGGCGCTCCTCATCATCCTCGCGCCCCTTCCCTGATTTCGTGCCGGGGAGTTTCGCCATGCGAGCCGCATTGAAGATAGTCTGGTCGATATGGACCCGCTCATCGTCGAACATCATCCCGAGGACCTTGATGAAGTCCGTCACGAGATTCTTGTTGGCATCGTTGTTGGCGAGTTCGCAGCGGAGGTAGATATGAGCCCCATTGGCGGATGCTACGACAACCGGCTCGTTGAAGCCTTCGTCCAGAAGGTATCGGACCACCTTTCTTGCGACCGCTATCGCGTACTTCTCATCATCGCCGGTGGCATTGGTATCCGCCGGGCGGATGGGGTCTATGTCGATGAATACCCAGTCGCGGGCAATGATGTCGCCATCGCTTGTGGTGGTCGCCCCGAGGATAAACCTCTCGTACTGCTGTCTTGACTTGCACCCCTCGTTGATGGCATTGAATATCTGAAAGACGTTGCCATTAAGGAGGTCTGGATTCTCGTTAAGCGCCATAATGGCCTTCTCCGGGGAGTGGAAGTACCCGGACCACATCTTTCCTCTTTTATCCTTAACCCTTATCTCGGCAAGTTTGCCGGTCGGGCGGAAGATGGAAAACCATTTGTATATGTCGCTTTCGTTGATTCGCAAGCCCATTCTCTTGACTA
>Ga0310691_10000567_pt1 | contig 67004 bp, 63 predicted proteins | sample 176DNAGHGlowgp2_FD_203887 | JGI IMG/M metagenome (GOLD analysis project Ga0310691, IMG submission 203887) | Sheep rumen microbial communities from Palmerston North, Manawatu-Wanganui, New Zealand - 1766 DNA GHGlow gp2 (v2) (version 2) | ecosystem: Host-associated > Mammals > Digestive system >...
TCATAGTGGGCGGCCACCACGGCCCGCACGTCGAAAATCGGCGTCAGCAGATGGTGTGCTACGGCAAACTGGTCATCCGCCTCATTGCGCACATCGCTGGACACGATGACGCGCAGCTGCTTGCGCAGGGGAAGTCGCATCCCCATGCGCTCGAGTATTTCACTGCGTTTCATTCTGTATTCCTCCCGTATAATCAGAAGCACCCGGCAAGGGCTTCGCTTTGAAATTCATTTATCTGCAGTATACCATAGTTCGCAACTGAATGCAAAGAATCAGCGCGTACAGACTGCTGCGCCTGAAGCTGCGCTCGCTGGGGCGAACATCGCCGAGGTAGAGATCTTCCAGAATCAGCATCTCAGCACCTCCCTCAGCAGTAGACAAGCTCATGCAAGACGATCTCTTCCGCCCGGTTTCGGATGCTGTTCATGCGGCAGACCCAGTCCATCTGATCGGCAGCCTTCTCTACATATCCAGGTGCCCGTAAATGTTTGCGGTCATCTGAATATCGGCGTGCCCCATGTATTTCAGCACATCTTTCAGCGTAGCGCTTATGAGCACAAGACTATGGCCGCCCGGTTTTGCAAGAGAAATATGGCGGCGGGCGGAAGGCGAGGGGAGCGTCCGCGCTGCGATACCCCTGTCCAAAATCAGAAAAGGGTATTTTCAAACATGCAGGAATGTGCTATAGTGCGTAGTTAGATAAAACTAACTGACTGCGGCGCTGATTGCCGCGACAGAAGCTGAAAGAAAGGAAGACAGAACGATGATCCAAACCAAGCTGAAAATCGACGGGATGATGTGCTCCATGTGCGAGGCACATATCAACGAGGTGATCCGGAAGACCGTTCCCGGCGCGAAGAAGGTCACGGCCTCGCATGCCAAAGGGGAGGCCAGCTTTCTGACGGAGGAGTCCGTGGACGAAGCCCGCCTGAAGGAGGCCATCGCCGCGACGGGCTACGAGTGCCTGTCCGTGACGGCGGAGCCTTACGAAAAAAGGCGCTGGTTCGGACGCTGACAAGCGCCGGGCCATGTCGCCGTTCAAAAAAAGACCTCCGATCCGCTGAAGCGGATCGGAGGTCTTGATATACGTTGTATCGCTCAGCTGTACTGCCTGGCGTGCCGGCGGATGGCGTCAAAGGTCTCGACGCTCAGGTCGTGTTCGATCTTGCAGGCGTCGTCCCGCGCGGTCTCCGGGCTGACGCCGAGACGGATCAGCAGCTCGGTGAGGAGTTTGTGCCGCTCGTAGATGCGCTCGGCGATCTCCAGGCCCGGCTCCAGCAGCACGATCATCCCCGCCGGGTCCAGGCCGATGTAGCCGCTCTCGCGCAGGCGCTTGGTGGCATAGCTGACACTGGGCTTGGTCACGCCCAGCTTTTCCGCCACGTCGATGGAGCGGATGTAGCCGCGCTCTTCCTTGAGCATCAGCATGGCTTCCAGATAGTCTTCGGCAGATTTGTGAATGTTCATTATCATCACCCACTATAAAATACCACAAAAGGCCGGAAAAAGCAAGGAAAAGCCATCTTTTGAAGTTAGCTGTTGACAACCGGAGTTAAAGGTGATAAACTACTGCACAGGTTAGAAGATTCTAACCGTTTTTGCGCGTCATCGGTTAGCTTAGTTTAACCAAAGGGCGCATCGGTTCTGAGAGGAGGGAGCACGATGATGCCTCTGATTTTGACGGATCCCGGCGAGGAAGCTGTCATCAAGAAGGTGGGCGGAAGCCCCGAGATGAAAAAGCACCTGGAGGATCTGGGCTTCGTCGCAGGAAGCACCGTTACGGTGATGAATACCATCGGCGGCAATCTGATCGTCAAGATCAAGGAATCCCGGGTGGCCATCAGCAAGGAAATGGCCGGCAAGATCATGGTTTGATCAAAATGAAGATAAAGGAGAAATGAGGATGAAAACACTCAGAGACGTAACTGTCGGCGAGACCGTCAAGGTCGTGAAGCTTCACGGCGAAGGCGCGGTCAAACGCCGCATCATGGACATGGGGATCACCAAGGGCGTGGAAGTCTACGTCCGCAAGCTCGCCCCGCTGGGCGACCCCGTGGAAGTCAATGTCCGCAACTACGAGCTCAGCCTGCGCAAGGCCGACGCTGAAATGATCGAAGTGGAATAAGGAGGCAGTCAGATGGATAAACAACTGCGCATTGCCCTGGCGGGCAACCCGAACAGCGGCAAAACGACCCTGTTCAACAAGCTGACCGGCTCCAACCAGTTCGTCGGCAACTGGCCCGGCGTGACGGTGGAGAAGAAGGAAGGCAGGCTGATCGTCGACAAGGAGGTCATCCTGACCGACCTGCCCGGCATCTATTCGCTGTCCCCCTACACCCTGGAAGAAGTCGTGGCCCGCAATTACCTCATCGAGGAAAAGCCGGATGCCATTTTGAACATCGTGGACGCCACGAACCTGGAGCGCAACCTCTACCTGACCACCCAGCTCACCGAGCTCGGCATCCCAGTGGTCATCGCGCTGAACATGATGGACCTGGTCAAGAAGGCCGGCGACAGCATCAACGTCAAGGAACTGAGCCGTCAGCTCGGCTGCCAGATCGTTGAGATCTCCGCCCTCAAGGGCGAGGGCGTGAAGGAAGCGGCTCTGGCTGCCATCGAGGCCGCCAAGACCGGCAAGACGATCCCGCAGCACAGCTTCTCCGGCCCGGTGGAACACGCGCTGGCCCATATCGAAGAGGTCACCGTACATAATCTGCCCGAGGAACAGCAGCGCTGGTACGCCATCAAGGTTTTCGAGCGCGATGAAAAGGTGCTCGAGCAGCTCAAGGTCCCGGCCGACGTGCGCGCGCATATCGAAAACGACATCACTGCGGCCGAGAAGGAGCTGGATGACGATGCCGAGAGCATCATCACCAACGAGCGCTATGTGTACATCGGCCAGATGCTCAAGGGCATATATAAGAAGAAGGGCAAGGGCCAGCTCTCCGTCTCCGATAAGATCGACAAGATCGTCACCAACCGCATCCTCGCTCTGCCGATCTTCGCGCTCATCATGTTCCTGGTCTATGCCCTGTCGATGGGCGCCTCCATCACCGACGGCGGCATCTCCATCGGCACCTTCCTGACCGACTGGGCCAACGACGTGCTCGGCGGCGCCTGGCTGACTGACGGCTCCCGCGCCATTCTCGAGGGCTGGAACGTCGCTCCCTGGCTGGTCGGCCTGATCTCCGACGGTATTTTCGCGGGCGTCGGCGCGGTGCTCGGCTTCGTACCCCAGATGCTCGTCCTGTTCCTGATGCTCTGCCTGCTGGAGGACTGCGGCTATATGGCGCGCATTGCCTTCATCATGGACCGCATCTTCCGCAAGTTCGGCCTGTCCGGCAAGAGCTTCATCCCGATGCTCGTCGGCACCGGCTGCGGTGTTCCCGGCGTCATGGCGACCCGCACCATCGAGAATGAACGCGACCGCCGCATGACCATCATGACCACCACCTTTATCCCCTGCGGCGCCAAAATGCCGATCATCGGTCTGATCGCGGGCGCTCTGTTCGGCGGCAGCACTTGGGTCGCCACCTCCGCTTATTTCATCGGCATCGCGGCCATCGTCATCTCCGGCATCATGCTCAAGAAGACCAAAATGTTCGCCGGCGATCCCGCGCCCTTCGTCATGGAGCTGCCCGCCTACCATCTGCCCGCCTGGGGCAACGTCCTGCGCGGCACCTGGGAGCGCGGCTGGAGCTTCATCAAGCGCGCCGGCACCGTGATCGTCGTCTCCTCCATCGTGATCTGGTTCCTCACGAGCTTCGGCTCCGTCAACGGCCAGTTCGGCATGGTGGACGATCTCTATGAGGACGACAGCGTTGTCACCGACGAGTATGTCGCCCAGGTTGCCGAGCGCATGGGCATCCCCGAGGACGAGGTCGAGCCGATGGACGACTCTATCCTGGCCCGCGTGGCACAGCCGGTGTCCATCGTCTTCAAGCCCCTGGGCTTCGGCGACTGGAAGCCCACCGCCGCGACCGTGACCGGCCTCGTTGCCAAGGAAGAGGTCGTTGCCAACTTCGGCATCATGTACGCCTATGACGACCAGGACGGCGAGGAAGAGCTGGAGGAAAACGGCGACCAGATCTGGGGCCGCGTCGCCGAGGACTTCAACGCCTTCTCCGGCGGCCACGGCAGGCTCGCCGCCTACTCCTTCATGATCTTCAACCTGCTCTGCGCGCCCTGCTTTGCAGCCATCGGCGCCATCAAGCGCGAGATGAACAGCCGCAAGTGGACCTGGTTTGCGATCGCCTACCAGTGCGGCTTCGCCTGGGTCACGGCCTTCATCGTGTGGCAGCTCGGCCGTCTGTTCGCGGGCGGCATGAACGTCATCGGCCTGATCCTTGCGCTGGTGATGCTGGCGCTGATCGGCTGGCAGCTGTTCAAGCCTTACAAGGAAGCGCAGAAGCTGACCGTTCAGTAATCCACTCTTCCTCTCTTCCACTGGCGGCGCGGGGAGTCCCTCCGCTTTCCCGCGCCGCCTCCCTTTCAAAAGGATGTGATCACATGTTTCTTTGGCTTATGGCCAACTGGATCAATATCGCCCTTGTGGCCGTCATCGCGCTGGTCGTCACGCTGCTGATCCGCGGGATGATCTGCGACAGAAAAGCGGGAAAGAGCGCCTGCGGCGGCAGCTGCGCCTCCTGCGGCGCCTGCGCGGGCTGCGCCTCCTGCGGCAAATGCGGCGCGGGGAAGGCCGCGCAGACGAACGTAAAGCGCGGATAACTCCAAAAAAACGCCCTGCAAAACCGAGGTTTTGCAGGGCGTTTTCTATTGAAAAGAGAGGAATTACACGCCGGAGTAGGCGGAGAAGCCGCCGTCGATGGGGATGGTCACGCCGGTGATGAAGCCGGCGGCCTCATTGTTGAGCAGGAACAGTACCGCGCCGCTGAGCTCTTTGCTCTCACCGAAGCGGCCCATGGGGGTCGCGGCGAGGATCTTGCCGGTGCGGGCCGTGGGCGTGCCGTCGTCGTTCCAGAGGAGCTTGGCGTTCTGCGCCGTGGAGAAGAAACCGGGGGCGATGGCGTTGACGCGGATGCCCTGCTTGGAGAAGTGCACCGCCAGCCACTGGGTGAAGTTCGTCACGGCGGCCTTGGCGCCGGAGTAGGCGGGGATCTTGGTCAGCGGGGTATAGGCGTTCATGGAGCTGATATTCAGGATGCAGCAGCCCTCGCGGCCCAGCATCTGACGGGCAAAGGCCTGCGTGGGGATCAGCGTGCCGAGGAAGTTGAGGTTGAAGACGCTCTCCACGCCCTCTTCGTCCAGGTCGAAGAAGCTCTTGGTGTCGCCGTCGATGTCGCCGTCCTCATAGTATTCCTTGTCCGTGGTGGCCTTGGGGTTGTTGCCGCCGGCGCCGTTGATGAGGATGTCGCAGGGACCGAGATCGGCCAGCACCTGCTCGGCCACGGCATAGGTCTGCGCCTTGTCCAGCACGTTGCAGCCGTAGGCGATGGCAACGCCGCCCTCGGCGTTGATCTGGTCGGCGAATTTCTGCGCCTTCTCCTGGGTGCGGTTGAGCAGCGCAACCTTCGCGCCCGCGCGGGCCAGCACCTTTGCAAATTCGGAGCAGAGCACGCCGCCCGCTCCCGTGACTACGGCAACCTTGCCGCTCAGATCGGTGTTCAGTACGTTCTTTTCCATGTTATTTGCTCTCCTTATCCATCAGATCCCAGGCGCCCAGCATGTACATGATGCCGAGGGCGCGGTCATACAGTCCATAGCCGGGACGGACATTGCCCGGCTTCTCGTCCCAGAGGTGACGGCCGTGGTCGGGGCGGATGTAGCCCTCGAAGCCGCCGTCGTGATAGGCGCGCAGGATCTCCAGGATCCCGGTGTCGCCGTCGCAGTCGCGGTGGCTGGCCTCGGAAAAGTCGCCGTTGGGGAAGTGCTTGACGTTGCGGATGTGTGCGAAGGCGATGCGGTCGACGTGCCTGCGCACGATCTCCGCCACGTTGTTTTCGGGATTGGCGTTGAGGCTGCCGGAGCAGAGCGTCAGGCAGTTGTAAGGGTCGTCCACCATCTTCAGGAAGCGGTCGATGCTCTCCTCATCCACCAGCAGCCGCGGCAGGCCGAAGATGTCCCAGGGGGGATCGTCCATGTGGACGGCCATCTTGATATCGCACTCGTGGCAGACGGGCATCAGGCGCTCGAGGAAGTACTGGAAGTTCTCCCACAGCTTTTCCTTGGTGACGGGCTTGTAGGCTTCAAACAGCTCGTCCAGCTTTTTCATGCGTTCGGGCTCCCAGCCGGGGAAGGTCATGTGATACTTCTCGGTGAAGCTCATGACGTAGTCCGCCATCTCCTTGGGATCGTCCTGGATCATGTCCTTCTGGTAGTACAGGGCGGTGGAGCCGTCGCCCACCGGGTGGAAGAGGTCACTGCGCGTCCAGTCGAAAATCGGCATGAAGTTGTAGCAGATGACCTTCACGCCGAAGGGCGCGAGATTGCGGATGGTCTGGATGTAGTTGTCGATGTACTGATCGCGGGTGGGAAGGCCGATCTTGATGTCGTCATGGACGTTGACGGACTCCACCACGTCGGCGTTGAAGCCGGCCGCCCTGATCTGAGAAACGACGGTTTCGATCTCCTCCGGCTGCCAGATCTCGCCGGGCATCTTGTCGTGCAGCGCCCAGACGATCGTGCTTACGCCCGGGATCTGCCGGATATCGCTGAGAGAGATTTTGTCGTTGCCTTCGCCGTACCAGCGAAAGCCCATTTGCATCGGCATGTGCGGTCCCTCCTGTTTTTTTGGTAATTCTATTTTACCATTTGTCAAAAGGGAAAAGAATTGCGATTGTTGTTGCAAAGATTACCAAACTTGCTGTATACTTTCTCCGGGGGTGGGTCACATGAAGAAAAAGCTGCGCAGCGAATTCAACAGCCGCCAGTATATGCTGGCCCGGGATTTTGAGATCTATTATTACAGCGACCTGCACTTTTCCTCGGTCGGCAGGCACAGCCACGACTATACCGAGGTGTACCTGTTCTGCGAGGGCAGGGTGGACATGGAGATCGAAGGGAAAAGCCATCGCCTGCGGCCGGGCGACGTGCTGGTACTGCCGCCGGGAACGCAGCATCGGGCTGCCGTCCGGGGCGATGAGGTTCCGTACCGCCGCTTTGTCTTCTGGCTCAGCAGGGATTTCTGCGAGGCCCTGCGCGCAGAATCGCCGGACTACCTGTTCCTCTTTGAACGCGCCCGCGAAAAGAGAGACTATGTGTATCCGACGGATCCCCTGGAGTTCAACAGTCTGCGCGGCAGGCTGTTCGAGCTGCTCGAGGAGCTGCATACCGACCGCTTCGGCCGCGATGCACAGATCGGTCTGCTGGTGCGCGGGCTGCTGCTGTCGCTCAGCCGTACGGTCTGCCAGAGAGTCAGCCGGAGCGCAAAGCAGGAAAAACGCGCCGGGTATCAGCTCATTACCGACTATATCCACGAAAATCTGGGCGGCGATCTCAGCCTGGACGCGCTGAGCAGGGAACTGTTTCTGAGCAAGTACTATATCTCCCATCTCTTCCAGGAGAACACCGGGCTGTCCGTGCACCAGTACATCACCAAAAGGCGCCTCGCCGCCTGTGCCGACGCCATGCAGAGCGGGCGGCACATCAACGAGATCTATACCCAGCTCGGCTTTCTGAACTATTCCAGCTTCTACCGCGCCTTTATCAAGGAATACGGCTGCCCGCCCAGCGTCTGGCTGCGCGAGCACACGGCTATCGCCGCTGCGGAAACGCGATGAGCGGACACAAATAACAAGATGAACGAAAGGATCCTCCTGTCGGCAAGGCAGGAGGATCTTTGATGATGGAATAATCGATGAGGAAAAAAAAGTGCAAAGGTAAAATTTACAAAGTGCAAACAAAAGATGACAATTTTGTACGTTTTGTACAGAGAAACAAGAAAAATCACGCGCAACAGAGATAAAAAATGAGCCTTTTGCACAAAAATTGTTGACAGGATATGAACGGCGATATATATTTACTATGTATAATAGTTTACATTTGCACAGTATGCACTTTTTTCCGCCCCGCGCGGCAGACTGCGAGGGACGGACAGTTCAAAGCGAGGAGGATCTCGTTATGAAACACACGAAAATACTGATTGCAGTCGTTCTCCTGTTCTCGCTCCTGCTCTCCAGCTGCGGTATGGCCGCGGCGCAGCCCGAGACCATCGAGATCGAGACGGAGCCGGAACGGGCGGTCATCACGATGGCGGAGCCTGCGCCGGCCCAGCCGAACGTGCAGACGGTGTCTGCGGTCGACTATGGGCCCCGGCAGCTGTCGAGCTCCGGCAGCAAACCGGAGCCGACCGTCGTTCAGACCGACATGTTTGCCGCCAAGTTTGAAGGCAGCAGCGTGGCGGGAAGCGGCGAGGCTGTCGACGGCGTATACCGCTTCACCGCCACCGAGACGGACGGGGAGGCCTGGCACGTCAAACTGGAGTGCAACTATCCCACCGTCGCGGGCCGGGATTACCGCGTGACCTACCGCTTCCGCTCGGACGTGGCCGGCCGGATCAAGTTCGGCGACTTCCAGGAGTTCGAGATCGAAGAGGGCGACAACAGCGTCACCGGTATGATGATCGCTTCGGGCGGCACCAGCTATCTGGATCTGCAGCTGGGCATGCTCCCTCCCTTTACGATCGACTTTGAAGAGATCGAGGTCGAGGAGTTTGCCGACGAGGTCGACTATGAGGACGCGCTCAACGCGCCCATCAACTTCGGCAAGGAAACGGTCGTCTATGAAAAGCACGACCAGGGCTACGCCCCTGTCCTGACGCGCGGCAACGGCGAAGTCAGCATCAACTACCTTGCCACGTCCTGGGACGCCGGCGTGTGGAAGTCCAAGCTCTTCATCAAGACCGGGATGACCCCCGAGAAGGGCGCCCGCTACCGCGTCACGGCCGATGTGGACTGCGACGGGGACATGCCCTTTGAGCTCCTGTTCAACGACGGCGACATCGAGAAGGGCTACGGCGCTCTCTACGGCCAGAACGTGACGGCCGGCGAGACGAAGACCTGCGAGGCCGTGATCATGGGCAACGGCGAGGGCGAGCCGCTCGTGCTGCAGTTCTCCTTCGGCATGGCGCCGGAGGAATCCACGGTGAAGGTCAGCAATCTCCACATCGAAGAGGTCCTGGATCACTACACCGATCAGCTCCCCTATAACTTCGCGCTGGACAAGAGCGTGGATACCGGCAGGGTCCTGACCGCTGCGATCCCCAAGTCCTTCAAGAACGTGCCGCTGACGAATTTCTCCTATGCGGGCACCGATACGGTCTTTGAGGGGCACGACGACGGCTACGTCGTGAGCCTTGAGGAAGGCGCTTCGAGCGCGACGCTGAAGATCAGCCAGGCTCCGGCCGACGCGGGCGAGCGCGGCGTGTGGAAGGCGAAGCTCTATGCCGCCACTGGGCTGACGCTGGAGGCCGGCACGACCTACCGCGTCAAATTCGACCTGGCCTCCACCGGCGATCAGGCCGAGTATGAAGCCTGCTTCGACGGCGACTATGAAAATGCCTACGGCGCGCTCTATGGCCGCAGCCTGACGGCGGGCGGCACCGACCATGTTGATTATATCCTCACGCCCGACGTGAGCCACGGCCCGCTGACGCTCCGCCTGCAGATGGGCAAGACGGATACGGCCGCCGGCAACACGGTCACGCTGAGCAATCTCAGCGTGGAAAAGCTTGAGCCGCAGTACAAGACGATCGGCGAGGTCGCTCTCAGCACCGGCGGCAGCGGCAACGTCAGCGAAGAGCACAGCGACGGGGTCGAGCAGACGCTCACGGCCTCCGGCAGCTCGGCGGCGCTGAACGTTACCCAGGCGCGCACGGAAGGCGGCGTCTGGAGCTCGAAGATGATCATCCGGACCGGCGTGACGCCGGAGGCGGGAAAGAAATATCAGTTCAGCGCGAAGGTCGACGCCACCGCAGATACGGGCAACTTTGAGATCCTGTATCAGAACACGGCCTCCTCCGAGCTCTACGGCGGGCAGTGGGGCCTGAACGGCTCCGGCGAGTACAGCTCCGAGTTTGCCGCGCCGGATTCCGGCTGCGGCGAGCTGGTGCTGGTCTTCCAGCTCGGCGACAGCGCGGCGAACAACACCTTCACCGTCAGCGATCTGAAGCTGTGCGAGGTCAGCGAGGAAGAAGCCTCCGCCAACCTCTCCGGTCTCGCGTATCCGGAGTCCGTTCCTGGCAGCACGGTGAACAATTCCTTCTCGCTGACCGTTCCCGAAGGGGCCGACGCGGCGCTGACCGGCAACGGTACGAGCGCCACCGTGACCGTCAACACGGCGGGAAGCGGCATCGTGCTCTGCGCCGCGACGGGCGTGCAGCTCGAGGCGGGCAAGACCTACCAGATCGATATGAACGTTGAGGGCGGCGACTGGGACGTCTGCTTTGCGCGCGAGGGCGGCGGAGACTACGAGTACAGTGATTCCGGCACCCTGATCTGGGACAGCCCGTTCACGGTCAGAAATATCTGCAAGCCGACTACGACCGGCAAGCTGAACATCCTGCTCAAGTTTGACCGCGTGGCGGCAGGCAACAGCATCACCGTCAAAGACATCACGATTTCCGAGGAGACGGACACCGTTCTGAGCTATAACCTGGGCGCGTGGGTCGAGAACAATATTGCCGACTCCGGAACGGAGGCGACGATCGCCCCGGGCGCTACCGGCGCGACGGCTACGATCGTGAACCGCGGTGCCGGCGTGGACTGGCAGCTCAAGATGTATACCAAGCCCGAAGTGACGCTGGAACCGGGCAACACCTACCGGATCGTCGCGAACGTTGAGGGCGCGAAAGACTGCTACGTCCACTTCAAGGACGGAAGCGGCGTGGCCGGATGGGATGAAACGTTCTATGGCGACACCGGCCGCATCACGTCGGACGACAAGCAGGAGATCAGAAGCAAGGATTTTGAAGGTCAGAACGGCATGGTGGAGATCGTGACGCTGATCGGCGCCCGCCAGGTCGGCGACCAGGTAACGATCAGCGATATCCGTGTGATCAAACTCGGCGGCTCCTTCACACCGGTCAGCATGTCCGGCTTCGGCTACCCGCAGACGTCTGCGGAGAGCACGAAATACAACTCCTTCTCCCTGACTCCCGAAGATGCGGGCGCGTCTTTGACGGGCAATGGCAAGAGCGCCACCGTTACGATCAACACGCCTGCGTCCGGTATCGTCCTCTGCGCCGCAACGGGCGTCGCGCTGGAAGCCGGCAATACCTATCAGGTCGACATGAATGTTGACGGCGGCGATTGGGACGTCTGCTACGCGCGCGAGGGCGGCGGAGACTACGAATACAGCGACCAGGGCTCCCTGGTCTGGGACGGCCCGGTCACGGTCAGAAATATCATCCAGGCGACGACAAGCGGCAATTTGAACATCCTGCTCAAGTTCGACCGCGTGGCGGCGGGCAAGAGCGTCACCGTCAGAGACATTTCCGTCGTCAAGCTCGGCGCGAAGACTCTCGGCGAGAACCTGCTGACGGATCCGCTGACCGCCGGCGATCGTGGCAACGTCAACTTCTGGGCGCATGAGGACTACGCGGCCGCACTCTCCGGTGACGGCAGCGCCGCGAGCCTTGCCATCTCCAAGACGCCCGACAACGGCGAAGCCTGGAAGGTCAAGCTCTTTGTCGAGACCGGCATCGCCCTGGAGGCGGGCAAGCACTACCGCGTCAGCGCCGACGTGAGCGCGAGTGCGGAGACCGATTACGAGATCTGCTACAATAACGGCGCCGTGGAAAAGGGCGTTGGCGCCCTCTACGGCCAGCACGCCTCGTCTGCAGCCCAGACGGCGGTCTTTGAGGGCACGCCGGAGGAAGCCGCGACCCTGACCCTGCAGTTCAACCTCGGCTGGGCGACCGCTCCCTGCACCGTGACGGTCAGCAACGTGAAGGTCGAGGAGATGGCCGAAGGCGAAGGCGAGAGTGTCCTGCCCTCCTTCAGCTACGACAGCGTTGGCAGCTTCAGCTACAATGCCGACGACGGCTATATCGCCGCGCTCAACAAGGCGGACAGCTCCGCCGAGTTCCAGATCATCCAGGCTCCGGTCGATAACCGCAATCCCTGGAACGTCAAGCTCAACGTCAAGACCGGATTCACGCCCGAGAAGGACAAGGGCTACCGCGTCAGCTTCGATCTGAACGCCGCCAAACCGCAGGGTACCTTCGAGGTCTTCTTCGACGGCTCCTCCGAGGGCGCCTACGGCCAGTTCTTCGGCCCGGCTCTGGCGGGCGGCAAGACGAGCTTCTCGCAGATCATTTCTCCCGGCCCGAGTAAGGGTGAGCTGGTCCTGCAGCTGCGCTGCGGCAAGACCGACGCCACCGACGGCAACACCTACACCGTCAGCAACGTGAAGATCGAAGAGGTCGCTTTCAATTACGTCCAGACCCCGGAGACCAAGGAAGTCACCAGGCTCGACAAGCAGCCCAACTACATCGAGCAGCTGGAAAAGACGCCCGACCGCGCCACGGTCCGCATCGAAAAGACTCCCGCTGAGGGGAAGGAGCCCTGGAAGTCCAAGCTCTTCGTGGAGACCGGCGTGACGCTCAAGGCCGGGCAGAAGTACCGCATCAGCATGGACGTCAAGTCCATCATCCCCGCGCCCTTTGAGGTCTGCTTCAATAACGGCGGTGAGGAGAAGGGCCTCGGCGCGATCTTCGGCCTGATCTCAAAGCCGTCCGGACAGTACGTCGAGTACGTCACCTATCCCAAGCAGGACACCCAGCTTGTGATCCAGCTTTCCCTCGGCAACTGCTCCGCCCCGAACAGCATCATCCTCAGCGACGTTCAGGTCGAAAAGGCCGGCACGATCATCCCGGTTTCCGATACGATCTATACCTTCTGATCTCCGGCGAAGATCGACCGGATCATCAGACAAGAAAGGCGTGTGTTCTATGATGAAAAGACAGTCCTTGATCGCATTGCTCCTGATCCTGGCGCTGCTTCTGTCCGCCTGCGGCTCGGCGGCGGCTCCCGCGGCTGAGGTCGCGGAAGAAGCCGAGGCCGTTAAGGAAAACAGCTATGAAAAGCTGCCGGACGAAGCCTACGAGGCCGTTCCGTACACGCTGTTCCCCGCGCCGGACGGCGGCTACGTGGGCGACGTGATGCCCTTCGTGACCGACGACGGCACGCTGGAGCTGTACTATCTGTACGACACGGACAACAACGGCCAGGGCTATCACCCGATCTACAAGTACTCCACAAAGGATCTCTGCGGCTATGAAGACCATGGCTTGATGCTCAACTTCGGCCAGATGTCCGATCCCGACCCCGCGCTGGGCACCGGCTCCGTTATGCAGGATCCGGACGGACTGTACCATCTGTTCTATACCGGCCATACCAGCCTGGGCAACGGCGGCCAGGGCACGGAGTGCGTCATGCACGCCACCAGCACCGACCGCGAGAACTGGGTCAAGGACGGCGTCCTCTTCAACGCGCCCGAGGGCTATTCCTCCGTGGACTTCCGCGACCCTGAGGTCTTCTGGGTCGAGAGAGATCAGTGCTACTGGCTGCTGATCGCGGCCCGTGAGGACACGCTGGGCGGCGTGGTCGTCAAGTACACCTCCACCGACCTGAAGAACTGGGAATTCATCGGCCCGATCTTCGCCCCGCTGGCGCAGTTCATGTGCGAGTGCCCCGACCTCTTCTGCATCGGCGACACCTGGTACCTCACCTACAGCTGGGACTGCGTCACCTACTACGCAATGAGCGATTCCATGGACGGTCCCTTCGTTCCCCCGAGAGACAACATCCTCGACGGCAAGGGCACGGCTTCGGGCAACGGCTTCATCTTCTATGCGGCCAAGACCGCGGAGATCGACGGCAATACCTACCTCTGCGGCTGGCTCGGCCGCGCCGGCATGACTTCGGACTCCGGTTTCTATCAGTGGGCCGGCAGCGTGCTGAACCATCAGCTCGTCCAGCGTGAGGACAAGACCCTCGGCGTGAAGGCGCCCGAGACCTATGACGATTACTTCACCATGGACAAGATCGTCCCCGCCGTTCCCCTGACCGATGGCGTCAGCATCGACGGCAGCAATATTTCCCTCACGGCGGAAGAAGACGCCTACGCCCTGGCCGACATGGGCACCCGTCCCGCGACCATGACGCTGGAGTGCGACGTGACGCTGGACGAGGAAGGCTGCGCGGGCTTTGCCTTCGGCGGCAGCGACAAGGACGAGACCTTCACCGCGCTCTGCCTGGACGCCAGACAGGGTCTGCTGCACTACGAGGGCTACGAGATCCCCGACCTCCGCGTCTACGATCCCACGGCGCTCACCAAGTTCGACTTCACCAAGAGCAGCACGCACCACGTCAAGCTGGTCTGTGAAAACGAGATCGTCGTGATGTACGTTGACGACGTGAAGGCGCTCAGCTCCCGCATTACCCACTCTGTCGACGGCGCGCACATCGGCGTGTTTGCCGACGGCTGCAGCGCGGAGTTCAGCAATATCAGCATGAAGATCCCTGGCTGAGCCGCGCCGTACCCGCTCCGGAAAGAATTTCGGCCGACTGCGAAAAAACAACCCCCCAGGGGGCTTCCGCGGCACGAACTTTTCTGCTATGATCGGATCAGATCAGATGCCGAAGCGGCCGCCCGGATCTCCCCTCGATCCCTGTGCTCTGTTCACCTCCCGGCACAAGGCGGCCGAACCACTCTCTCACCATATGACAGCCCTCCGAGCCGGTCACTCGGAGGGCTGTTATATTATGTCTGGAGAACGGATTTGCCCTTTCCCTTGCCACGGATCCATGCTATAATGCACATATCAAAAAAGCAGTGCTTCGGAGGGACGGAAATGATCGAAAAGCTGAAAACGCGCTTTGCGCAGAATATGTCCCGTCATACGGGCCTTTCCTGGGAAACGGTTGAAAAACCTCTGCTGGCTGACCCGGAGGCGCTTAATGCGCTGCTATGGATGGAGGAGAGCGGCGGCGAGCCGGACGTGATCGGTACGGAGGACGGGAAGCTCCTCTTCGCCGACTGCTCGGCGGAATCACCGGCCGGCCGCAGGAGCCTCTGCTATGACGAGGCGGCGCTCGCCGCCCGGAAAAAGAACCCGCCCGCCGGCAGCGTTGAGGCGCAGGCCGCGCAGCACGGCGTCACACTGATGAACGAGCGGCAGTACCGCTTTTTGCAGACGCTGGGCGAGTTCGACTTGAAGACCTCCAGCTGGATCGCAACCCCGGAGGCAATCCGGCAGGCCGGCGGCGCGCTCTTCTGCGAGCGCCGCTATGGGACGGTCTTCGTGTTCCACAACGGCGCGGATTCCTACTACGGCGTGCGCGGCTGGCGCGGCGTGCTGCTGGTCTGACACGGCGTGCTGACAGCGGCATCAAAACAGGGAATCAAACAGAAAGGCATTTACCATGGCTGACACCTTATATTACGAGATCCTCCGGGAAGGACTGCCCGGGGAACTGCGCATCAAAAACTTTGTCCACGGCGTCTCCTGGACGGCTGCGGTCCTCAGCGACGGCAGCGTCGGCGTTGCGATGCACACGACGGGGGAGACGGTGCCGAGGATGTTCGACACCCTGGTCGGCCGCCCGCTGAAGGAGGCCGGGCAGGCGCTGATGAGCTGGAACATGGAGGAGGCCACTGAGACCCTCGCCGCCGTCAACGCCTGGTATAACCGCCCGGACTGCGGCTTCGTCAGCGAGGTCAAAACGCTCGACGGCGTCGATCTGCGCGGCAGAACGGTCGGCATGATCGGCATGATGATCGGCCACAGCAACATGACGGCAGAGGACTTCGCCTGCGCCAAACAGCTGTATATCATGGACCGCGAGGAAAAGCCCGGCGCGCTGCCCGACAGCGCCTGCGAGTTTTATTTGCCGCTGTGCGATCTGGTGATCATCACCGGCAGCGCCGCCATCAACAAGACGATGCCCCGGCTGCTGGAGCTGAGCCGCCATGCGCAGGTGATCCTGACCGGACCGAGCGTCAGCTGCTGCCCGGCGCTGCTGGGCCTGGGCATCGACCGCATGCACGGCCGCGTCATCACGCAGCCGGAGGCGATGATGCGCGCCATCGCGGAAAAGCGCACTTCAGTCAACGCCTATTCCGTATCCTATCTGGTGGACAAACGATAACGCGGACAAAAACGCGCGTTTCCTCTTGACAAACGCTGCTGCACGGCGTATTCTTCAAGTGTGAACATATGAGCGATTGTTCATATAACGGCAAATGCGTATGATCACGGTCATACGCATTTTCCAGGCAGGAATGCATCGGAAGGCAGGCGCGCCGTGCGGGCCGCCTGTGGGGTGATAACGATGAGCAAAAAACAGAAAAAGATGCTTTGGCGCATTCTGATCGCGGCGACGCTGATGATCGCGCTGCATGTCGCCGGCAAAGCCTTTGGTGAGCGCGTGCACGAGCCGGTTTGGTTTTTCCTGTACCTGATCCCTTATCTGACCGTGGGCTGGGACATCCTTCTCAAGGCGGGCAAGGGCATCAAAAACCGGCAGGTTTTTGACGAAAACTTCCTGATGGCCGTGGCCACCGTCGGCGCGATCGCCATCGCGCTCATCAACAAGAGCGGCGACTATACCGAGGCCATCGCCGTCATGCTTTTTTATCAGGTGGGCGAGCTGTTTCAGAGCTACGCCGTGGGCAAGAGCCGGAAAAACATCAGCGCGCTGATGGACATCCGCCCGGACTATGCCAACGTCGAGCGGGACGGGGAGCTTGCGCAGGTCGATCCCGACGAGGTGGAGGTCGGCGCGGTGATCGTGGTCCGACCGGGGGAGAAGATCCCCATCGACGGCGTAGTGATCGAGGGCGTCAGCACCCTGGACACCAGCGCCCTCACCGGCGAGAGCGTCCCGCGCGAGGTGCGCAGCGGCGACGAGGTCATCAGCGGCTGCATCAATCTCAGCGGCCTGCTTCGTCTGCGCACCACGAAGGAATTCGGGGAATCCACCGTCTCCAGGATCCTCGACATGGTGGAGAACGCGACCTCCAAGAAATCGCGCTCCGAGGCGTTCATTTCGCGCTTTGCCCGCATCTACACCCCGGCGGTCTGCGGCTGCGCGCTGGCGCTGGCGCTGCTGCCGCCGCTGTTCCTGCTCCTGCGGGGACAGGCGCCCGGCTGGGGCGACTGGATCTACCGCGCGCTGACCTTCCTGGTGATCTCCTGCCCCTGCGCGCTGGTGATCTCCATCCCGCTGAGCTTCTTCGCCGGGATCGGCGGAGCAAGCCGCGAGGGCGTATTGGTCAAGGGCTCGAACTACCTGGAGGCGCTGTCCAAGACCCGGGCGGTCGCCTTTGACAAGACCGGCACGATGACCATGGGCGTCTTCGAGGTCAACGGCATCCACCACAGCAGCATGGACAATGAGAAGCTGCTGGAGCTGGCCGCGCACGCGGAGATCTACTCCACGCACCCGATCGCCCGCAGCATCCAGAAGGCGTATCTGGAGGGCGCGGTCTTCCGGGACGACGGGGAGCCCGCCGGGAAGAAGGCGGATCATTCCGGCAGGCAGCTGGACGAGGCGCGTGTTTCCGACGTGATGGAGATCGGCGGCAACGGCATCACCGCCCGAATCGACGGGAAGCAGGTCGCCGTCGGCAACGCCAGGCTGATGGACAGCCTCGGCATTGCCTATGTGGACTGCCGCCATGTCGGCACCGTCGTCCATGTGGCGGTCGACGGCGCCTACGCCGGGCATCTGCTGGTTTCCGACATCGTCAAGCCGACGGCGAAGGAGGCCATCCGCGCCCTGCGCGCGGCGGGCGTCACAAAGACCGTGATGCTCACCGGCGACGCAAAGCGCGTCGGCGAGGCGGTCGCGGCGGAGCTCGGCATCGACGAGGTGCAGGCCGAGCTGCTGCCGGGCGACAAGGTCGCGGCGGTGGAGACGCTGCTGGCGGGAAAGCCCGAGCGCAGTGTGCTCGCCTTCGTGGGCGACGGAATCAACGACGCGCCGGTGCTGACGCGCTCCGACGTGGGGATCGCGATGGGCGCGCTCGGTTCGGACGCCGCCATCGAGGCCGCGGACGTCGTGCTGATGGACGACGACCCGAAGAAGATCGCGCTGGCGATCCGGATCGCAAAGAAATGCATGCGCATCGTGTACGAGAATATCTGGTTTGCCATCGGGGTCAAGCTCATCTGCCTGGCGCTGGGCGCCGTGGGCGTGGCCAACATGTGGCTGGCGATCTTTGCGGACGTGGGCGTGATGGTGCTGGCGGTGCTCAACGCCATCCGTGCGCTGTTCACAAAGGATCTGAGGCGCTGACCGTCCTGCTGCCGGCCGTACGGAATCGGTTGACAGGCCCGTCCGCCTTGCTTTATAATATGCATCAAGATTTGCGCGGGGCGGGTGTGCCGGATGAAGATCAAAAGCATTGAATATGATGATGCGCTGCGGGAGTACATGGCAAAAAAGGGCATGACGACGATCGCAGTGGAGGTGGCCTCGGCCCAGCACTCCGATATCGAGGTCACGGAGCTTTACGTCCATCTGATCAGCGAAAAGCAGGCGGCATATTTCAAGGAAAAAAAGCGTTTCCGCCCGGTCGCGGGCGAGCTTGGCGAGGTGCTGCTGCCGCCCTACATGCTCGAATACGATGAGACGCTGCGCTTCGGCCTGAAGAAATTCTGGATCTTCCATTCGATCCAATATACCGGCATCCGGCTGTGAGCCGGGGTGCGGCACGGCGTTAAAAACGGAAGCGGAAAGCTTCCGTTTTTTAGCGGATTATGAACGGGCCGGGCCTTGCCTTTTTCGCCCGGACTTGCTATAGTATGAAAGAAATTGGATCCGCTTCCAACTTGATTACCCTGACAGGAGGCTCTTATGCTGGTACCCGTATTACTGTTTTTGCTTGGTTTCGTGCTGCTCATCAAGGGCGGCGACTGGTTCGTGGACGGCGCGGTGGGCATTGCGCACCGCTTTCATCTGTCGGAACTGCTGATCGGCGCGACGGTTGTTTCCATCGGCACGACGCTCCCGGAGGTCATGGTGTCCTCGCAGGCGGCGCTGGTCGGCAACAGCGGCATTTCCTACGGCAACGCCATCGGCTCGGTCATCTGCAACACCTCGCTCATCTCGGCGCTGACGGTCGCCATCCGCCCGACGAGCGTTGACCGCAAGTCGCTGCGGCTGCCGGTAGCGGCCTTCTTCCTCGCCGCGGCGCTGTACGCAGGCATTGCCTACACGACCGGGCGCTTCACCCGCTGGAACGGCGTGCTGTTGCTCTGCCTGTTTCTCGCTTATATCGCGCTCACCGTCTCCCAGATGAAAAAGCACCCGGAAGGGGCTGCCGCTGCGGAGGAGGAAGAGGAGCCGGTCAAGGAAAGACCGCTGTGGCAGGAGCTGCTGATGCTGGTCATCGGCGCGGCGGCGATCGCCTTCGGCGCCAAGCTCCTGGTCGATAACGGCACGCTGATCGCGGCCGCCCTTGGCGTTCCCGACTCGGTGATCGGTCTGACGATGGTCGCGCTCGGTACCTCGCTGCCGGAACTCGTCACCGCCATCACGGCGCTGGTGAAGAAGCGCAGCGCGCTCTCGCTCGGCAATATCATCGGCGCGAACCTCTTCAACATCGTCCTGGTCTCCGGTATGGCGATCACGATCCGCCCCTTTGCGATCCCAGCGGAAAAGACGCTGGCCGGAATGAACGCTTCGCTGCTGGTCGATCTGCCGGTGATGTTCCTCGTGATGGCGCTGCTCTGCCTGCCCACGCTGAAGGAGGGCAAGCTCAAGCGCTGGCAGGGCATCACGCTGCTGTGCATCTATACGGCCTTCACCTTGTTCCAGTTTGCGGTATAAGAAAGCATTTCTGCTAAAAAGACTTCTCTTCGGAGGAGTCTTTTTTGTAAATTATGCTTGAAAATAAGTCTGCGGCTTATTATAATGAACATGGATTCCCTATAAAACAGGGCAGGAAATAAACAAAGAAAAGGAGCTGGTTTCCGTGATCCATTATGTTCTGCTGAAGTTTGCGCCGGGCACAGACCTTGACGCGGCGGAAGCGCGTGTCCGCAAGACCTATGACGAACTGGCCGAAGCGCTGCCGTACCTGAACGATCCGGAAGTGTACCGCAGCTGCATCGAGCGCGACTCGAATGCCGACATCATGGCGAAGGTCCGCCTGGATGATGAGAGCTGCCTGCAGCCCTACCTGACCCATCCGCTTCACCTCGCGATGGCGCAGCATTTCAAGGATATGCTGATCGGGAGGACCTCTTTCGATCATCAGTAATTAGAATTCAAAATAGAAAAAGGGAGGAAGAAGCATGGATAAGAAAAAAGGAATTTTCGCCGCATCGTTTATCGGCGTCGCATCCGTGTGGCTGGGCGGACATTTCGGGCCCGGCTTTGCCACCGGCGCGTTCAGTGCGCAGTACTATGAGAAATACGGCTGGATCGGCCTGGTCATGCCTCTGCTGGCCATGCTCATCACCGGCGGCGTCATGTTCTACATGGTCGAATATGCCCGCAGCAAAGGCACCACGAACTATCGCTCCTTCGTCCAATCCGCCTTCGGCGAGGGCAGCTTCGGCAAGATCATGGTCATCTTCTACGACATCCTCTTTATCGGCACCGTCATCGGTGCAGGCGGTCTCGCCGTCGCCGGTGAAGCAAACATCCTCGGCAAAGTCTATGGCCTCGGCTTCTGGACAGCCGCAATCCCGACCATCATCGTCGCCGCGCTTCTCTGCCTCTATGGCTCCAAGCTGGTGGCCCGTTCCTCCAAGTATATGATGTATGCGATCGTTTTGATCGTACTGCTCATCTTCTTCCTGAGCGCCGCCTCCGGCAAGCCCGACTTTGCCGCCGCTTTCAAAGCGCCCCCGATCGAGCAGAACAACACCCTGCTCAACGCCATCTGGAAGGCCATCCTCTACGGCTGCTTCCAGTCCACCATCGCGTTCAACGTCATGTCCGTTTCCGATCTGCTCGAGAGCAGAGAGGCAACCAAAAAGGCCATCGTCACCGGCTACATCGTTACCGTCATCCTAATGATCGCCATTGCCGCCACGCTCTTCGGCTACATTCCCGTCAATCCCGACATCATCAACCTCGGCAAGACTCCCGTCCCCATGATGGCCGTCATTATGGGCCTGGGCAAGCCCTGGCTGACCATCATCTTCGTCATCCTGATGACCTTCGCCGTGCTGACCAGCGCCGCCGGAATCGCGAATGCCGGCTGCGTCCGCTTCGACAAGATCTTCTCCGGCATCAAGAACGTCCAGCTCCGCCGCGCGATCATCACCGCGATCCTGCTGAGCATCGCCGCCTTCGGCGCATGGCTCGACATGGAGAGACTGACCAAACAGGTCACGACCTACATCGGCTACGCCGGTATTCTGGGTCTTGTCATCCCGGCCTTTACCATCGTCCGCTCCAAGCTCAACAAGGACAAGTAAAACCCTCCCTCGGCACCGGTGCCGGGGAAACGCATGAAACCGACCTGCCCGCAGACGAAAGCCTGCGGGCGGGTTTTGCCGTGTCGCCCGGGTCCGGGGGACGATAAAGCGGGCATTTTTCTGTTGAGTTTAACAGAGGAATACAGTATAATTTATATGTATAAATCTGTAAAACATATTATGTAGGAGGCTGATTACCATGACCAAGCATTTGATGTCCGGCAACGAGGCCATCGCGAGAGGCGCATATGAAGCCGGCGTCAAAGTATGTTCCGCGTATCCCGGCACTCCCAGCACTGAAATTTTTGAAGAGCTGCCCAAGTACAAGGGCGAAGTCTACTGCGAGTGGGCGCCCAATGAAAAAGTAGCTACCGAGTTTGCCTACGGCGCCTCCATCGCCGGCGTGCGCAGCCTGACGGCGATGAAGCACGTCGGTCTGAACGTCGCCGCCGACCCGATGTTCACCGCCGCCTACAACGGCGTGACCGGCGGCTTCGTCATCGTCACGGCTGACGACCCCAGCATGCACTCCTCTCAGAACGAGCAGGACAACCGGCACTATGCCAAGTTTGCCAAGCTCGCTCTGATCGAACCTTCGGATTCCCAGGAATGCAAGGACTTCATGCGGGAAGCCTACAAAATCTCCGAAGAATATGATATGCCGGTGCTTTTCCGCACCACGACGCGAGTATCCCATTCCAAGAGCCTTGTCGAGCTCGGCGAACGGACCGAGCCGGAATGGAAGGGCTATCAGAAAAATGCCGCGAAAAACGTCTGCACCCCGGCCAACGCCTACCGGAACCACCCCAAGGTGGAGAAGAACATGGCGGCCCTGGCCGAGTACTCCAACCGCTGCCCGCTCCAGAAGCTGGAAAAGGGCGACGGCGAGATCGGCGTCATCACCGCGTCCATCGCGTACCAGTACGCCAAGGACGTCTTCCCCGAGGGCACGAGCTTTCTGAAGCTCGGCCTCACGAACCCCCTGCCCATGGATCTGATCCGCGAATTTGCCGCCTCCGTCAAGACGCTCTACGTCGTCGAAGAGCTGGAGGGCTTCATGGAGCAGCAGATCAAGGCGGCCGGCATCCCCTGCATCGGCAAGGAAAAGATCAGCAACATGTATGAGCTCAATCCACAGCGCCTGCGGCAGATGCTTTTCGGCGTTGAGCCGGAGATCAAAGAGCTGCCGGTCAAGCCGGTGCCCCGTCCGCCCGCCCTCTGCCCCGGCTGCCCACACCGCGGCTTCTTCTACACGATGAGCAAACATAAGGGCAGCATCGTCACCGGCGATATCGGATGCTACACCCTGGGCGCGGCGGCCCCGCTGAACGCGTCGGACACCTGCGTGTGCATGGGCGGCGGCTTCTCCGTCGGCGCCGGCATTGCCAAGACCCTGGAGGTGCTCGGCCAGAAGAAAAAGGTCTTCGGCGTGGTGGGCGATTCCACCTTCTTCCACAGCGGCATGACCGGCGCGACCGAGATCATCTACAACAAGGCCAGCGTCGTCCCCGTGGTGCTCGATAACCACATCACCGGCATGACCGGTCACCAGGATAACCCCGGCAGCGGCTACACCCTGCTTGGCGAGGTGGCGGACGCCATCGCCATCGAGGACGTGCTCAAAGGCATCGGCTATGAAAAGATCCTCATCGTCGATCCGCAGGACCTCAAGGCCATGGACGCGGCTGTCAGGGAGGCCGAAGCGAGCGAAGTGCCTACGGCCATCATCTGCCGCCGCCCCTGCCTGCTTATCAAGCGCATCAAGCACGATACCGGCCTGTGCGTGGTCGATACCGATAAGTGCATCGGCTGCAAAATGTGCCAGAAGGTCGGCTGCCCGGCGCTGAGCATCGTCAATAAGAAATCGAGCATCGATCCCATCCAGTGCGTGGGCTGCACCGTCTGCGCCCAGGTGTGCCCGGTGGGCGCAATCAGCCGGAAGGAGAAGTGAGCCATGAAAAAGAGTGTGATTCTGGTCGGCGTCGGCGGACAGGGCGCCATTCTGACGGCGAAGATCCTCATCAACGGCGTGATGAAAAAAGGCTATGACGTCAAGATGTCCGAGGTCCACGGCATGAGCCAGCGCGGCGGCAGCGTCTCCACGCAGGTGCATTTCGGCGACAAGGTCTATTCTCCCGTCATCGGCAAGGGCGAGGCGGACATTCTGGTCGCCTATGAGAAGATGGAGGCCGTGCGCTATGCGGAGTTCCTCAAGCCCGACGGCATTGCCATCATCAACGACTTCGCCATGCCCTCCGCCGCCACCGCGGCCGGCCTGTGCGAGTACCCCGAGGGCTGCCTCGAGGCCATGCAGGCCAATTTCAACTGCCATGTGCTGAAGGCCTCCGACATTGCCATGCAGCTCGGCAGCGCCAAGTGCATGAACGTCGTCCTCTTCGGCGCGATGACCAAGGTCATCGGCCTGGACGACATCGACTGGGAGACGGTCATCCGCGAGACCGTGCCACCCAAATTCATCGATCTCAACCTGCGCGCCTATGAAGCCGGTCGGGAGGCCGTGCTGTAATGGACGTCCGGCAGGAATACCGCGCCAAGCTCCGCACGCCGGAGCAGGCCGTCGAGCTGGTCAAGAGCGGCGACTGGGTGGACTATGCCAGCAATATCTGCTTCCCCCAGCTGCTGGACGCCGCCCTTGCCAAGCGTCGGGATGAGCTGCAGGACGTCAAGATCCGCGGCAACCTGCTCTTCGGCCCGATCCAGGCGGTGGAGGTCGACCCGAGCCGCGAACACTTCATCTACAACAGCTGGCACTGCTCCGGCTACGAGCGGAAGCTCTGCGACAAGAACCTCTGCAACTTCATCCCGATGATCTTCCGCAACCTCGGCTGGTACTATACCAATTTTCTGACCGTCAACGTCGCGATGATGGCGGTCACGCCGATGGACAGGCACGGCTACTTCAATTTCTCCTGCGCCACCGGTATCGCCAAGGCCATCATGGACAAGGCGGACATCGTGATCCTCGAGGTGAACGAGCATCTGCCCCGCATCCTCGGCGGCTTTGACGAGTGCATCCACATCTCAGAGGTGGACTGCGTCGTGGAAGGAGAGCACCCCCCGCTGCCGCAGTTCCCGATCGCCGAGGCCTCGGAGGAGGATAAGAAGATCGCGTCCTTCATCGTGCCGCACATCGTCGACGGCGCGACGCTGCAGCTCGGCATCGGCACGATGCCGAACGTGGTCGGCGGCATGATCTCCGACTCCGACCTGAAGGATCTCGGCATGCACACCGAGCTCTGCGGCGACGCCTATCTGCGCATGTTTGAGGCCGGCAAGCTCACCAACAGGCGCAAGACCTTCCAGAAGGACAAGGGCGTGACCGGCCTGGTCTTCGGCTCGCGCGAGCTCTACGACTGGGTCGACCAGAACCCGGGCGTCGTGGTCGAGCCGCTGTCCTATGTCAACGATCCCGGCATCATCGCGAAACACGACAACATGATCTCCATCAACAGCTGCATCTCGGTCGATCTCTACGGGCAGATCTGCGCGGAGAGCGCAGGCCTGCGGCAGATCAGCGGCACCGGCGGCCAGCTCGACTATCTCACGGGCGCGGCCATGTCCAAGGGCGGCAAAGCCTTCATCTGCATGACCTCGTCCTTCGTGGACAAGAAGGGTGAGCGCCATTCCCGCATCCTGCCCCGCTTTGACGGCGACATCGTCACCGACCCGCGCAGCCAGGCCTTCTGGATCGTGACGGAGTACGGCGCGGAAAACCTCGCCGGCTGCTCCACCTGGGAGCGGGCGGAGAAGCTCGTGTCTCTGGCACACCCGGATTTCCGCGACGAGCTGATCCGGGCTGCCGACGCGCAGCGCATCTGGCGCCGCTCCAACAAAAGATAACAATCGGAGGATAGGTTCACATGGTCAATGAAAGCATGCTCAAGCTCGGCACCAACCGCTCCTGCATCCGCGAGCTGTTTGAATACGGCCTCAGGCAGGCGGCGATCGTCGGCAAGGAAAACGTGTTTGATTATTCTCTGGGCAATCCCTCGATCCCCGCGCCGCCGGAGGTCAACGAGGCCATCGTCGACATCATCAAAAACACCGACAGCCTCGCCGTCCACGGCTACACGCCCGCACCCGGACTGCCCGACGCAAGAGCGGCTATCGCCAAAGAGCTCAGCGAGCGCTACGGCGTCGAGATCCGCGGCGCCAACATCTTCTTCACCTGCGGCGCCGCCCCCGCGCTGATCGCCGTGATCCGCGCGCTGAACATGGGCGAGAGCGAATTCATCGCCATCGCGCCCTTCTTCCCGGAATACCGTCCCTTCGCCGAGTCCAACGGCGCGAAGCTTGTCGCCGTCCCGGCGGACATCCCCAGCTTCCAGATCAACTGGGCGGCCCTCGAGGAGCGCATCAACGAGCGCACCCAGGCCGTGATCGTCAACACCCCGAACAATCCCTCCGGCGTGATCTACACGCGCGAGACGCTCGAACGCCTGGCGGAACTGCTGGGGCGCAAGAGCGCGGAAGTCGGTCACCCGATCTTCCTCATCGCCGACGAGCCCTACCGGGAGCTGGCCTATGACGGCGCGGAGGTGCCCTTCATCCCGACGGTCTACCCCAACACCATCGTCTGCTATTCCTATTCCAAGTCCCTGTCTCTGCCCGGCGAGCGTATCGGCTACATCTGCGTGCCGGACTGGGTGGAGGACAGCGCCACCGTGTTCGCGGCCATCGCCGGCGGCGCCCGCGCCTCCGGCCACGTCTGCGCGCCCGCGCTGCAGCAGCGCGTGGTGGCCCGCTGCGCCTATTCCCGCCCGAACCTCGCGGCCTACGACGAGAACCGCAGCCTGCTCTACGACGCGCTGAGCTCCTACGGCTACGACTGCGTCAAGCCCAACGGCGCCTTCTACATGTTTGTCAAGGCGCCCGGCGGGGATTCCGTTGCCTTCTCGAACAAGGCGAAGGAGAAGAACCTGCTGATCGTCCCGGGCAACGACTTCGGCGTGCCGGAATACTTCCGTATCTGCACCTGCGTATCCAAGGACATGATCCTGCGCAGCCTCCCGGCCTTCCAGGCCCTGATCGAGGAATTCTGAAGCACATCCAGTCAAATAAGAAAACCGGCGTGACCGAAACGGTCACGCCGGTTTTCTTTTTTATCCGCTTATTTTTTCACGGCGACGCGGTTGATCGCGGGCGTCTCGACGCGCTTGGCCAGGTACAGGCAGTAGCCGATCGCCAGCACGGGGATCAGGACGTGAATGATCACATTGAGCACAGGAGAGCCTTCGTCGGTCGAAAACACGGAGAAAACGTCGACCAGACTGTGCGCCAGGACGCAGGGCCAGAGGCTGCCGCCCTTGTAGAAGGCCATCGTAAAGATAAAGCCGACGGCGACGGCGAAGACCATCTGCATGAGCGTCTCGACGAGATCCTGGCCGATGAAGAGGTTTATAATATGTCCGAGCCCGAAGGTAATCGAGGAGACGATGACCGCCACTTTGACGTTTCCGTCCTTCAGCATGGCCTTGAACAGAAAGCCGCGGAAGATCAGCTCCTCGGCAAAGCCGACGAAGGCCATCATCACGGCGGCATAGAGCAGGCCCGGCATCGGATAATCCGGAGAGATCCCGCTCCAGAGGTTGATGCTGGCGACGAGCCACAGCGGGAGGAACCACAGCATGGCCTTGCTGTTTTTCGCCCAGCCGCCAAGGCCGTAATACTCCGTCGTCCCGGTGAAGCGGACAAACAGGAACATCAGCGCGCTGATCACGATCAGGCCGATCATCAGGATCGGACTGTCGTCCCCGAGGCTGCGCAGATTGCCTATGCCGACTGTGTAGAGCACGATCCAGAAGATCGCGCAGGCGAGTTCGTGTTTCCGGTACAGTTCTTTCAGCTTGTTCATTTTGAGTCCTCCTCCTGACTGACCGCCGCTACCGCGCCGAGAAAAGCGCGCTCCAGATGGGCGGCGGCAAGATCTTCGTCATATGTCAAAGTGTTGTTGGCGTGAAGGCTCGCGTATCCGTGAGCAAACAGCGCGAGGGTCAGAAAAACGTCCCTGGTCTTCGCCCGGTCCATGCCCAGACCTTCCTGCATGGCGTCCAGGACAGACGAAAGCTCTGCGGAGTCGATCATTTCCAGCAGGTTCTTTTCCTCCGCGTACCCCGACTGGAACAGGAAACGGAACAGCCTCGGCTCCTCCACGGCAAAGCGGATGTAATTCAGCCCGATCCCGAGCAGGGGGTCGCGCTCCGGCGGCGTGTTCAGCAAATATTCGGTGTGCAGCTGATCCACCCGGCGGTAGGCCGCCCGCTTCAGCTCCTCCATCGTCGAGAAGGCGTACAGGATCGGCTGCGTGGAGCAGTGCAGCTCATGGGCGAGAGCGCGCGCATTGAGGCTGTCCAGCCCGCTTGCCCGGATGATCGAAACAGCCGCGTCCAGGATCTGCTCTTTGGTGATTTTGACTCTTGGCGGCACCGGTCCCGCCTCCTTTAAATAACGTTCGTTATATAACAAGCATTATAATCTGGCATCTCTGCTTTGTCAATGTTTTTTGGCCTCCCGATTGCATTTTCCGGGGGCGGATGATACAATGGTCAAAATCATCCGGGGAGGAGGGAGCCCATGCCGTCTTTCGGACGCTTTTATCTCGACAAGGAAAAGGATATCATCGTCGAGCTCTACCGCGAGGGCGATGAACTCAAGTATGTCCTGCGCACGCCCAATCACCGCACCGGCAACCTCATCACCAATCTGGCCAGGCTCTGCGAGCTGCCGCTGTCCTTTGACGACAAGGGGCTGAAGGTCATCCGCGGCAGCGTGCCCAGCTACATCGACGGCGACAACCGGCAGCTCTACATCTTCCGCATGGGCAACACCAAGATCGCCAACATCTTCCCGGACGGCAGCGTGGAAATGAAGGCCAGCGTCCCGTCCATCTCCAAGGCTCTGATGAGCCAGACCAAGGACTACCGGCTGAGCGTGGCGAAAACCATCGTCAAGACCTATATTTTCAGCGACTGCAAATTCCACACCGATCTGCACACCCACATGAGCGGCAACCTCGAGCCGGATGTGCTGATCGCGCTCGGCATCCGCCACCAGATCCGCTATCCGCTGTACTACATCAAAAAGCTGGGGCTGCGCTGCAGCGAGGCGCAGCAGGCGCAGCTGGAGCGGGCGCGGGCGGCGGCCGCTGAGGCGCTGCGCGATTCCCCGCTGACCGGGAAATATCTCGAGCGCCGCATCGACGACAATACCTTCCTCAACTTTGCGGACCTGATCCTGCGAAATCCTGCGGACGCGGCGGAGAACATCGCCCGCATCCGCGTCTCCCTGGCCATCCCGAAGGATGGGCAGGCCGTTTTTGCCGATCTGGAAAAGGTCTATCTCTACCGCTATGTGTTCACCAAGGGCCAGCCTGCGGATGACTCGATCCCGCTGGAGGGCTGGCAGAGTCTGCCGGACCCGGAGGTCCGCGCGGCGCTCGGGCAGATGCTCCGGGACCGCGAGAGCGAAGACTACCGGGACAACACGCTTTTCCAGAACAAGCTCCTCTGGATCGCCCGCGGCTACCGCCGTCACGGCATCGACTACGCTGAGATCTCCGACACGAGTCTTGGCAAGGCGGAGCAGGCGCCGGAGGTTTTGCGCCAGATCCACGAAGTGATGCCCAAAGTTACGCGGGAGACGGGCGTGCTGCTGCGCTTCCTCGCGGCCATCCGCCGTACGCCTTTGACCATCGTGCGCGACAGCGTGACGCCCAGCGGCTATCTGGCCGAAAATCTGCAGGTGCTGCGCGCCGTGGCTGCCGATCCCTTCGTTGCTGGCAGCGACATCGTCGGCGAGGAGATCAACGACATCCTGGAAATGCGCAGCGTGATCCGGGAACTGGTGTCCATTGCCGGCGAAACGCCGGGCTTTGTGCTGCGCATCCATGCCGGCGAAAACGACAGTCTGCGCGACAACGTCTCCAACAGCATCCGCTGTGTGCGCGAAGCGCTTGCGCCCGGGCAGCCGATGCCGCACATGCGCATCGGCCACGGGCTGTATACCTGCAATCTGCAGTCGCCGCGCGGCCGGAAGCTGATCCGGGAGCTGCGGGAGCAGCGGGTCGTGCTGGAATTCCAGATCACCTCCAACGTGCGCCTCAACAATCTCAGCGATCTGACGCACCATCCGCTCAAGCAGTACCTGCGCGAGGGCATCCGCTGTGTGCAGGGCACCGACGGCGGCGCGCTCTACGGCACCAACTCCATCGACGAGGAGTTGAGTCTGGAAAAGCTGCTGGGTCTCAGCCACGAGGAGCTGTGCCAGATGCGCGCGGCGGAGGCGGAGATCGAACGCGAGAGCCTGGCGGTCTTCGCGGAAAAAAGCGAGCGCTTCGAGCGGCTGTGCGCCGGAGATGCGCCCGAGGCGTATCTGCGCCGCCGCATCGCGGAGGCAGCGCCCGTGCAGGCGGAGCTTTTTACGCCCGGCGAGCGGCTGGACGCGGTCCGGGAGCTGGCCGGGCAGATCTGCCCGCTGCCGCAGGGGAAAACGCCTGTTGTTCTGGCCGGCGGCAGCTTCAACAGCGACCGGCATGAGACCAGGCTGCGCGCGCAGGACTGCCGCATCATCGACGCGCTGCTGCGCGCAGGCGATCCGGAAAAGATGTTCTTCGTCATCGGCCACCGCCTGTGCGGCTATGAGCGCTACCTCATGCGGGAAAACAGGGAGCGCTTTCGTATCTTCGCCCTTGTGCCGAGCACACTCAGCCGCGCCGAATGTGATCGGCTGCGCCGAAGCGGCGCCGCGGTGCTCCCTTCGGTGGAGCCGAGCGGCAACGGCCTCTACAAGAGCTTCGGCTATGAGATCTTCCGCCGCCGCGATTCGGTACTGCTGGCTTTCGACGGCAATTCCCCGGCGGCCAATCTTGTGCAGGAGGCCAAAAACAGCCCCGGCCGCTGCGCTATTTTTGTCAACGGCGCCTCCCGGCCGCTGCGGGCCAAGGCACGCAGCCTCCAGGGCTATGTGCGCTGCCTGGACGAGGAGAGCGACCCCGTCGGTGCGATCCTGAAAAATATTGAATAAAAAAGCTTGAAAACCGAGAGGTTTTCAAGCTTTTTCTTCTGCCGTTTCCTTCTGGGAAGCGGCTTTTTTGCGTTTGGAGCGGAGCAGCAGCGCCGCCGCGATCAGCAGCGCCGCGCCTCCTCCCGCCGCGGCCCAGGGGAGCCAGCGGTTTTCGGCGCTTTGCCGCAGATAGACGAAGGAGCCGCCGTTATCCAGCGGGAAGACCAGATAGCTCTTGTCGACTTCATAGGGGATATCGCTCAGCGAGCCGTCCTCGGCGATCCGGCAGAGCCGCCCGCCCGATTCAGCGCGCAGATGCACGGTGAGCGGGCCCTCATAGCCCTCGACGGTAAGCGTATAGGCGGCCAGGACTTCTTCTTCGGGCATGGAGCTGTCACATGGCGAAACGAGAAGACTTGAGCCCTCGGCAAACTCGCCCTCCGCGAGGAAAAGCGGAAGATCCCCGCCGGAGGAAAGCGTCGTTTCCGGCGCGGTATAGCTGCCGCGGATGTCCATGCTGCGGGTGATATGCTCCCGGTCGAAATCTTCCCAGTGCCAGCGCCGCGGTCCTTCGTCCGGCACCGCGGGCAGCTCGTCCAGACTGCCGCCAAAGGGCAGGGTGCGCGTCTCGATCAGCCGTCGGCCGACGTAAAAGCGCAGCTGCAGCTCGCCGAAGCCTTCGGGAACGCCCTCCAGCGCGAGCAGCTCTTCCGCCGGGAGCGGCTCGCACTGACCGACGATGCTCACGCCGTCGACGCCGGCGGGAAGGGTCTCCACATAGCGGTTGCCGCGCACTTCGCCCTCGGCCCAGCCGGCCACCGCGCCGAGATACTCCCTGCCGTCCCGGAACTCCGCCCAGGCGGCGCAGTCAAGGATGTTTGTGCCCGTGCCGGCGATGCCGCCGAGGTATTTGCCGCCGCTGAGCTCCGACCTGGCCCAGCAGGAGAGGATGCTCCCGCCCGAGGAGCCGGCGACGCCGCCGACATCGTCGCCCTTGAGCGAGGAAACAGCGCCCTTACTCACGCAGGAGACCACGGCGCCGAGCTCGGCGCGCCCGACGATGCCGCCGGCGCAGTCGCTGCGCGTGACGACCTCCGCCGCGCTTTCGCAGCTGCGCAGGACGGCGAAGACATAGCGCCGCGCGTCGGAGCTGATAAAATCGGAAACGCTGAGCCGGTCCTCCATATCGAAGCTCAGCTCGTAGGCCATGCTGCCCGCAATGCCGCCCGCACTGCTCTCGGCCTCGACGCGGCCGCCGTTCCGGCAGCCGTCCGCCGCGCCGAGGTCATGCTCATAGGCCTCGTCGGCCGAGAGATCATAGCTCTGGAAGAGCGTGTCTTCGCCGCGCGCAGCGCCGAGCAGCTCGTCCAGACTGGCCAGCACCCGTTCCAGCTGCGCCTGCAGGGCGCTCAGATCGCTGTTGAGGTTTCCGGCGGCCTTGCCGAGCTCGTCGGAGAGCGCGGCGGACTGCGTGTAGATGCGGTCCATGGCGCTGCTGAGGCCACTGAAGTCCGCGCCGTCCAGCGAAACGCCTGGCAGGTCCGGCAGACCGGTCTCCGGATCGATCACCACCTGGTCCAGGGGGATCGGATCGCCGGTCATGCCGCCGGTATAATAGCTCATCACGCCCGTCATCTCGTCGAGCGCGTCCGAGGCGGAGCCGCGCAGCCTGTCAAGCTGATCCTGCAGCGCGGCGGCGCCGCTGCGAGTGTCGCGCGAGGTCGCCTCCAGCAGCTCCGTCAGGCGCTGCAGCTCCTCGGACAGGCCCTTGAGGCGGTCTTCGGAGAAGTCCCAGACCGCGTGGGGGATCAGCTGCCCGACGATGCCGCCCGCGTCGCGGCGGCCGCGGATCGGGCCGCGGTTTTCGCAAGTCTGGAGATAGCCGCTGCTTTTGCCGGCGATGCCGCCCACGTTGTAGCCGGTATAGGCGTAGCCGACCGCTGCCTCGTTGAGGCAGTCATGGATCACGCCGCCGTTTGATCCGGCGATGCCGCCGATGTTGCTCAGATCCAGAAAATCGTCCTCGGAGAAGGCGGACAGGTCAAAGCTCCGCTTCCGCTCGGGGGTGATTGGCTCGTTGTTGACGCTGCCCTCGCTGCGGCAGCCGCTGATGAGGCCGAGGTTGTCGCCGGCGATGCCGCCCGCCTGGTGCTCGGCCTTGACCGCGCCGTCGAAGCGGCAGTCAATGATCCGGCCGGTGCTTCCGTTCGTCCCGGCGATGCCGCCCACGTTTTCCAGGCCGGCCACGCTGCCCTCGAAGGAGCAATTTTCGATCGTGCCGCGGTTTTCACCGGCCACGCCGCCGATGGACAGACGCGTGCCGCCGGGCGTCACCTTGCCCTGTACAAGCAGATCCTGTACGGCGCCGCCCTCTGCGATCTGCCGGAAAAGTCCGACGCGCGAGCCGTCGCCGCTTATTTCCAGGCCGCGGATGCGGTGGCCGCCGCCGAAAAAGGTCCCGGCAAAGTAGGGGATCGGTGAAAAGTCCGCGCCGGACAGGTCGAGATCACAGTCCAGAGAAAAGACTCGGCCCTTGGAATAACTCTCCAGCGCGCAGGCCTCGGCAAAGGAGAGAAAATCGTCGAGCGAAGCAATGCTGACCGAAGGCGTCTGCGTCTCCTCCGTCTCCGCAGCGAGGGCGAATGGAACAAAGGAGAGGACGAAAAGCAGCGAAAGAAACAGAGCAAGAAGCTTTTTCACGCGTCCCCACCTCCTGTCAGGTCGATATGCAGCGTTGTTTTTCGGATCAGCCCGTCGAAGAGGACGAGCAGCTGCGGCAGCACCGTCAGCACGAGCACCACTGAGCAGAAGGCGCCGCGCCCGACGGCCAGGCCGATGTGGCCCACGTAGATATCGCTGACGCGGTAGGCGATCAGCAGGCCCGCGATCGTCATGATCGAGCCGGAGGTCAGCACGGTGGGGAAGGCCTGGTTGACGGCCAGGGCCATGGCCTCTTTTTTCGGCATTGTCTCCCGCAGCAGCAGATAGCGGTTCATCAGCACGATCGCATAGTCGATGGTCGCGCCCATCTGGATGGCGGAGACGATCATGCTGGTCACAAAGGAGGGCACGGAGCCGTGCAGATAGGGGAAGGAGAAGTTGATCCAGATGCTGCCCTGGATGACAAAAACCAGGAGCGCCGAGCCGATCACGGAGCGGAAGGTGAAGAGCAAAATCAGATAGACGAAGGCGATCGTCAGAAAGCTGATGAGCCGGGAGTCGCCGGTATAGGATTCGCGCAGGTCGCGGGCGCTGGTGATGTCGCCCACAACGAGCACCGAGCCCTCGCCGTACTGCTTTTCGGCGATGCTGCGGATCTTTTCGACGAGCGCTGCGCTCTCCTCGCCCTCCACAGGCACCGCCGCGGTAAAGAGCATGCGGTTCCAGTTCTCGCCGCGCAGCTGGTCGAGACCCATCGTCAGCGAGTCGCGCAGCTGGTCGAGACGCTCCTGCGTTTCGCTGTCCAGACTCACCACGCCGCGGTCCGTCAGGTCAAAGAGAAAGAGGATCATATCCACCAGCGGCACTTCGTAGGTCTCGGCGCTGCCGAAAATGGACTGGTATTCCTCATGGCGCACGCCGTAAGCCTGAAACATCAGCGTCGCCTCCTCGGGGCTGATGTTCAGCAGCTCCGCCAGCATGCGGGGCGTAAAGCGGTCGGTCAGGGTGTGCGTGCCATCAATGTCGATGTTGGCAAGGCCGGTGGCGGAGCGAATCTCCGGCAGGGCCTCCACCTCGCAGATGACGAGCTTTTCCTTTTCAAAATCCTCCGCCGGCACGATCAGCGCGACCGGCGTGGAATCGTCAAAGGTGTCGGAGATGCGGTGCATGGCCTCGCGGCTCTCGGAATAGACGAGCTCGGTGACCGAGCTGTCGCTGAAGGCGTACTGTGTGTGGCCCGAGCACCAGATCGCCGCCGGGATCAGCAGCAGGAAAAGCCAGACGAAGCAGTAGCCCGAGCGGGTGAGAAAGCGGCCCCAGGGGCGGATGTCCGGGATCAGGGGCTTGTGCGCCGTGCGGCGGATGGCCTTCGGAAACAGCAGGATCAGTCCCGGCATCAGCAGGAACACGGTCAGCAGGCTGCAGACGATGCCCTTGGCCAGCACCATACCCAGGTCGTAGCCGAGCCGGAACTGCATCAGCATCAGCGCGAGCAGACCCGAGATGGTGGTCAGGCTCGAGGAGGAGATCTCCAGGATCGACTTGGCCAGCGCCTCGATCAGTGCCTCCTTCGCACTGTCGTGCACCAGGGCCTCGTCCTGATAGCGGTGGCTGAAGATGATCGCATAGTCGATCGCCAGCGCCAGCTGCAGGATGACGGCGACGGAATTGGTGATCGTGGAGATCTCGCCCAGCCAGAAGTTGGTGCCCATGTTCAGCACGGCGGCGAAGGAAAAAACGAGGATGAAGATGACGACCTCGAAATAGCTGCGCGAGGTGAACAGCAAAATCGCAATGATGACCAGCACCGCGATCAGCACGACCCAGACCATCTCCCGGGCGAGCTGGGCGAAAAAGGACTGCCAGGTGACGGCGTAAATATAGGTGTCGTAGGGCGCGAGGAACTCGCGGATGTGCGCCTGCTCCTCCACGACGCGCACATCGTCCTCCACGCCCCGGAACGAGACGCTCAGCCGCGCGGAGGCGTGGGCGTAGTGCGCGGGCGTGGCGTCAAAGACCACGCCGCTGACCATCGGAAAGTCCGCGATCGCGTCGGCCAGCTCCTGCGCCTTGTCGAGCGTGACGTTTGCGACCATCACATCTTCGCTGGCGTAGGTGATAAAGGAGTCCTCCATGATGTGCAGGCCGCGGCGGGTCTCGGTCGTCTCCGGGAGGAAGATCGTCAGCTCCGAGCTGACCTTCACGCGCCCCACGGACAGGCCCGCGTAGACCGCCGCCACGATGAACAGCAGCATGATGACAAAGCGGTACCGAACGATCAGCGCCGCGACGCTATGCATGATTTCATCTCTGCTTTTGTGCTGCGTCTGCATGGGAGCAACTCCTTGACAAGTGTTGAAAATTATATTACAGTTCAATTATACTCAAGGTGTGGATCCGGTCAAGGGTCAGATTTTGCCCGGATGGCGAAATTTGAACAGATCGAAAAAAACTGTTGAAGGAGGATGCGCATGAACAAGGCCGGGGAGGAGAACCGCAGCGTCCGCAACACGAAGAAAAGGCTGCGCGAGGGGCTGCTGCGTCTGATGGCGGACAAGCCCATCAACGAGATCTCCGTCAAGGAGCTGACCGAGCTGGTGGACGTCAACCGCGGCACCTTCTATTTTCACTATACGGATATCTACGACCTGCTGCGGAGCATGCAGGAGGAGTTTTTTGAGAATTTTCGCCTGAAGATGGAACAGACGGTGGAGCTGCACTCCGTCATTCCTTATATGAGCGCGATTTTCTCCTTCCTGGGGGAAAACCGGGACTTCTGCAAAATCATGCTCGGTCCGCACGGCGACATGCTTTTCGTGGACCGGATCAAGACCCAGGTGGACGAGCGCTGCTCGCATATCTGGCGCGAGGCGACGCCGGAGGCCGATCCGGGCAAATTCGAGCTGTACAACGCCTTTATCATCAACGGCTGCATCGGCATCATCCAGAAATGGCTGGACGAGCCGGAACGCAGCGGTCCGGAGGAGATCAGCCAGCTGGCGGCGACGATCATCCTCGCCAGCGTCCGTCCCGTGATCGCATAAAAACAAGAAAAAAGCGCCCTCCGTACCAGATACGGAGGGCGCTTTGCCGTGTTTACATGATGGGGATCTTGATCTTCAGATCACTGAGGGGCCAGGAGGAGCAGGCGTGGAACCAGCCCATCTCCTTGTCCATGCGGCGGCGGCCGTCGCCGACGGGGGAGACGAAGATCTCGCCCGACAGCAGGTGGCTGCGGCAGAAGCCGCACTCGCCGTTGCGGCAGTGGGTGTTGATCTTGATGCCGGCGCGCTCAAGAGCGACGGCGACAGGCTCGCTGGCGCGGGCCTCGATTACGTCCTCCTGGATGCCGCGCACGACCGTGATGTGGAAGGTCTTGGTCTCGGTGCCCTTGGGGTAGCCGGGGCAGGTGGAGATGTCGGCCGGGTTGTTGACCACGTCGTGGCGGAAGCGGCGGCCGGTGATGCCCATCTCGTCGAGGGCCTTCTTCACAAAGCGGAACATCGGCAGCGGGCCGCAGAACATGTAGGTCACGTCACCCTCGGAGTACTTCTCGATCAGCTCCTTCGTAATGAAGCCTTTTTCACCGGGCCAGTCGGGCTCGTCGGACAGGACGTGCACGACCTTAACGTCGGGGCAGGCGGCCTCGATCTCGTCGAGCTCCTTCTTGAGGACAATGTCGTTGGCCTTCACGGAGCCGTAGAGGATGGTGAGCTTGACGCCCTTCATCTTGCCGTAGGCGATCTCCTTGGCCATGCCGTGGAAGGGCGTGATGCCCGAGCCGCCGGCCAGGGCGACGATGGTCTTGCTGTCGCGCAGCGGCTCCCAGTAGAAGGTGCCGAAGGGGAGATTGGCTTCCAGTACGTCGCCGATGTGGACGTTTTCAAAGAAGTAGTCGGGGACGAGGTAAGGCACGTTGCGGCGGATGGTCACTTCAAAGAAGGGCTTGTCCGTGCGCGCCTCATAGGGGGCGGAGCAAATCGTGTAGGGACGGGAGAGCAGGCTCTCGCCGATCTGCAGGCGGAAGTTGACATACTGGCCGCACTGGAACACGGGGATGTGTCCGTCCACGGATTCAAAGCGGAAGGTGCGGGAGCTGGGGGAGGCCTCGCGGATGTCGATGCAGCGCACCTGCATGGAAGCCGGGTGCAGCTTGTCGGCCAGCTCACGGATCGGATCGTGCGGATCGGGGATCGGGGAGCCCTTGGCGAAGTTCTCTTCTCTCAGCTTGGTCACGCGGGAGGCGCCGCCGACGTCTTTCAGAAATCCTTTGACTTTGATGCTCATAGCTTACAGCCTCCCTTTCTTTTCCATGTCTTCCTTCACGCCCTTGGCAGCGGCGCGGCCGTTGGTGATCTGCGGGCCCATACCGTCGCCGGACATGCCGTGCGCACCGGCAAATTCCAGACCCTCGATGAAGTGATCCTTTTCCTTCATCTGCAGTCTTGCCACGGCGTGGTCCTCCATGGAGTGGAGGTAGCCGTAGATGTTGCCCTTCCAGGCGCCGACATAGTGGGACACGGTCATCGGCGTCGTGACCTCGATCTCGGTGATGCGGGGACGGAAGTCCACCTTCGTGATCTTGATGCACTCGTCGATCATTTCGCTGGCCAGGCGGCGCTTGAGGTCGTAGTACTCTTCCTCTTTGACGCTCTCAAAGGGCTTGGAGGGGACCAAGGCCGTGATGGACAGCTGGGTGATGCCCTCGGGCAGGGTGGGATTGGCGTAGTTGAGGCAGATGGTGGTGATGTAGTTGTAGGGCTCGGTGATGTTGGAGTAGTTCTCCCAGATCTTGTTGGTGTCCATCGTGGTGCCGGAGAAGGTGGAGTAATCGGTGATGCCGTTTTCCTCGGGCGTGCCCTCGATGAGCATGATGACCGACACGGGAACGACGGAGAGCTTGCGGTTGTTGATCATGCGGATGGCGCCCTCGGGCACCTCGCTCAGCGGCTCGATCATCTGGCTGTAGACCTTGTTGGGGTAGGGGCCGGAGATGACGTAGTCGCAGTGAATCTCGTCGCCGCGCCGCGTGCGCACGCCGTAGACCTTGCCGTCCTTGACGAGGATCTTCTCCACTTCCTGGTCAAACTCGTACTGCGCGCCGTTTTCCTCGCACTTGGCCTGCATCTTCATGCTCATCTCGTGGCTGAAGCCCTTGCAGACGTAGGAGCCGGTGAAGTAGTCGGCCATCAGGAAGGCGTAGATCGTGAAGGGCAGGTCGTCCATGCGGTTGCCGACGTAAATCCAGTAGGGAGTCAGCATCTCGACGGCCTTCTTGGGCAGGTTAAAGGTGTTGATGACCTCGGTGGCGGTGTAGCCGACGGTCTTGACAAAGTCGGGGTGCTTGAGGAGCATCTGCAGCTTGCTCATCGGGGTGACGGAGAGGATATTCATGCTGTCGTAGACGCGGCGGCAGAGGAGCATCAGCTCGTGCACCTTGTCATAGGTGCCGGGGACGACCTCGTCGATCTCCTTGGCGACGGTGGTGTAGCTGTCGTCATAGTCCGGGTGCAGCACCTTGTCGATGCCGGAATTGGGCAGGGCCACGCGGTAGCATTCGGGCACGGGCAGCCAGTCGATGTTCACGCCCATGTCGTCGAAGAACTTGCCGACCTTCAGGCGCTTGCCGGGCTGGCCGATGGACATCATCTCATGCAGCGTCGCCTCGATCTCATAGCCGTTGCGCACAAAGTCGGTGGCAAGGCCGCCGGGCATGTTGTGCTTTTCAAGGATCAGGATGTCCTTGACGCCCCAGGCCTGCAGCTGCAGGCAGGCGGACATACCGGCCAGCGCGCCGCCGATGATGACGACGTCGTAATGGTCTTTGTAAAAGCTCATAGACTCATCCTTTCAGAAAACGAAGGGCAGAGCAGCGCTCTGCCCTTCGCAGATTATGTTCTCAGAAGAAACGATCAACCAGTTCGCGGGAGTACTCGGCCGTCTCGTCCATGTCGCCGAAGCTCATGACCTCGCCGGCATAGTAGGTGTCGTACTTGCCCTGCATGGCTTCCACCTTGTCGTACCAGCCGGCGGCATAGTCCTCGGTGAAGACATGGGGGAAGTAGTAGACGGACCACTCGTTGATGACCTTCTCGGCCGGGTTCTTCATGATCTTGAGGTCGTCCTGCACCATCTGGCGGCACTCCTCGTAGGGGATCTCCTTGGAGTTCTTGTGCTTGCGCAGTGCGTAGGTGGTGATGACCTGGTCGATCTCGTCTCTCCAGCGGCGGTAGTAGACCATCAGGCGGCCGAGTCTCTCGGGCACCATGTTGTCAAACACGTAGTAGGAGATCTCGGGGTGATTCTCGGGCTTGGTGAGGAAGGCCTGCACGTCGTAGCGCTCGTAGTCGATCTTGGAGAAGAGCTCCTTCTCGTCGTCGCGCACGTCGAAGTACTCGTCCATGCCCTTCTGGCCGTCGGCGCGCTTGTTGGGGATGTGCAGAGGCGCGGTGACGATGATCTTGTCGAACTCTTCGACCTTGCCGTTGACGGTGACGAAGACCTTGCCGTCATGGCGCTCGACCTTCTCGATGGTGCTGTTGAGCACGGCGGGATGCTTGATGTGGTCGTTCAGCTGCTCCCAGATGTACTGGGTGCCGTTCTTCCAGGTCCAGAGGTTGACCTTGACGAAGTTCATGCAGGTCTGGTAGTCGAGGTACTTCAGAACGTAGGCAGCGGGGATCTCGTCAAAGTAGCCGTAGCCAAAGGAGGTAAAGGGTCCGATCCAGATCTTCTGCACGAGGGGAACGCCGTTCATCTCGCAGAAATCTTTGAAGGGCATGGCCAGATCCTTCAGGTTGGGGTTGACGCCCTGAACCTTCTCGCGGCCCGGGGTGACGGCGTAACCGTCGTAGCGGCCCTCGGCAACGCCGCGGTGGCCGTTCACGTCATAGCCCTTGTACTTGGTCTCCAGCAGTTCGCCGAAGGTCTTGAGCTGCTTCTTCATCTTCAGCAGCCAGGGATTCTTGATGATGTTGCCAAGGGTGCGGGCAAAGGGCTCGATCACGTTGCCGTTGCCGTCCTTGTAGTTGCGGTTGAGCTTCGGGCCGTCGTGGGTGATGCCGCAGAACTTCTCAACGTCTTCCACCGCATAGTAGGAGGGCACGCCCATGATGGCGCCCATCTCGTAGCGGCGGCCGTTGTAGTACGGGGACCAGCACTTGCCGCCCACGCGATCGTTGCGCTCGTAGATCACGTAGTTCTCGTAGCCCTTCTTCTCCAGATACATACCGGCGGACAGGCCGGCAGGGCCGCCGCCGATGATGCAGATGCGGATGTTTTTATCCATGTCTTTACCTCCAACATAGAATTGAATAAAATGCGACCATATGAGTCGATGTAAGCATTATATAGCAAGTTTCCGTAAAATGCACGAGTTTTTTACAGTGTGCAAAAAAATTCTTTTCATTGATATCCGACTATGGTATACTTTTCATGAAAAATCGGGTCGGGAGGCGGTCGGATGCGTTTTCAGAGCTTTGAGGAAATGCTCTCGTACTGGGCGGAGCGGAAGGAAAACGGCCCTGCGCTGATCTTTGACGAGCACGGCAAAAGCAGCTGGAGCTACGCCGAATTCCTGCGCCGCGTCCGCGAGCGCGCGGAGGAGCTGCGCGCCGGCGGAAAGACCTGCCTCGGCGTGCTGGCTGACGGCAGCCGCGGCTGCGTGGTGGAGATCTTCGCCGCCGTGACGGCCGGGCTGCAGCTTGTGATGCTGGATGAAAACGCGCCGGAGGAGCTGCTGCGCCGCCTGATCGTCTATACCGACATCGACACGCTCTGGGGCGACGAGGACCTCTGCGAAGAGCTGGCCCCCGCCCTGACCGCGGGCGTGAAGGACGGCAAGGGGAAGATCCTCTTCTTCACCTCCGGCACCACCGAACAGGCCAAGGCCGTGGTGCTCACCGAGCAGTCGCTCTGCGCCAGCGCCTGGAACGGGGGAGCCAAGCTCCCGCTGCAGCCGGAGGATACGCTTCTGTGCCTGCTGCCGCTGGGCCATGTGTTCGGCTTCGTGTGCGGGCTCTTGTGGGGCCTGAGCTGCGGCGCCGCCGTGGCGCTCGGGCGAGGGGCGCGCCATTACGGCGACGACTGCGCCTTCTTCGAGCCGACGGCGGTGTCCGTCGTCCCGCTGCTGCTGGGCTTCCTGCTGCAGCGGCGGCTGACCAATCCCGGGCTGAAGCTGGTGCTCGTCGGCGCGGGCGACTGCCCGGCGCAGCTGCTGGGCGCGGCCGCTGCGATGGGCCTTCGCGTCAGCTTCGGCTATGGGCTGACGGAGACGAGCTCGGGCGTCGCCATCAGCGTGCAGGGCGACCCCTATGCGATGGAGGTCTGCCCGGACGATACGATCACCCTCGCCGAGGACGGCGAGATCCTCATCGAGGCGCCCACCTGCGTGATGCAGGGCTATTACAAGCGCCCGGCGGACACGGCGGCGGTGCTCATTGACGGGGTCCTTCATACCGGCGACCTCGGCCGCTTCGACGAAGAGGGAAAGCTGCACATCACCGGAAGGAAAAAGGATATGCTCGTCCTGCCGGACGGCACCAAGCTCTATCTGCCCGAATACGAGGCTCGCCTGATGCAGGCCCTGGGGCACACGGAGCTGGCCGTGATTTTGCAAAACAGCCGCCCCGTGCTGGTCTACAGCGGCGAGGGCGAAGCGGACGAGCTGCTGCGGCGCCTGCGCCCGGTGACGGAGACGCTGCCGCGCGGCCAGCAGCTGGCCGGAGCGATTGTTGTCAACGAACCGCTGCCGCGCACGGCGACGGGTAAAATAAAACGCTGGGAGCTCCAGCAGAAAATGGAGAGATAAGCGCATGAACAGACAGGAAATCCTTGACAAGATCAGAACCGTGATCCTTGACTGCTTCCCGGATATGAGGGACATGACCATGGAAGAGGACACCGTCGTCAATACGGAAACGGCCATCGACTCCATGGGCTTCATCCTGGTCATCTGCAAGCTGGAGGCGCTCTTTGATATCAAGATCCCGCAGCGCCAGTGGAGTAAGCTGTCCACCCTGGGCGACGTGGCCGACGCCGTGCAGAAGGCGCTGGAGAAGAAATGAGCGTTTACCGCGAAGAGATCCTGCTGCGCAGCAAGGACGTGGATCTGTACCGGCGGCTGCGCCTGTCGCGGCTCTTTGAGCTGCTGCAGGAGGCCTCCATCCGCCATACCGAGCAGCTCGGCATGGGGCGCGAGAAAACGCTGGACAAGGGTCTGCTGTGGGTCGTAACGATGCAGCGCTGCGAGATCGAACGCCTGCCGGAGTATGACGAGCGCATCGCGCTCACGTCCTGGCCTGGGCCGATGATGCACGTCTTTTTCCCGCGCTATTACCGCCTCGCCGACGCGCAGGACAAGACCCTCCTCACCGCCAGCGCCCTGTGGATGCTGGTAGACGAGAAGACGCGGAAGATGGTCTTCCCGGACGAGTGGGGCGTGGAGATCGCGGGCGTGACGACCGGGCGGGAGATCCGCCTGCCCTCGGGCCTGAAAAAGCTGGCCTGTTCGGACGAGGCGTCCTTCACCGTGCCCTTCAGCTATGTCGATCTCAACGGCCACATGAACAACACCCGCTATTTTGACCTCGCGGAGGACCATATCCCCGCGGCGGCCGAGGGGCGGCGCCTGAGGGCCGTCAGCACCGAATATACCGCCGAAGCCCGTTTCCGCGACGCGCTCACGCTCCGCTGGGGCAGCGAGGGCGAACGCTGGTATATGGAGGGCCTGTCGGACAAGCCCTGCTTCCGCCTGAGCATGGAATACGAAGGATAAACACAAATCCCTCATTCTCTTGGAAATGGGGGATTTTTGGCCGTTTGCACCAAATTTATCAAAGAAAAAATCGAAGCACGGCTTGCAAGATGACCGAATCTGCGGTATCATATCAGCATCGTTTGCTTATGGCCAAGGGCCAAAAAAGAATGATAGTTTTCAGCAGTTAGAGGGGGTGTGCCAATGTCTTTTGAAGCGATCAACAGCGTCGTGCAGGCAGAAGCCGAGGCCAAAGCCGCCGTCGCCGCCGCGGAAGCGAAAGCCAGACAGATGCTCAGCGATGCGCAGGCTGCCGGCAGGGCTGCGCTGGAGGCGGCCGGGGACAAGGCTGACAGCGCGATCTCCGAGCTTCGCCGCAAAGCGGATGAGGAGGCCATGAACAAGGCGGCCGAACTGTCCTACGACGTGGAAAACAAAAAAGCCGCGCTTCGCGCCAGGGCGGAAGCCCGGCTCGATCAGGCGGCCTCTCTCGTGGTGGAAAGGATTGTGAAGAACTGAGATGGCCATTGTAAGAATGAAAAAGCTTCGGCTGATGGCTGTCCGCTCCGACCGGGACGAGCTGCTGCGCGAACTGCTGCGCCATGGCTGCGTGGAGGTGTCTGAGCCTTCGGAGCTGCAGGACGAGGCCTTCGCCTCCCTGCTTCACCGCGAGGACGGCGAGCTGATGGCCGCGCGTTCTCAGCAGCAGACGCTGCAGCAGGCGCTGGACATCCTGAACCGTTACGCGCCGGCCAAGTCCTCTCTGCTCAGCCCCAAGCCCGAGGTGGCCGGGGAGAAGCTCCTCGACGAGGAGCGCTTCCGGCAGACGCTGCAGACGGCGGAGGCGCTGCGAGAGAGCAGCGATCGCATCCGCCGCATCGGCGCGGAGGAAAGCAGGCTTCGCGCGGGCATCGAATCCCTGCGCCCCTGGACGGCCCTCGACCTGCCGCTTGAATGCGCGGAGACGCGCAGCAGCGCCGTCACGCTCGGCGCGATGCCGCTGCGCACGGAGCCGGCCAAAGCGGAGGAGGCCCTCGCGGCCGCCGCCGAGGAGGCGGAGCTGTTCCCGGTATCGGCGGACAAGAGCCAGCGCTACCTGCTGCTGCTCAGCAGCAAGGAGCAGACGAACGCCGCGCTCGACGCGCTGCGCGCCGTCGGCTTTGCGCCGCTGGGCTTTGCCGGCATGAACGGCACGGCGCAGGAGAACATCGACCGCAGCGAAGCGGAGCTGAAAGCGCTGGCCGAGGAAAAGACCGCCTGCGAGCAGGCGATCGTCGACCGGGCCGGAGAACGCGACGCGCTCAAGCTGGCCCTTGACGCGGCGCAGACCCGCGTCAGCCTGGCCGAGACGCAGGAAAAACTCTGCGGTACCGACAGCGTCGTGCTGCTGCAGGGCTGGATGCCCGCCGAGCGGGAGGATGAGCTCAAAGAGGTCTTCGAGCGCTTCGGCTGCGCCTGGGAGACGGAGGACCCGCCCGAGGACGAGTATCCCGAGGTCCCCGTTTCACTGAAAAACAACAAGTTTACCAACGCGCTGAACATGGTCACGAACATGTACAGCCTGCCGGCCTACGGCACCGTGGACCCGAACCCGCTGATGGCCCCGTTCTTCATCCTCTTCTTCGGACTGATGATGGCGGACATGGGCTACGGCCTCATCATGATCGCGGCGGCCATCGTCGCCATGGTGAAAATGAAGCCGGAGGGCGGCTCCAGGGCCTTCTGCCAGCTGCTGCTCTACGGCGGCATCGCGACCTTCGCCATGGGCGCGCTGACCGGCAGCTTCTTCAGCGATATCCCGTACCAGATCGTGCATATCATCAACCCGAAAAGCACCTGGCCCGGCCTCTGGCACCTCTTCAGCCCGGAGACGGACAGCACCATGGTGCTCTACGGCTCGATGGTGCTCGGCATCCTGCACCTGAACACCGGCATGGCCGTGTCCTTCGTGCAGAAGTGGAAGGCCGGCAACAAGGGCGACGCGATCTTTGAGGAGGGCTCCCTGTGGGTGATCCTCGTCGGCGCGGTCCTCTTTGCGCTGGATCTTCTGCTGGTACATTCGCAGGTGCTGCACTATATCGCTCTGGCAGTGCTGATCCTCGGCGCGGCGGCGCTCCTCTTCGGGGCCGGGCGCCATGCCAAGGGCTTCGGCAAGGTCACGGCGGCCTTCGGCTGCATCTACAACACGGCCACGGGCTGGTTCGGCGACGTGCTGAGCTATTCGCGTATCATGGCGCTGATGCTGGCCGGCGGTGTGGTCGGCAAGGTGTTCAATACCGTCGCCGTCATGCCCGCGCAAAACAGCGGCATCAACGTCGGCACGGTGATCGCGTTCCTGATCATCTTCCTGCTGGGCCATGCGATGAACTTCGCCCTGAACCTCCTCGGCTGCTATGTGCATGACCTGCGCCTGCAGTGCCTGGAGTTCTTCGGCAAGTTCTACACGGACGGCGGCAAGCCCTTCCGCCCGCTTTCGTACAGCGGCAATTACGTCAAAGCAAAATAATTTGAATCATATAGTCTGAAAAAACAGGAGGACAACAAACATGAATTTCATCGAATCTTTCGGCGGTATGGCTCTCGCTCTGCTCGGTGCGGCTCTGGCTGCGGCGCTCGCCTGCGTCGGCTCCGCCAAGGGCACCGGCATCGCCGGTGAGGCCGGCGCCGGCCTCGTCTCCGAAGACCCCAGCAAGTCCGGTAAGGTCATGATCCTGCAGGTCATCCCCGGCACCCAGGGCCTGTACGGCTTCGTCATCTTCTTCCTGGCTTACCTCAAGATCAGCGGCGCCGGCACGGCCATCGACGTGGCCCACGGTCTGCAGATCGTCTCCGCCTGCCTGCCCATCGCCATCGGCGGCCTGCTGTCCGCCATCGCCCAGGGCAAGGTTGCGGCCGCTTCCGTCAACATCCTGGCCAAGAAGCCCGACGACTGGTCCAAGGGCATGATCATGTGCATCGTCGTCGAGTTCTACGCCATCCTCTGCCTGCTGGCGTCCTTCCTGATGCTCAACGCCATCAACTTCTGATAGACCGGATCGGATTGGAGTACGTATGAAAGGCACTGAAAAAATCATCGCGCATATCCGGGCTGACGCCGAGGTGCAGTCCGCCGCGATCCTGTCTCAGGCTGAGCAGCAGTGCGCCGCGATCCGGGAAGACTTTGAGGCCAAGGCCAGGGACCGCTACAGCGAGAAGCTCCTTGCGGGCGGCAAGGCCTGCGAGGACCGCGTGGACAGCATGGACCGCATCGCCCGCATGGAGGCGAAAAAGGGCCTGCTGGCGCTCAAGCAGGAGATGGTCTCCAAAAGCTTCGAGCTGGCCTGCGAAAAGCTCGTGAACCTGCCCGAGGCGGACTATGTCGAGCTGCTGGCGAGACTCGCGGCCGAGGCTGCGGTCACCGGTACGGAGGAGATCGTCCTCAACGCGCGCGACCGCAAGGCCGTGGGCGACAAGGCGGTCAAGGCGGCCAACGCAAAGCTCGCCGCGGCGGGAAAACCGGCCGCGCTGAAGCTCTCCCCGGCGGAGGGCAGCTTTGCCGGCGGCCTGCTCCTTCGCCGCGGCAGCATCGAGACCAACTGCACCGCCGAACTCCTCGTAGAGCTGCAGCGGAGCGAAATGTCCTCGGAGCTTGCCCGCGTGCTGTTTGACTGATCCCGACAGACAGGAGGGATTGGATTGCAGACCAAACGAGAAGATTATCTGTTTCTGTCCTCGATGCTGCGCGCGCGGGAGCCGAAGATGCTCAGCCGCGACAAGGCCGAGCGGATGCTGGACGCGCCCTCCTACGGCGAGTGCGCCAAGCTCCTGACCGACTGCGGCTATGAGGATATGTCCCAGCTGAGCGCCTCTGAGATCGACCGGGCTCTGTCCCGTTATCGGGCGGAGATCTTCCGGGAGCTCTCGCTGCAGGCGCCGGCGAAGGATCTGGTGGATCTCTTCCGCGTCAAGTACGACTACCACAACGCCAAGGCGATGCTGAAGGCCGAGGCGACAGGCAGCGAGCCGCTGCCTGTGATGAGCGCTTCCGGCCGCGTCTCGCCCGAGACGATGCTCGCCGCCTACCGCGAGGAGCGGCTGCACGAGCTGCCCGCGCCGCTGGCCAGGGCGATCGCCGAGGGCAGGGAACTGCTGGCCCGCACCGCAAATCCCCAGCTGGCGGACTTCGCGATGGACCGCGCGACCTTCGAAGAGCTGCGCGCGCTGAGCGCGGAAAAGGGCGACTTCGTCAAGGGCTATGTGAGCATCCTGGCCGACAGCACCAACCTCAAGAGCGCGGTGCGCACGGCGCGCCTGGGCAAGAACTCGGACTTCCTGCGCCTGGCCCTGGTGCCGGGCGGCAAGCTGGACGCCGAGCGCTTCGCTTCCGCCGGAGGCGAGGGCCTGGCGGCACTCTTCAACGGCTCCGCGCTGGCCGAGGCCGCCTCTCTCGGGGCAGCCGCCGCCGAGGGCGGCAGCATGACCGCCTTTGAGCGCGCCTGCGACAACGCGGTGATGAGCTATCTGCGCGGCGCCAAGCTCGTCTCCTTCGGCGAAGAGGCGGTGCTGGCCTATCTGGCGGCTGTGGAGAACGAGATCACCGCAGTCCGCATGATCCTGACGGGCCGTCTCGCGGGCATTGCCCCGCAGACCATCCGGGAAAGGCTGCGTGATCTGTATGCTTAAAATTGCAGTCATCGGCGGCAGAGAGACCGTCATGGGCTTCAAGGCCCTGGGGCTGGAGACCTATCCTGCGGCGGAGGCCGCGGAGGCCGGCCGGATCCTGCGCCATCTGACCCGCGACAGCGAGGACTACGCCATCATCTACATCGAGGAGACCCTGGCGGCGGAGCTGCAGCACGAGATCGACCGCTTCAAGGACAGCCCCAGGCCGGCCATCATTCTGATCCCCGGCCGCGAGGGCAGCATCGGCCTTGGGCAGTCGGCCCTGAAGGCGGCCGTGGAGCGCGCCGTCGGCACCAATATCCTGGGCGACTGAGATCGTTGCCTCCCTTCCGCAGAAGGGAGGTGGCCGAGCGAAGCGAGGCCGGAGGGTTTCTTTTGGTTCTAAAACAGAGCAACCCTCAGTCAGCTTCGCTGACAGCTCCCTTTTGCGAAAGGGAGCCATAAAGGAAAGGATTGATCAAATGAGCGGAACTATTACCAAGGTATCCGGCCCGCTGGTCGTGGCCGAGGGCCTGGCGGACGCCAACGTCTCTGACGTTGTGCGCGTGGGCTCTCAGCATCTGATCGGCGAGATTCTGAACATGACCGGCGACCGCGCCTCCATCCAGGTCTACGAGGAGACCTCCGGCCTCGGACCCGGCGCCAAGGTCGTCACCACCGGCATGCCCATGTCCGTGGAGCTCGGACCCGGTATGCTGGACAATATCTACGACGGCATCCAGCGCCCGCTGCCCGAGATGCGCGCCGCCGCCGGCGACTCCATCACCCGCGGCATCGACGTGCCGGCTCTGAACCGGGAGAAGCTCTGGGACTTCGTGCCCGTGGCCAAGCCCGGCGACAAGGTCGGGCCCGGCGACGTGCTGGGCACCGTGCAGGAGACCAGCGCCATCCTCCACAAGATCATGGTCCCGAACGGCATCAAGGGCGAGGTCGTGTCCGTGGAGAGCGGCAGTCACGTCGTCACCGACGTCATCGCCGTCGTGCGCGACGGCAAGGGCAAAGAGCATGAGCTGACGATGATCCAGCGCTGGCCCGTGCGTATCGCCCGCCCCTACGAGAAAAAATATGTGCCCAGCCGCCCGATGAACAGCGGCCAGCGCATCATCGACACGATGTTCCCGATCGCCAAGGGCGGCACCGCCGCCGTCCCCGGCCCCTTCGGCTCGGGCAAGACGGTTGTGCAGCACCAGCTGGCCAAGTGGTCGGACGTGGACATCGTGGTCTATATCGGCTGCGGCGAGCGCGGCAACGAAATGACCGACGTTCTGATGGAGTTTCCCGAGCTGAAGGACCCGCGCAACGGCGAACCCCTGATGAAGCGCACCGTGCTGATCGCCAACACCTCCGATATGCCCGTGGCGGCCCGCGAGGCCTCCATTTACACCGGCATCACCATCGCCGAGTACTTCCGCGACATGGGCTACGACGTGGCCGTTCTGGCTGACTCCACCTCCCGCTGGGCCGAGGCCCTGCGTGAGATGTCCGGCCGTCTGGAAGAGATGCCCGGCGAAGAAGGCTACCCCGCCTACCTCGCCTCCCGTCTGGCGCAGTTCTACGAGCGCGCCGGCGTGGTCGAGTGCCTCGGCCAGGATGAGCGCCGCGGCTCCGTCACCGCCATCGGCGCCGTGTCGCCTCCGGGCGGCGATATCTCCGAGCCCGTCTCCCAGGCCACGATGCGCATCGTCAAGGTCTTCTGGGCGCTGGACTCCTCCCTGGCCTACGCCCGCCACTTCCCGGCCATCAACTGGCTGACCTCCTATTCCCTGTATCTGGATACGCTGGAGCCCTGGTACACCGAGCAGTTCGGCGAAGCCTATATGCAAAACCGCACCAAGGCCATGCACATCCTGCAGGAGGAGAGCGAGCTGCAGGAGATCGTCCGCCTCGTCGGCCAGGACGCGCTCAGCCCCGCCGACCGCCTGACCATGGAGACGGCGAAGATGATCCGCGAGGACTTCCTGCAGCAGAACGCCTTCGTCGACGAGGACGCCTATTCCTCCTATGCCAAGCAGTTCAGACTGATGGATCTGGTGCTGCGCTACGACGCGATCTGCCGCGAGGCGCTGGACAAGGGCGTCGATATGAACGCGCTCTTCACCATCCCCGCCCGCGAAAAGATCGGCCGCGCCAAGATGGCGGACGCGAAGACCTTCGCCGCCGATTACGACGCTATCGAGGCGCAGATGAAGAAAGAGATCGCCGAAGTCATTGCCGGAGGTGAGGACGCATGATCAAAGAGTATAAAACCATTCGTGAGATCGCCAGCCCTCTGATGGTGGTCGAGCACGTCGAGGGTGTCACCTACGACGAGCTGGGCGAGCTGGAGCTGCCCAACGGCGAAGTCCGCCGCTGCAAGGTGCTGGAGGTCGAGGGCGACAAGGCTGTCGTCCAGCTGTTCGAGTCCGCGCAGGGCATCAACCTCGCGCAGACCAAGGTCCGCTTCCTGGGCCACCCCCAGCAGCTGGCCGTGTCCGAGGACATGCTCGGCCGCGTCTTCAACGGCATGGGCCGTCCCATCGACGGCGGCCCCGACATCCTGGCCGACGCCCACATGGACATCAACGGCCTGCCGATGAACCCCGCCGCCCGCGCCTACCCCGCCGAATTCATCCAGACCGGCGTGAGCACGATCGACGGCCTGAACACCCTGGTCCGCGGCCAGAAGCTGCCGATCTTCTCCGGCTCCGGCCTGCCCCACGCCGCCCTCGCCGCGCAGATCGCCCGCCAGGCCCGCGTGCTGGGCGACAACGAGACCTTCGCCGTCGTCTTCGCCGCCATCGGCATCACCTTTGAGGAGTCGGAGTACTTTATCAACGACTTCCGCCGCACCGGCGCCATCGACCGCACCGTCGTCTTCTCCAACCTCGCCAACGACCCGGCCGTCGAGCGTATCGCCACCCCGCGCATGGCGCTCACCGCCGCCGAGTACCTGGCCTTTGAGAAGGATATGCAGGTGCTGGTCATCCTCACCGATATCACCAACTACGCCGAAGCGCTGCGCGAAGTGTCGGCTGCCAAGAAGGAAGTGCCCGGCCGCCGCGGCTATCCCGGCTACCTGTACACCGATCTTGCCACGCTCTACGAGCGCGCCGGCCGCCGCCAGGGCAAGAAGGGCTCGATCACGATGATCCCGATCCTCACCATGCCCGAGGACGACAAGACCCACCCCATCCCCGACCTGACCGGCTACATCACCGAGGGCCAGATCATCCTCAGCCGCGACCTGCACCGCAAGGGCATCGTGCCGCCGGTGGACGTGCTGCCTTCCCTGAGCCGTCTGAAGGACAAGGGCATCGGCGCCGGCAAAACCCGCGAGGATCACGCCGGCACGATGAACCAGCTCTTCGCCGCCTACTCCCGCGGCAAGGACGCCAAGGAGCTGATGACGATCCTGGGCGAGGCAGCCCTGTCCGAGGACGACAAGCTCTTCGCCAAATTCGCCGACGAATTTGAGAAGCGCTACGTCAGCCAGGGCAACAACACCAACCGCACGATCCAGGAGACCCTGGACCTGGGCTGGGAGCTGCTGAAGATCCTGCCGCGCCGTGAGCTCAAGCGCATCAAGCCCGAGTTCATCGACAAGTACCTCCCGCAGGAATAAGCGGGCAGGCCGAACAAGATGAAACGGAGGTGATGCTTTTTGGCAAGTACGGCTATAACCCCGACCCGTATGGTGCTCAACCAGCTCAAGGGCCGGCTGAAAACGGCGCGCCGCGGCCATAAGCTCCTCAAGGACAAGCGCGACGAGCTGATGCGTCAGTTCATGGACGTGGTCAAGCGCAACAAAGAGCTGCGCATCCGCGTGGAGGAGGGCCTGACCGCCGCCTTCGCCTCGCTGCAGGTGGCATCGAGCATCATGAGCCCCGAGATGATGGAGCAGGCGCTGCTCTATCCGCGCCAGAGCGTGGAGCTGGGCATGACGTACAAGAACATCATGAGCGTCAACGTCCCCCGCTACAGCTTCCACACCAAAAACAACGATCCTTCCGAGGTCTATCCCTACGGCTTCGCGCAGACCTCCGGCGAGCTGGACGACGCGCTGGAAAAGCTCTCGCTTGTTTTCCAGGACATGCTGGAGCTGGCCGAGGTCGAGAAGACCATGCAGCTGCTGGCGGAAGAGATCGAAAAGACCCGCCGCCGCGTCAACGCCCTGGAGTACGTCATGATCCCCGAGCTGGAGGGCAATATCAAGTATATTTCCATGAAGCTCGAGGAGAACGAGAACGCCACCAAGGTAAGGCTCTTGAAGGTCAAGGAAATGGTCCTGCAGGACGCGCACCATTATCAGCAATGAAAAATCGCCCGGCGCAGCGCGTCGGGCGATTTTTCGTTGCAAAGAGGTCTTTCCTGTGATAAAGTAAAAGAAAAACGCCCGGAGGGATCGACAATGGCAACGAAAAAAGTGGGAGACCTGATCAAGGAAGCCCGCACGAACGCGGGACTGTCGCAGGAAGCGCTGGCCAAAAAGATCGACGGCCTGTCCGCCTCCGACCTCGGCAAGGCCGAGCGCGGGGAGAAGGAGCTGACCCAGGCGCTCCTCAAGGAGATCGCCAAGGCCACCGGCGTGACGCAGAAGTCGCTGCTGGAAGCGCCGAAGGGTGCCTCCGCCAGGAAAACGACGGCAGCGAAGACCGCCGAAAAGAAAACGACGGCCAAAAAGACTGCCGCCAAGAAGACCGACGCCGCGTCTGAGACGCTGACTGCGGCGGAAAAGAAGCTGCTGGAACTCTACCGCGCGGCGGACGCCGACACGAAAAAGGCAGCCGTTGCCCTGCTCAAGGGCGAGCAGCCCGAGGGCGGCGTGCTGGGGAGCCTGCTGAACATGATCGGAGGCTCCGACGCCATCAACGGCATCCTCGGCAATCTGAAAAAGTAAAAAAAGAAAGACCCGTCCGCAACTGCGGACGGGTCTGCGCTTTTTCTGCCTATTCTCCAACGGCCTCGGACAGGCCGTTCAGCCGGGACTGGATGTAGGGCTCGACCTCCTTGAAATCCATGCCCAGCGCGACACTGAGCTCGCCGTGGAGGATATCCTTGGCGCGCTTCATCGTGGCCTCGGCGCGGCTGCTCTTGGTCTTGCGCTCGGACATGCGGCAGCGCAGCCCCTTCACAATGGACACCAGTGCCTCGCAGCTGTGCTGCTTGAACAGCTCCTTGTAAAAGGCGTCCACATGGTTGAAGCGGTTGTCGTGACAGATGGCGGGTTCGATCCCGGGCATCGAGTCGATCAGCGCCTCGGCCTCCTCCCGGCTCATCACGGGGCGCATATAGGCCCCAGAGTCCACAGGGGCAAAGTAGGTCCCGCTGCCGATCAGCGGACGCAGATGGTAATACATGCGATCCCGGGAGGCGCCGGACACGGCAAGAGGACCGATGCATTCTACCGTGCAGACGCCGTTTTCCCCGTATATGATTTTTTCACCGACGGAATACATCAATACTTCCCCTATCCTATAATTCTATGATCATTATACACGAATTTTACTGATTTTGGCAAGTCTTTTTTGCTTTAAAGTTTTGAATTTTCGATTTTTGGATTGTGAAGCGCCGCCGCGTCTGATATAATACAAGCACATGGACAGATTTTCAGTGTTTTTCAAGGATTGTGGGGAATCGGCGACGATTTTTCCGCGTTTATCATCATTGAGTGGAGAATAAGCAAAAAATTCGATGAGACTATATTTGATCGGACACGATTATAAATACGCTGTGGAGCAGATGCTGCTGACGCTCTGGCCGGAGGAACGGCCGGAATATCCCGCCGGAAGGCCGACGGGGGAGCGCATGGAGCTCCGCCTGAGCCGCGGCGCGCGCTTCATCACGGCCAGCTGCGTGCTGCACTGCGAAAGCGGCGTCTGGCGCGGCCGGGCGGCCGCGGAGCTGGAGCGCTTGACCGGCGAGCTGGAATCCGACCGCATCTGCCAGCGGCTCGTCAAGAACGCGATGTACCGCGCGGCGCTGCGGGCGGGCCACCGGAGACCGGCCTGGGGCGCGCTGACCGGCGTTCGCCCGGGCAAGCTCTTCTGCGCGCTGCTGCAGCAGGGCCTGGACGAGCAGGAGGCGCTGCGGCGCTTCATCGAGGACTACGACGTATCGCCCGAGCGGGCGGCGCTGTGCCTCGACACCGGGCGGCAGACGATGAAGCTGGCCGCCGCACTGGAAAAGCGCGACGTCTGCCTCTATGTCGGCATCCCTTTCTGCCCGACGCGCTGCGCCTACTGCAGCTTTGTCAGCCAGTCGGTGGAAAAGAGCATGAAGCTGATGGAGCCCTTCCTGGAGGCACTGCTGCAGGAAGTTCGCGCAACGGCGGAGCAGGTACGGCGGCTGGGCCTGCGGGTGATCTCGATCTACATGGGCGGCGGCACGCCGACGACGCTGACAGCGCCCATGCTCGACCGGCTCTGTGCGACGCTTGCGGAGGAATATGACCTTTCCGCCCTGCGGGAATATACGGTGGAGGCCGGGCGGCCGGACACCATCACCGAAGAGAAACTCCGCACGCTGCGCCGATGGGGCGTGGACCGCGTCAGCGTCAACCCGCAGACCATGAGCGACCGGGTGCTGGAGGTCATCGGCCGGCGGCACAGCGCGGCGGATATCGTGGACGCGCTGGACGAGGTGCGGCGGGTCGGCGGCTTTGCCGTGAACATGGATCTGATCGCGGGTCTCCCGGCGGACACGGTCGAGGGCTTTTCCGATACGGTCGACCGCGTGCTTGCCCTGGCGCCGGAGAACATCACCGTGCACACGCTCAGCCTCAAAAAAGGCTCGCGCATCATGCTTGAGGGCGCGGAGCTGCCCACGGCGGAGGAGGTCGGACAGATGCTCGATCTGGCAGGGGAGCGCCTGCGCGCGGCGGGCTACGCGCCCTATTACCTCTACCGGCAGAAGTTCATGTCCGGCGGCTTCGAAAACCTGGGCTGGGCGAAACCCGGCACGGAGAACATATATAACATCTGCATCATGGAAGAGCTGTGCAGCATCCTGGCGATGGGCGCCGGCGGCTCGACCAAGCTCGTGCGCACCGACGGCGGACGCAACATCCGCCTGATGGCGCCGAAATATCCGCTGGAATATATCCAGGCTATCGCGAATACCTGTGAAGAAAAGGAAAAAATCGCGCAGTTTTACGGCGCTTGGAAGGAGACCTGAGCATGGCATACCAACTCAATGACATCAATTACCGGACTGTGGCCGATCCCCGCGGCATGATCGAGGAGGCGGACGCGAACTACGCCGGGCTTGTAAAGCAGGCGGCGGAGAAGATCGCGGAAAACAGAAAAAACAGCCCGATTGTGCTGCTGTCCGGCCCCTCCGGCTCCGGCAAGACGACCACGGCCATGAAGATCGCCGAGGCGCTGGAGGAAAAGGGCATCGGCTCGCACTATGTCGCCATGGACGATTATTTCAACACCGTCGACCCGGCCACCACGCCGCGCACGCCGGAGGGCGATTACGATCTCGAGTCGCCGCTGTGCCTGGACATGGAGCTGCTCAACGAGCATTTCACTCTGCTCAGCCAGGGCAAGCGCATCTATGTGCCGAAGTATGAATTCTCCCGCCGCATGCGTATCCAGGAGCCGAGCAAGTCCATCAAGCTGAAAAAGGACGAGATCGTCATCTTCGAAGGCATCCACGCGCTCAACGACATGATCACCGACCGGCATCCCGAGGCCTTCAAGCTCTATATCTCCGCCCAGAGCGACGTGGTCTTCGGCGGCCGCACAGTCTTCAAGCGCACCTGGTTCCGCCTGGTGCGGCGCACGGTGCGCGACTATAACTTCCGCGGCTCCTCGCCCGACGAGACCATGGGCATGTGGGCCAACGTCCGCCGCGGCGAAAAGCTGTATATCTCCCGCTTCAAGGAGAAAGCGGACTTTCAGTTCGATACGACGCTCGCCTACGAGCTGCCGGTGTTCAACTCCACCGCGACCAAGCTTTTCCAGCAGGTGCCGGAGGGCATCGAGCGCTTCGACGAGCTGCGCTCCGTGCTGCCCGCGCTGCAGCTGTTCGGCCATATCGACGAGGACCTGGTCTCGGACGATTCGCTGATCCGCGAATTCATCGGCGGCGGCATTTATGCGTGAATTTATCTGAATCGGATAATATCACTTGAAATTATCTCATATATAAGATATAATCAGCCTGTAGAAGTACAGGCTGATTTTTTGTGGGGTGAGTGTATGAATGATATAGGAGAGGTGCTCCTGGCCAAGAGAAAAGAGCTCGGCCTGAACCAGGCGGAGCTGGCCGAGGCGATGACGCTGCAGGGCTGCCCGGTGACCAACCAGGCTGTCTCCAAATGGGAAAAGGGGACGACGCAGCCGAGCGCGCGGCAGCTTCTTTCCCTGTGCCGGATCCTGGAGATCGAGGACGTGAGGGGCGAATTCTCCGGCGGTGCGGAGGGCGTGTTCGCCGGGCTTGACCGCCGCGGCCGCCGTCTGGCGCTCGATTACGTGCAGCTGCTGCGCGACAGCGGGCGCTATGCCGCCCGGCGGGAGGAGCCCGCGCGCGTGCGCACGCTGCCGCTGTATTCGCTGGCCGTTTCGGCCGGCACGGGCCAGTTTCTGGACGGCGAAGACTATGAGATGGTCGAAGTCGGGGCCGAGGTGCCCGAGGGTGCGCACTTCGGCGTGCGCGTCGCCGGCAACAGCATGGAGCCGCGCTTTCATGACGGACAGATCGTCTGGGTGCGCCAGCAGCGCAGCCTGATGACGGGGGAGATCGGCATCTTCCTCTACGACGGCAGCGCTTATCTGAAAAAGCTGATCGCGCAGGAGGATCACCTGGCGCTGCATTCACTGAATCCGGAGTATCCGGACATCCCTGTCTCGCCGGAGCTGCCGCTGCGCGTGCTGGGCAAGGTCATGGAACAGGGGGCGTGAAACCACGCCCCCTGTTTTTGGCATATATTCGGGATCAATCCAGATATTTCCCGCCGAAGCACTCCTCGGGAAGGCAGGGCGCAAGACCGGTCAGCAGCCGTTCCATGCTGCTTGCATAGGCCTTGGGATCGTCGCGCAGCTTGCCGGCTCCGGCGAGCGAGCGGGACAGGGAAACGCGCACCATCGTGCCCATGCCCTCGCGGCTTTCCAGCATGAGCGCGCCGCCGTGCGCCTCGGCGATCCCGCGGATCACGGTCAGGCCGAGCCCTGCGCCCAGCGACAGCTCGTTGAGCTCAAAGGCGGCGCGGTAGCGGTGGAAAAGCGTGCTCATCTTTTCCGGGGCAATCCCGGCGCCGTCGTCGCGCACGGTCAGATAGACCCGGTCGCTCAGCGCGTTCAGCTCGATCCGGATCCGGGTCAGTCCTTCGGCGTGGATCAGACAGTTGGAGATCAGGTTCATCAGCAGCAGTTCGAGCAGCTGCGGGTCGGCCCAGAGCAGCACGCGCCGGTCGACGGAAAAATCGATGGCCACATCCGGCCGCAGGAGACTCACGCTGTCCGCCAGATCCGAAACGAGCGCGCCGAGATCCACGGCGCTGAAGCTCTTCGGCAGCTCGCCGGCGATGACGTCGCGGGCGGCGCTGATGTTGGCGAGAAGACGGTTGAGCTTGAAGTACTCCCGGTTCATGCGGCAAAAGCACTGCATCAGCGCGGGATCGTCCCGCTCTTCGGCCAGCCGCTGCCCGGCGCCGGCGGCCAGGTTCATGTTCATCAGCCCGCTGCGCAGCGCCTGAAGATAGGCGTCGCTGAAGAGGGCAAGGTCCGGATCCGGGCGCGAGAAGAAAACGATCTGCATATTGCCCTCGCGGGCGAAGCGCAGCAGCCGGCTGCTGCCGGAGACGGGGACCGCGGCGACAAAATGCGGCGCCTGCACCTCGGCGACCTCGTCGCCGAAGAGCTCGCGGATGCCTTTTCCGACACAGTTTTCGCCGAGAATGGAGCGCGCGGCGGCGTTGGCAAAGACCAGGCGGCGGTTCTGCAGCAGCGCGGCCGGCTCGTCGGTCATGGACAGAACGTCGGAGGAAAGCGTGAACATGGGCGGCCTCCTTTCCAAAGAACGGGATTTCGGGAATAATATATCAAAAATCGACAAAATATACAAGAGCGAGCGCGAAACAGCGGCTGATCTGGACGAAATTTCGGCATTTTTTTGCGGCGTGAATTCTGAATGAATTGTTGATTTTTACGGATAGTATATGTTACAATCATAACGATCTGTCAGGAAAGTTCTTCCGGGATCGAAAGATTTGTAACTTTATTAAAATTGGAGGATACACACATGATCAAAGTTGGCATCAACGGCTTCGGCCGCATCGGCTCCCTGGCCTTCCGCGCCGCCATCAAGTCCGACGATATCGAAGTCGTCGCGATCAACGCCCCCGGCCATCCCGCTTCCCACATCGCTTACTGCGTGAAGTACGACTCCGTGCACGGTCGTTTCGACGGTGAAGTCATCGGCAACGACGAGGACAGCACCATTACCGTTAACGGCAAGGTCGTCAAGGTCCTCTCCGACAAGACCTACCGCGACGCCACCCTCATCCCCTGGGGCGAGCTCGGTGTGGAGTACGTGCTCGAGTGCACCGGTGTGTACCTGACCAAGGAGAAGGCCCAGGCTCACGTCGACGCCGGCGCCAAGGTCGTCATCATGTCCGGCCCCGCGAAGGACGACACCCCGATGTTCGTCTGCGGCGTCAACCTCGAGAAGTACACCCCCGATATGCAGTTCGTTTCCAACGCTTCCTGCACCACCAACTGCCTGGCCCCGATCACCAAGGTCGTCAACGACAACTTCGGCATCATCGAAGGCCTCATGACCACCGTCCATGCTTCCACCGCCACCCAGGCCATCGTCGACGGCTTCCCCAAGAAGAAGGACCTGCGCGGCGCCCGCTCCATCTACAACAACATCATTCCCTCCTCCACCGGCGCTGCCAAGGCTGTCGGCAAGGTCATCCCCGAGCTCAACGGCAAGCTCACCGGTATGTCCATGCGTATCCCCGCTCCGGACGTGTCCGTTGTTGACGTGACCTTCCGCCTCGAGAAGGCCGCCACCTACGCCGAGATCTGCGCTGCCATGAAGGCTGCCTCCGAAGGCCCGATGAAGGGTGTTCTGGAGTACGTGGACGACGAGGTCGTTTCCTCCGACTTCCGCACCGATCCCCACACCTCCATCTTCGACGCTCAGGCTGGTATCGCCCTGAACGATCACTTCGTCAAGCTCGTCGCCTGGTACGACAACGAGTGGGGCTTCTCCAACAAGATGCTCGACCTCACCCGCCACATCGACAAGGTCCGCAAGGCCTGAGTCACACAGCATAACAGCATATGAACACCCCCGGGAGCCTATGCCCCCGGGGGTGTTTTTGCGTTTGGGACGGGCCGTTCGTGAACGGCCCCTACAACGCTACCGTACGATTTCCGTTCATCCCGTAGGGGCGATTCACGAATCGCCCTTTTGCTGTGATACCACACCTGCTGCAAAGAATACGGTCGTCCCCGCACATCTTGGAACATCTATGAAGATAATGGAGAGAAAACGCACATCTCTCCATCATCTTTTTCCATTCCAAAAGAAAAGGGCAAGGTCATAGCCTCGCCCTCGGTTGGATAACTCGACAAACTGGAAGTTATTATTCTATTAGTTCTGTCAACGCCTTGTTGTAATCATCCTCTATAAGAATGACATTCTCGCCGGCACTTCCGAACGTGTCGATGTACCATCTGTTGCATTCCTTCAGGTCATCGGGGGTACAATCGGCTTCCATCAATCTGGATTCTATATCCGACTCATGCCCGATGATCTCATGATAATGACTGTCAATGTATTCTTCGGTCATGGCAAGGCAAATGAATCGAATAGACGGCAGATAATGCGCATCAAAGTCATTTCTCCAATCTGCGGGAACGTAGCAGCCCTCTACGATCAGATCCTGTCTGTTTTCGACTGCGGTCTTGATTACCTCGCGGACAATGGGCCACAGATACTCTGTGAGAGCATCGTCGTCTTCCGGCCCAAGTTCTGTGTTGCCGCTGCGGATCAGCCCCATCTTCAGATGGTCAATGGAGAGATATGGATATTTGTACTTTTCGAGCATCCGCTGTGCCAGAAGAGTCTTTCCGGTGTGAGATGCTCCGGTTAACAAAATAATCATGTTCCTGCCTTTACCTCCCAAATCCCGATTTGTTGGGATAATCATAACACAGCAAAGCACCGCAATCAACGACAGATTGCGGTGCTTCCCTCCAACAGTCCGATATACTTATACGCTGTGGTTCTGCTGATGTCGCAGAGCCTCGCCGACGGGCCGCCGAGGGCGTCGGCCCCTACAGCCTGGTCACCGAAATCAATATCAACTCATGCGCCCCGGCTTGCCAACCGGGGCGCCTCTTCTTTACGCATTGCGCCCCGTAAGGGGAAGGCTTAACTCCTAACTCCGCACTCCTCACTCCCAACTCCTAACTTCTCACTTGTCCCTCCCGTTCTATCCGCCCCCTTGTCTGCATATCATGTCCGTGGGGGTGAGCGGATGGAAGGGAAGGACAGGACGCAGGCCGCGCCGACGGCGTTGCCGCCGATGCCGCAGGCAAAGCACGGCGTGCGGATGGAAAACCGCACGAAGCTCGCGATCGACGGGGTGCAGGACGTGGCGGGCTTCGACGAGAGCATGGTGGTGCTGACGACCGCGCTGGGCGATCTGACCGTGCGCGGCGAGGGCCTGCACATCGAAAAGATCGACCTGGACGCCGGGCTGCTGGAACTGCACGGCAAGCTGACCGAGCTGAGCTACGACGAGCCGGCTTCGGGCGGCGGCTGGTGGTCGCGGCTTTTCGGCTGAGCGATGCATATCGATCCGCTGCGGCAGGGCCTCGCCCTGCTGGCGGCCGCGTGCCTCGGACTCGGGGCGGGACTGCTGTACGATCTGCTGCGCCCGCCCCGCTGGCGGCTCCGCGCCGCGGCGGTCTTCGCGCTGGATGCGCTCTATTGCCTGCTGCTCGGCGCGGCGCTGTTTCTGTTCGCCATGTCCTTCGGCGAAGGGCGGCTCGGGATCGGCGCGCTGGCCGCTGCCTGGACGGGCTTTCTGGTCTACCACCGGACGCTGAGCCCGCTGCTGCTTCCGCTCTTTTCCAAAGTATTCCAATATTTGGATGAAACAAGGGAAAAGCTCAAAAATTTTTTAATAAAAATTCAGTTTTTTGCAAAAAAGTACTTTAAAAATTGAAAAGTTTGTTTTATAGTTAGGAGGTAATTTTGTTCGTTAAAGAGCGAAACAGAGAGACCTTTCTTCGCCTGCTGGTGGTGAGTCTGCTGCTGGATATGCTGATCAGCTTCGGCGCGGCCCGTTTCCGGCTGAACACGGCGCGGGCGGAGGAACAGGCGCTGAGCACAGCCTGCGCTGCGCTGCGGGAGGAAAACGACGGCCTGCGGCAGCAGCTGGCCGCCGCCCGGGAGGCGGAGGGTCTGGAGGACATGGCCAGAGATCGCCTCGGACTGGTGATGCCTGGCGAAAAGGTATTTTATTTCAGATAGAGTAGAGAGGTTCGGACATGGAACTGGAAGTTGGCTCCATTGTGGAAGGAAAGATCAGCGGGATCACGAAGTTCGGCGCCTTCGTGGCGCTGCCGGAAGGGAAGAGCGGCCTGGTACATATCTCCGAGGTGGCAAACGCCTTCGTCGCCGATGTGAGCGAGCATGTGCAGATGGGCCAGACCGTCAAGGTCAAGGTCCTCAGCATCAGCCCGGAGGGGAAGATCAACCTTTCCATCAAGCGGGCGGTCGAAAATCGGCCGGCCGAGCGGGCGCCTGCCTTCCACCATGCGCCTGCGCCCCGAAAGGAAGCGCCGCCGACTTATCCCCAGCCCTTTGCCGCCGCGCCTGCTTCCGTCGACCAGACCTTTGAGGATCGGCTGAAGAAGTTCATGCAGGAGTCGGACAGCCGCATCGCCGATAACCGCATCTATGCCGAGCACCGCAGCCGCGGCCGCCGCCGCTGAGCGAAGCTTCCAGTTCAGAATGAAGAGCACAGCCGGGAGAGCAGTCCTCTCCCGGCTGTGCTTCGTTTTGCCCCGGACCGAAAAGCGAACGAAAAACTTGCACCTTTGGCGGGAAGGTGGTAAAATAAACAAAACTATGCGAAAACGGAGGACAAGGACTATGATTGCCATCGGCAGCGACCACGGCGGCTTCGCCCTGAAACAGGAGATCATGGCGCATCTGAAGGCGCGCGGGCTGGAATACAAGGATTACGGCACCTATACGGAGGCCAGCTGCGATTACCCGGTCTATGCCAAGGCGGTGGCCAAAGCCGTCGCCGCCGGCGAGTGCGAGCGCGGCATCCTGATCTGCGGCACCGGCATCGGCGTTTCCATTACGGCCAACAAGATCCCCGGGATCCGCTGCGCCCTCTGCGGGGACTGCTTCTCCGCGAAGGCGACCCGCGAGCACAACGACGCCAACATCCTGGCGCTCGGCGCGCGCGTGGTCGGGCCCGGCCTTGCGCTGCTGATCGTGGATACCTTCCTCGACACGCCCTTTTCCAACGACGAGCGGCATATCCGCCGCATTTCCCTGATCGAGGACTGAGACGATCAAAGAACTCTATGACAGACCCGTCTGATACCCGGGAGGGATCGATTTGGCAAGAACATCCGAATATTATCGCGGCAAGCGTAAAAAGCGCAACCGCATCCTGATCCCGGCCGCCATCCTGCTCGGCCTGCTGAGTGTGGTCGTGGTGCTGTTCTACGGGATGCAGAAATACGCCGTCATCACCAAGGACGCCGTGCGCATCGTGCCGCCGATCTTGGAGAATACGGTCGTGGACGAGAGCGGCGAGATCGTCGAGCGCCCGCCCCTGGAGACAACGACGGCGGAGATCGTCTACGATGTGCCGGATTATTCCGAGGTGGAGGCGAGGACCGGCAGCGGGCTGCAGCCGCTGCGCGCGATCTTCGTCAAGGCGGACGACATGTACCCCGAAAAGATTGAGGAGTACGCGGCGCGACTCAACGTCGGCAACGCCCTGGTGCTGGAGATGAAGCCCCGCAGCGGCGCGCTCAAGTGGGACTCCAAGACCTGGTCGGCGACGGCCTTCAGTCTGGCGGGCGACCCGCTGTCCGGCGAGATGCAGGCCATCCTGGCCCGGCTCAAGCAGGGCGAGGAAGGCGGGAAGGCGCCCGTTTACCTGGTGGCGCAGATCAGCATCTGCCGGGACGAGCTGTACGGCTCCCGCAGCACGACGGTGACGCTTCGCAACGACGCCGGCTTCAACTATATGGACGAGGACGGGCTGTGGCTGGACGCCTACAGCCTGGAGCTGCGCAACTATACCGTCGGCCTCGTGAAGGAGCTCTACGGTATGGGCTTTGACGAGGTGGTGCTGGCAGACGTTGCGCACCCGGTGCTGCCGGAGGGCACGACGGTGCAGTACTGCCGCCGGATGTCCACCCCGGCAAGCGCGACGAACGCCGTCTGCGGCTTTGCACTCAGCGTGGCGGACGAACTGAAGGACCGGGAAGGCAAGCTCTCGATCTATGTCGACTCCCAGACCGCGCTGGTGGGGCACGACAGCGAAAACGGCCAGGACGGCATGCTGTTTTTCAAGCTCTTCGACCGCGTCTACTTCGAGACCGACCGCTACGCCTACAACTTCAATCTCGCCGACCTGCAGGGCAAGCCCATCGTCGGCTCGCTCAGTGAGCGCTTCGTGCCGGTGGTTTATAACTACCTGCCCGACAACCCGGACAAGATCTCCTGGGTCCTGATCGACACCGAAACACACTAAACAACATGGATCCCTCCCATCCTTCGGCCTGGGAGGGATCGTTTTGAAAGGAAGGCCCATGAAAAGCGAAAGAGAATACCCGCGCTTTACCGTCACCGCCAAGGGCACGCGCTGGGTGGAGCAGGGACATCCCTGGATCTATGCGGCGGAGATCGTCGAAGAAGCGGACTGCGAAAACGGCGCGCTTGCGGACGCAGTGAGCGAAAAAGGCAAGTACCTCGGCACCGGCTTTGTCAGCCGCGACAGCAAGATCCGCCTCCGCCTGGTCTCCCGCAACGCCAACGACCGCTTTGACGCGGCCTTCTGGAAGCGCCGCCTGCAGTACGCCTGGGACTACCGCAAAACCGTGCTGCGGCCGGAGGACCTGAGCTGCTGCCGCCTCATCTTCGGCGAGGCCGACGGCTTCCCCGGCCTGACGGTGGACCGTTTTTCCGATCTCCTCGTCACGCAGACTCTGTCCGTCGGCATCGAGCGGCGCAAGCGGGAGATCTTCCCGCTGCTGCTGGAGGTGCTGGCAGAGGACGGACAGCAGATCCGAGGGATCTATGAACGCAATGACGTCCCCATCCGCGCGCTGGAGGGCCTGGAGCAGGGCAAGGGCTGGTTCTGCGGCGGCGGCAGCACGCAGACCGAGATCTGTGAAAACGGCATCACGTATGCCGTGGACGTGGAAAACGGACAGAAAACCGGCTTCTTCCTCGACCAGAAATACAACCGCCTGGCCGTGGCGCGGCTCGCGCAGGGCAGGCGCGTGCTCGACTGCTTCACGCATACCGGCTCCTTCGCGCTCAACGCCGCCAGGGGCGGCGCCGCGCATGTGACGGCGGTGGACGTGTCGGCGGCGGCGATCGAGCTGGCAAAGGAAAACGCCCGGCGAAACGGGCTCGAAGATCGCATGGACTTTGTGACGGCGGACGTCTTCGACCTGCTGCCGGAACTCAAGGCAAAAGGCGGCGCGCCCTATGATTTCATCATCCTCGACCCGCCCGCCTTCACCAAATCCCGCAAAACCGCCGACCGGGCGGAGCGCGGCTATAAGGAGATCAATCTCCGCGCCCTGCAGCTGCTGCCGCGCGGCGGCTACTTCGCCACGGCCTCCTGCAGCCATTTCATGCCCTCAGAGCGCTTTGTCAGCATGCTCAAATCCGCGGCGCTGGACGCCGGCGTGGAGCTGCGGCAGATCGAGGCGCGCCAGCAGGCGCCGGATCACCCGATCCTCTGGAACGTGCCGGAGACCGATTATCTGAAGTTTTACCTTTTTCAAGTGGTGTGACATGACGAGAGAAGAACTGTTCCAATATGCGCGCGACGCCTACGGCGCCGAGCCGGAATATCTCTGGGCGGAGCTGCCCGCCTATGCGGTGCTGCGCCACAGCCTGGGCGGTAAGTGGTTCGCCCTCGCGGCGCCGATGCCCCGCAAGACCCTGGGCCTGCCCGGGGAAGGGACCGTGGACGTGGTGGACCTCAAGCTTGACCCGGCGCTGGTGTACATCCTGCGGGAGCAGGAGGGTTATCTGCCCGCCTACCACATGAACAAAACGCATTGGATCACCGTGCTGCTCGACGGCAGCGTACCGCCGGAGCGGGTTTATGATCTGTTGGATCAAAGCTACGATCTGACAAAAGAGAAGATGAAAAAAGCGAAGCCGTGATATGTTCACGGCTTCGCTTTCTGTTATTGTTTGGCTCTTTCCTCGGCCAGCGCGATCAGCTCGCGCTCGCTCTCAATATCCGTCGGGTAGGGATAGCTGCGCGCGACTTTCTCAAATTCTGCCTTCAGCTTCTCCGCGCCCGCCGCGTCGTGCTCATGCAGCAGCGCCAGCGCGAGGAGCGTGCGCAGCACCGAGGGATAGCTTTTCATCGACTTCATGAATTTCGCCTGCTGCTTCGTCATCAGGGCAGCGAGCGTTTCCTCCCGGCCTTCGCCGAGCAGCTCGCAATAGATCCGGTCGCAGCTGAGGAGCCCACGATAGATCCCCGCCAGATCTCCCTGCGCGAGGAGCCGGTCCTGCAGCGCGGCCGCCTCCTCAAAACGCTGCGCGTCCATCAGGCGTGAAGCGCGGTTGACCGGCACGGCGGCGAGGATGCTGTTTTCCGGCGTCTCATCGCCGGGCACGGAGAACCAGTCCTCCGGCATATCGCGCAGACGCACACCGGCCGCCTGCTGCTCATTCACCTTCATCTGCAGCCAGAAGGCGCGGCGCGCCGCCGGGCTTTTGCGGATGGAGAGGATGTTGCGCCCGTCGTTGTCCACCGGTCCGACGCGCAGCGGCAGGCCGTTGAGCAGCGCGAAGGCAAGGCCGATCAGCGCGCCCATCAGCAGAAAAATCTTCGCAGTCGGCGCCGCAATCAGCGACAGCAGCCAGAAGAGCGCGGCGGAGATCAGATTCATCAGCACGCCGCCCAGATTATAGAGCACATAGGGGAAGTCCTCGCGCCAGTCCGGCGGCACCATCAGGCACTGCCCGCCCGTCCCGGCGAGGCTCAGGCGCTTGAAGCGCAGTCTGCCGTCCTGCTTGATCCACATCAGACTGTAAAAGCGGTAAGACGAAAAGCGGTAGCCGGTCAGCAGACCGAAGACCAGATGCCCTGCCTCATGGATCGCGATCTGCAGGGTCATGGCGAGATACACGCTCCCGAGCAGCAGCGCCATCGTCAGCAGAAAAGAATCCGGCAAGGTCTCCCCATAGCGGAGGAAAAGCCCGCCGCACAGTGCGCCGATCAGCAGATACACCAACATTCCGACAAGCTGGCCGACGGTCGATGCAAGTTTTCCTTTTTTCTTTTTCATCTCAGCCTCCAAGCGCAAAAGAATCAACGTCCCCGATTATACACGGCAGAAATTGCTCTGACAAGAGGAAAAGCTCTTGACATCTGCGGGCAAATGTGTATACTGAAATTGAACATATGAACGAACGTTCAAATGACAGGAGGAAGCGGAAATGAAAAAGAGCTACAAGATCGAGGTCGACTGCGCCAACTGCGCCAACAAGATGGAGCAGGCCGCGAAGAAGACCGAGGGCGTCAGGGACGCGGTCGTGAATTTCATGGCGCTGAAAATGAACGTCGAGTTTGAAGAGGGCGCCGATCCGAAGGCCGTCATGCAGCAGGTGCTCAAGGCCTGCAAGAAGGTCGAGGACGACTGCGAGATCTATCTCTGAGAGGGAAACGGCGATGAACGAAAACGAAACCCTTTTCTGCGACGTGCAGGAGATCCACCGCGAGCGGCTGAAATCCGTGGCGGAGAAGCTGCCGCCGGAGGACCATCTGCTGGATCTGGCGGAGCTGTTCAAGATCTTCGGCGACACCACGCGCATCCGCATCCTCTTTGTACTGTTTGAGGAGGAGCTCTGCGTCTGCGATCTGGCGGAGGCGCTGCAGATGACGCAGTCGGCCATCTCCCACCAGCTCAACATCCTCAAGCGCAGCCGCCTGGTCAAGAGCCGCCGCGAGGGCAAGTCGGTCTTTTATTCGCTGGCTGATGATCACGTGCGCTCGATCATCGCCCAGGGCATGGAGCATATCGAGGAATAATCAACGAAAACCCGCTTCGCTGGGCTTTTCGTTGAGGGGCTGCGGCCTGCTGCGCGCACTCACGCGTCAAACGAAACTCGCTCCATTCCGCTTCCGCCAAGCGTGGCGAAAGCTACATATTCTCTCCTTCCGTTTTCCTTATCCATTTCAAAGCGCAAGGCTTTGAAATGGAGAGGACGAGCAGCGAAGTGAGCGAGCTTTCGAGCTTGTGAGGAAGCGAGACGATACGGAGCTTGTGAGGA
>Ga0310691_10000570_pt1 | contig 66827 bp, 43 predicted proteins | sample 176DNAGHGlowgp2_FD_203887 | JGI IMG/M metagenome (GOLD analysis project Ga0310691, IMG submission 203887) | Sheep rumen microbial communities from Palmerston North, Manawatu-Wanganui, New Zealand - 1766 DNA GHGlow gp2 (v2) (version 2) | ecosystem: Host-associated > Mammals > Digestive system >...
GCCTCGATATCCACCAGCCCGTCCGTCCCTTCCGGATACGCATACAGAATCACGTTGGTAACGGCTTCCTCCAACGCCAGGTTCAAGCTCATGGTCAGGGCCTGCGAAATGTTCTTCTCTTCGGCAATGGTTTCCAAAAAGCTTGCCAGCTGGGGAATCTGCTGGATTTCGTTGTGTAATATCAAATGTTTTTCCATAACATCCGAAGCTTGTTTTTCATTCAAGTAATGGATAAAGAGCATGGTTATGTCATCGCTCTGCGGGGCTTCTCCCACAAAGGAACGGACGGCGGCCAGCATGGCATCCAGGTGCTCCTGGGCACGGCGCCTTTCATGAAGGACGGTCTGCATCCGGGCCATGCCGAACTGCTCATGTTCCAGGTTCTCGGCCTCCGAAACGCCGTCGGTATAGAGGTAAAGGGCATCGTCGTAGTGGAGTCGCAGCTGCTGCTCTTCGAATACCATGCCAAGCTCCACGCCCAGCGGAATGTTCGGAACCACCGGCAGCATCTCCACCTGGTTTGTAAACACCAGCGGCGGATTGTGACCGGCGTTGCAATAGCGCAAAACCCCGTTTTCCATATCAAGCACGCCGCAGAAGAACGTGACGAACATCTCGTTCTCCGTCATGTCGAACATACCGCGGTTAATGCCCTCCACAATCACTTTGGGGCTGTCTTCCAGGGCCGATATATTCCGGAACAGGCTGCGGGTGACCGCCATCACCAGAGAGGCGGGGACCCCCTTGCCGGACACGTCTCCGATACAGAAGAACAGCTTGCCGTCCCTCATGTAGAAATCATAAAGATCTCCCCCTACCTGCCTGGCCGGCACAATGGTGGCCGATATGTCCAAATCTGTACGCTCCGGGAAAGAGAAGTTCTTGGGAATCATGGACATCTGGATGTCCCGTCCAATCTGGAGCTCGCTTTCCATGTGCTCCTCGATATCCTTGGCCTTCTGGTAATCTATCCAGCTTCTGGCCATGGCCCGCAGGATGAAAAACAGCATCAGCAGGCCCAGAATCTGCAGGAAGGCACCCATGAGTCCCAGCTGCCGCACGTCCCAGTATATCTCCTTCTCCGGGAATACCACGGCCATGGACCAGCCCGTGCGCTCGATGGGCGAATAATAGACATGATAGGTGTCACGGCGGCCCTTGATGGCCACCTCGCCCGTCTTGTTTCCCATCAGCCCTTCCTCCAGCTCCAGATAGTGCTTCCGGTCCTGGAAAAGGCTATCCAGGTCGTCCAGATGCTTTTTCATGGAGATGCTGTCCGAAGGGGCCACCATCAGCAGGCCATCGCGGCTTACCAGGATACTGAAAGAGTCGTCGTATGAGTCTATCTTGCCCACATGCTCGGACAGCCAGTCCAGGGAAATATCGGCCGTGATGACGGCTGCATTCACTCCGTCCTCGTCTTTCACGGGCATGGAGTAGGTGGTCATCATGATATTGCCGCCCCCTTCATCCAGATACGGCTCGCTCCAGTAACCGTTCTCATTCTCCAGGGCCTGGGTAAACCACGGGTGGGCGGGATAATCGTACTGCGGCGTAGCCAGCGAGGTAATCTCCACCTTGTCCCCGTTCTGATGCGCGTAGGGAGCCCAAAGCGGGAACTTCTTGCTGTGGCCGGGGACCAGGGCTATCGTGGAGCCGGAAATGGCCTTGTTGTTCTCTACAATCCGGGCCGATACGCTGCCCAGGCTGTCCGGATACTCCAGGCACCAGCGGGCAATCCACATATTGTCGCGGACGGCCTGTTCGGCCTGTTCCACCACATCCAGAATGGCAAAACGGCTGGTGGTCAGGATGTGCTCCGCCGTCTTGCGGGCAGCCTGCTTGGAGGTATTGTACAGTTCCCGGAACTGGAGGATGGAGGTAGCCTCCAGAATGGCGGCCGCCACAAACACCAGAAAAATCCGGAACCATTTTCTCTTATCCACCTCCATATTCTAATCCTCCGTATCTCCCATTAAAATAAGCAGGTGGTCTTCCGGCTCCAGCTTAAGCGAGCCGTGCGGCACAATGAATTTCTCCCGGCGCTTGACCATAATTACGCGGATACCGTGCGGCAGGTGCAAATCCCGCAGCGTCTCCCCCCTCTGAAGGTCTTCCGGGGCCACGATATGGTCTCTCATCATGCCCATCTCTTCCGGAAGGTCCAGGCCGAAGGTTTCCACCTGGGGGTCCTCGTCGATGCTCAGATTGAGCCATCTGGCCACCAGCGGAAGCGTCATGCCCTGGGTAAGGAGAGACAGGAGCGTGATGACCAACACGATATTGAAAATAATATCGGAACCGCCCACCTCGTGCACAACGGTATACAGGGCGAAGAGGATGGGGCCGGCCCCTTTGATGCCCACCCACGAAGTAAAGAGCTTGGCCCTCACGGGAAGCTTGCGGAAGCCGATCAGAGAAATGAATACGGCAGCCGGACGGGCCACCAGCATCATGAAAAGGCCGATAAGGAGGGCCGGAACCAGCACCTTGGGCATCTGGGAAGGATGGGCCAGCAGACCCAGCATCAGCACCATCAGGAGCTGGGAAAGCCAGGAAATCCCGTCAAAGAATTTAAGCACTTCCTTCTTTTGGGGAAGCGTAGGGGAATTGCCTATCATGATGGCCGACACATACAGGGCCAGCAGGCCGTTGCCGCCCACTAAGGAGGCGATACCGTTGGAGAAGAAGGCCAGGCTCAGAATCAGGATGCTCACCAGCGGGCTGGAATTGAGGTTTATCCTGCCCAGCACCCATTTGGAGAAGCGGCCCACCAGGTAGCCCACTACGAGGCCTATGGCCACCTGATAAACCAGCACCAGGGCAACCATAAATGCGGTGGCTCCGGCCATTTGTCCCCCCGCCTCCACTTCCAGCCCGCCGTTGACCAGTTTCACCAGGATGATGGTGCACACATAGGCCATAGGGTCATTGCTGCCGGATTCCAACTCCAGCATGGGGCCCAGGTTTTCCCGGAGCTGTAAACGCTTGCTCCTGAGGATGTTGAACACGGAAGTGGAATCCGTAGAGGCCAGGACGGCGGCTACCAGCAGGGCTCCCAGCAGGGTGGTTCCCTCCGGGCCGATGGTTTTTCCGGCAACCAGATAGATAAACGCACCTGTGAGGCCGATGGTGATAAGCACACCCACGGTAGAAAGCAGGATTCCCTGCCTGAGCACAGGACGGGTTTCATGCATTTCCGTCTCCAGGCCGCCCGTGAGCAGGATTACCGTCATGCCCAGGTGGCACATGAACTCGGCCAGGTGCAGATTGTCGAACTTGAGGCCGATTCCGTCTTGCCCGGCCAGCATGCCCACCAGCAGGAACACCAGCATGGAAGGGACGCCGAAGCGGGTTCCGATCTTGTTGGACAGCACCGCCACAAAGACCAGAATGGAAAGGAGCAACATCAAGTTGCCAGCGTCAAGTCCTATCGTAAACATCTTTAATCCAAAATAGAAGCGAGAGCCACGCGCATGGTGGGCATGGGACACCCCATATCCCGTTCAACAATCAGGGTCTTGAGACCGGCGTAAGGCTGAATCAGTTCCTCGGCCTCCTGAACCGTGGTGCCTTCGCCGAAGTAGGCGGGAACAAAACACTTCCAGAACTGGATGGCCAGGGACTTGGGCATGTGGAAAGTCTCCTTGATAAACTTTGCCGGGCTCAAGTAGGAGCAGAGGTACACCATGCCCACATCGAACAGGTGGTTGCCGTAGCAGAAATCTCCCAGGTCTATGAAATAACGCTTGTCACCGGCAAAGATGGCGTTGCTGAACTGGAGGTCTCCGTGGATGGCCGTATCCTCGTCCGGGACGTCGGCGATGAACTTTCCCAGTTTGTCTTTCTGCGCGGAAGTGAAAAAGGGACTTTCCTCCAGAAGCCTGTAATAACGGTCTTTCACATTCTCGAACTGGGTGGTATCCACATGGACGGCATGAAGGTCCAGGCACATCCGGGCGAACTCATGGGCATACTGGTCCACCTTTTCGGGGTGGTCCCCCGTGGCGCGGGAATACGACACCTTCCCGGGAATGCGGCGGAAACGGATGCCGTAGCGGCCGTCCTCTGTCACTACATATTCTCCCGGTTCCGGCGTGGGAATGCCCAGCTCATACACTTTGCGGGCCAGCTGCATCTCGTCCAGAGGCTGCTGTATCTTGCCCGGGAAATACAGTTTAAGCATCAGTCCTGGGTCCGAGATGCAGTCGTAGCTTTCTCCGTTGGCGCCGCCGCCGAAGAGCTTGTAATCCTTTAGGGAGATTTTAATGGGTTCCATGGCATTTTTCGTTCATGAAGGGTAAATCTTTTGCCTGCTCCAGCAGGAGCTCGGCCATCATCCCGTTGCTGTCGGAAGGGCCGTTCAGGATGTCGAACATCTTTTTGATACCGGCGCTGCCGCCTCCCTGCTTGAGGATACGGGCAATACACAGGTTCTGGGGCCCCACGGAAGAGGAAATGATGTCCAAATCTGTGAGGGCCATCTGATAGGAAGCCAGCTGGAAGGCTCCGTCCGAACATTCCTTAATGAGCCGGTCAACGTCCCCAAGGGTTTTGCATTCCAGAAACTGGAACACTTCCAGATAAGGCAGGAGCGACACCTGCTGGATTTCCGCCTGGTTGATACCGGCGATGTTCCGGTTGAGCCGGTCGAAGGGCTCCATCTCCAGGAAACTGCGGTAAGTCTCCAGGTCCAGCGGGGCGTCATCCAGGTTGCCGGAGGCCACCAGCGCCTGCACCTTGCGGCGATAATCGGCCAGTTCCACGCGGATGCGGCTGAACTCCTCGTCCACCAGTTCCAGCAGGCCGGCCATGCGGCTGAGGCTGCGGCGGTAATAGGTAGGGATTTCCACGCCGCTCTTGTAGCCGGTGTCGTGGTTCATGTTGGCCCAGGCATGCTGCAGGATGGTTCTCATCTGAATCTCGAAACGGTATCCGAAACCCTTTTTGGAGCAGATGTAATGCAGCGACAGATAGCCGAAGGTGTCTATTTCCAGGAGCTTGCGCTTGTCTACGGAATTCTCCCAGTCTATGTCGAAAAGACGGTCTACGGCCGATGCCACCTTGTCCACATCCTCGCTGTAATAGGTAATGACGCGGAGCCCCACGATGTCCGTGATATCGGCCAGAGATTTATACTTGGCGCCCTTGAGCTCCAGCTTTCCGGCCAGGGAATCCTCCGTCTTTACCCGCGACTCGATGCTGGTGACAATGATGCCGGCCTTGTCCAGTGTGGCCCGCAGGGTTTCTTGAATGGCCTGCGCCTGCTTCCGGAACTCGGGAAGGTTATCCCGGTATTCCTGAAGAATCTGTTCACAGTGGGCGTCCAGCAATCTGTTCATGGGTACGTATGTGTATATATTCCTACAAATATAGTAATTTTTTCCTAAACCAAGCCCTTTTCCCGCACACAGCTAACGAAGAATGAGTTCCTCGATAAAGCTGACCGTCCGATCGTCCTGCGTAAAAAGCTCATCCTTAGACAAAAAGGCGTTCATCTTTTTCACCAGATCATCCTTCTGGAAATACAGCTGGTTTCGGATCACGGAAGAGGACAGCGTAATGTAGAGCTTCCCCCCGCGGTAAAAGCGCTTGAGGGTAAAGGGCGCCGCGCCCGAGCAGGCGTCCCAGGCGGCGAAGATGCGCTGGGTGTTGAGCCCCATGGACAGTTTCATGGACTTGATATACTCCTTCACCAGGGCATCCATGCTCACCGGCTCTTTCCGATGTATGCGTACGGGATCGGCCATACTCTCTAATCTGCGCGGGTAAAGGCGCCTTTCCGGGTTTCAAAGTACGCCCGGTCTTCCGTGAGCCTGTCCACAATGCCCCTCAGGCGCTCCTGATCTGTGTCCGTGATGAAGATTTGGCCGAAGTCCTGCCCCGCCACCATGGAGATAAGGTTGGAGATGCGGGTATAGTCCAGCTTGTCAAAGACGTCATCCAAAAGCAGCATGGGCGCAAAGCCGTAGGAGCGCTTCATAATCTCATACTGGGCAAACTTGAGGGCTACCAGGAAACTTTTCTGCTGCCCCTGGCTGCCGGCCCTGCGGATGGGATGGCCGTCCATGGTAAAGAGGAAATCGTCCCTCTGGGGGCCCGAGGAGGTATAGTGCAGGAGGAAGTCCTTCTCGTGGTTGGGGCGGAAGGCATCGGCCTTGTAGCTGATGGAGACGCTCTCTCCCCCGCCGGAAATGAGGCGGTAATACTCCCCTACGATGGGTTTCATGTCTTCGGCAAAGCGGCGGCGGCTGCCGGAAATCCGCTCCGCCAGGGGGGCCATCCGCTCGTCCAGGACATCCAAGAGGGAGCCGTCGGCCTGAAAATCTTTCAAAATCTTGTTGCGCTGCTGCAGCAGGCGGTTGTAGCTCTGCACCGCGGCCAGATACTCGCGGTCCATCTGGGAAAGGACGGCATTGGAGAGCCTCCGCCGCTCTTCCCCGGACTCGTTTACCAGGCCGATATCCCCGGGAGACACCATCACAACGGGCAGAAGGCCGATATGCTCTCCCAGGCGGGGGCAGGGTTTGTCGTCCCTTATGAGCTTCTTCTCCCCCTCCTTAACCTGGATGGAGACGCGTGACTCCAGCCCGTTCTCCATGGCATAGGTGCCGGCCACCGTAAAACCCTCCGTCCTATAGCGGAAATTGTATCTGTCGGGGGCCGGGAAGGCGCTTTTGGTCATGGAAAGATAATAGATGGCGTCCATCAGGTTGGTCTTTCCCTCCCCGTTGTTTCCGCTGATGCAGTTCACGTTGGGAGAGAACGACAATTCCTGGAATTCGATGTTCCGGAAATCCTTCACCACTATTTTCTTCAAGGCAGGCATCTTGTAACTTAGATTTCGATTGCAAATATATAATATTTTTCCTAAATTTGCAGGCTCAAAAAAGCAATAAAGAAACAATTAGATATGGCAAAAATTACAAAGAACGAAGAGGAAGTGCGTCAACAGAACGTTGTTGAGGCCGTTTCCAAGACCGAGGAATTTTTCAAGACCTACGGAAATCTCATTTACGGCATCGTTATCGGCGTCCTCGTGATTGCCGCGGCCATCATGGCCTACAACCGTTTCATCCTGCAGCCTAAGAAAACCCAGGCTACGGACCAGATGGCCCAGGCCGAACAGTGGTTCCTGTCCGGTGAATACGAACTGGCCCTCAGCGGAGACGACAACGCCCTTGGCTTCGAAGACATCATCAAGCAGTACGGTTCCAAGGCCGCTGAGTCCGTCTATCTCTATGCCGGCATCGCCAAGCTCCAGACCGGAGCCCCCGAGGAAGCCATCTCCTACCTCAAGAAGTACGACGGCAAGGATCCCATCATGCTGGCCAAGGCCCAGGCCTGCATCGGCGACGCCAACGCAGACCTTGAAAACTATGCCGAGGCTGTGAAGTGGTTCCAGAAGGCGGCCAAAACGTCCGACAACGCCCTCTCCGCCGCCTACCTCCTGAAGGCCGGCATTGCCGCCGAAGCCCTGGGAGACAGCGCCAAGGCCCTTTCCTTCTATAAGGAAATCAAAAACGAGTGGGGCAACGCTCCCGAGGCCATGGAAATTGACAAGTACATCACCCGCATAGAAAGCGCCAAGTAATATGGGAAGAGCATTTGAGTTCCGCAAAGAGCGGAAAATGAAGCGTTGGGGCCACATGGCCAAAACCTTCACCAAGCTGGGCAAGGAAATCACCATCGCCGTGAAGCAGGGCGGAGCCGAGGTAACCGGCAACCCGCGTCTGCGAGCCCTTATCGCAGAGGCCAAGTCCGAGCAGATGCCCAAGGAAAACATCGAGCGTGCCATCAAGAAGGCCACCGAGACCAAGACCGGTGACTTCAAGGAGATTGTCTACGAAGGCTTCGGCCCCTTCGGCATCGCCTACCTCGTAGAGGCCGCTACGGACAACAACACCCGTACCGTGGCCAACGTGCGCAGCTATTTCACCAAGTGCGGCGGTTCCCTCCAGACCAGCGGCTCCGTGGCCTTCATGTTCGACCACAAATGCGTGTTCCGCCTCAAGGAAGACCCTGCCAAGCCCATCGACGTGGACGAGCTGGAGCTCGAGCTCATTGATTTCGGTGCAGAGGAAGTGTTCAAGCAGGAAGTGGAAGACGAGGATGAGAACGTGACCGTGGAAATCTCCATCTACGGAGACTACACCGCCTACGGCCAAATCCAGAAATACATCGAAGAAAAGGGTTACGAACTCATCTCCGGCGGCTTCGAGCAGATTCCCAACGTGGAACTGAAGGAAGTGACCGCAGAGCAGCGCGCCACCCTGGAAAAACTCACCGGTCTGCTGGAGGATGATGAAGACGTGACCAACGTCTATACCACCATGGCCCCCGAAACAGAATAAGAGTGAGGAAATTACTCCCCATTATAGTCCTTTGTCTCCTGAGCTCTTCGTGCGGCATTGTCCGAGTGAAGAGCTCAGAAGCGTATTTGCCTGGCCCGGCCATTAGGGCCGATTATACCCCTCAGGGCATTGTAGAAGAGCATTTTCACACTTGCAGCGTCAAAGGGCCTTCGAAGCGGCGCCTGATTGCCTACCTCCCGGCCGACTATTACCAGGGCAATCGGCACTATCCTGTCCTGTACCTTCTTCACGGAGCCCGCGGCTATGAGACCACCTGGATTCGGAAGGGACAGGTGTACCAGACCTGCGACAGTCTCTGGCGGGAAGGGAAAGCCGTTCCGTGCATTGTCATCATGCCCAACGTCAATTCCTACAACGACGACTACGACTACGACGGTGGCCGCTTCAAAGACGCTTACGAGAGCATCCTGGAGACGGAAGGCTATGTGGAAACGGCCTTTATCAAGGACGTGGTGCATTTTGTGGACAGTCTATACCGCACCATTCCGGACAGAACGCACCGGGCCGTGGCCGGTCTTTCCATCGGCGGCTACCAGAGCATCCTGCTTGCCGCCAACTATCCTCAGGAGTTTGGCTATGTGGGGGCCATGTCGCCCTATACCTGGGCCCTGGGCCATCCCAGCGCTACCCGTCACAAGTTCTACGGCGGGCTGGAAAGCAAAATGAAAAAGCAGTTTGAGACCGCCCCGCCCAAGGGTTTTTACCTCTATGCCGGCAAGTGGGACATGATGCGCCCTTCTACGCTCAAACTGCATCACCGCATGACACTCAAAGGTTACCCCCATGCGTACAAACGCTACCCCAGTTCACACGACTGGAAAAACGGCTGGACCGATGAACTGAAAGATTTCATGCAGCGAATCTTCAAGGAAAACTAAACTATGAAAATCCTCTTTATTCTCAATAACCTCTACACAACGGGGAATGGTCTGGCGTCCAGTGCCAGAAGGACGGTGGAATATATCAAGGAAAGCGGCCACGAGATTCGCGTCATGTCCGGTCCCAACAAAAAGGACCCTTCCGTCCGGCCGGATTACCTGCTCAAAGAATACGTTTTTCCCCTCGTACAGCCCATCATCAGTGCACAGGGATACTGCTTCTCCGCTTCTGACAAAAAGCTCATGGAAGAGGCCATCGCCTGGGCCGATGTAGTCCACCTGGAAGAGCCCTTCGTTATTGAGGACAAAGCCATTCCCATTGCCCGCGCCCTGGGCAAGCCCGTCACCTTCACCTATCACCTGCATCCGGAGAACATCACGGTCAACTTCGGCCCCTTCCGGCATTGGAAAGGCCTCAACCGCATTATCATGCGGGCATGGAAAAAACACACCATGGACCGCGTAGACTATATCCAGTGCCCTACGGAGAACGTGATGGACCGGCTGCGCCGCTATCACGTCCGTGCCAAGGCGCAGGTTATTTCCAACGGCCTGGTGCCGGACAAATGCATCAAGCCGGCCCAGATGCCGGCCGACTACACCAGCACCGAGCGTCCCCTGAAGGTGGTCTATATCGGCCGCCTGTCCATTGAAAAAGACCAGCCCACCCTCCTCGAAGCCATGCGCTACAGCGCTTTTGCCGGGCGCATCCAGCTCCAGTTCGCCGGGCTGGGCCCACAAACACGGAGTATCAAGCGCAAAGCGCACAAACTTTACAAGAAGGGTATCGTTGGCTATGAGCCGGAGTTCTTCTTCCTGGACCGTGACGGCCTCAGGAAACTGGCTGCCGAGGCAGACCTCTGCGTCCACTGCGCCACCGTGGAGGTGGAAGGTCTCTCCATCATGGAAGCCATGCAGCAGGGCGCTGTTCCCGTCATAGCCCAAGGCCGATACAGCGGCACCTCGCAGTTTGCCCTGGACGGCCGCAGCATCTTCCCGGAGCAGAATCCGGAAGCACTGGCGCAGCGCATCGACTACTGGCTCGCCCACCCCGAAGAGCGCTGGGAAATGGGCAAAAAATATGCAGCGCACATGGACAATTACGACATTCGTAAATCCGTGGATGCGCTGCTGGAAATGTTCCGGAAAGCGATTCAGGAAGCCTAACGCATTTCCGTATAAGGAATTTTATCCATATCTGAATAGTCCAGGTTTTCACCGGCCATTCCCCAGATGAACATGTAGTTGGAAGTGCCGGCGGCGGCGTGGATGCTCCATTCCGGGCTCATGATGGCCTGCTCGTTGGCCAGCCACACCACCCGTTCCTGCTGCGGCTCCCCCATCAGATGGCAAATCATATTGCCTTCGCTCACATTGAAGTAGAAGTAGGCTTCGATGCGGCGGGCATGGGTATGGGCGGGCATGGTGTTCCAGACGCTGCCGGGCTTGAGCTCCGTCAGGCCCATCTGCAACTGGCAGGGACCTTCTTCCAGCACATTGTTCACGATGAGCTGGTTAATCACGCGGTCATTGGAGTCTTCCATCTTGCCGGCGGCAAAGGAATTGGCCTTGAGCGAGCCCTTGCGGCCGTCGATGGTGATAAGCTGCGTCTTGTAAGCCTTGTGGGCCGTGGCGCTGTTCAGGTAAAACTTGGCCGGGTGAGCGGCATCCTTGCTCCGGAAGAGCACCTCTTCATTCCCCCGCCCCACGTACAGGGCCTCCTTGAACTTGAGCACGTAGTCCTTTCCGTTCACCGTCACAATACCCTCACCGCCGATGTTGATGATGCCCAGCTCGCGGCCATAAAGGAAATACGGGGCCTTGAGCGGGTCTATTGTCTCCAGCTTCAGCGTCCTCGTGGCCGGAACGGCGCCGCCAAAGATGAAACGGTCGTAGAGGGAATAGGTGAGGCGGATTTCATCGGCCACCATCACCTCACTCATCATGAAACGCTCGCGGAGCGTCTCGGTGTCATAGCCTTTCACGTCGGCCGGATGGCAGGCCGTCTGAATAGTGTATTTTGTCTGTGCACTCATAGCAAGAGTCGTAAGCAGCAAGGCTGCCATGCTAATTATTTTTTTCATAGGATGCTTTGATTATTCTTCGGCGGTTAATAATGGCCATGACGGTGGTTCCGGCTACCAGGATGGCGCTGCCCACCCACTTGAAATCGTGGACCAGGTGGAAGATAAGCCAGCTCAGGATGCTGGAGGCAAAGTCCAGCGCACCGCCCTGGAAGCCCTCGGGGATGGCCACGGCAGTGTCGCCGGTGCGGGCATACACATCCTGCGCCGCCAGGGTGAACCAGGGAGCCAGGTCGGTCACGAAGTACAGGCCCACGGTCAGGGCCACCAAGCCCACGAGGAAGGTTTTCACCACATTGCCCTTGGTGACGGGCAGTACGGCCGGGAACACATAGAACATGCCCGCCAGCGAGGCCAACGGCAGGAACTCGTTCCCCGGAAGCACCACGGCCAGCAGCAGGGTGCAGGGAATCAGCAGCAGGCTCACCACCAGGGTGGTGGGATGGCCAATCACCAGTGCCGGGCTCATGCCGATATTGATGCCGGCGGAGTTCTTGAACTTGCGGCTCACCAGGTCTTTGGTGGCCTCGGCAATGGGCTTGAGGCCTTCGATGAAGAGGCTGGTGATACGCGGAATCAGTTCCATCACGGCTCCCATCTTGATGCCCAGGCCCAGGATGGCGGGAATGTGGGCCACCATCTCGGCCCAGCTGCGGTAGCTCAGGCAGCCTATCAGGATACCCACCAGCACGCCCAGCAGCAGGGGTTCTCCCAGCACGCCGAATTTCTTCTTGAGGCCTTCCGCATCGATGTCCAGCTTGTCAAAGCCGGGAATGCGGTCAAAGCACCAGTTCAGGCCTTCGGCAAAGGGCACGAAACCCTGGCAGAATGACTGGGGAATGGAAATGCCGTCCAGGTCTTTGTAATAGCGCTGGAACTTGCGGCTGGTGAGGTCGGCCATCAGCAGAGTTATCACAAAGCAGATGACGGCGGCGAAAAAGCCCCACCAGATATTGTCCGTGGCAAAGTACACCACCGCGCCGATGAAGGCGAAGTGCCAGTAGTTCCACAGGTCGATATTGATGGTGTTGGTGGCTTTCACCAGCAGGAGCAGCACGTTGACGCCCAGGCACACGGGGATGATGAATGCACCCACCGTGGTGTTGTAGGCCACCGAAGCGGCAGCCGGCCAGCCCATGTCGAAGATGCTCAGCTGCAGGCCGTAAATCTGCGTCACTTCCTTGAGCGGACCGCCCAGGGAGGAGGTTAGGAGGGCCGTCACCACGCTCAGGCCCACGAAGCCCACGCCCACCAGAAGGCCGCTCTTGAGCGCCTTGCCGGGCTTGATGCCGATGCACACCCCCAGGATGAAAAAGAGGATGGGCATCATCACGGCCGCCCCCAGGCCGATGATATAACTGAATACTTGTTCCATCGACAACTGATTATATGACAAGGGTATATGTCATCTTTTATTTAGGCTGCTTTCCGATATAGGCAAGGATACCGCCGTCCACGTAGAGGATGTGGCCGTTCACGGCATCGGAAGCCTTGGAGGCCAGGAAGACGGCGGGGCCGGCCAGTTCGTCCGGTTCCAGCCAGCGGCCGGCGGGCGTCTTGGCGCAGATGAAGCTGTCGAAGGGATGACGGCTTCCATCGGCCTGCCTTTCACGCAGCGGGGCGGTCTGGGGCGTGGCAATGTAGCCGGGGCCGATGGCGTTGCACTGGATGTTGTACCCTCCGTACTCGGAGCAGATGTTGCGCGTGAGCATCTTCAGGCCACCCTTGGCGGCGGCATAGGCGCTCACCGTCTCGCGGCCCAGTTCGCTCATCATGGAGCAGATGTTGATAATCTTGCCTTCGCGGCGCTCCATCATTTCCGGCACCACGGCGGCGGAGCAGATGTACGGGCCCACCAGGTCCACGTCTATCACGCGCTGGAAATCGGCCCGGGACATCTCATGCATGGGGATGCGCTTGATGATACCGGCGTTGTTCACCAGAATGTCAATCTGACCCACCTCGGCATGGATTTTATCCACCAGGGCCTTGACGGCGTTTTCGTCCGTCACGTCGCACACATAGCCGTGTACGTTGGTAATGCCCGCCTCCTTGTAGGCTTCCAGGCCTTTAAGCATGGAAGCCTCGTTGGAGGTGTTGAAAATGATATTCTTGACGCCGGCCTCCACGAATGCCTTGGCAATGGCAAAGCCAATCCCGTATGCGGCACCCGTCACCCAGGCGTTCTTTCCTTCAAGGGAGAAAATGTTCATAACTTACTGTTCTACAGGTTTGTACTTGGGAACCAGGGCTTTCATGATAATCCAACCCGTCAAATAGGCCAGTCCGCAGAAGCAGAACATGATGAAGTAACCGGCAGGCTTGCCCTCGAAGCCCAGGAAATGGAAAGCCGCGCCTTTTGCTTCGGAGTAGGTAAACAGCTGACCGGCCACATACTGGATAATCATGGAGCCGATACCGCCGGCCATGGCACCGATGCCCGTAATGGAAGCGATGGTGCTCTTGGGGAACATGTCACCTACGGTAGAGAAGATATTGGCGCTCCAGGCCTGGTGTCCCGCACCGGCAAGGCCGATCAGAATGGCCGGCCACCAGGGGCTGTAGGCACCCAGCGGCTGGGCGGCCAGGGCCACCAGCGGGAAGAAGGCGAAAATGAGCATGGCCAGCATGCGGCCGCTGTACGGGTGCATACCCTTTTTCTCCACAAAGAGCTTGGGAAGGTAACCGCCAAAGAGGGAAATCACCGTCACAATGGCGTAGAGGGTGAAAATGAGGCCCTGGCCCAGCGGAGAGCTGGCCGGAGCGTTGAACTGGTCCTGGAAGTAGGCCGGAGCCCAGAAGAGGAAGAACCACCACACGCCGTCGGTGAGAAACTTGCCCACGATGAAGCTCCAGGTCTGCTTGTAGCGGAAGCACCGGAAGAAGGGAATGGACTTCTCCTCAGCAGCGGAGGGTGCCCCCTCCTCCACCGTATCGTCCTGGTGAATGTATTCCAGTTCGGCCTCGTTCACATGCTTGCTCTTTTCCGGCTTGTTATACATGAACTGCCACAGGAACATCCAGATGAAGCCCAGGGCGCCGATGATTATGAAGGCCATCTCCCAGCCCAGGTGCTTGGCCAGCGGCGGAATCAGCAGCGGAGCGGCCAGGGCGCCCACGGAGGCGCCGGCATTGAAGATGGACGTGGCAAAGGCGCGGTCTTTCTTGGGGAAATATTCGGCCGTGGTCTTGATGGCCGCCGGGAAGTTGCCGGCCTCGCCGAGGGCCAGGATGCCCCGGCACAGCAGGAAGAGGTAAACACTTACCGTAGAGATGGTTAAAGCCACATTGGAGCCGGCTTCCACCGCCCTGAGGGCGGCCACGGAATCCACGCCGTCCACAAACCAGGTGGTGGCAATGCCGCAGCCGGCGTGCATCACGGCACCCAGGGACCAGACGCCGATGGCAATCAGGTAGCCCTTCTTGGTGCCCATCCAGTCCACGAACTTGCCCGCAAACAGGCAGGCGACGGCGTAGAAGATGGAGAACAGGGAGGTGATGGTGCCGTAGTCCGCATCGGTCCAGTGGAACTCCGGAGCAATGAACTCCTTATAGGTAAGGGACAGAACCTGGCGGTCCAGGTAGTTCACGGTAGTGGCTACAAACAGCAGGCTGCATATCCACCACCGCCAATTGGTCATTAATTTCTTCTGTGTAGACATAAGCCTTTAGATGATGGATTTGACGGCTTCCCGCATACCCTTGGCCTGGATGAGGGCCAGGTCGGCAGACAGGAGTTCGGTGAGGCCGGGGATGGCGTTAAGGTCTTCTCCCCAGATGAATTCATCGGCCAGGACACCCTGGGCAACCTTGCGCACGTCTCCGGTGGCCCAAAGGGTTTTCAGAAGCTCCATAATCTTGGGATCGTCGTTCACCACAATCTCGTCGTCTCCCCTCTTGCCGCCCTTGTAGTAGGTGCAGATGCCGGCCAGGCCCAGAACCAGGCCCTTAGGCAGTTCGCCCTTGCGCTCCAGGTAGGTCTTGAGACCGGGGAGGTCACGGGTCTTGAACTTGGGGAAGGAGTTGAGCATGATGGAGGTTACGAAGTGCTTCACAAACGGGTTGCGGAAGCGTTCCATCACGTCGCCGGCAAATTTTTCAAGCTCTTCCTTGGGCAGGTTGCAGGTGGGAAGCAGCTCCTCGTACATCACCTTCTTCACGAATTTGCCCACCTCGGGGTCTTCGCAGCATTCCTTCACGGTATTGAGGCCGCTCAGGTAGCCTACAGGGCTCAGTACGGTGTGCGGACCGTTCAGGAGGGTAACCTTGCGCTCGTGGTAAGGGGCCTCGGAGGGAACGAAGAGAACGTTCAGGCCCGCCTTGTTGGCCGGGAATTCCTTGGCCACCTCTTCCGGGGCTTCAATCACCCACAGGTGGAAGATTTCGGCCTTGTCCAGCAGGTGGTCGTCGTAGCCCACACGCTCGCACAGCTGGGCGGCATTGTCACGGGGATAACCGGGCACAATACGGTCTACCAGGGTGCTGTACACGCCGCAGGCTTCCTCGAACCAGGCGCTGAACTCGGCCCCCAGGTTCCACAGCTGGATATACTGGCGGATGCACTCCTTGAGGTGCTTGCCGTTTTCGAAGATAAGTTCGCAGGGGAAGATAATCAGGCCCTTGTCCTTGGCGCCCTTAAAGGTCTGGAAGCGGTGGTACAGCAGTTGGGTGAGCTTGCCGGGATAGCTGCTGGCGGGCTTGTCGTCCAGCTTGCAGGCAGGGTCGAAGGCGATACCTGCCTCGGTGGTATTGGAAATCACGAAACGGATTTCCGGCTGCTCGGCCAGGGCCAGGTAAGCGCCGAAGTCCTCGTACGGATTCAGGCCGCGGGAAATCACGTCAATCAGGTCCACGCTGTCCACGGGCTGGCCGTTCTGCAGGCCCTGGAGGTTCAGGTGATACAGGCCGTCCTGCTCATTGAGCCAGCTTACCATACCCTTCTCGATGGGCTGGACCACCACCACGGAGCCGTTGAAATCGGTCTTCTGGTTGGTCTTCCAGATAATCCATTCGATGAATGCGCGGAGGAAGTTTCCCTCGCCGAACTGAATCACCTTCTCGGTGTACTGCTTAGCCTGCGGAGCAGACTTTCTGTTTAGTCTTTCCATAATGTATGCGATTAATATTTATTTCTTATAAAGTAACTCCGGTTTTGAAAATGGCAATTTCCCGGATGCCGTGACGTTCACTGTTGACCGGCTCGCCGGAAGCGACGGAGAGGACATAGTCCCGGAAGCGCCGGGCCACCTCTTCCATGGGTTCTCCCTGGGCCAGTACCCCGGCATTGAAGTCTATCCAGGAGCGCTTGGCTTCATAGAGCGGCGTATTGGTAGAAATCTTCATGGTGGGCACAAAACTGCCGAAGGGGGTGCCGCGGCCGGTGGTGAACAGCACAATCTGGCAGCCGGAAGCCGCCAGGGCGGTAGAGGCCACCAGGTCGTTGCCGGGGGCCGATAACAGATTGAGCCCCTTCTCGCTCAGGCGCTCGCCGTACTTGAGAACACCCCGCACGATGCTCTGGCCGCATTTCTGGGTGCAGCCCAGGGACTTCTCTTCCAGGGTGGAGATGCCGCCGGCCTTGTTACCGGGAGAAGGATTCTCGTACACGGGCTGGCCCTGCTTCATGAAGTATTCCTTGAAATCGTTGATCAAATGCACCGTCTTCTCGAAGGTAGCCTCATCCTGGCAGCGGTTCATCAGAATGGTCTCCGCGCCGAACATCTCGGGAACCTCGGTGAGCACGGTGGTGCCGCCCTGTTCCACAATCCAGTCGGAGAACACGCCCAGTAGCGGGTTGGCGGTAATGCCGGACAGGCCGTCGGAGCCGCCGCACTTGAGGCCCACCTTGAGCTCGCTCACCGGAACGTCCTCGCGCACGTCCCGGGAACAGACGGCAAAGATTTCCCGCAGGCGCTCCACGCCATACTGCACCTCGTCCTCCACTTTCTGGCAGACGAAGCTCTTGACGCGGCTCCCGTCCACGGGGCCCACCAGTTCCATGAAGGGCTCCAGCTGATTGTTTTCGCAGCCCAGGCTCACCACCAGCACGCCGCCGGCGTTGGGGTGGTGAATCATGTCGGCCAGGACTTTGCGGGTATTCTCATGGTCGTCTCCCAGCTGGGAGCAGCCATAATTGTGCGGGAAGCACACGATGGCGTCCACACTCCCCTCTCTCCCGGCCACTTCGGCCTTGAACCGGCTTACAATCTGCTCGCAGATGCCGTTCACGCAGCCCACCGTGGGTATCACCCAAATCTGGTTGCGGATGCCCACCTGGCCGTCGGCCCGGCGGAAGCCCTTGAAGGTATAACCCTCCACCAAGCCGCTGGCCGTCAGTAGTTTCTCCACGCCCTTCTTGAGCCCGGACAGCGCACCGGTCAGCGAAGGCTCGGTGAACGAGGGCTCGTACTTATATTCCAGGAGGCCTTCCAGGTTGGTTTTGATGCAGTTATGGTCCACCATGGCGCCCATGGGGACATCTTTTGTCACATGGCCGATGGGATAGCCGTACTTGATGACGTTGTCACCGGCCTTGAGGCCTTTCAGCACTATCTTGTGCCCGCGGGGAATATTCATCTGAAGCACGACGCCTTCCACCACTTCCCCCTGCATGAGGTCCTGAAGCGCTACGGCCACATTGTCGGCCGGGTTTATCTTGATGTACTTCATTAGAACTTGAAATAATTTTTGGCGTTATTGTAGGATATGTCTTCCACCACCTGGCCGATGAAATCAAGCTCGGAGGCGGGCAGCTTGCCCTCTTCGATGTCTTTGCCCAGCACGTCGCAGAGGATGCGGCGGAAGTACTCGTGGCGGGGGTAGGAGATGAAGCTGCGGCTGTCCGTGAGCATACCCACGAAGCGGGGCAGCAGGCCCAGCACGCTCAGGGCGTCCATCTGGCGGCGCATGCCCACTTCCTGGTCCAGGAACCACCAGCCGCTGCCAAACTGCATCTTGCCGGGTACGGTGCCGTCGTTGAAGGTGTAAAGCATGGTCATCATCACTTCGTTGTCCTTGGGGTTCAGGCAGTAGAGGATGGTCTTAGCCAGGGCGTCCTCACTGGCCAGGCGGTCAAAGAACTTGTGGCCCGCAGCGGCGATTTCCTGGTCGTGGATGGCATCGTAACCGGTATCGGGACCCACTAAGGAGAACATCTTGCTGTTGTTGTTCCGGATGGCGCCGATGTGGAACTGCTGGGCCCAGCCGGCCTTGCAGTCCATGACGGCCTGGTCATGCAGGAAGGCGCTGCGGAACTTGTTCAGCTCCCACTTCGAAGGAGTCTTGCCCAGAAGCACCAGCTTGAAGATGGCTTCAATCTCCAGTTCAGTGTAATCCTCGCTGTAGAAGTTCTCCAGGCCGTGGTCGGAGAGCTTGCAGCCATTGGCGGCAAAGTAGTCGTGACGCTTCTGGAGGGCTTCGCAGAGGTCGGCATAGGAGTTGATTTCCATGCCGGCGGCCTCACCCAGCTGCTCCAGATAGGCCTTGTAGGCCTTGGGGTTCTCGATGGCCATGGCCTTGTCCGGACGCCAGGCGGGAATCACCTGGGTGCCGAAGGGCTCGGCGGCTATCTTCTTGTGCCAGCGGAGGTCGTCGGCCGGGTCGTCCGTGGTGCACACGGTCTCCACGTTGAACTTGCGGATGAGGGCCTGGCCGCGGAACTCGGGCGTAGCCAGCTTGGCGTTGCACTCCTCGAAGATTTCGCGGGCCGTGGCCGGGCTCAGGAGTTTGTCAATTCCGAACACGCGGGAAAGTTCCAGGTGGGTCCAGTGGTACAGGGGGTTCCGCATGGTATAAGGCACGGTCTCGGCCCACTTCTCAAAGGTTTCCCAAGCGCTGTACTTGCCGCCGGTGAGGTAATCTTCACTCACGCCGTTGGCACGCATGGCACGCCACTTATAATGGTCTCCGTAGTGGCCGTCCACCAACCAGAGCTGCGTAATGTCCCGGAATTGGATATTCTCCGCAATCTGCTGCGGCACCAAGTGACAGTGATAGTCAATGATGGGCATCTTTTCCGCGTGCTCATGGTACAGTTTTTTGGCGGTCTCCGTCTGGAGCATGAAATCGGGATTGATAAAGCTCATAGTGTTCTGTGTTTTAATATTGTTTCGTGGAAGGGGGCAGGGCGGTCAGGCCCTGCCTCCTTGGAATTCAGACTACCAGCGGTCGTCTCCGTAGCCCTTATAGGCAGGCTTCACGGAGAAGTAGCCCGTAGCCACGGGATCTACCAGGAAAGGAGTCTCGTCCAATACTCTACCGGCAGCTTCAATATCCTCGGTGGCCATGGTGTTCCACCAGCTGTAAGGCTCGGTGGTATCAAGGTCGAAGAAGAGATTGTCGGTAATGTACGGGTGAGCTATCTTTTCAGATGCAGAAGAAACCAGTTTCGGGAAACCGGCCGCGTTGGACGGCGTTTCAGCAGCACGATGCATGGAAGCAAAGATATTCTTGCGAACCAGCACACGACGGGCGGCGCTGCCCAAAGAGGCGGGAGCCAAACCGGAAGTGGAGCGAACATGCATGATACCGTTGTTGTCCTTGCTGTCCACGGAGCACAGGTTGAAGAACGTATTGTTCTCCACGGTAACGGCGCCGCAGACTACGGCCGCATCGATGCGGAGGAAGGTGCGGATACCATTCCAGAACGTGCTGTTCTTCACATTCACACTGGAGACATTACCCTTGCGGATATCAATGAAATCTCCACTGGTTCCAAAATCATGCACCATTATGCCATTCACGGAAATGGGGCCGGTGGTGGATTCTCCGGAATTCGAAATGAGGCGGTTGCCATATTTGTATACTTCACAATCCTTCAGGGTGATGCCGGAAAGGACGGAGGAGGCGTCTACATCAATCATATTGCCCACCTTCTTATCCGTACCCTCAACGGTGTAAGCGCCATTGAGTCGAAGGTTCTCCAGGACAAAGGCGCCCTCGGTGGCAGCAAGTTTGAAACCGCCAGTCACCTCAGGCTTGATGCCGCTACGAGATACGCCCTTCAGGGTAAGTCCCTGAGCAAGGGTAATGGAGCCGGCATCGGCGCCCTCTACAGAGCTTAAGTCATAGCTCACGCCCGTCAGGGACAGTACAGACTTACCGGCAGCAATGGCATTCATCAGTTCTTCCGTATTGGCCACCTTGAAGGGTTCAGCAGTCGAGGGGGCGGAAGTAATCCACCGGGGATCACCCACCTTTTCGCTTGCCACCAGACCATGCACGACGGTGAAGTCACCGGCAGCCGCATCCTTGAAGACATCAGCCGTAAGTACCACACCGAAATCGGCCGTGGCCACATCCTTGGCAGAATAGGCCCACCAGCTGAACTCTGCATCGTTGTTGTTCTCCGTGCTGAGCACCTCGGCAAAATAGTTGTGGCTGAATTGGGGAACCGCAATGGCCGAAGAGGCCTTGGATACGAGTTTCGGGAAGCCCTGTGCGTTGGACGGGGCTGCTTCGGCACGTTGCATGTGGGCAAAGAGGTTATCTTTGACCACTACCTGTTCCGCAGAGGTTACAGATTTGCTGCGAACGTGGAAAATACCGTTATTGTCCTTGCTGTCCACGTAGCACAGGTTGTAGAACGTGTTGTTCTGAACCAGGATGGAACCGCAGACCACGTTGGCATCAATGCGGGCAAAGGTACGGATACCATTGGCGAAGGTGCTGTTAACCACCTTCAGGGCATTCAGCGTTCCATTGCGGAAATCAATGAAGTCACCGCTGGTTCCCATATTGGTAACCAGGGCGCCGCTGATGACCAGGGAACCCAGGGAAGAGGTGGCCTTGTCCTGATAGAACAAGCGGTTGGCATAGTTCTTCACCTGAACGTCTACCAGTTGGGCCGATGTCACCTGAGCGCCATCCGCCACATAGAAGGCATTGTCCAGGGCAGCCTCCAACGAGCCCTTGCCGTCCAGCGTGATACCCTTGACGATGAACTGGGTTGCTCCGGCGCCCAGCTGGAATTTACCGGTCACCACAGCGTCCTTACCACCTTGGATGGTAAGCGGGCTGGCCAGTTCCACAGCGGCCGTTCCCAGGTCATAGGTACCATTGGCGAGGGTAATCACCTTCTTGCCGGCAGAAATGGCCGTCAACAGGCCATCAGCGTCCTCCACCGTAATCTCGGAAGCGGGCGTACTGCCAGCCATGCTGTTCCAGCGGGGATCGCCCACACCGGCATTCATCATCACCGCATTGGTGAGGGTGAAGTCCAGGTTTGCGGCATCCTTGCAAGGATCGCTGGGAACAATGGCGCCCCCGCGTAAGGTACCCTCTTCCTTGGACATAAAGCTCCAGAAGGAATAGGCAGCCTTCTCCTCACGGTCTTCGCAATTATAGTAGTAGTTGTTGGACACCGTATAAGGAGTGATGCCACCCTTACTGCGAAGCTTCGGGAAGCCGGCGGCATTGGAAGGTTCCTCGTCGATGAGGATGGAATAGAAGAAGTTGTTCTCCAGACGATACTCATTGAGGTTGGCACCGGCGGCGCTGCGGATGTGCAGGATACCGTTGTTGTCCTTGCTGGAAGAGTTGGTGGCCACCTTATAGAACGTGTTGTTCTTGATGATGGCGCTGTTCATCTCATGGATGGCATCTGTGCGGATGAAAGTACGGCAGCTGTTGGCAACCGTGTTATTCTCGAACACGAAGTTGTGGTGAGCACCCGCACGCATGTCGATATAGTCGGCACCGGCAGAGCTGTCCGTGATGAGGTTGCCCTTGAAGATAACATATTGGACCTTGGACGCTGCCTTGCCGGAGTTGTCATACAGGGCCTTGGTTCCATGCAGGTTGCTGTCATAGATGGCCACGGTATCGGCAATAGGAGCATTGGTCTTGTCGTCAATGAAGACGGACACGGCAGCGTTGGTGTCATCCAGACTTGTGATATCCAGGTTGGACAGGACAACGCTTCCTCCAATCTCACCGCTCAGGGTGATGCTGGTGTTGACAGCCGTCTTCTTGTCTCCACTGGTCTGACCTTTCAGGTGCAGAGGAGCGACAAGCGTCAGTTTGCCAATCTGATAAGGAGTATCGCTATACTTCAGCGTAATATAATCCTTTCCGGCATCAATGGCACTCATGAGGTCCTCGACATTGTCGACGATAAACTCATCGGTGCTTCCGCCACCGGCAGGAAGGACGGCAAACGTGGCCACACCGGCTGCAGATTCCGTATTGTAAATGTCGGTAGCACCCGGATTGGCGAAGACGGAAACCTTGTAGCTGCCGGCATCCAGCATGGCAGTAGTCTTACCTTCAATGGTATAGGAGGTTTCCTTGACATTATATGTCTTGCCGCTGAACACGACGGAGTAGGAGTCGGCATTCTCTACGGGCTCCCAGGTAATGACCACATCCGTGGCTTCACCAGCCGTAAAGGTGGCAGGTTCCGCCTTCGGGTCGGGAGTCTGCAGGGCCGTATTCACAGCAGTGACATCATCGCTCCAGGCCAGCTGAGCCAGGCTCACGGGGCCGGAAGGATAAACGTAGACAATAGACTCTTCGGTGATGGAAGTGATGAGAATCTTGGTGGCATTGTCCTGCTCGGCAAGAGCGGATGCACCACCCTTCAGAGCGATGGACGTTCCTTCCAGATTACCTACACCCACTACCAGATGACCGGTATAGTCTGCAGGAGAATCGGCCTTGATAACAAGGGAACCCGGTTTATCCGTGTGGAATGCCACAAAGTTGTGCTGAGGCACACCCTGGCGGTTCACCACAACGGGGCTCTGGAATTTAAGCATACCTCCGTCGGCCACGATAGGCAGGGCTTCGCTGCCGGAGACAAAGAGGTAATCCCGGACCATTTCCTTCTTGATGGAGCCGGAGAAGTACTTGGCATTGGCCAGGTTCCAGGTATGAGGCTGAGGAACCACCGTCATGGTGAGGTCCTCGGGCTCTTCCACGTAGGGAGTCCACCACTTGGAGGCACCGATTCCCTTTCCGGCGATGTCGGAAGTGGCCAGGATGTTGAAGTAACCGCCCGCGGCATTGTAGCAAGGGGCGTCTTCCAGAATAACGGCACCGGCCTGTGCGGCGGTGAAGTTGTCCGTAAAGAAGGTCACAGCACCGTCATCTCCCACAGGGAGGCCCCAGAAATAGTTTTCAGAGGCGGCGACAGCCATATCGGAAGCTGTCTTATACTTGGCATTGGCGCTCTCCAAAGTGGCCTTTCCGTTCATGTTCAGGAAGAGGTTCTTCTTGAAGGAGAAACTGCCGGGGACAATCTGCAGACCAAAGATACCGGCATTGTTGGTATTGTCAACAAAGCACAGGTTATACAGCGTATTGTTCTCGAACACCAAGGCTCCGAGCGTGCCGGCATCCAGACGGACGAACGTACGCATACCCTGAACGATGGTGTTGTTGACAAAGTTCAAGGACTTGATGGTGGTAGCCTGACGGATATCAAACACATCACCGCCCTGCGTACCATCCGCATTGATGTTGGTGATTTCGCAGCTGTCATAAGTCACGTCACCCAGAACCAAATTGTTACCCCACTCGTAGATGAGACCCTTGGTGTAATTGGTAATGACGCAATTCACATAACTGATGTTGCCGATGTTCTTGCCCTTTACGGTACCGCCGTTCTTGTTCTGGATGGCGAAGCCGAATCCGGAAGGAGAGGCAGCGGTGGGAGCACCGTCAAAAGTAATATTCTCGAAGCTGAGGTTCTCTCCGGCCCAGGTGTCAGCAAAATGCAGTTCGCCGTTAAGGACGGGGGTATTGCCATCGTTGTCCATTTCACCAATAAGGGCGAAACCATTGCTGATATCGAGGGCTTCGATGTCATAAGGAGAGCCTTCGAGCTTCAGATAGATCCGTGCGCCCTGGGTTTTAACGGCATTCTGAAGGGCTTCCAACGTGGAAACCTCCGTAGTTCCGTCCGTGGGAGCGGCAGTCCAGGCATTGATCTGGCCACGGGAGGCACTCTTGAAGTAGAGGATAAACTCATATTCGGTAGCTGGAGCCAGGTCTTCGATAGTGGCGGCGGCAGCAGCAATCTCATCGCTCGTGAGCGTGTGCGTGGTCTCGGTGGCTTCATCGCCGGGAAGGCGGGTAACCACACGGTCCACCTCTTCGTAATCGCTGACCTCTTTGCTCCAAGTCAGGGAAACGGAAGTGCTGGTGCGCTCGGCAAGCTTCAGGAACAGGTTGTCCTTGACAGCATAAGTCTTGATGGACTTGCCGTAATCGGCCACCTTGGAATCAATCTTACCCTCTTTCTGGGCGACGACGGTGAAATAATAGGTGGCATCGGCCTCCAACTTGACCGAATAGGGCACCTGGGAAGGAGCAAGCGTCTCCGTCAGGAAGGCAGAGGAATGTGCCGCATCGGTATAGACGGTGAGCACATATTTCTCCGCATCCTTGGCCACATCCCAGGAGAAGGTAACCACGTCACCCAAATTGGCATTTACCTTGGCTTCCAAGTTCATGGGCTCCAGGCAACGGGCCAGGTCCAGCTCCGTTATCTCGTCAAACTTCTCCTTATTGGCGCAGGAGACGGCTGCGAGAGCAAGAAAAGCTGCGACAGCGTATTTGAATATTCTGAATTGTTTCATGGCTTACTGGGGATTATCATAGTGGTAATCGTTCTTGATAGCACCCTGGCTGTTGGTAATGGTATCGTAGAAGATAGGCCAGAACATATACTCGTCAGGATTGTTGTAGTAGATGCCTTTGATACGGTCCGTATAGAAACCGGAAGCTTTGGCGTCATCGAATTCGGTCAGATAATCGCTTTCAAGCTCATAGCCTGCAGGAATCTCCTGGCCAATCCGCGGGAAGAAGAAATCCAGTCCATCCTCAGCGTCGTTCAGACGGAAAGCGACTTCACCGGTGTACAGGGCATAGTCGTCAGACAGGGAGCGAAGAGCTAACATCTCCTCCTTGGCCTGGTCCAGTTTGGTCTTGAGCAGATTCCAGCGGATGAGGTCTCCCTTGCGGAGGAACTCGCCGCAGAACTCAAGGGCACGCTCCTTGACAATGGCATCGAAGAAATCGGCCTTGGAATTCAGTCCGTTCACATAAGCTTCAGCGGCATCCAGGCCGGTAGCGCGCTCACGCACTGCCTGCAGGTACGGCTTGGCATTGGAGGGGCCGTTGAGCTCGTTCTCAATCTCGGCAGCCATCAGGAGGATATCGGCATAACGCATCACAACGGGCTTGATGCCGTCATCATTACCACCGGTATAAGGCTGGGCATTCATCCATTCAAAACGATACTTGCCGAAGTACCACTTGGAGATACCCGCCATCTCGGGATCCGTATTCTTGCTCCACTTGTAGTTGGCGCAAGTCACGTCACGGCGGACATCGTTGTCGTCATACATGAAATAAACAGTGGGGACAGGACCGGCGTCACCACCACGGGAAACGCCACCGGACCAACTGGAGCCTTCGGAAGAAATGGCGAAGGTGAAGTTCCAACGGCCACGGCCGGCACCGAAAGGAATCACATACAAAGTTTCGTATGCAGGACCGGCAGTCATGTTGTTCATGTTATTCATGTTGTACCAGTAGGTCTCATAGTCGGGCTCAAGGGAAGCCTTGCCGATGGCGTCCTTCAGATAAGCAAGAGCCTTGGGATACAGGACATCTTTCTGAAGCTGGGCATCGGAAGTCATACGGATGGAACCGGCATCACCGGTACCTACGGCACCATCGGCCGGGCGCAGGGCATAACCGCTGGCGGCCAGGGCGATACGGGCATACAGGCCCTCGGCGAAGACTTTGTTCACACGGTCCGTGCGGGAAGTAGCAGCCGTAGCTCCGGGATAAGGGAGGTAAGGGATGGCTTCTTCCAGATCGGTGAGAATGTGATTGTAAACGGTGTCACGGCACTCCTTGGGTTTGTAGATAGTCTCTGCATTCACGGAGGAGAAACGGGCGGGAACATCACCCCAGGCCTTGATGAGGTCGTAATAAATCATGGCGCGGAGCGTCAGGGCCTCACCCAGCAGGTATGCCATATTGGCATCCTCCTTTACGTTTCCATACTCGCGCAGGCCTTCAATGACCAGGTTGGCACGCTCGATACCCGTGTACATCAGCGGGAAGGGGCCGTTGGTCAGATTGAGTTGGGCGTTGTTGGGCTTGCAATCGTAAGCGGCGATGTCGGATTTTCCGTCACCGGGCTTATAGGTGTTATACCATTCGATATCGGTATTGAAACCGTACCAGGGCAGGAAACGGCCACGATAAGAGTTCACCTCGCAGAAAGCCTCGGTAATGCCGAAAACTGTACCTTCAGCAAGGGAATAGTTGGAATAGACGGAAGCCGAGTCAAAGGCAGACGGGGATTCCGAATCCAGGAATTTCTCGCAGGAAACCGCCATGGCGGCGATGACAGCCGCAGAAAGGATATAGATAATCTTTTTCATCTTGACAGCGGATTAAAAGGTAAGGTTGAGACCAGCCACGAAGCCGATGCTCTTAGGATATGCGGAGTAATCCACACCCGGGGTAAGCGGAGTGGTACGACGGGTATCTACTTCCGGATCATAACCGGAGTACTTGGTGAGACAGAACAGGTTGGTTCCGGTCACGTAGATGCGGAGCCTACGGATGTAGATTTTCTTGGTGAGGTCCTCAGGAAGGGTGTAACCGAGGGTGACGCTCTGCAGACGCAGGAAAGAAGCATCCTCCACAGCCCAGTCGGAGAAGACGGCATTGCCCACAGCAGGAGACCACATGGTCTTGCCGGCATTCACCTGCGAGAGGACAGCGGGATCGGTAATCAGTTCACCGGTATTCCAGTCAATATTGGTCCAACGGTCAGACACCTTCATGCTTTCCAGCAGGTTGCGGTTGTTGAACTTACGCGAAGAGGTGAATTCCACCTTGTTGGCATTGTAAACCTGGTTGCCAATCATGTAATTGAAGTTGGCACTGAAGTCCACGCCCTTGATAAAGGCGGAGATGTTGAAACCACCGGTGATATCCGGGCTGGCATTGCCAATGATGGTACGGTCTGCAACGGTTACCTTTCCGTCGCCGTCCAAATCCTTGAGTTTCATGGCGCCGGGCATCAGGTAGCTTGCGCCGATGACATTGGAATTGTCCACCACACCTTCGTTGAGAACCCACTTGCTGCCGTTCCAGGTAAAGTCTTCGGGCGTATAGAAACCGTCGTTCTTATAACCGTACATGTTACCGAGAGGCTGGCCCACTTCCACCACGTAATCGTCGCCGATTTCGGTGGAAGCCCAATAGGACTGGGCCGTAATCTTTTTCAGACCGCCCAGGTCCATCACGCGGTTCTTGTTGTAAGCGATGTTACCGCCGATGTTCAGGGAATAGTCCTTCTTGGAAATGATGGGAGCATTCAGGGTGAGCTCCACACCACGGTTGCGGGTGGAACCCAGGTTGCGATACTGGCTGTCATAACCGGAACCGGGGATAGGGAAGTTGATCAGAAGGTTCTTGATGTCGTTCTGATAAACCTCGATGCTACCGCTCAGACGGCTCTGGAAGAAGGAGAAATCCACACCCAGGTTGTGCGTAAGGGTGGTTTCCCAAGTAAGATTGGGGTTGTTCATGATCTTACCGGCCATCCAATAGTTGTTGCTCTGGGACAGCCAGGCGGTGGTGGTGGCGCTGTACTGCTTCAGGATCTGACCGGAAGGGATGTTGTTGTTACCGGCGGTACCGAAGCTGTAACGGAGCTTGAGCTGATCCAGCCAGCTGTGGGATGCATCCATCCAAGGCTCGTTGGAGATGGTCCAGGACACAGCCACAGATGGGAAAATACCCCAGCGGTGACCGCGGGCGAACTTGGAAGAGCCATCGGCACGGAGGGTGGCGCCCACAGAATAACGACGCTTATAATCGTAGTTCACGCGGCCGAAGAAAGAAAGGAGCTTGTCGTCCGGATTCACGTAATTGTTGGTAGAAGCGGCGTTGGAAGCGGCAGACATGAAGTTCCAGGCAGCCATGGCATCGTACGTGGGATCGAAACCGTCCACCATGGCAGTAAGCGTGTTGCTCTTGGTGATGGTGAGTTCCTGACCCAGGAGGGCGGTGAGCTGATGGTCATCATTGTTAAGCACCTTCGCGAAATCATAATTCAGCGTGTTGGTATTACGATAACGGGTGCGGAAGGCTTCCTTGTGCTGATTGGAAGGTGTATTCTTTACGGTGGAGTTGTTGGCCACATAATAAGTGGTCATACCGTAGAAACGGTCATCCGTCTGGGTGTATTTTTCCAGGCCACCCTCAATCTTGAGTTTCAAGTTGTCAATGATGGTCCAGTTGAAGGCGGCATTGGCGTTCCATGTGGTGCGGATACGACGGGAATCATTGTCGGCCACAGACTGGAGCGGCGGGGCGTTGTCACCATAATCCTGTTCTTCATCCACGCCCACGGAAGTGGCGATAAGCGGAATGGGCGTATAGGAGATCGCATGCTTGAGACGGCCGTTACCGGCAGTGGAACCGGTATCGTTGATACCGTTGGCGCCGCCACCGCGTACATTCACGCGGGAATAACGCACATTAGCATCAATGGAAGTAGTGGCAGACGTCTTGAAATTGGCCTTGAAATTCAGGTTGTCACGGGTGTAGTTGGAACCCACCATGATGGCCTGGTCGCCCATATGGGCATAACCGATAGTCCAGTTGGCGTTCTCACTGCTGCCAGATACGGAGAAGTCGGCGGAGAACGTGGTGCCCGTGCGGCCGAATACGGCTTTCACCCAGTCGTTGCCGGCCAGGTTGCTGTACAAGTCCATGTCGGAGAAGGAACCGAAGTAGGGCTCATAATAGGAGCTCAGATTGTCCCGAACCTTGCCCAGCTCATACTGGAACATCACGAAGTTCGCAGGATCCATGGCCTTGATGGCATTCTTGTTGGCCATGGTCTTGGCTCCGAAATAAGTATTGAACTTAACGGAAATCTTCTGTCCTTTTTCCGCGTTCTTGGTGGTCACAATCACAACGCCGTTGGCACCACGGGAACCGTAGATGGCGGTGGAGAAAGCGTCCTTCAGAACGTCGATGCTCTGGATTTCAGAGGACGGGATGTCGTTGATGGATTCCACCGGGAAACCGTCCACAATGTACAGGGGGGCGCTGTCCTGGGTAATGGAGCCGCCACCACGGACACGGATCTTGATGTCCGCGTCAGGGTCGCCTTCAGTGGTCACTACGGACACACCGGCCATCTTGCCGGAGAGGGCCTGGGAGACCGTGGTAACCGGCTGCTCGGCCAGTTTGTCAGCGCCCACGGAGGAGACGGAGCCCAGCAGGTCACGACGTTTGACCGTCGCATAACCCACAACGACCACCTCATCGAGGAAGGTCTGGTCAGCCTTAAGGACGACGTTGATTTCCGTCTGTCCTGCAATGGGAACAATCTGGTCTGCCAATCCGATGAAGGTGAAAACCAGATTCACTGCATTCTCGGGAAGCGTAAGCACATAGTCACCGTCGATACCGGTGATGGTACCAATGGTGGTTCCTTCCACCATGACACCGGCACCGATGAGCGGTTCACCCGTTTCGTCCGTGACGATACCTTTGACGGTAGTCTGGGCGCTCAAGGTGAGTGCTGTCATCATTCCCAGCAGCGCAAGAAAGAATTTCTTTGCTTTCATTTGCTTTTGGTTGTTAGTTAATTAATAATATGTTAAAGTTTTGTATATGTTCCATTCTTATTCTGCCCATCGACGATGTCGCGGACCAGATAGTGGAGATACATTTCCAGGTTGGTATAGCGTTTCTGAGGATCAAGCGTATAGGCACCAGGCTCCCCTACCCAATCCGGGAAAGTACTCCGGGTTTCACCGAAATAGCTGGGCCAGGCAGTGCCATAGGTAGCCCGTACGTCCTCTATATTTTTGATCACTTTTCCCGTCTTGCCCTTGACATCCTTGCTGATACGGGTATCCACTGCATCCCGCTTCAGCGAGGCGCCCGCCCAGTTGCAAACCGCATCCAGAGCATCGGCGGCTGAATGGGTGGTGGTATAAGCCTCTTTCCCGTCTTTTCCCTTGACAGGGAAGGCCGATGAACTGATGTGCCCTTCATAAGACTTATCGTAGTCGCTGTAAGCCTTCTTCCAGTAGACACCGTCCGGATAAGCCTCATCTACATTGGGATAATCGTGGTTATAGTTACCGGAAAGGTAGAGGTAGGCCCAATCGTAGTCAAAGTAGGTCTGGACGCCGTCCACTTTGGTGGAATAACCGCCATCGGCCTCAATGAAATACTTCTTGTCATTGGAATCGGGCCCTTTCTTGTAATAGTTGTTCACCATGTTGAAGTGGCCGCCTTCACCGCCATAGCACCCATTGCTGTTTCCCCAATTGTATACCACGCAGTTGCGGAAGTCCACATTGCCACGGTAAGTATCGATAGATTTGCCATTCCCATCATACAAATACTGATGGTCGAAACGGGGAGTACGGTTCATGTGGTGAGCCAGCATATTGTGATGGAAAGATGCGTTCTTTCCTCCCCAGATTCCACCGTAGCCATGGGTATTCTTGGAATGGATGCTTTGGTCCATGCTTTCTGCAATGAGGCACCACTGCATGGTGAAGTTGGCATTGGCGTAGAAAGAGGCCGATTCATCGATGGACCAGCTCATGGAGCAGTGGTCCAGGATGATATTGTTCTGGTAGCGTCCCCAGATACAGTCTTCACTGTCACCGGCATTCGGTCCCTCATCTCCCAGACGGAAGCGAAGGAAGCGGATAATCACATTGTCAGCACCGACATACGTCGTATAATTCTTAAGGCAGATGCCGTCTCCGGGAGCTGTCTGGCCGGCAATGGTCAAGTCCCCTTTTTCAATCTTCAGCTGCGACTGCAGCTCAATGACCCCGGCCACATCGAATACAATGGTGCGAGCGCCAGACTGCTTAACCGCCCAGCGAAGGGTGCCCTCAGAGCCATCATCGGACAACTTGGTTACATGCAGCACCTTTCCGCCACGGCCGCCGGTGGTGTACATGCCGCCACCTTCGGCTCCGGGGAAAGCGCGAGCCACACCGTCTTCCTCATTTTCGGGAATCTTGAAATCGGCATATTTGACGGATTCAGTAGTGGGGTCGGAAGGCGTAACGCTGGAACTGCCGGTGGTAGCTTTCAAGGCCGATGAGAAGGCCGACATGCCACCGCTGCCCACACTGCGAACGGCGAAACTGTATTCCGTCCCTTCGGTCAGGCCTGTAACAGTGGTTTCTGTAGCAGACACTTGGCCGGATTTGACTTCCGTCATGCCCTGCAGCAGACGCCACTGATAGGAATTTGCCCCGGAGACGGCCGACCAGGAGAATACCAGCGCAGTCTCTGTAGCAGACTTCAGCTGAACTCCTCCGGGTACGGCCGGAGCCGCAGGGATCTCATTTTCAGAAGGGTTGTCCTTCCCGCCACAAGCGACCATCAACAAGGCGCCCAATATGATTACACCGATTTTTTTCATAGCTTTTCTCTTTCAAGCGCCGCCCAAATCAGAGGGCCGATACCCTTGGGGTCATTGGAGCGGACAGGTTCATTAATATAATACTCGTAGTCTCCCTTGCGGTTCTGCTTGCCGCCCAGGCCGGCCACCTCGCAGCAGCTCTCCAGGTTCACAAGACCGTCCTCATCCGTGCGGACAAAGGTGGCAAGGAGGGAATCGTAGGCCTTCAGGGCCTCTTCACGGCGCCCGAGGGCACCCAGACGGCATCCCTTGAGCCAGGCATACACAAACATGGCGTTGCAGGTGGCTTCCAGGTAATTGCCTTCGCGGGAAGGGCAGTCCAGCACCTGGTACCAAAGGCCCGTCTCTTTGTCGGCATAACGGGGCAGCGCCGCATAGACATTGTTCAGAAGACCGGCCAAGGTAGCTTTGTAAGCTTCCTCGGGGATAATCTCCATCACGTCCACCAGGGCCATCACGTACCAGCCCAGGGCCCGGCCCCAGGCGTGGGCGCTCTGGCCCGTCTCGGGATTACACCAGAACATCTCCCGGGAAGCGTCGTAGGCATGGCGCAGCAGACCGGTCTGCGCGTCAAAGGTCTTGTTGTACGCCGTAGTAAACTGGAGTACGATATCTCCGTAATTCTTCTCCCGCTGCAGGCTGTCCGTCACATAGCGCCGGGTATATTCCGCATAGAACGGCTGGGCCATATACAGACCGTCCAACCACACCTGGTTTGGATAAACAGCCTTGTGCCAGAAGTTCCCTTCCGGGGTGCGGGGCTGGCTCTGCAGCTGGCTGTAGAGGGTATCCATGGCCATGCGGTACTTTTCCTTGCCGGTGATGTCGTACAGCTGGAACAACGTGCGGCCGGGGCAAATGTGGTCCGTGGAGTAATTGCTTTTCTTATACTTGTAGATGGTTCCGGTGGAGTCGATGATGGCGTCGTACCAGGCGTTTACGTAGTCAACGACAGATTCTTCGCTTCGCTCGGAATGACAAGAGGCGTCCAGCATGGCCTTGAGCTCCAGGCCGGTGGTATAGTTCCACTTGAGCCTGCCCTCCAGGCCGTCGATGTACGAAGCCTCGGGGAAGCGGCTCATCTCCGAGCGCACCACCCGGAGTGACAGCGGCGCCTGGGCCGTACAGGCGGTCAAGGCAAACGCAATCAATATGATAGCGGTCTTTCTCATTTGTTGTTATAAGGGTCCCAGACAATGCCGTCCTGGCTCTGGTACATCACTTTTTCAAAACTGTACTCCCCTGCCTGCCGGGCATTCAGCCTGTGGCTCCATTTTACCCGATTTCCGGCAGCCCCGGGGCCGTAATTATTATACTCGGCGTAGTAGGAATTCTTCTTGGTGTCCGGCTTGCCGTCCTTCTCCCAGTCGTGCCAGCCTTCCGGCAGAATATGCCCGCCCAGTTCGCACTCGATGAACACCGTCTTGGCGTAGGCCCCCCAGGGGCGGCCCAGGTAGCACTTGGTGACGCCTTCGTCCGCCGTAAGCCTGCACTTGTAGAAGACATACCCGTATTTCTGGCCTTCCAGCGTGCTGGCGGCAGTGATGTAACTGTCTTTCTTGGAGCGGATTTCGCTGCCCTCGAAATAGGCGATGCTGGTGCCGAAGATAAAGTCCGTTGTCCCCTCTATGTAGCAGTCCTTGAAGTAGTTGCGCTTGATTCCGCCGAATTTTCCGAATCGGCCATAAGTATAAAGGGTATCCTGGTTCCCCAGGAAGCGGCAGCGGTTGAAGAAGAGGAAGTCCCCGTCCGTGAACACCGCCACGGCCTGGCCTATCTCCTTGCCCTCGCCGGCGCTGTTCTCGAAGCAGATGTCCTCGAAGGTAATGTAGCTGGCATGGATATAGACGCTGGCGCTGCCGCTGGTGCCCACGGGGAAATCCCGGCCGGGCCAGAGCTTCTTGGCATATTTGTCATAGGTAAGGATGGTCTTCCCCGCATCCTCTCCCTTGAAATGCACGCGGAACTTGGTGTGGGGAATGGAAACCTCCTCCTTATAGACGCCGTTACGGATGAGCACCTTCGTAATCTCCTTGTGGCTGTAGTCGGGAATGGCGTTCACGCCCTCCTGCACCGTCTGATAATCTCCGTGGCCATCGGCCGATATTACTATATTATAATAGACCAGGTGCTGCGCCAGCTCGGGAATCTGCTCCTTGATGAGGCCGCAGACAATCTCCGTCACCTTGCGGGCGCCGCAGGGCACCAGGTGGGTGTTGTCGTTCTTGCCGGTGGAAATCATGAAATAGGCCTTGGAAGCCTCGTCTCCCAGCCCCTCCAGCCAGTCCAGGGTGGGGGTGGTGACATCCAGGAGGATAACGTCCTTTTCTTCGGCCACGGCCTTCATGGCGGCGGGATAATCTCCGTGGCAGCCCCGGTCCAGGCCTTTTTCCTTGAACCAGCGGCGGGCGACGGGCGTAAGGAGCACCGGCGTGCCGCCCTTTTCCCGCACCCCGTCAATAAAGAGGCGGAGGTTGTCCTGGTAGGCGCCCCAGGGGGCCGCATAGCGCTCCGGATCGCTCTCCTTGGAGTCATTGTGGCCGAACTGGATAAAGACATAGTCTCCGGGCTGTACGGCATTGTAAACCTTGTCCCAGAGGCCCAGGTCACGGAAACTCTTGGTACTGCGCCCGTTCTGGGCATAATTGATCACCTGCACCTGCGAGGGGTCCAGGAAGTTCTGGAACATCATGCCCCAGCCGCGCTCCTCCCCGGCCTTGGGCAGGTCTTTTTCGGCCATGGTGCTGTCTCCCATCAGGTGAACGGTGGTGAAGGAAGAAAGGGCCAGCCACACAAGGGCCGTGCCCATAAGCAGAACTGCTTTTCTCATAAGGCTTTTCCGTTTACGGTCACGTTGTCAAATACCACATCTTGGGCGTAGTGTACTTCCGCGCCTTTTTTGGCGGTGAAAACACTGTTATGGAAATCCAGACCACGGATGGGCAGCTCCGGCAGGCCATTGATGTAAATGGCCTGCTTGGCGCCGCTGCAAACAATGTGATCAAAATGGATATCCCTGAATTCGGGCGTGGTCTCGTCCACGGGCAGGAGGTCTTCCTTGCCGTTCTCTCCCTTGTCGGACTCCGCCACACCGGCATAATACAGATTGAAGATGACACCGTAGGAAATGATGTCCTTCATATAAATGTCCTGGCACCAGATGTCCTTTACCAGACCGCCCCGGCCGCGGGTGCTCTTGAAACGCAGGCCCACGTCCGTTCCCATGAACCGGCAGTCGCGCACCAGGATGTTCCGGGCACCGCCGCTCATCTCGCTGCCAATCACAAAGCCGCCGTGGCCGTGATAGACCGTGCAGTTCTCGATGACCAGGTTCTGACAGGGGATGCCGTACCGGCGTCCGTCCTCGTCCTTGCCGGACTTGATGCAGATGGCGTCGTCCCCCACGTCGAAGCTGCTGCCGCTCACATGGACGTTCTCGCAGGCCTCGATGTCTATGCCGTCTCCGTTGGTGGAATAATGGGGATTGCGAACCTGGATGTTGCGCACCGTCACGTGCTTGCACCACAGCGGATGGATGTTCCAGGCCGGGGAATTCTGGAAGGTGGCGTCTTCCAGCAGCACCCGCTCGCAGTTTCTGAGGGAAACCATCACGGGGCGCAGGAAGGTCTTGATTTCCTGCAGGTCCAGGGAATCGGCCTGCTTGTTAAGGGAGCCGGCCGTAAGGCGGGCCTTTTTATAGCCCTCGTCCGGGTACCAGGTTTGTCCGTCGTCGGACAACACGCCGCCGGCCTTTACCGTCGGATTCCAGATATCGTCCCCCACCTTGCGCTTCTTGAGCTCCCGCCAAGGGGTTCCGTTTCCGTCAATGGTGCCCTTGCCGGTTATGGCAATGTCCGTTGCGCCCTCCGCATGGATGGGAGAGAGGCAGCGCTTCATGTCCAGGCCCTCAAAATTGGTCTGGATGATGGGATAAAGCTCCTGGTCGGCAGAAAAGACAAGGACGGCGTTGTCGCTCAAATGCAATTCCGTATGGCTCTTGAGGCCGATAGGGCCGGTGAACCAAATGCCGTCCGGGACCACGAGCCGGCCCCCGCCCTGCTTCTCCAAAGCTTCGAAAGCCTGCGCAAAGGCCTCCGTGCAAAGGGTTACGCCATCTCCAACGGCACCGAAGTCCGTAAGCACCACTTCCCTTCCGGGAATGGAGGGAAGCTGCACTACGGGCATGTCGAAAGGTATATCATGCAAACGTTTGCACTCTTCTGTACAAGAAAAGAGAGAAATACATAATGTCGTGTAAATGAACGACTTAAAGAAAATTTTGGCCATTAGTTTCTTTGTATGTGATGCAAATATAAGGAAAATAATCCAAACGTTTGCACAAATTTCCGAAAAAGTGAAAATAAAAGATTTTCAAAACTATAGAAGGTCGATATCCACCCAGCCTGAATCGTTCTTGGAAACATGCCGGTTGCAGAAGAACGCCTGACGGGCGCCAATCCATCGGCCGGGGGCGGCTACAAAAGGCTCGCCGGCATCCGTGAAGGACCCCCCGTCCAGACTGTAGGAGAAGCGGCAGACGGCATCGGGAACATTCCCCTCCACCTCCTGCGGCGCCACCTCCAAACGCAGCCAAAGCGTCACTTCCCGGACAGCCGGATACTTTACCGCCGGCACATTGCCGGAACTGTAGGGAAACGCCTGCGGGCTAAGCGTATAATCCAGAAGGGCGAGGGGCTGCACAAGCTCCTGCCCGCCCCTATGCGCATCGGTACATTCAATATATTGCAGGGCGGCACCATCGGCCGTATCCACCACGCGCACGCCGGCATAGCTCTCCCCCATCACCACAAAACCGGCATATTCTCCCCGCTCCTTCAGTTGCGGATTGGGATGGAAAGTCAGCTTGGCCGTGGTGGTGAAGCGCTCCGCGGGAAACATCCGCTCCAAGAGATTGGGGCACTCCCAAAGGCCGATATGCTCCTGCTTCACGCTGTAGAGCCGCACCCCGCCGTCCGGCAGGGCCCTGTGCCAGTAAGGCCCCGGCACCGAGGGGTACTGCCAAGACAGGTCCAGGCCATACGGGCCTACGGCGGCAGCCGGAAAGCCGTTCCCGGCGGAAGACAGCCTCTTTCCGGACACGGCCATCCTGCCGGAGGATACCGGCTGACCCACTCCGTCACCGTCCGGGTCTTCCCCTATGAGCGGCCAGCCGTCGGAGCGCCAGGTCATGGGCTGGAGGTGGACAATGCGGCCGTAGGCGCCCTTGTCCTGGAAATGGAGGAACCAGTCTCCCCCGTCGGGGCCCGTTACCCAGGCGCCCTGGTGCGGACCGTTCACCGTTCCGGGGGCCCAGGCCATCACAATCTTTTCTTCATAAGGACCATAAACGCTGCGGGAGCGGAGCACCGTCTGCCAGCCGGTGGCCACTCCGCCGGCGGGGGCAAAGATATAGTACCAGCCGTCCCGCTCGTAGAACTTGGTCCCCTCAATGGTGGGCTGCGTCAGATGACCGTCAAAAACGATGCGGGAAGGGCCTGTGAGGGCGGTTCCATCGGCCTTCATGGGGGCCACGAAGAGGATGCTCTTGAGCCCGGCGCGGGAACCGGCGGCCCCGTGCGAAAGCCAGGCGTTTCCCTCCGAATCCCAAAGCGGGCAGGGGTCTATGAAGCCCTTCTCGCGCACCACCCAGACGGGATCTTCCCATCGGCCCGTGACATCCTGCGTCTTAACCATGAAAACGCCCCGGTCCGGGTCTCCCACATAGATATAGAACCAGCCGTCATGGTAACGGATGGCCGGGGCCCAGACGCCGCAGCCATGCTGCACCGCGCCGTGGAATTCGGGGGCGGGATAATCCGCGAGCGCAGCCCCCACCTGCTCCCAATGGACCAAATCGCGCGAGTGGAGGATGGGCAGTCCCGGGAAGAAATTGAAGGAGGACGCCGTCATATAATAGTGGTCCCCCACCCGGCATACATCCGGGTCGGAATAATCGAAATGAAGGACAGGATTGGTGAAATTCACGGTCTCCTTTACGGAGCAGGAGACGGAAAGTGCTATTAAAAGGGCCGATAACGTACGTTTCATACCTGCAAATGTAAAAAAAATTTGCGATTTGTGCAAACGTTTGTATCTTTGCAGAGAAAACGACCACATTGAGCAATGACCACCATTCGAGACATAGCACGGGCGCTGGGTATTACCCCCTCCACCGTTTCCCGTGCCCTTTCGGGCAATCCCCGCGTGAAGGAAGAAACCCGCCGGGCCGTAGAAAAAACCGCCCGTGAGATGGGCTACGAAAGGAATGTTGTTGCGGCCAATCTCCGGAAAGGGCGCTCCATGATTGTGGGCATCGTGATTCCCCGGATTCACCGCGAATTCTTCTCCAACTGCATCGGCGGCGCAGAGAGCATCCTGAACCAGGCCGGTTACAGCGTGCTCATCTGCCAGACCCTGGAAAGCGTTGAGGCCGAAATCCAGGCGCTCAAAACCCTCAAGAACTACCGCGTTGCAGGCATCCTGCTCTCCCATTCCATCAACGCGGCCAATGGAAACTATGTCAAGGAAATCCTGGGCAATACGCCCCTTATCCAGTTCGACCGCGTATTTCCGGACCTCCCCGGGGCCAAGATTGTGGGCGCCAACTGCGACGGGGCCTACAAGGCCACCCGCCACCTGATTGAAGCCGGCTACCGGAAAATCGGCACCCTGGCCGGTTACATGACCTCCCAGGCCTATGTGGAACGCCTGGCCGGTTATCGCATGGCCCTGGAAGACGCTGGCCTCCCCTTCGACGAAAAACTGGTCTATTACAACACCATTGTCCGGGAAACCGGTTACGAAGCCGGTCTCAAGGCCATCAAGGCCGGATGCGACGCCCTGTACAGCGCCGGTGCCTTCTCGGCCTTAGGCGCCATCGACGCCCTTAAGGAAAAGGGCATCCGCGTCCCGGAAGATTTCGGCATCGTGGGCACCGCCAACGAAAGTTTCACCGCCCTGATGACCCCCTCCCTGAGCACCCTGAACCAGCATCCCTTCGAAATGGGAGAAGCGGCCGCACACGCCTTCCTCGAAGGCCGGCGGGACACCCAGGTGATTCCTATGGAACTTATTGAAAGACAATCATCAAACAAAAATAACACATGGCAAAAGTAGTTACCTTCGGCGAAGTGATGCTTCGCCTCTCCACCCCCGGCTATCTGCGTTTTTCGCAAGCCCATCAGTTCGACGCCACCTTTGGAGGCGGAGAAGCCAACGTGGCCGTTTCCCTGGCCAACTACGGCGTAGACGCCCACTTCGTAACCCGTCTGCCCCAGAATGACATTGCGCAGATGTGCACCGCCGAGCTCAAGGGCTTCGGCGTAAACACGGATTCCATCGTCTATGGCGGAGACCGCGTGGGCATTTACTACCTGGAAACCGGCGCCGTTGCCCGCGGCTCCAAAGTCGTTTACGACCGCGCCCACTCCGCCATCTCCGAAATCAAGCCCGGCATGGTGGACTGGCACAAAGTCCTTCAGGGGGCCGATTGGTTCCACTGGACCGGCATCACCCCCGCCCTGAGCCAGGGTGCCGCCGATGCCTGCCTGGAAGCCATCAAAGTGGCCAATGAAATGGGTGTGAAGGTTTCCTGCGACCTCAACTACCGCAAGAAACTCTGGAAATACGGCAAGAGCGCCTCGGAGGTCATGCCCGCCCTGGTGGAAGGCTGCGACCTCATCCTGGGCAACGAGGAAGACGCGGAAAAGGAATTCGGCATCAAGCCCGAAGGCTTCGACGCAGAGAAGACCGGCGGAGAGATTGACCAGAGCATCTTCGTGAGCGTGGCCCGCCAGCTCATGGAGAAGTTCCCCCGCTGCAAGAAGGTGGCCATCACCCTCCGCGGCTCCATCAACGCCAACCACAACACTTGGGGCGGCGTCCTGTACGACGGAAAAACCCTCTGGCAGTCCAAGCGCTACGACATCACCCATATCGTGGACCGCGTAGGCGGCGGAGACTCCTTCATGGGCGGCCTGCTGTACGGCCTGCTGGCCTACGAAACAGACCAGGAAGCCATCGAATTCGCCGCTGCCGCTTCCTGTCTCAAGCACACCATCATCGGAGACTACAACCGCGTTACGGTTTCCGAGGTGGAAGGTCTCATCAACGGCGGAGGTTCCGGCCGAGTAAGCAGATAAGATTATGGCAAAATTCAATAAAATAGATACCATCGGTATCATCAAGAATACGGGTATTGTGCCGGTATTCTACATCAAAGACGCAGAGATTACAAAGAAAGTGGTGAAAGCCTGCTACGACGGCGGCATCCGCGCCTTCGAGTTCACCAACCGCGGAGACGGCGCAGCCGACGTTTTCAAGGAAGTGATGGCCTTCGTCCGCAAGGAATGCCCTCAGATGGCCCTGGGTGCCGGCACCATTCTGGATGCCCCCACCGCCGTTCTCTACATGCAGATGGGGGCCGATTTCCTGGTAAGCCCCTGCATGGCCGAAGACGTTGTGAAAGTGGCGAACCGCCGCGGCGTCCCCTACAGCCCCGGCTGCGGCACCGTCACGGAAATGGTGAAAGCCATGGAACTGGGCTGTGACCTGGTGAAGGTATTCCCCGCCGGCAACGTGGGCGGTCCCTCCTTCGTGAAGAACATCCTGGGTCCCCTGCCCTGGGCCATGGTCATGTGTACCGGCGCCGTGGAACCCACCGAGGAGAACCTTACGGCCTGGGCCAAGAGCGGCGTCACCGCCGTGGGCATGGGCTCCAAGCTCTTCCCTAAGGACACAGTGGCCGCCGGCAAATGGGAGGAAATCTCCTCCCTCTGCCGTCAGTGCCTCCAGTGGTTCAAAAAGTAATCAGTACTTGTAAGAAACCTTCTTGAGAGAATGGGAGCTCCCGCCATAAAGGAGTTCCCATTCTCCCTTCATGGGAACCATGTCCTGCCGGGCCTCGTCCCAGCTCAGGAAAGTCTCCTCCGTAAGCGGGAGTGCCACCTCGGCCGTCTGTCCGGCGGGGATGAGCACGCGCCGGAAACCGCGCAGGCTCTTCAGCGGCCCTTCCGTATCATCGGCCTTGCGGACATAGAGCTGAACCACCTCGACAGCGTCACGGGAACCGGTATTGGTGACGGGAACCACCAGCTGGCCGTCCTTGACGGAGGCCTCGCCGTAGGCAAAATCCGTGTAGGACAAGCCGTAACCGAAGGGATAGAGCGGTTCCCCCTCGAAGTAGCGGTAGGTGCGGCCCTTCATGTCGTAATTCTCGAAATCCGGCAGCTGGTCCACGTTCTTGTAGAAGGTCAGGGGCAGTTTGCCGGAAGGAACCACGTCTCCGTACAGGATATCGGCCAGCACGGTGCCGCCTTCCTCTCCGGGATACCAGGCCTGGAGGATGGCCTCGCAGCTCTCCGTTTCCGGAACCAGGCCCATGGCGCTGCCGGAGAAGTTCACCAGGACCACCTTCTTGCCCGCGTCGTGCAGGGCTTTCAGCAGTTCCCGCTGCACCTGCGGCAGTTCTATGCTGGTGCGGTCTCCGCCCCGGAAGCCGGGAGCGTCCACATCCATTTCCTCGCCTTCATACAGCGGAGAAATACCGCCCGCAAATACCACCACGTCAATGTCTTTCAGCTGTTTCAGAAGCTTGGCGGCATCCTCTTTCTCCCCTACGATGCCACAGCCCTTCAGCACCTTCAGCTCCGGGATGCGGGCCTTCAGGCCGTCGGCCAGGGTGGTGGTGAATTCCGGGATGGGGTTGTAGTTGCCCCACATCATTTCCTTGTCGTCGGCATTGGGGCCCATCAGGGCTATGCGGGTATCGGCCTTGAGGGGCAGGATGCCTCCCTTGTTCTGCAGGAGCACCACCGTCTCCTCCGCCATCTTGCGGGAAAGGGCCCGATGGGCCTCGCCCTCCACGATATCGTCACTCAGATGGTCCCAAGGCGCGGTATTGTGCGTAAGTTCGCCCAGGCGGATGCGCTCGGAGAAGAGCCGCACCAGGGAGCGGTCCACATCGGCCTCGTCCAAAAGTCCCTGCTGTACGGCCTCGGGAATGAAGCGGTAACTGTCTCCGCAGTTGAGGTCCGTACCGGTATGGATGGCTGTGGCGGCGGCGTGGGGGCCGTCCTCGCTGTAACCGTGGCAGCCGGGCTCGAAGAAATTGGAGATGGCGCCGCAGTCGGACACAATGAGGCCCTTGTAGCCCCACTCCCCGCGCAGGATGGTGTTAATCAGGTAGTCGCTGGCCCCGCAGGGAACACCCCGGAAGGCGTTGTAGGCTATCATGACCTCCTTTACATCGGCCTTGGTAACCAGGTCTTTGAAGGCGGGGAGATAGGTTTCCCTCAGGTCCCGCTCGCTAACTACGGCATTGTAGCTGTGGCGGTTCCACTCCGGACCGGAATGCACCGCAAAATGCTTGGCACAGGCGTGGGCCTTGAGCACCGGGGCGTCGGAAGGCCCCTGCAGGCCGCGCACCACGGCCATGCCCAGCTGTCCCGTCAGGTAAGGGTCTTCCCCGTAGGTTTCCATGCCGCGGCCCCAGCGGGGGTCACGGAAAATATTGATGTTGGGCGTCCAGAAACTCAAACCCTGATACTGCCCCACATGACCGGAGGCTATGGCCTGGCGGTTTTTCACGCGGGCCTCGTCACTTACGGCCGTAAACACCTCATACACAAGCGGCTCGTCAAAAGACGCGGCCATACCGATGGGCATGGGAAAAACCGTGGCCTTCCCGCTGCGCGCCACCCCGTGAAGGGCCTCGTTCCACCAGTTGTAGTCCGGAATTCCCAGCCTCTCTATGCCCGCCGTAGAGGACATCATCTGGCCGGTCTTCTCTTCAATGGTCATTTGGGCAATGAGTTCACGGGCCTGTTTCTCAGGCGTCTCGGTGCATGCCACGCAAAGGGCAGCCGCACACAGCAAAAGGGGTTTACGCATAAGGCTTATCGGTTTTGGTGTTTCTCCCTCCACCTACGGATACGGAGGTTTATGTTTTCCTTGAGGCAGTCCTGGTACAGCCAGGGCTCGCCGCTGTGGATGTCCCCGGTATTGAGCAGACCCTTCAGGATGGGTTTGTATTCGGATGCACTGTACCCCGTCACCACCAGGACATGGTGCTCCGGAGAAAGGGTGACGGTAATGGTGTCATGCAGCGTAGCCGGCGTGGCGTCCGTGTGCCAGTTCACCGGATTGATGCACATCACATTGGGCGCCGCCACGAAGGGCTTGATGTATTTCACATCCTTCACGGAATTGTAGCAGATGGTGACGCCGGTGTCGTCGGCCCCCTGCGCCGGGCGGATATGACGGGTGACCGCCGTATCGGACGGAGTCACTTTGTAGCCCAGGATATAGGCGGCGGCCAGATGGTCGTAATCGTCGTCGGACATGTATTTGAGCAGCTCCATCACGGCCAGGCCGCCCTGGCTGAATCCGGCCAGCACAAAGGGTCTGCTGCGGTCACGGGACGCCTGGAAGGCATCGAAGGCAGCCTTGATGTCCTCCATGGAAAGGCGCTCGCGGCGGGCGATCAGTTCCTCGTCCAAGGTGGTCCAGGTGGTGCCGGCCAGGAAACGGTAATAGGGAGAATAAAAGTTGTTGCCGGGAGCCATGTAGGCCGATATGCGCACGTTTTCCCGGTCCATCCGCGCCCGCTGCACGGGGTTGTAGACATCGGCATAAAAGCAGGTATCGCCCTGGGGCGTTTTCCAGTCGTTGATGCAGGTGGAGATGAAATAAAGGATGTCTCCCCCGGTGGAATCCGGGTCTTGCAGCTGAGTAAACCAGCAGTCCGGACTGGTGTAGTCCGGACGTGGGGGAATATGACCTACCGGAGGCCTGCAGGCCCCGGCCAGCCCCGTGAATACAAGAAGCGAAGCAAGCGTCTTAATCCAGACTTTGCAGTTCAATGCCATGCAACTCCCCTATTTGCTTGAGAAGGCCTTCGGGATAGGCTTTCTTCTTCACAAGAAGGCCCAAATCGGCCTTGTAACCGTCTGCCTCCTTGCTCCAGGAGAAGTGGCCCACCTGCTTGCCCAAAGCCCGGATGGCGTTTTCCATATCTTGGCGTTCTTTAGCGCTCACCACTACGTTCACCTGCTTCTCGCCCAGCTTCACGCTGAGATGATGCGCCGCCTCGGCGCAGAGGAGCAGCAGGACGGAGCAAACAGCGGTGAGTTCATACATCGCAGCGCCGGCAGCCATGCCGATGGCACCCGTCACCCAGATGCCGGCCGCCGTGGTAAGGCCGCTCACGTGCCGGTTTTTCATGATGATGCCGCCGCCCAGGAAACCCAGGCCGCCCACCACGCTGGCCGCCACGCGCGACGCGTCAAACTTGTCGGCGCCCGTAAAACCATACTTGGAGATAATCATGAACAGGCAGGCTCCCAGGGCCACTAAAACATGGGTGCGGATACCCGCCACCTTGCCCCGGAGTTCACGTTCATAACCAATCAATCCACCCACCAGCGCAGCCGCCAGCAAGCGTATAATAAAGTCTATCGTCGTACACATGTCGTGCAAAGATACACATTTTTATCAAAAAAAGGAAGGCCGGCATTTCTGCCGGCCTTCCCAAGCGGTTAGTTAAAACTTATTTACTCTGGGGGGCCAACACGTTGTGGACGGGCCAGCTCTGAGACTTCTTGAGAGAGAAAGGAGCGGTGCAGCGGATATCCTCCACGGACGCACCGAACTGTACGTTGTACGTTCCGGCAGCCGCTTCCCAGGCCGAGGCTGCCTCGTTGAAGGAAGCCAGCTCATAGGCACTCACCTTCAGGCTGAGCACTTGGCTCTCACCCGGTTTGAGTTCCCTGGTTTTGCCGAAGGCCTTGAGTTCGCGGGCGGGTTTTTCCAGGCCGCCGGCGGGAGCGCTCACATACAGTTCCACCACTTCCTTTCCGGCCACGGAGCCGGTATTGGTGACGGTGACGGTGGCGGTGAAGCCATCGGCCGATGCCCTCACCACGGGCTTGCTGTAAGAGAAGCGGGTATAGCTGAGGCCATAGCCGAAGGGATAGGAGACAGCCACGTCACGGGTGACGAAATGGCGGTAGCCCACCCAGATGCCCTCTTCATATTGCGTATAGTCCACATCCTTCTTGGGAATCTTGGGACCCCAGGAGAAGCCGCGGGAAGCCGATGCATCATAGTTGTAAGGGAAATTGGCGCTGGACGGATGGTCCATGAAGTTCACGGGGAAGGTCATGGGCAGCTTGCCGGAAGGATTCACCTTGCCGGTAAGCACGTCGGCCACGGCGTTGGCACCTTCCTGGCCGGGGCTCCAAGGCAGGAGGATGGCATCCACGAGGTTCTTCCAGGAGTTGGTCTCGATGACACCGCCCACATTCAGGACCACCACCACCTTCTTGCCCAGGGCATGGTAGGAAGCGCTGACGCGCAGGAGGAGCTCCCGTTCGATGGAGGTGAGTTCAAAGTCGTCCATCATCTTGCGGTCGCTTCCCTCGCCGGCATTACGGCCCAGCACCACCACAGCCACATCGTTGGCCTTGGCCTGATTCTGGATGGCGGCGTCGGGAATCTCAACCTCTGCGAGCTTGCTGCTGAAGAACCAGGAGAAAGCATTGCTGTTGAGTCCCTTCTTGGCCTTTTCATAGGACTTGTATGCCATGTAGTATTCCTTGAGGGATTTGTCCAGGGTGAAGCCGGCATTCTCCATGCCTTCCACCATATTCACCACATAGGCTTTGTTCACGTCACCGGAGCCGGTGCCGCCGGCCACGAAATCTACGGAAGAAACGCCGTAGAGGGCCACTTTCTCGTTCCCGGCAAGCGGCAGGGCGTTCTCATTGCGGAGGAGCACCATGGCTTCGCCGGCAGCCTTGCGGGCCACGGCGGCATGGGCCTTCAGGTCCGGGGCGTTGTTGTATTTGTAGCCCTTGAAATGAGGAGTACGCACAATGTAATTAAGCATGTTGCGCACGTTGCGGTCCAGCTCTTCCCGGGAGATGGTACCGTCTTCCACGCCGGCGATGATGCGGTCAATCTCGTTCTGGTTACCGGGTTCCATAAGGTCGTTACCGGCCTTGGCGCTTTTGACGGTACCGGCCTTGTTGCCCCAGTCCGTCATCACAATACCCTTGAAGCCCCACTCATCACGGAGAACCGTGGTAAGAAGGCCTTCGCTCTGCTGGGTATAGTCACCGTTGAGCTTGTTGTAGGAGCTCATCACCGTCCAGGGCTGGGCCTCTTTGACGGCGATTTCGAAGTTCTTGAGGTAAATCTCGCGGAGGGCGCGCTGGGAGATGATGGCATCGTCCTCGTTGCGGTTGGTCTCCTGGTTGTTGGCAGCATAGTGCTTGATGGAGGTACCAACGCCATTGCTCTGGATACCCTTTACATAAGCGGCAGCCATCTTACCGGAAAGGAGCGGATCCTCGGAGAAATACTCGAAGTTACGGCCGCACAGCGGGTTGCGGTGGATGTTCATACCGGGGGCCAGGAGTACGTCTACGCCGTATTCCAGGACCTCGTTACCCATGGCCTTGGTCACGTCTTCCACCAGAGACAAGTCCCAGGAGCTGGCCAGGAGCGTACCTACGGGGAAACCGGTGCAGTAGAAAGTCTGGTCCGTTCCCTTCCGGGTGGGTTGGATGCGCAGACCGGCGGGTCCGTCGGCCAGGATGGTTCCGGGAATGCCCAGACGCTCGATGGGACGGGTATTGCCGGCCGCACCGGGGACCTCGGCGGCCACGCCGGAGGTGACGCCGTTCACGATGGCGGCACGGGCGCCGCCCACCAGCAGGGTGGCTTTCTCCTGGAGGGTCATGGCCTTCAGGATTTCTTCCACATTGTCTTCACGCAGCTGGGGCTGGGCGGAGGCCAGCAGGGCCATGCTCAGGGCTGCAAGGGTCAAAAGGACTTTTTTCATGCGTATTTTGCGTTAAAGGTTATCAGCGGTGCAAAGATATGTATTTCTATGTTCAAAAGTTTTTCTGTATTGTTCAAGTGTCTTTTTTTCATCACTTTTTGACCTATCTTTGTAAAAACACGCCAATAACCAACATAAATCATATGAAAAAAGCCATCCTCCTTTCCGCTGCCCTCGCAGTCCTCGCCGGCTGCCAGAGCGGTGATCCCCAGCTGGGCAAGGCCTCCATCGACAAGGTGCTCAAGGCCATGACCCTGGAAGAAAAAGTCCATTTTGTGATTGGTACGGCCGACGGCAACCTCTCCGGTGCCGTGGTGGGCGCTACCAAGCAGATTGTCCCCGGCGCCGCCGGCACCACTTATCCCATCGAGCGCCTGGGCATCCCCAGCATCGTGCTGGCCGACGGGCCTGCCGGCCTCCGCATCGACCCCATCCGCGAGGGAGACGAGAACACCTATTACTGCACCCACTTCCCCATCGGCACCCTCCTTTCCTCCACCTGGAACCAGGAACTGGTGGAAAGCGTGGGTGAATCCATGGGGCAGGAAGTCCACGAGTACGGGGCCGACGTCTATCTGGCTCCCGCCCTCAACATCCACCGCCATCCCCTGAACGGACGCAACTTCGAGTACTACTCCGAAGACCCCGTAGTGGCCGGAAAAACGGCCGCCGCCTACGTGCGTGGCGTCCAGAAGAACGGCGTGGGTACGTCCGTGAAGCACTTCGCCTACAACAACCAGGAGACCAACCGCACCGGCAACAATGCCGTTATCAGCCCGCGCGCCCAGCGGGAGATCTACCTCAAGGGATTTGAGATTACCGTAAAAGAGGCCGATCCCTGGACCATCATGAGCTCCTACAACAAAATCAACGGCACCTACACCTCCCAGAGCAAGGACCTCCTGACCACCGTTCTCCGCGACGAGTGGGGCTTCAAAGGCCTGGTGATGACCGACTGGTTTGGCGGTGACAACGGCGCAGCGCAGATTGCCGCCGGCAACGACATGCTCCAGCCCGGCACCTCCACGCAGTACGACCAAATCATGGCCGCCCTCCAGGACGGGAGCCTCACGGAGGCCGAACTGGACGTGTGTGTCCGCCGCTGCCTGGAACTGGTGGCCCGCAGCCCCAAGGCCAAGGGCTACGCCTATTCCAACAAGCCGGACCTGAAGGCGCACGCCGCCGTCACCCGCCAGAGCGCCCGGGAAGGCATGGTGCTTCTGGAAAACAAGGGTGTGCTGCCTCTCAAGAGCATCAAGAACGTGGCTGTGTTCGGCTGCACCTCCTATGATTTCATCGCCGGCGGCACCGGTTCCGGCAACGTGAACCGCGCCTACACCGTATCCCTGCTGGACGGACTCAAGAACGCCGGCTTCCAGGTGGACGAAAGCCAGAAAGAGGCCGTCCTCAAGCATATTGCCGATGAAAAGGCCGCCTTCCAGGCCAGCCTCGGGAACGACCAGTTGGCCGCTTTCTTCCCTACGCCCCGTCCCTCCGAGCTGGTTCCCAATGCCCTGGAGCTCAAAGCATCGGCCCGGAACAACGACGTGGCCATCATCACCTTCGGCCGCAATTCCGGAGAATTCTTCGACCGCAGCAGCGCAGACTTCCACCTCAATGCGGGTGAGAAGAAACTCCTGAATGCCGTCACCACCGCCTTCCATGCCGCCGGCAAGAAGGTTGTCGTGGTCCTGAACGTGGGCGGCGTCATCGAGACGGCCTCCTGGAAGAACGTTCCGGATGCCATCCTTCTGGCCTGGCAGGCCGGTCAGGAAGGCGGAAACTCCGTCACGGACATCCTCACCGGCGTTGAAAGCCCTTCCGGCAAGCTGCCCATGACCTTCCCCGTGAACTTGATGGACGCCGCCTCCTCCCGCAACTTCCCCATCGACGCCAGCAACGAGGTCTATTTCATGAACCGCCGCGAAGACGTGGGCGAAAAGAACGTGGACGTGACCAACTATGAAGAAGGCATCTACGTGGGTTACCGCTGGTTCGACAAGAAGAACCTGCCGGTTTCCTACCCCTTCGGCTACGGCCTCAGCTATACCTCCTTCGAATACAGCACGCCCGTCGTGAACAACGACGGAGAAAGCGTCACCGCCACCATCACGGTGAAGAATGTGGGCGACGTGGCCGGCAAGGAAGCCGTCCAGCTGTATGTGAGTGCTCCCGAGAGCACCCTGGACAAGCCCGTGAAGGAGCTCAAGGCCTACGGAAAGACCAAGGAACTGGCTCCCGGCGAGGCACAGACCCTCACCCTCCGCTTCCCCACCTCCGAGCTGGCCTCCTTCGACGAGGAAGCATCGGCCTGGAAAGTGGATGCCGGCACCTACACCTTCCTGTTCGGCGCCTCTTCCCGCGACATCCGCTGCACGGCCACGGCCGATGCTGCCGCCGCCGAGACCCCGGCACACCGGGTACTGCTGAAATAAAAAAATGGCCCCGGAAAACCGGGGCCATTTTTTTAGAGGCATTCTTTCAGAATTTCCGAAACCGTGGGATGAGGGAAGACGACCGTCTGAAGGTCGGACGCCTTCATCCCTTTCTCTATGGCCAGGCAGGCGCTCTGGATAATCTCCGACGAGGGGTTACCCAGCATGTGGACGCCCAGAATACGGCCGTCGGCGGCACCCAGGACCATCTTGCACAGGCCCTCTCCCCTCTCGTTCTCCGCCACGAAACGGCCGGAATAGGCCATAGGGAGCTTTTTCACCTCCACGGCGATGCCCTTCAAGGCGGCCTCCTGCTCCGTAAGCCCCACTCCGGCCACTTCCGGATTGGTATAGACCACACCCGGGATGGCGTTGTAATGCATTTCATCGGCCTTGCCCAGGATGGTGTTCACCGCCACCTCGCCCTCGCGGAAAGCGGTATGGGCCAGCATGGAAAAGCCCGTCACGTCGCCGGCGGCATACAGGCCGGGAACGGAGGTGCGCATCTGTGCATCCACTTTTACGCCATAAGGCCTTCCGGCGGGGTTCAGGGCCAGTTCAACGCCCAATTTTTCCAGGCCGATGCCCTCCAGCCGGGCCCTGCGACCTACGGAGACCAGAATTTTGTCGCCGATAGCCCGTTGCTCCTGCCCATCGGCATCCTTAAATACAACTTCGTTGCCTTCAACGGCCACCACCTGGCAGCCCAGATGGAAATCCACGCCCTTCTTGGCGTACTGGGCCTGCAGCATGGCGCTGATTTCCCCGTCCATCGGCCCCAGAATCTTGGGCAGCATTTCCACCACCGTCACCTGCGTTCCCATGGAGTTGAAGAAGCTGGCGAACTCCATGCCGATAACGCCGCCACCGATAACCACCAGGCGCTCCGGAAGTTCAGGAAGCTCCAGGATTTCCCGGTTGGTGAGGACAGTGTTGCCCAACCCTTCGCGGAGGCCCGGGATGGGCGGGACGGCCGCCTCGGAGCCCGTGCACAGGAGAACATTCCTGGCCGCGTAGGATTCTCCGTTACAGCTCAGGGTGAACGTCTCCGCTGAGCGTCCTTCCAGGACAGCTTCCCCATTAATCACCTCCACATTTGCGTTGCGCATCTGCACCTTGATGCCTCCCACCAGCTTCTTCACCACCTTGGTCTTACGCTTGAGGATGGCACCGTAGTCGGGATCGGCCCCCTGGACCGTTATTCCGTAGCGGTCGGCATGATGGGCATAATCCAGCACCTTGGCACTGTACAGCAGGGTTTTGGTGGGGATGCAGCCTTCATTAAGGCATACGCCGCCCAATTCACGTTTCTCGAACAGAATTACCTTTAGGCCGGCTTCTCCGGCCTTTCCGGCAGCCACGTAACCTCCCGGGCCGCCGCCGACAATGGCTAAATCGTACATGGTCAATCGATGATTTCTATGCCCACAGGGGCGTCTACTTGTATTTCTTTTCCTTGGCGCCGGACGGTAAGCGGGCCGTAGGGCGTCCCTACCGTTGCCGTCACCCACTCCAGTTTGTCTGTCAGCTGCGGGGCAATGCGCACCCGGCGGTATCCCGGCTCCAGCGGTACAATGCCGGCCAGAGCCTCGTAAAACCAGCTGCCAATCCCGTTGTAGCAGTTGTGCAGGCGGCTGCGGCCGCCGTCCCATTCTTCCCACACGCCCGTAGCACCGTTATCCAGCATGAAAAGATAGCCCGGATACGTATGCTGCTTCAGAAGGCCGTACAGCCATTCCGCCTCGCCGCTGAGGGTGGCCCAGCGGGTAATCACGGGAACGCCCACCAACCCCGTGGCCAGATGGCCGTCATAGACGGTGGCGGTGCGCTCCTTCAGGGCCGATATCACCTTATCCCGCAGTTCGGCGGGCGTTACGCCGGTGAGGAGCGGATACACCAAATCCAGCTGGCTGCCGGAGGCATAGGTGCCGTCCTCGGGATGGAAGAAGGTCTGCTGAATCCGGCGGGCCAGGGTTTCTCCCCGGAGGCGGAAGGCGGCGGCATCGGCCTGCTTGTCCAAAAGCAGGGCAATTTGCTCCAAAGCCTGATACACCTGCATGAGAGCGCAGTTGTTCACCAAATCCACGGAAGCGGGGTCCTGCACGTCCACGCCCCGCGGGGCAGCCCAGTCTCCCAGATACCAGCCGCGGTATGGTTCGTCGGGCCAGCGCTTCAGGAGGCCGTCCACGCTGTAGGCATCCACATAATCCAGCCAATGTTTCATGGCCGGATAATAACGTTCCACGGGCCTGCGGTCTGCGTAGCTCAGATAGGTCTGCCAGGAGGCCTGCACCAGGAAACTGCACCAGTAGGGGCCGCCGCCGGCCGTGTAGGGATTGGGGGCCGTATGGGGAAGGCCGCCGTCGGGGCGCTGGGCGTCGGCCCAGGCCTGCAGCCAGTTCAGGTACAGGGGCGCCGTGGAGGCCATGGTCTGCAAAGTGAGGGCGGAAGCCGTGCCGTCCCCGCCGTAGCCCAGGCGCTCGATGCTGGCGCAGTCCACCATATAGCCGTTGAAAGACAGGTTCTCCACGGTATGGTCCACCAGGTCATAGATGGCCTGCAGCTCAAGGTCGCTGCATTGAAAAGCCGATTCCTTGGGAAAGTCCGTGCGCATGCGGTGCGCCCTCACCCGCAGGGGTTTCTGCACCAGGCTGTCTATCTGGATATAGCGGAACACATGGTGGTTAAAGCGGTTCACAAAGACATCCCCCTCCGGCTTGCCGGAGCTCACCAGCTGGTCATAACCGCAGATTTCGGGGTCGAACTCCGGAATGTCCACATCACTGTAACGCACCGTCACCACCTGCCCGGCAGGCAGGGGCGGCAGCTGGATTTCGGCCAAGGCGTTAATGCACCGGCCCATGTCCATGCGCCAGCCGGAGCCGTAGGGCTCCACAGAAACGGGTTCCAGGACTTCCTGTACTCGGCAGGGCTCGCACATCTGCATGGAGGCCCGGATTCCGGCGGGCACGTCCACCACGTCCACCGGGCCCCAGACGGGCTCCACGCCCGCCTCGATGCGCTCTCCTACAAAGCCGTGGGGGCGCCAGTCTCCCAAGTCCCGATAGCCGCTCCAGGCACCTTCCCAGGAGGCGTCCGTCACCACAAGGGGCTCCCCTTCCACGTCCAGTTCGGCCTTCACCAGCGGGCCGTCATAAACGGTGCCGAAGGTGGTTTTCTTGTACCAGCCGGAACCGGCGGCAAGGCAAAGCTCGTTTTCTCCCTTGCGAAGGGCCAGCTCATATACTACAATGAGCGAGCGCTTGTCCAACTGGGACACGGCCGGAGCCAGCACCTGGTCCGAGACCTTCTGCCCGTTCAGAAAAACTTCGTGATAGCCCAGGGAGTTCACATACAGAAGCCCCTTTCCTCCGGGGGCGGTAAAGCGTTTTCTCAGCAGCGGGGCGCGGCCCTCCCCGGGAACGGCGCCTATATAGGCTCCCCGGAGGGTGTCCGGGGCCACGATGCCCACGCCAAAGCGCGTCCAGGGGCTCCAGCGGGACACTTTTCCGTCCTGCCGCCATACCCGCACGCGCCAAAGAGCCTGCTGCCTGGAGGCGAGCATCGGCCCCTCATAGGGGACCATAATCTGCTCGTCCGACTCCACTTTTCCGGAATTCCAGAGGTCCTGCACCTGGAGTTCATAAGCCGCCTGGCGCATGGGCTCCTCCGAGCGGATCTTCCAACTGAAATGGGGTTCGCAGTTGTCAATGCCCAGCGGCTCCACAAGCCCCTCGCAGCGAAGGTCATACACCTCAAAACGCGGGCTGCAGGCGGCCAGCGCCACAAGAAGCAGCAGGCAGTATTTCTTCATGGTTTACTTGCCGGCAGGCCGGTTGTACCCGTCGTTGATGCAACGCTGGGTAATGTGCTGGATACGGGTGGCCGTATCCGGGTGGGAAGAGAAGATATTGGTGACCGGGCCGCTCTGGGAACCTCCGGAAAGCTTCTGCAACTTCTCAAAGGCCATTACCATGGTCCAGGGGTTCTTACCGGCTTCGCAGAGGAAGTTGTAGCCGTAGTCATCGGCCTCAGTTTCCATATTGCGGGAGAACTTGGCGTTCAGGACCATTTCCCCGATGGCGCCCAACTGCGAATCCGTGAGCACGGCCACCTTCTGGGAGGTGGAGGCCAGGCCCTGCAGGGTGGCCGACGTGAGCATCTGCTTCTGCATCTGCTTGCGCGTGTGATGGAGCGCCACATGGCCCATCTCATGGCCAAGGACGCCACAGAGTTCCTCGTCCGTCATGGCATCCATGATGCCGCTGTACACGCGTACGCTGCCGTCGGCGCAGGCGAAGGCGTTCACCTCCGGAGTTTTGTACACTTTGAAATTGAGGGGCATCTCATTGACGCCGTCCATGCTGTTGATGATTTTGCGAAGACGTTTGGTGTACGGGCTGGACTCCGGAAGCACCTGGCTCTGGGCATCCAGCTGGGTAATGTACTGATGCACATAGGCGGCTACTTGGTCGTCCGTAAGCGTAAGAGCCTGAATAGCATATACACCGCCCTGCAGCAGACGACCGGAATCGAGCTGGGACACCACGCCGCAGGAAGAAAGGCCGACAGCCACGGCCAAAAGGCATAGGATTCTTTTCATAGTGGTCAGATTTTTCCCAAAGATACAAAAAATTCAGAAACGATATCCCCAAAAACCCTTTAAGCCTACGACAGGCTGCCAAGGTATTGGTCAAAAGCGGGGCGGTAGCCTTCGGAGACATGGAGGAGAGCGTCTCCCACCTTGACATCGGCCTGAGGCGTGACGCTGGAGATATGGGAAAGGCCAATGATGAAAGACCGGTGGATGCGCATGAACCGCTCGGGCGGGAGCATGTCTTCGGCGGCTTTCATGGTAAGATGCGTCACCAGCGGCTGCCGGTCCGATGCCAGATGGAACATCACATAGTCCTTCATACCCTCGACGTACTGGATATCGGCCAGATCCACCTTGCGGAGGACGCCTTCCACCTTAAGGAAAACGGATTGCTTATCGGCCGATGCCGCCGGGGCCGATGCCGCCTCCTTAAGCGCGAACCACTCCCGTGCCTTCTGGGCAGCTTCCAGGAATTTCTGATAGCGGATGGGCTTGAGAAGGAAATCAAGGGCACTTACCTCGTAGCTCTCGAAGGCATACTGCTTGAAGGCCGTGGTAAAGACGACGCGGGTCTCGGAGGGCAGCATGCGGGACAATTCCATGCCGTCCAGATCCGGCATCTGGATATCCAGAAACACCAATTCCGGGCTCTTTGCCCGAATCTCCGACAGGGCCAGCACGGGGTCGTTGTAGGAGCCGGCCAATTCTAAAAACGGTGTACGCTCTACAAATCCCTCCAGCATTTTTACAGCCAAGGGTTCATCGTCTACGACTATGCAGCGGAGATTCTTCACCTCGTTCAGAATTAAAAAACTATACCTGAAGTTTTACTTCCACCGTGTAGGTGTCATTGTCGGCCTTCTGCTCATAAGCGTACTTGCCGGGGTACAGGAGCTCCAGGCGGCGCTTCATGTTTTCCAGGCCGATTCCGGAGCCTATGTGGTCGCTGCCCTGCTTCTCGAAAAGGGAATTGGCGCAGCGGAAGGTGATGACGCCGTCGGCATAGGACATTCCCGCATTCACGAAGGACGGATAACGGGCATTCACACCATGCTTGAAAGCGTTCTCCACCAGGGAGATAAAGAGCAGCGGAGCCACCTCCACGTGCTCCTGGGGTACCTGGAAGTCCTTGGTAACGGTGGTAAGCTCATTGCAACGCAGGGCCATCAGGTCCACGTAGTTGCTCATGAATTCCATTTCGGCCGAGAGGGATACCCGGTCGGCCTCGCTGTCATAAAGCGCGTAGCGCAGCAGGTCGCTCAACTGGCCGATGCTCTCCTGCGCCTTGTCCGGGTCTATCTGGGTGAGGGAGGAAATGTTGTTCAGGGTATTGAAGAGAAAATGCGGATTCAGCTGGTGTTTAAGCCAGGTGAGTTCCGCCTCGGCACTCTTCCGGCGCTCTTCCTGCGCCTGCATCATGGCATCATTGGAGCGCATCACGCCCCGCAGGCCCGCCGCCAGAAGAACCAGCATACACTGGACGAATACCCTGAGCAGGATAGATCCCACATACATGGCCCACAAAGTCCGCTCCCCAAACTGCTCTACCACTTCCTTGGGGAACTCCTGGGGATGCTTTCCGAAGAAATCCCACAGCATCCAGCCCACAATGATACCACCGTTGATGATATAGAACCACTTAGCGCGACCGCCGTGCAGGAGCCTGGGTACCAGGAGGTAATAGTTAAGGCTGTACAGGACAAAGGCCGGCAACAACAGCATGGCGCCCGTTGTAAACACCTTCACCGCCTGTTCCAGGGAACCGGTCATGGTGCCGGTGACAATGGCCGGTACCAGGAAAACACCCACCCAGACAACCATCTGGGTGGTGTTGATGATCAGATTTCTGCGATTCTTCGTTTGCATCTTTGCAAAGATAAGAATAATTTACATTCCCATGATGCCGCTCATGCTCTCGGCCGTGGTGGAGGAGTTCAGCTGGCTCTCGTTCTCGATGGAACGGCGGGTCTTCTTGGCGCTGTAGTTGCCCTGTTTGCCGAAGGTCCAGCTTACCTGGAAGGTGATGGCGCGCATGGGAATCTGGGTGATTGTGCTGGAGGTGAAGCCCTTGCCGACGGTGTAGGATTCCATGCTCATGTTCAGGCCCTTCATCAGGGGCAGGATGCCGTTGATGGAGAAGCTCAGGCGGTCGTCCAGGAAGGACTTTGTGAAGCCCAGCATACCGGCACGCATCCCGCTGGACCAGCCCTGCAGGCTAACGTTGCGGCCCATCATGATGAAGTTGGCGCTCAGGCGGATATCCCAGGGCAGGGTCTGCTGCACACCGGCCATCAGGTTGTAGTTCCAGCCGCTGTTCTTCTGGTTCAGCTGCTCGCTGCTCAGGCTCACGTAGCTCACGCCGCCGTTGAGCATGATGCGGGTCTTGCGGCCGGGATTCAGCATCACATAACCGTTGAGGCCGGTATTGCGGCTGCGGACAATATTGCCGTAGGTGGTATTGAGGAGGTTGTTTTCGTCATAGAAGCTGTAAGAATCGATGCCGTTGCCGGTGTAACTGTGGCGAAGGGTGGCGCTCACCATGATCAGAGGGGAATAGAAGTTGTAAACCAGGGAGATGTTGTGCCCCTTCTCCGTGTCCAGGTTGCTGTTGCCGTAGGTGAGGGCGGTGGGATCGGATGTGTTTACGTAAGGGTTCAGGTAGGAGATGCCCGGACGGCTAATGCGCATATTGTAGCTGAGGCCGATGTTCTGCATGGCGCTGGGGCTCCACTGGATGCTGGCGCTGGGCACCAGGTCTCCGTAGTTCACGCTGAAGGGGGTGGCCATGGCCGATGAATTGTAACTCTGCCAGGTGTGCTCGTAGCGGACGCCACCCTTTATGCCGAACTGGCCGAATGTGCCGCCAATCTCAGCATAGGCCGCGCCGATGCGGTTATAGAAGTCATACTTCAGGCTGCTCAGCGGGTTCTCCACAAAGACCGATCCGTTCCAAAGGTAATCCGTCTGGTCGGAGGAATTGTGGCGGGCGATGAACTTGGCGCCGGTGGACAGAGTGAGGCTGGTTCCCAGCGGGGTGGTGAAATCGGCCTGGAAGGTATGGTCGGTGGAACCGGTGCGGCCGTCGCTCTTGCGGTCCGTGAGATCGAAGCCGGGGATGGCGCTGCCGTCGAAGGTATTGAGGCTGTTGTTTACGGACGGGGCGCCGTTGAACTGATAGCTGAACACCAGGCTGCGGCCGGGAGCATCGGCCCAGAGATGCTGGTAATCGGCTCCGAAGGAGAGGTTGGTGCGGTTGTTGACGGTATGGGTGGTGCCGTCGTAGCCGAAAGGATCGGCCCCGGGACTGGCAAGGAGGGTGTTGGTGAGGCCGCCGGACTGCTTCATGCCGAAGTGCATCACGCCCAGGGTGGCGCTCACCAGGTTCAGGGAATCGATATCATAGCTGGCGGTGGAATTGAGCATGGCGATGGGCATGGACATCTTGGAGGAAGAGTGGGTCTTCATGGTGAAACCGTTGTCCTGCACGCGTTCTACATCGGAAGTGGTATTGCCGATGCTGTTGTACATCACGTTGGCGTTGAGACTCATGGCGAACTTTCCTTTCTGCAGGCTGCCGCTCACGCCGGCGCCGCCGCCGCGGGTAGAGCCCATGGCCATCACGGTGCCGTAGAAGCCTTCAGCCATGGAGGAACCGCCGGTGACTTCCTTGTTGGTGGTGATATTGAGCACACCGCCCACGCCTTCTGCGTCGTATTTTACGCCGGGATTGGTGACGACCTCGATGTTTTTTACACTGCTGGCGGGCATCATCTTGAAAATGGTGGAGGCATTCTGGGACAACATCTGGTTGGGTTTTCCGTCCACGTAAACCTGGAAACTGCTGCTGCCGTTCACGCTGATGTTGTCCTGGCCGTCCACGCTTACCATAGGTACCTTGCGGAGCATATCCAGGACGGTGCTGGTCTTGGAATCGGCGTCATCCTCTACATTATAGGTCATCTTGTCCACTTCCATCTTGACCAGCGGGCGCATGGCGGTGACGCTGCCGGCTTTCAGCATTTCTGCGCTGTCCTGGGCCAGGATTTCGCCCAGGTTCACAACGGGCGTGCCGGCCGGGACGGTAAAAGAGCGGCGCTGCACCTTCCGGCCCATATTGTCAAATACCATTATATAATCACCGGCCAGGGTGAAACTGTGCGAGAAGCGGCCTTCCTCGTCGGTGGTGGTAAAGGCCACGGCCTTGTCCGTATCCGGCAGGCGATAGAACTGCAGGATGGCGGCCGGTTCGCCCGCACGGGTGAGAGAATCCAGCACCACACCTTCTACGGTAGTGGTCTGACCAAAGGCCTGGATGCCCAGCAGGGCGGCGGCAAAAATGACGATAAACTTTTTCATATTCCCTTGCATTTTATTTCCGGGAGCAAAAGTAAGCGTAATTCCAAGCCCTTGTTTACGGTTTTAGACGAATGCCCCGCTTCCTTCGACGAATTCCGAAAAAGTACTATATTTGTAGAAACGTTTTTCTAACCCATGAAACTTAAGCTAATACTGTTTTCGATGCTGGTCCTTGCCTCCTGCAGCCAGCAGAACCCCGTCCTCTCCGTAGAGGGAGGAATGGTCCAGGGCATTCCTTCCGAAGCCTCCGGAGTAACCGTCTTCAAGGGCGTTCCCTATGCCGCCGCACCGGTGGGAGACCTCCGCTGGAAGGCTCCGCAGCCTGTTGAGCCCTGGAAAGGCGTGAAGATTTGCGATACCTTCGGCCCCATTGCCCCCCAGCCCGGCAACAAGCCCGGAACCTTCTACGGTGACGAGTTTTACTGGATGGGCACGCCCGAAGAAAGCGAAGACTGCCTGTATTTGAATGTCTGGGCCCCTACCGAGACGCTGGGCAAAGACGCCGGGCTGCCCGTAGCCCTGTGGATCCACGGCGGTGCCTATATGAACGGCTACGGCTACGAAGTAACCATGGACGGAGACAAATGGGCCCAGAGAGACGTTATCCTGGTTACCATCAACTACCGCCTGGGCGTCTTCGGATTCCTGAGCCACCCCGAGCTCACGGCCGAACAGGGCCAGAGCGGCAACTACGGAACCATGGACCAGGCGGCCGCCCTGAAGTGGGTGCAGGACAACATTGCAGCCTTTGGCGGAGACCCGGGCAAGATTACCGTGTTTGGACAGAGCGCCGGCGCCATGAGCGTGAAGACGCTGCTGGTCTCTCCCCTGTCAAGGGACATCATGGCCGGGGCCATCATCCAGAGCGGCGGCGGACTCTCCACCCGCGGACTCACCACGGAAGGCACCCAGGCCATGCATGACGCCATGGGCAAGGCTGCCATGGACAAGGCCGGCCTCACTTCCCTGGACGCCATGCGCAAAGCCTCCACGGAGCAGATTCGCACCGTGCAGGGCTGGTTCATGCCCCACCCGGATGGGAAAGTGGTTACCGAGAGCTTTGAAGAGTCGTTCTTTGACGGCTCCATTGCCCAGGTCCCTGTTATGATCGGCTACAATAAGGACGATATGGGAGGCCTGGGAGGAGAGGCCATCGACCGCTTCTGCGCCCTCCGCGACTCCCTGGGCTGCGCCGTGTACGAATATGAGTTCCTGCGGGAGCTTCCCACCGACGAGGCCCACCCGGCTTCAGCCGCCGGCGCCTTCCACTCGGCCGAACTCTGGTACGTATTTGGAACGCTGGACCGCAGCTGGCGTCCCTTCACCGAGGCCGACCACGCCCTCAGCTCCCGTATGGTGGACGCCTGGACCGACTTCTGCAAATTCGGCAACCCCGGCTGGCCCGCCTACAAGCAGAATGCTCCCTTCAAAAAGGAATTTGATATAGAATAGGTTACCTAACGGTAAGCTGTACAGACTGCGTGTCGCGGCTGTTAGGGCCCGTCATAATTTCAAAATCACCCGGTTCACAGACCCACTGCAGCTCGTGGTTGTAGTAGGAAAGGTCATCGGCCGTAAGCGGGAAGTCCACCGTCACGGACTCCCCGGCGGGAATAAATACTTTCCTGAAGCCTTTGAGTTCCTTCACGGGACGTGTGGAGGTGGCGTAAATGTCGTGGATATAGAGTTGTACAACCTCATAGCCATCCCGTTTTCCCGTATTGGTAACCGTGACGGATGCCGTTACAGAGCCATTCAGAGGCATTTCGGCAGCACTCAGCACCGGCGCAGAATAGCTGTAGGTGGTATAACTGAGACCATATCCGAAAGGATATAGCGGGCCATTGATCTCGTCCAGATAGGCCGAAACAAACTTTTTGAAAGGAGCGTAGTCCGACTGCGGACGGCCGGTATTCTTGTGATTGTAGTAGAGTGGCAGCTGCCCAACAGAGCGAGGGAAGGAAGTGGTGAGCTTGGCCGAAGGATTCACATCCCCGAACAGGACATCGGCAACGGCGTGTCCGCCCTCGGAACCGGGACTCCAGACATTCAGGATGGCATTCATGGAAGCGTCTTCCTCTACCAATGTAAGGGGCCGACCGGTGACCAGTACCATCACGACCGGTTTTCCGGTAGCCTTAAGGGCCTTCAGCAGTTCACGCTGCGCATCCGGAAGGGAAATATCCGTGCGGGATGCGGCCTCTCCGTTCATGCTTTCGGTTTCTCCCACGCAAGCTACCACAACATCGGCCTCTCTGGCCTTGGCTACTGCCTCGGCAATCAGGCGCTCCTGCGGTACGGTATGAAGAGGGGCACCCACAAAGCCCGGCATAAAGGAACGGGCCATTCCGTAGCGAACTGCCTCCTCGAGATCCTTATCCAGGAACAGCCAGCTGCCCTCAGCATACGTAGCGCTCACTACCTCGGCGATGCCGTCATAGAGGGTCACACATTCCCCGCTATGGTTCCCGGTGCTCCAGGAGCCGGCGAGGGCCTGGGCATTTTGAGCCAGCGGGCCCACTACGGCCACGCGGGCGTTCTTGGAAAGCGGCAGTACACCGTCGTTTTTCAGAAGCACCTGACATTCACGGGCCACTTCGCGGGCGACAGCCCTGTTTTCGGCCGTGTATATTTCACTTTCGCGGGAAGGGTCCAAGTACTTATAGGGGTCCTCAAAAAGGCCCAATTTGTATTTGGCTTCCAGGATGCGGCGGCAGGCCCGGTCAATATCGGCCTCCTTGATGCGCCCTTCCTTTAGGGATTTCTCCAGCGTTCCCACAAAGCCGTCGGCGTTCATATCCATATCCAGGCCGGCCTGCAGCGACCGGGCCGATACCTCCTGAAGGTCTCCGATTCCATGGGCGATCTGCTCCGAGACGGAAGTATAGTCGCTTACGATGAACCCGTCAAACCCCCAGCGGTCCCGCAGCAGTTCGGTAAGCAAGTAGTGATTCATGGAGGCCGGAATACCTTCGAACTCGTTAAAGGAACTCATATAGCTGCCTGCACCGGCATAAGCAGCCTGCTGATACGGCCGCATATAGCCGTTGAGTGCCTCCTGGCGGCTCAGGAACACGGAGTTGTAGTCACGGCCTGCCTCGGCCCCGCCATACAGGGCATAGTGCTTCACGCATGCCATCACGTGGTGGTTGTCCAGGCTGTTGTCCGGCCCCTGATAGCCTCGGACATAGGCTTTGGCTATTTCACCGCCCAGGAAGGGGTCTTCACCGGCTCCTTCCACAATTCGGCCCCAGCGGGCATCCCGACAGATATCCACCATAGGGCTATACACCCAGTTGATACCCGAAGCCGATGCTTCCATAGCGGCAATGGAAGCGGTCCTCTCTATCAAGTCCAGATTCCAGGAGGTGGACAGAGCCAGCGGCACCGGGAAAATGGTCTGGTAACCGTGGATCACATCCTGGCCAAACATAAGGGGGATACCAGCGCCGCTTTTCAGCGCCTCTTCCTGCATCAGCTTCAGATAGTGTACGTTACCGCTGCCGTACAGGGCTCCCATCTTGCCTTCACGGACAGCCTGAAGGTTGGCGTCATCGTCACTCAGTTTCATCCCGGTAAGGGATCCGGATACAGAATGGAGATTAAGCTGACCAATCTTTTGTTCCAGTGTCATTCGCTCCATCAGGTCATCGATGAACCTGTCCATCGATGACCGGGCAGCGCAACCTGATATCAGGCACACAGCCAACAATAATGTGGTTTTCTTCATATCTTTAGTGTTTTGAGGTTGGCATGTCAAATTTACTAATTTCCACCCAATTACCAAGGAGACTGAACAAAAGTGAAAACATTTGAACGGAGGGGGCAAATATCGACCCGAAGAATCCGTACCTTTGTGCAAACACTGAAACCTTATGAAAAAGATTCTTGCAGCCGCAGCATTCATGGTCCTTGCCGTATCGGCAAGTGCCCAGGGATGGTTTCGCCAGCCCACTCCCAACGACACGCTCCAGAGCGTCCGCGTCCTTCCGGACGGAAAAGTCCTCTTCCAGATTTATGCCCCCAAGGCCCGCACGGTATCCGTCACCGGAGACCTCCCCTGGGACAAGCCCGTGGTGTTCCGTGAGAACCGCCAGGGCGTATGGCAGGGCGTTTGCGAAGGCCTCCCGGACGGCTGCTTCCGCTATAGCTTCCTGGTGGACGGCACCCGCGTACAGGACCCCAAGGCCCCGCTGAGCGCCGAACAGGCCAGCGTCTTCACCAAGGGAGACGGCTATGTCAAGAATGTTCCCCACGGTGCCATAGCACAGCGCTATTACTGGTCCGAGACCCTGGGCCAGATGCGCCGCATGCACGTTTGGACACCGGCCGGCTATGAGAAGTCCAAGGCCAAGCTTCCCGTGCTTTACCTCATCCACGGCGGCGGAGACAACGACGCCTCCTGGCCCGGGGTGGGCGCCGCCGGCTGGATCCTGGACAACTTGCTGGCCGAAGGCAAGATGGTGCCCATGATTGTGGTGATGCCCAACGGCACCATCCCCACCTCCGACATGATGGGCGAAGTGCCCCTCTTCGGCCAGGATATGGTGCGCAGCATCATTCCCTTCATCGAGGCCAATTACAATGTAAAGGCCGACCAGGCCCACCGCGCCATGGCAGGCCTCTCCATGGGCGGCATGGAAACCATCGAGACCGCTTTCCGTCATCCGGAGCTCTTCTCCCATGTGTGGGTGCTCAGCTCCAGCTTCGCGCCCGGAAGGCAGAAGGAATATGTGGAAGAAATCCGGCTCAAGACCCTTGCCCCCAAGCTGAACAAGAACTTCAAGGCACTGTACTTCACGCAGGGCGGTCCCTCCGACATTGCCTACAAGAACTGCCAGGAGACTCTGGGCTACCTGAAGGAAGCCGGCATCAGCTACAACTACCTGGAAAACGCCCAGGCCGGCCACAGCTGGACCACCTGGCGGGCCGATCTCCAGACCCTCGCCCCTACCCTTTTCAAATAACCACTATCACTATATGAAAAAAACACTGTTATTCATTGCATCGGCCGCGCTGCTGGCGCAGGCCTGCGGCGGCAGCCTGTCTCCCCAGGACAAGCTCACCGTCCATGACAAGGAGATTAACGCCCTCATCGCCCAGATGACGCTGGAGGAGAAAGTGAACATGCTTCACTCCAAGACCAACATGTCATCGGCCGGCGTGGAGCGCCTGGGTATCGCTGACATGAACTATGCCGACGGTCCCTTCGGCATCCGCGAGGAAGGCGTTCCGAACGGCTTCCAGAGCGCCGGCTGGACGCTGGACAGCGCCACCTACTTCCCTACCGGCAGCGCCCTCGCCGCCACCTGGAGCGAGGAACTGGCCTACAAGTACGGCAGCGGCATGGGCAAGGAAGCCCGCCTGCGTGGCAAGGACGTGATCCTGGGCCCGGCCGTGAACATCCAGCGCCTGCCTGTGGGCGGCCGCACCTACGAGTACCTCTCCGAGGACCCCATCCTCTCCGCCGCCCTGGCCCTCCGCTATACGGAAGGCTGCCAGGATGAAGGTACCGCCGTTTGTATCAAGCACTTCGCCGTGAACAACCAGGAGACCAACCGCGGCAGCGTGAACGCCATCCTGAGCGAAAGGACCCTGCGAGAGATCTACCTCAAGCCCTTTGAGCGCGCCATCATCGAGGGCGGCGCCATGAGCGTGATGCCCGCCTACAACAAGGTGAACGGAGAATACTGCTCCGAGAATGAGCACCTCCTGAACGAGATCCTCCGCGGCGAATGGGGCTTCAAAGGCTTCACCGTGAGCGACTGGGGGGGCACGCACAGCACCATGGGTGCCATGCTGCACGGCCTCAACGTGCAGATGACCGGCTCCAACTACCTGGGCCAGCCTGTGATTGACTCCATCGCCACCGGAGCCCTCAGCGAAGACCTCGTGGACGAGAAAGTTCGCCAGATCCTCCGCGTCCGTTACGCCATCAAGCCTGTGCCGGCCGATGTCGCCAACACCGTGATGACCTCCCAGCCCGAAAGCCAGCAGATTGCCCGCGAGGTGGCGGAAAAGAGCATCGTCCTTCTCAAGAACGAAGACATCCTGCCCGTCAAGGCCGATGTAAAAAAGATCGCCGTCATCGGCCAGAATGCCGTCCTCAAGACCCAGAGCGGCGGTATGGGCGCCGGTGTGAAGGCCCTGTATGAGGTGACTCCGCTGGAAGGGATCTGCAAACGTGCCGGCAAGGATGTGGAAGTGACCTATGCTCCCGGATACAAAACCATTGCTTTCCGCTGGGGACCCGCGCCCGCCAATCTGGATCCGCTGGAGGCTCGTTCCAACGATGAACCCGCCGATCCTACCCTGGTGGCAGAGGCTGTGGCCCTGGCTAAGGACGCAGACATGGTGATCTTCTTTGGCGGCACCAACAAGAGCATCGAGACCGAAGGCTCCGACCGTAAAAACATCGACCTCCCCTGCGGCCAGAATGAGCTGGTAAAAGCCCTCTACGAGGCCAACCAGAACCTGGTGACCGTCCTCATCTCCGGCGGCCCCACGGATCTCCGCTTCCTGGAGCCTGTCTCTCCTGCCATCGTTCAGGGCTGGTGGAACGGCACGGAAGGCGGCACCGCCCTGGCTGAGGTCCTCTTCGGAGACATCGCCCCTTCCGGAAAACTTCCGTTCACCTTCCCGGCCAAACTGGAAGACTCCCCTGCCTATGCGATGGGAAACTTCCCGGATCCCAATGGTGCCGGTGGAGACCTCTTTAGCCTGATGTTCCGCCCCGACGTTCTCAAGATGAGCCCCGAGGAGCGTCAGAAATTCATCGACTCTCTTCCCAAGCCCGTTTCCAAGTACACCGAGCGCTTCTACGTGGGCTACCGCTGGTTCGACACCAGGAATGTTAAGCCGATGTACGCTTTCGGCCACGGTCTCAGCTATGTAGAATTCGAATACGACGACCTCAAGGCCGTGGTGGGCAAGGACGCCGTCCAGGTCAGCTTCAAACTGGAGAACGAAGGCAGTATGCCCGCCGACGAAGTGGTCCAGCTCTATGTCCACCGGATAGATTCCAAGGTAGAATGGCCCACCAAGGAGCTCAAGGCCTTCCAGCGCGTAAGCCTGAGGGCCGGTGAGACCAAGGTGGTGAACCTGGAAATCCCCCTGAAGGAACTCCGTTACTGGAACGAGGCCACGAATACCTGGGATCTCGAGCACGGCAAGCTCCAGCTCCTGCTGGGCTCCGCCTCCGACGACATCCGCGAAACCGCCGAAGTCACTATCTAAACCTATGCATAAATCCTGTTTCCTTGGGGTCGCACTGCTTCTGACAGCCTGCGGCCCTAAGCCTTCCGCCCAGGTGGAGAAGGTCGAACTCTGCACTTCCGTGGGAGACTACGGAATGCTGGTGAATGCCATCGAAATCACCGTCAGCAACCCCGCTTCCCTAAAGGGACTCACAGCGGCCGATTTCGACCTGGTGAACAATGTCCCCGGGTCTTTTGTAGACCCGGCTACCGGAAAAGCCCCCGAGGCCTATGAAGACGACGGCCTGGCGGTCTCCCGCAAGGAAAACGTGCTCCGCATCGAAGCGACGCCCTTTAACAAGGCCGGCAAGATGGAAGGCTTCTTCAAGCGCATCCCCTGGGAACTGCACTGTGCGGCAGATTCGGCCCTTAGCGTGACGCCCTCCCAGGTATCGGCCGAACACATTGCCGTCCTGGACGACTGCATCCATGGAGAATTCAGTTTTGGCGGCCTTACGCGCGAGTATATGCTGTACCTGCCCAAGGACGAGAATGGGAAGGTGCTGAAAAATGTGCCTCTCATGGTGTGGCAGATTGGCGGAGGCGAGTACGACAAAGACATGATGACGGTGGCCACTGCCAACCGCTGCCTGGTTTCCCTGGCCACGGAAGGCATTCCCTGTGCCGCCCTGGTCTTTGCCCTGGCCAACCCCAACTATTCCTACAACGCCTCCCTCTATCCCGAGAAGATAGAGCTCATAGACCGCAACAACGCCCTCCAGATGGCATTCATAGACACCTTGATTGCCGAAGGCGCCGTAGATGGTTCCCGGCTTTTCTGCGCCGGTGCCTCTTCCGGCGGTGGCTGCACGATGCGCTTCATGATGCAGTTCGCAGACCGCTTCAAGGCCGCCATCCCCTGCTGCGCCATGGACCCCATCGTCCCCATCCACAAGGTGGACGAGAAGTATCCCGGCCAGTATGCGGACGATGTGGAGAAGGTTTGGAAAGGCGAAAAGGCCGTTTACAAATGGAACGGCAGCGAGATGGTCTTAGGGCCGATGGATGTGCAAGCTTTCGTGGAATTGCCCATGTACTTTGTGCACGCAGCCACGGACAACACCTGCAAGGTAGCCAGCACCTATGCCTACTCTGAAGCCCGCAAGCGCCTGGGTGCTACAGACGACAAAGTCCTCATCTACAGTGACGAGGACCTTGTCTCCTGGGGCGTCTCCCCTCTGATGGCCCACTTCTCCTGGGTGCCCTTGCTGGACGACTACTCTGATGGCAGTCCGATGGACTGGCTAGTGAGTCAATTCTAAAAAGAGCGCTGCGGCTTTTGCCACAGCGCTCTTTTTTGACAACTATTTGAACAGCAGCGGAACGAACTCGGTGAGATAAATTCTCCAATTTTTCCAAATGTGACCACCATCGGTTTCCATGTAGGTGTACTTGAAACCGTTCTGGTCCAGTTTCTTCATGAATTCGATATTGGCCTGATACAGGAAGTCGGTCTTGCCGCAGCCAATCCACAGGAGTTTGGGCTTGGAGGCATAGTATTTGGCCAGTTTGGCGTCAAAATCCTGGTACATGGGGCTCACGGAAGGATCGCTCA